>CABEBA010000016.1_pt1 | contig 19987 bp, 17 predicted proteins | sample 3132531 | NCBI WGS metagenome assembly CABEBA01 (sample SAMEA5534344, study PRJEB31848) | metagenome | biome: tundra; feature: field; material: soil | place: USA | collected 2013-05 | depth 0.45 m
GGATCCGCACCCTGTCCAAGAACTGAGGCAAGGGTGTAGCCATCACTAGAGATACAGGCGGAGGCTTCGATGTCGGCAGAAGATGCATTGAGTTCGCGCAGAACTGATCTCAAGGCAGAGGCGCGCGCCTCGTCTGGTGTGTTTGGTACATTGCTCATAATGCGAATCCAATCTGGCCGTAGGTTGATTTAATGATCAGTTCAGATGCGGAACTCGATGCATGCTTAGCATGTTGCTCTGGTCAAATCGACGCTTCCAGTGCAGGCATAGAGCTACGCGATTTGGTGAGCACCATGCCGAGGTTGGCCGACTTTCTACAGACGAAACAGGCCACCTGTTCCTCATTTTTTCCACGCAGGAAAATGTGAATTAAATTGTCGCTATTGATGATAACTTCCTGGAAGTAATGATGCCCATCATCTGCCAAGCCACGTGCTTTCTTGAACATGCCTTCAATTAGCGTAACGTTGTGGCCTTGATAAAGGTCAGCCGTGGCTGCTGCTAGCAATTCCACCACTTCAGTGGGTTGCGAATCAACCGACTTGATACCCAGCAACATGCCACTGGAGAGATCGATGTAACCTGCAGCAATGCATTCCGGGATGGAAGAAACAGCGGTTTGTAGTGCGTTATTCAATGTAGACATCAAACTTTCCTTTTAATCGCGTTTATGGAAAACCTTGCAACGACTGCATGGTCATGGTTACAACAACTGCAATTCATACTTTGGACCCGTTCGTCATTCGCTATGTTTCTTTGCTACTGCCATTTCGAATTCTTCAAGAAATTCGATCTGGGTCTGTGATTGCACCCAGCGTGGTTCGATGTGGCGCACGGTTTCCAGTGCATCGAGCGCGCACTGTCCATTCCAAATCAAATGGGCAGCAAGCACGGTGCCGGTGCGTCCCAGTCCGGCCTTGCAATGGACTGCGACCACTTCGTGTTGTGCAAGTAACAGTTCAATTTGCCGGCATAACCGTATGCCCTGCTCAATACTGGGAGCTGCCATGTCCGGGATCGGCTCCCAAATGCTTTTCAAACCGAATGGCGCGAGCCGTGCTTCATCCAGAGCAGTTTCAGTCAGCGTTACAAAGGTCGTCACCCCGACACGCTGCAATGCTTTCAAGTCATATTCCATGTCGAAATAAACGCCAGGCAACGGTGTTCCCGCAAGCATGCCCCGTTTCAGCCAGAGAAAACCCCGTGGTCCGGATGCACTACCGGAATAGTTCAACGCTGCGTTGGGTAGCGGCTTGGGTGGCGGCACCGATTCATCCAGATGCTCCAGCGGTGTCCCCGGGCTGGCCACGTTGCAAGTGCCATTGCGGGCGAACTCACGTCCCGCCACCGAAATCGGTGCGTCAAAAATTTGCGGGATGGATTGTTGTTCCTGCACATGACCGCCTGCAATAAGTACCGCCGTCCCACCCAGCAGGCGCGCGTGTTTCTGATTGTGCAAAACGACCAGCAGTGCTCGGCGTGAGGCTTCTGCGCGCAAGTACGTTAGCAAACGGGCGCTTTCGGCATCCGTCAAACCAGTGGTCGGCTCATCGATGCACAGCAAGCGCGGACCGGAAACGACCTGGCGCAGGACAGAGATATGGCGCTGTAACGCCAGCGGGAGTTTGGCCACGGGCTCGTCAAGGCTATCGCGCAACTCATGTAATCCAGCATGCTCCAGCAGGCGATGCGCGAGGTCGCGCTGCATGGTGCGAGTAAGTTGACCCCGTTCCGGCAGATTGACAACGACGTTATCAAGTACAGACGACATCATCAACTTTGCACTTTGTGCCACTAACTCCGGTCGTTCTTGGTCATTCAAAACTGCGCCACGATAAAAAGCCACACCCCATGTGCGAAACGAAGGGTTGGCTGAGCTAAGTCCGGCCAGTGTACGCAACAGTGTTGACTTCCCTGTTCCGGACGGTCCGAGCAGTGTTACGGCACCGAGCTCAGGGACAACCAGCGAGATTTCACTCAGTACAACTTTTTTGCCGAATGCAACACCAAAACCGTGCAACTCAAGTAACGCACCGGATTCGACTGGCGCATCGATCTGAGGTGGTCGATCATGATGGCGCCTTTCTTGAACAGCTTCTTGCGCCTGTGACGACACTGGTGATAGTGCAGATACGATCATAGCTAAGCTGACCTGGCCCTGCTGGTGCTGGGATCAAGCAGTGTGAGTAGTGCTAGCAGCATCTGCTTGACGTCCTCGCGTTGGCGCCCATCCACTTCGAACACCGGAACAATCAGTTTCATAGCAGCGAGGCGTTCGTTGAAGCTATCCAGCAGATCGACCTGCGGGTTGAGTTCGGTACGCGTGACTCCAATTACCAACGCATTGCCGCAACCGGTAATAGATTTTCGAAACGCATTCACATAGAAATCGAGGTCGGACAACGGGTCGGGTCGGGCACTATCGATGAGAATGACGAATCCCATCGCCCCTTCGCTCAGAATATCCCACATGAAACTGAAGCGTTCCTGCCCCGGTGTGCCATAGAGGTGGACTTTTCCGCCGTCCTCAAGGTTGAGGATGCCGTAATCCATCGCCACGGTCGTGTTGCTCTTGCGCTGTGCGACTTCATCGGATGCCTTAGCCTCGGTGCCGACAACCATGATGTCGCTGATGGCACTGATGGCAGTGGTTTTACCCGAGCCGACCGGGCCGGCGAAAATAATTTTGTTTTCCACCTGTCAGAGCCTCGATATTTTGGCAAACAATGAACGGAACAAACCATGCTCCTTCACTGGCTCTGGCTGGATGTCAGTTGCGCCGGCTTCAAAACATGCGCGGCTGAGAGTGTCGGCAATTCCGGCACTGTATGCGGCACTGTATATTTGGTACACCTCCGTCTTATCGATGCCAAGCATGCGATGGACGAGCATGATGGTAGTAGGATGGCGTGTGAGCAGTGCGCAAATCCGCGCAGTATTGGGTGTGACTGGCAGACGGGTCAGGTTGGGCCAGTGACGAAACTGAACAACGTCGTATTTTGAGCAACCTTCAAGCAAACGTCCTTGGGAGACATGGAAGGCGGACTGCCACAGCAACTCCCTGATACTCCTGGCGGTTCCAGATGCGTAAGGAAGTGCAGTCTCGCCAATCGCCGATACCTCAAACATTTCTGCCGGTGCGCCACAGAATTCAACCATATCGGGGACATTGGTGTAGTAAATCCCACGCTCGGGGAATATGACTATCTCACCTTTTTCTCGCAAAACGATGCGCGTGTCGCAACGGGACGTGATACGGAGCTGCACGATACCAAGCAGGTGATCAGCAGGTATACAAGTGTCAGTCTCTGCTTCAGCAGTTCTGATAGAAAGTTCAAGTGACATCCAATCTCCTTTGAATCTGTCCTGACATCTCGCGCCTGAGGCAGCATCCAAGATGACTGACTCAGTAATTTTAGAGATGCCAACACCCAGTGCGATTTATATATACCACAAAAACTGCAAAGTTTTAGACGCAAAGAGGGATATAGTAAAAGAAACAACTTAGGCTGCGTAACTTATTACTGGCAATCCCGCCGTCATAGAGCCGAAGCCCATTAGACCGGTAACTTTGCGCCCCCGCCTTTTGACGGGTATGCTTTTTGCAGATTTTGTTGCGCGTTGACTAACACAGAAACCTTACGTATTTCTTACAGATTTCTTAATAATACTTGAGTAACATTTAAGGGCTAATAACCCTAAGTCAAGGGGTTTATGCTAAAAACGAGAAACAGCATGCATTTAACGTTAGCTTAACGGACATTTAACAAAATTAAACGACTTGAGTAAAACTTGACACAATTATAATTGTTGAGTAAATTACTCGGCAATGATTCGGGATAAGTATTCTTCGAGTCAGAAACTGAGACACAAATCTGCAAAAGGCAAACCATCCGAAAGGTTGGGACGCAAAGTTTCCAGTCTAAAGGGCCTGACCCTATGATAGCGGGATCGCCAGATAAAGCAGTCGCACATGTGCAGCCAGTCATACCGCATATGTGCCCTCTATATCTTCCCGCTATCAATCCAACAATGTTGAAGGTTTGGGTTTTAAATTCGAAAACCTGAACACAAGAGACATCAATGTTGGATGGTCAATCCTGAATCTTGAAACCTCCCTAGATAACTTGGGAATGATTTATTTCTGCCTCTTTCCATATGGCGCATGCAATGAGTTCATGCGAACTCAATTTGGCTTGTGGAAAGGTTGCGATGTGTTACTCAGTAGATATATGAATTAGATTCACACTCTATGCAGTCAATATTTTATATAAACAAATGAAAAGGAAAGTTTTATGTCTACATTGGATAGCGCACTACAAACTGCTGTTTCTTCCATCCCGGAATGCCTGGCTGCAGGTTACATCGATCTCTCCAGCGGCATGTTACTGGGTATCAAGTCGGTGGATTCGCAACCCACTGATGTGGTGGAATTGCTGGCGGCAGCCACGGCTGACCTTTATCAAGGCCACAACGTTTTGCTAATCGAGGGCATCTTCAAAAAAGCTCGGGGCCTGAAAGATGATACCCGTCATTATTTCCAGGAAATCATCATCAATAGCGACAACTTGATCCACGTATTCATCCGAGGCAAGAATCAGGAACAAGTTGCTTGTTTCGTGTGCCGCAAGTCGGCAAACCTGGGCATGGCGCTCACCAAGGCTCGCAGCTCAATGCCGGCACTGGAAGCATCAATTTAATCGGACCAGCCCGGCAAGCAGCGCTGCCGGGCATAAATTAGATGTATCCAATCCATACACCGTAATTACTTTACGGTTATAGGGTCATGTGAGAAACTGAAAAAAACGAAAAGTGAAATGCACGCTTCTGCGCTCAGATCAGTTCTTCGTGAATTAAATGCATCATATCGGCGATCATTAACACTTCTCGCCTTCATCTCCATGTGATGGACATGCAATTGCTTCGGTTCTCGGTGTCGGCTGCAAATTGTTGTGCAGCCATCTCGCCGAGTTTCATTAAGAAATAATTTTACTTCATAAGTTATGCCATTCCTGAAATACGAAGGTCGCGATGTAAGCTCGCGCGAAGGAGAAACGGTTCTCGACGCTTTCCTGCGTCAGGGGGTAACCGTCCCCTTCTCCTGCCGCAACGGCATCTGCCACGTCTGCCTGCAACGCTGTGTGCTCGGCCACATCCCGCCGGTGGCACAAAATGGCTTGCGGCCCGAACTACGCGGTCAGGGTTATTTCATGACGTGCAAATGCGTTCCGCTGGGGGACATGGAAATTGCGCCGCCGACCGACCTTTACGCGACGACCCTAGTGCACAGCAAGGAAATGCTTTCCCCTTATGTGTGCAAACTGCTCATCGAACCCATTTCGTCTGTTGTTTACCACGCAGGGCAATTCATCAACTTGCGTCGCCACGACGGATTGATCCGCAGTTACTCGCTTGCTGGCCTTTCGGAGGAAGACTACTTTCTCGAGATCCATGTGCAGCGCAAGGATGGCGGAGCCATGAGCAACTGGATACTGGATGAGCTGAAGCCCGGCGATGAACTGGACATACAGGGGCCGAGCGGAGAGTGTTACTACCAGGATGCCGTGCGCGGCGACCCGCTGCTGCTGGCCGGCACCGGTACCGGAATCGCCCCTCTGTACGGTATCGTGCGCGATGCACTGCACAACCGGCACGAAGGCGAAATCCATCTCTATCACGGCGGTCGAGATACGGACCGTTTCTACCTGCGCGACAAGTTACGCGAGATGGAAGAACTGCACGCTAATTTCCATTACCACGAGTGCATTTCCGGCAACCCATCGCCACCGGACGGCGCTTTTGCCGGACGCGTGCATGAAGTCGCATTCTCGCGGCACAAGGATCTGCACGGTTGGCACGTATATCTTGCCGGCCTCACCGAGATGGTGGATAGCGGCGAACAACTTGCCGTAAAACACGGCGCGTCGCCGGACGCGATCCACACTGACGCCTTTGCCCTGCGCGACCTGCGCAAGGACAAACGCGACAGTCAGCATGCCGCACCACCCCCACCGGATAGCGTCAAAGCCAAATATCCACCGCCCGACCCGGAATTGTGGGCGGCGCTGCATGAGGGCGAACTGCTCACTGCTGTGCTGAGGGATTTTTATACCCGCGTGTATCAGGATGACCGGTTGGCTTCATTTTTTGAAGGCGTAACCAAACAGCGCTTGATCGAAAAACAATTTCTGTTTACACGCCAGATACTGACAGGGGAAAAAATTTATTTCGGTGACCAGCCGCGCAACACTCACCACTGGATGGTGATTTCGGAAGAGTTGTTTGACTATCGTTCTAACATCATGCTGACCTGCTTGCGCGAGGCCGGTCTGCCGGAACCCATGGTGCAGCGCTTTATGGCAATCGAGGAATACTACCGTCATGACATCGTAAAAACCACGCCGTTTCCCAAACTTATAGGCGATATGGAAATGCCGCTCGAAGGATTCAACGAGCTCGTCATGGATGTAGGCACGCTGTGCGATTCCTGCGAACGCGAAGTGGCAGCGGGTGAAAAAGTCATTTATCACGTACGGCTCGGGAAAATTTATTGCTCCGACTGCAGCGAGCCACATACGCATGAAATATTGCCAGCCTGATTCCGGATACTAATGGCCAGCGCACAATATACAACCCGCTCAAAATTAATCAGTGAGCAATTATCAAGTAATGCTCTAACAGGAGATAAAGATGTTTTTTGGTATAACCCACATCGACGTACCCGTCACTAATCTTGCTCGCGCGGAGATATTATGGGGAAAAGTAATAGGACTGAAGGACGTTAAACGCGGGGAAAGTTTCGTTGACCTCGATTCCGGCTCAGTCATCCTGCGGCTCGTACAGATGTCACAAGTTAGCCGCCCGGTATCGCTGCGCGTAAGCGTCCCGGATGTGCAACGCGCTTTCGATTTGCTCATCCAATCCGGAGGACGAGCGCTTTATGAAGCACAGCGCACCCCGGCACTTGAACTGGAGGCGCATGTCGCCGACCTCGACGGAAACTCAATCATCGTCTGGCGCGAGCTCAGCGAGGACGAATACGGCTTTGTTCCTGATCTGCCCAAACAGGGCGCATGGAACAGTGATGCAGAGACACTGCTCAATGATCTTCTCTCCTACGTTCCTGCACTCTTCCGCTCAATGGCGCGGCGCAAAGTCACCAATATTATCGAGGAGGTGGCTGGCTACGACCACTCTGCTGTAACGCGCGAACACGTGATACGTGGCTACATCCTATCGAGCGCGAAGATCAAGCGCGACCGTTTAGTTCATCCGCTAAAAGAATGTGGCATCGATCCGGACAATTATAAAGAAGAGTTCGACGCCTGATTACAGTTACAGCGCCAATCAGCACTGTGCTGGAAGGATTAGTCAGCTACTGGTCGCCCCAGCGATCCAGACATAAATTTCGGCACGATGCTATGTATTCAGTTTCAGACATATATTTTGTATATTTTGGCGGCCTCACCACGGGACCCAAGCTCCATAGAGAGTTCGCCACCACCATGCTGACTACTATCTGAGTAAATTAACTCCCAAAAACTTCCATCATTTTTACCCAAGTGAAGCACAGCTGATTGTTACTCATAGGATATGCCTATCCGCCTAAAGTGCATCCGAGAAATAATTTATAACTTCGTGGTGCAACAAAGTTAGGAAGATACTAAACTGCGGGAAGCCAAACACTAAACCAGAAAATGTGCTAGGTTGAATCTGATTACCCCCTTTATATTGCGACAATTGTTCCACCAATAACTGCCCTCAATTTTGAATTGATCAACTGGGCCCATGCAGCATGAAAATGGTTTGGCGGTTTGAATTTCATTATTATTTGAGGAGAAGCGTAATGAATAAAATCATACTTTTTCTGGCAGGTGTATTGGTAGCAATAACATTTACACCTGAAGCGTCCGCGCTTCCGGCATTCGCCCGGCAAACCGGTATGGCATGTAACGCTTGCCACGCACAACACTTTCCCGTGTTGAATAGTTTCGGTCGCGCGTTCAAGGCAACCGGCTACACGCTGATGGGCGCGCAAGGCAAGGTTGATGGCGATAATTTGTCGCTTCCTGAACAATTGAATGCCGCAGTCCTGTTGAAATATCGTTATCAAAAGGACAGCACAACTGGCGTTGCAGGAGCTGGCACCACTGCTCCGACCAGCACCTCTAATGGCATGTGGCAAATGGGTGATGAGTTCAGTTTGTTTTTTGGCGGTCGTATTGCAGAAAGCGAGCGATTCAAGATTGGATTCCTGATGGAAAACAACGTAGCAAACGTGGGTGGTGCAGGCAACCTGATTGCTGGGCTGCGCATTCCTATTACCTACGATGCGGGTTTGGTGAATGTCTCTGTCATTCCGTTTACTACTGACATGTTGGGCGTGACTTACAGCTTTGAACTTTCCAGTGGTGGCTTGGCGCGTGCCAATCGTTGGTCAGAGAATCGTCGTGAAACTTCCGCCGTACAGTACAACGCTGACCAAGGCGGCGCTGGTACTGCCACGGTCGGGTGGAATGGCTACGGAAAAGGTGCGGCATCAGGCCATGCGTTCGTGGTTCACAATGACCTGTTCTTCGTAAATTACTCGTTGTGGTCTTCTTCTTTCTTACCCGGCGGGAACGGAGGTGCTTTAGCTTCCACCAACTATGGGCAACGTTATATTCGTGTAGCGGCAACCCCGAGCTTTGCCGGTTTTGACTTCGTGGCGGGTGTCGGCAAGGAAAGCGGTTCTTCCTACAGCAATTTGGCAGGTGCACAAGTTGAAGCCAGACAGACCTTCGTCGACGTGCAGGCGCAAGGTGAAATCGCTGGTCTGGAAGCAGCTTTCTACTTCCAGAATGCCAATGCTCCTGTTTGTAGCGCTGCAGCCCTGGCTGCAAACTGCGTGCACAACACGGGTGCCTTTACACGTAAAGCAACTACGCTGGGAACTGAGTTCGGCGTTATTCCGCATACCCTGTCTGTCGGTCTAGCCTATCGTAAGGCGGACAATGGCGGGACTCGAGGTTTTGAAGGCGACAATGCAATCAATCTGTCGGGCGTTTACGAAATGTTCCAGAACGTTAGCCTACATGCAGATTACGCAAAGTACAGTGGCAGCGCAACAAACATTGCGAACCCTATAACCTATATGTACACCCTGATGCTGGAAGCTGCATGGTAACCAGTAGTGAAGCGACGGAGTGCAACTACTTCGGATTGTGATGATTGAATAGAGAGCCCCCGTTACTTCACCAGTCTATAGCAGACGCGGATTCCGACCGGTAAATTTTCTAGAGCAGCTAAGCCTGCTGCTACATACATGCGGAGGAGAGCCCTTTGCCGATTTCATCGGCACATCCATACGAAGATCGATGGATGCAGCACCGGCGATATAGCTTCGTGATTGTTTTATTGATCTTTCTTGGTCAGACCCAAGATGAACTCTACCAGCTCCTTGATTTCCCCTTGTTTGACTTCGGATGGTTGATGAAACACGTCATCGTTGGCGATCATAGGTGCATTACCCCAATTCCCGTGCCCCCCTTTGGAGACCTTTTTGATCAAGAACTCTTTAGGGCTCTTGCCTCCGGTTGCTTCATTCACAGTTAAGCCGGCAGGCGATCTCCCCATCTTGCCGTTGTAGAATGCAGACACATCCATCCACGATGGCCCAACTACTTTGCGGTCAATTGCATGGCAAGTGGTACATCCATTTCTCTTGGCGGCAGCAGGCATATCAGATGCCAAAACGCTACCCGCCACTATCAGACTCGCCAGTGCAAGTATGCTGATGTTGATAGATTTCATAATTGTTTTTTCTCTCATGTTCAAACTCCTTAGATGCGACGAAATGCATTCAGATAGTTACCGGAAGTACGTGTGCCGAACATGCAACGGCACTACTTTATAACCCTATCCCTGCCAATTCTCAAGTTTTGTGCGACAGTCAACGTAATTTTGTTCGTTGCATAAGCTGGCATCAAGTAACTAAAACTCCGTAGTCCAGGACGGGGATAAAAAACGATTTATTTCTCCTAACTTTCGATACCGTCTCGCACCCCTGAGGGTTGCTGCTCATCAAGCGCCTAATGTTTAAAGTGAAAGCCTGGCGGAGCGAAGGGTATCCATCCAAACACAACCCGTGTGACTTGCTTCATGCTAATCTTTTCCCAGTCCTAATATGGAAACTGGAGGGACCACCTCGACCGGTTGAGCTGGCACCGGATTTTGACCGTTCAATACCGAACACTTCAATGTCTGGTCTTCACTTGCGCGCGGTCAGTCTATTCATTGAAACCTTGAGTAGCGAATGAAGATCGTAAATGTCCTTTTGATAGAACGATTGATGCACACGGGGTTGGTTGTTTTGGTTACTACTCAGCATGTATCGTGTCAGATATAATTTCTGAAAGAAGTCGGCACTTGTTCTTAAAAAGTGAAAAGAAGGATTAAAAATGACCGATGTTTCAATAATCGACCAGCAACATCGAGAACTCGTTACCATGCTTAACAGATTGAACGATGCTGTGAGCAATAATGAGTCACGGGAAAATATTTACCGGATCATTGATGACGTAATTGCATTTACACGTTTACATTTTGCAACTGAAGAACAGCTTATGATTCAGTCTGGATATATTGACATTGAATGGCATAAAGAAAAGCATCAGGAGTTAATACAGGACGCACTCCATCTCAAAGCGAAATTAGCCTATATCGGAGAAGAATTGTTTACCGATTGGTTCAATCACTGGCCGTTCGCCAGGGTACTCGCGCATATACAGTATGCAGATAATCCGTTTGAAGAGCACATTCTGCAGAGTGATATAAAGAAATAACCAAATTGCTTGGCTAGGATTGAACTGCTGCAATTGGGACGTATCGTTCATTCATGAACCAGCCTTCCTATACCAGACAGTGTTATTCAAATACTTTTCTGTTTGTTTCATACAGCAAAATCTGTTTGCCCAGTGCGATTAAGCTACCGCTAAACAAATCCAACCGCACTAATAGCAACGATAATTACAACGAAAAACTCGATACTACGCATGTCTCGACACGCCTCAGTTGATTGATATTCTGGGTCGTCCTACTTCAGACCGCCAGCCCCACATAAACATTCTGCACATCATCGTCCGCATCGATCGCTTCCAGAAACGCTTCCACTTCTTCGCGCTCGGCGTCGCTGCTTAGCGTAACGGCATTCTTCGGGCGATAGCCTAGTTGAGCCGAGATGACGGTGAAGCCTTGCGCTGGCAAGGCGCGGCACACGGCATCCATATCTGTGACGTCGGTGATGAAGAGGGTTGCGCCTTCTTCGGAGGGTTCCAAATCTTGTGCACCCGCTTCGATGGCGGCGACTTCCGGGTCTGACCCTTTGGAATTGGGTGTCGCTTCGATCATGCCCACGTAGTTGAAGTCCCACGAGACGGAGCCTTCTGCGCCAAGTTGGCCTTTGCGGAACAAGACACGCATGCTGGAGAGAGTGCGGTTGATGTTGTCGGACAGGCATTCGACGATGATGGGTACGTGATGCGGGGCGAAGCCTTCATAGACCAGACGCTCCAAATGCGCTCCGCCGTCGAGCAGACCTGCACCTTTCTTGATGGCACGATCCAGCGTTTCTTTGGGCATAGAAACTTTTTTGGCTTGCTCAACCACGAGGCGCAGACGCGAGTTGGAACTTGGATCAGCGCCACCTTTCGCGGCGACCATGATCTCTTTGGCGAGCTTGCCGAAAATCTTACCCTTTGCGTTCGCTGCAACTTCTTTGTGTCTGGCTTTCCACTGTGCGCCCATGTCTATTCTCGTGTGTGTTGGTTTATACAAATAATCCCGAGGACGTATCTTGCCCTAAGTGGCTTGAGGCTTCAATCTCGAAAGCAAGTTGGACGTTTCACATTCCATTCGCTACATCCTCCACTACCTGCAAGAAGGCATCGCCGTACTTCGCCAACTTGGCCTGCCCCACACCGTTGATCTGCGCCATTTCGGTTAAGGTCTGCGGTTTGAGGTTGAGGATTTCCAGCAGAGTGCTGTCGTGGAAAATGACATAAGGCGGTACACCTTGTTCACGGGCGAGTGCGGTGCGTTTGGCTTTAAGTGCTTGCCATAGCGGGTCTTCGTTAGCTCCGGCGAAGGCTTCGCGCAGGCGTGAGCCGCGTTCGGCTTTGCTGGTTTTGCGTTTGGCGGGATCGGCATCGCGGCGCAACCACACTTCTTGTTCGCCGCGCAGCACGGGGCGAGATTCTTCGGTGAGTTTCAACCCGCCGTAGCCTTCAATATCCACGTTGATGAATCCGGCGGCGACAAGCTGGCGATAGACGCTGCTCCACTGCGTTTGTGCCAGGTCTTTGCCGATGCCGAAGGTGCTGAGTTGCTGGTGGTTGAATTGTTCTACTTTGGGCGTGGCTTTGCCCAGCAGCACGTCGATGAGATGGGCGACACCGAAGCGTTGTCCGGTGCGATAAACGCAGGACAGCGCCATCTGCGCGGCTTGCGTGGCATCCCATGTATCCACAGGCGACAGGCAATTGTCGCACTCGTTACATCCGCCGGGATGCGCTTCGCCGAAGTAGCGCAGAACAGTCTGGTGGCGGCATGATGTGGATTCGCAGAAGCCGAGTAACGCATCCAGCTTTTGCAATTCAACGCGCTTGCGTTCCTCGGGCGCATCGCCAGAGAGCAGCATCTGGCGCATGGAGACGACATCACCCAGGCCGTAAGCCATCCACGCATTCGCGGGCAGACCATCGCGCCCGGCGCGACCGGTTTCCTGATAGTAGCCTTCCATGCTCTTGGGCAGGTCGAGGTGGGCGACGAAGCGCACGTTGGGCTTGTCTATGCCCATGCCGAAGGCGACGGTGGCAACCATGATGACGCCTTCCTCGCGCAGGAATTTCTTCTGGTTCTTGCTGCGCACAGCAGCATCCAACCCGGCGTGATACGGCAGTGCATCCCAGCCCTGCTCCTTCAGCCATGCGGCGGTCTCTTCGACTTTCTTGCGCGACAGGCAATACACGATGCCCGCGTCGTTGGGATGCTCGGTTTCGAGGAAGGCCTGCAGCTGCTGGCGCGCGTTGTTCTTTTGCGTGACACGGTAACGGATGTTTGGGCGATCAAAGCTGGAAACGAACTGCTCCGCTTGCTCCAGCGTCAGCCGCTCTACGATCTCGCTCCGCGTTGGCGCATCCGCTGTGGCGGTGAGTGCGATGCGCGGTACGCTGGGGAAGCGTTCGTGCAACACCGTCAGTGCGCGGTATTCGGGACGGAAATCGTGCCCCCATTGGGAGACACAGTGTGCCTCGTCGATGGCGAACAGGGCGATGTTGTCCTCCTGTTGCAGGCGCTCCAGCAGATTCAGAAAACTTTCCGTCATCAGCCGCTCCGGCGCGACATACAGCAGCTTCAATTCGCCGCGCATCAATTGCCGCGACACCTCGCGCGCCGCGTCGGCTTCCAGACTAGAATTGAGGAAAGCGGCCGAGACACCGAGCTGCCTGAGCGCATCGACCTGATCCTGCATCAATGCGATCAGCGGCGACACCACAATGCCGACGCCTGGACGCAATAGCGCGGGGATCTGGTAGCACAACGACTTGCCGCCACCCGTCGGCATCAGCACCAAAGCATCACCGCCACTGACCACATGCTCGACGATGGCCTGCTGCGCACCGCGAAAAGAGGTGTAGCCGAAAGTGTCGCGGAGGATTTGTTGGGCGGTGCTGTGACTCATGAATTATGTAATTCGATAAAGGTGCGTAAGCTTAACCTGACTGGCAGAATCCTGGGGTGTTCATACGCAGCCGATGGTATGATTTAAACAGAAAATACGAACACCAACTTCACACGAAAGGTTGTTTGATGAACATCCGCACCGTTTCCACCCAGCCCTTCTCCGATCAAAAACCCGGCACTTCCGGCCTGCGCAAGAAGGTTCCGGTCTTCCAGCAGCCACACTATCTGGAGAATTTCGTACAGAGCATCTTCGACAGCATCGCCGCACCCAAAGGTGCAACGCTGGTGCTGGGCGGCGATGGGCGTTATTACAACCGAGCAGCGATCCAGATCATTCTGAAGATGGCTGCGGCGAACGGATTCGGTCAGGTTTTGGTGGGGCGCGGCGGCATTCTTTCAACGCCGGCGGCATCCTGTGTAATTCGCAAGTTCAAGACCTTCGGCGGCATCATCCTGTCGGCCAGCCACAATCCCGGCGGGCCGAAAGAAGACTTCGGAATCAAGTACAACAGTAGCAACGGCGGCCCGGCCACGGAGACGGTGACCGAGGCGATCTTCGCCAAGAGCAAGACGATATCCAGCTATCGCATCCTCGACGCAGCGGATGTGGCACTTGACCAGTTGGGTGAGACCACGCTGGGCGGCATGCATGTGAAGGTAATCGACCCGGTGGGCGATTATGCGGAACTGATGGAATCGCTGTTCGATTTTGCTGCGATACGTTTGTTATTGAAGAGCGGATTCAAGATCAAGTTCGATGCCATGCATGCGGTGAACGGACCTTATGCCAAAGAGATTCTGGTAACGCGTCTAGGCGCACCTGCGGGCAGCTTGATGAATGCCGTGCCGCTGGAAGATTTTGGCGGCGGGCATCCCGACCCCAACCTGACTTATGCGCACGATCTAGTGGAGATCATGTTCGGCGCGGATGCGCCGGATTTCGGCGCCGCATCGGATGGCGATGGCGACCGCAACATGATTCTGGGCAAGCGCTTCTTTGTGACACCTTCCGATAGCCTCGCGCTGCTCGCCGCAAATGCTACTTTGGCACCTGGCTACAAGCAAGGATTGGCGGGCATTGCGAGATCGATGCCGACCAGCACTGCAGTAGATCGTGTAGCAAAAGCGCTGAACATCCCCTGCTTCGAAACCCCGACTGGCTGGAAATTCTTCGGCAACCTGATGGACGCTGGCAAGGTCACGTTGTGCGGTGAAGAAAGCTTCGGCACGGGCTCCAACCATGTACGCGAAAAAGACGGACTGTGGGCAGTATTGTTCTGGCTCAACATCCTGGCTGTGCGCAAACAATCGGTGGAAACAATCGTTCGAGAGCATTGGGCGAAATATGGTCGCAACTTCTATTCGCGCTACGACTACGAAGCCGTGCCAACGGAAGCGGCAAACGGGGTGATGCAGCATCTGCGCGACAGCTTCGTTACGCTCACGCACAAGCAGTTCGGTAAATACACCGTTCAGATGTGCGACGACTTCAGCTACACCGATCCGGTAGACGGCAGCGTGAGCAAAGGCCAAGGTGTGCGTATCCTTTTCACCGATGGCTCGCGCATCATCTTCCGCCTATCCGGTACGGGAACTGAGGGAGCGACGTTACGTGTGTATCTGGAGGCGTTTGAAGCGGATGTCTCGCAGCATCATCTGGACGCGCAGGAAGCCTTGAAAGAACTGATCCAGATCGCGCTGCGTATCTCAGAATTGCAGACACGCACCGGACGGGATCAGCCTACGGTCATTACTTGAGTTTGCCTTTAGGTGGAGTTGCAGCTGCCACACCAGAAGCCGTAGCAGCCCCTTCTCCGCCGACTACCTGAAAGAATATCTCGCCCTGCTTTACCATGCCGAGATCGCTGCGCGCGCGCTCTTCGATGGCATCGGTTCCGCGCTTGAGATCGCGCACTTCGGCATCCAGTGCCGCATTGCGCTTTTGGGTCTGCTCATTGGTTTGTTTCTGCGCTTCAACCTGCTGCCCCATGTCCCACACCTTCAGCCAACTACCCTTCCCCAGCCAGAGCGGATATTGCAACAGCAGGAGAAGAACAAGCAGGATGTAGGTGACGACACGCATCAGCCTAACTGGTAATAAGCCTCGCGACCGGGATAGGAAGCGCTGTCACCGAGGTCTTCTTCGATGCGCAGCAGTTGGTTGTACTTCGCCATACGGTCAGAGCGAGACAGCGAGCCGGTCTTGATCTGCATGACGTTAGTTCCAACCGCGAGATCGGCGATGGTCGAATCTTCGGTCTCGCCGGAACGATGCGACATCACAGCGGTGTAACCCGCACGCTTCGCCATTTCAATGGCTGCGAAAGTTTCGGTCAATGTTCCGATCTGATTAACCTTGATCAGGATGGAATTGGCGATGCCTTGCTTGATACCTTCGCGCAGAATTTTTGTGTTAGTCACAAACACGTCGTCACCAACCAACTGGATATTCTTGCCCAAACGCTCGGTCAGCAGCTTCCAACCTGGCCAATCAAGTTCGCTCATGCCGTCTTCAATGGAAACGATAGGGTACTTATCGACCCACGTCGCATACAGATCAACCATCTGCTGAGATGTGAGCGTCAAGCCGTCGGCCTTCAGATGATATTTGCCATCCTTGAAGAATTCTGAAGCTGCCGGATCCATTCCGATCGCCACATCAGTACCGGGTACATAGCCCGCTGCTTCGATGGCTTCAACAATGACTTTCAGTGCAGCTTCGTTGGAACCGAGCGCAGGTGCAAAACCGCCTTCGTCGCCAACGGTAGTCGGCAGGCCGCGATGATGCAACACGGCTTTGAGTGCATGGAATACTTCTGCGCCATAGCGCAACGCTTCGCGGAAGCTTGGTGCTCCCACCGGAATGATCATGAATTCCTGCATGTCGGCGCCACCGGTGGCATGCGCGCCGCCGTTGATAACATTCATCATCGGTACCGGCATTTCCATGCGTGCCGCACCGCCGAAATACCGATACAGTGGCAAACCGGACTCCTCGGCAGCCGCTTTGGCGACAGCGATAGATACGGCAAGGATCGCGTTCGCGCCAAGGCGCGATTTGTTCTCGGTGCCGTCCAGATCGATCATGGTCTGATCGATGAACGCCTGTTCAGCCGCATCCAGGCCAATGATCGCTTCAGCAATCTCAGTGTTTACATTCTCTACAGCTTTCAATACGCCCTTGCCCAGATAACGTTGTTTGTCGCCATCGCGCAATTCAACCGCTTCCTTCGTGCCGGTCGAGGCACCCGACGGCACAGCGGCACGCCCCATCACACCCGACTCCAACAATACATCCGCTTCTACCGTGGGGTTGCCACGGGAATCCAAAATCTCACGCGCTATGACATCAACAATTGCACTCATTCTCTATTCCTTCACTCACACACTTTTCAAGTTAACGTTCTCTTCGATAAAACCTTGCTGCTTCACCAATGCATCCAGCGCCTTTAGTGTCTGCAACATCTCTTGCAGATGTCCCAACGGAAATGCATTGGGACCATCCGACATTGCTTTAGCGGGATCTGGGTGTGTCTCCATGAACACCCCTGCCACACCCGCTGCAACAGCGGCGCGCGCCAATACCGGCACAAACTCGCGCTGCCCGCCACTGGACGTGCCCTGCCCGCCGGGTAATTGCACCGAGTGGGTAGCATCGAACACCACAGGGCATCCGGTGTTGCGCATCACTGCCAGCGAGCGCATATCCGAGACGAGATTGTTATAACCGAACGATGCACCGCGTTCGCACACCATGATATTGTCCGCGCCGCTCACTTCACGCGCCTTGTCCACTACATTCTTCATATCCCACGGTGAAAGGAACTGGCCTTTCTTGATGTTCACCGGCTTACCCGCTTTCGCAACGGCATGGATGAAATCTGTCTGACGACAAAGGAAGGCGGGCGTTTGTAACACATCTACCACTGCAGCCACTGGTTCAATCTCGTCTTCGTTATGCACATCGGTCAACACCGGTACGCCAATCTGCGCTTTCACCTTTTCCAGAATCTTCAGTCCGGCTTCCATGCCAAACCCGCGGAACGTTTTGCCGGAGCTGCGGTTGGCTTTGTCGTAGGAAGATTTATAGATGAACGGGATACCGAGTTTCAGACATATCTCTTTCAGCTGTCCTGCAGTATCGATCGCCATCTGTTCGGACTCGATCACACAGGGACCGGCGATCAGAAACAGTGGCTGATTCAGACCAACTTCGAAATTACAGAGCTTCATACTGCTTCCTTACGCTTGACCGCCGCTTCAACATAAGCCTTGAACAGCGGATGTCCGGTGCGCGGTGTAGAGGTGAACTCAGGGTGGAACTGTACACCGACAAACCAGGGATGCATGGTCTGCGGCAACTCCATCATCTCCGGCAAGTCTTCTGACGGTGTGCGTGCAGAAATGATCAAGCCAGTTTTTTCCAGAGCAGGTACGTAATGGTTATTCACTTCATAGCGATGTCGGTGGCGCTCGTTCACTTCATCGCCGTAGATGCGTTGCGCCATCGTGTTGGGTTTGATAGGGCAGCGTTGCGAACCCAGGCGCATTGTGCCACCCATATCCGAGTCGGCGCTACGCTTGGCCACTTTGCCATCGCGATCCAGCCACTCGGTGATCAGTGCCACCACAGGGTGTTCGGTTTCCAGATTGAATTCAGTACTGTTCGCATCACTCATGCTTGCCACATGACGCGCATACTCGATCACCGCGAGTTGCATACCGAGACAGATACCGAGGTAAGGTATCTTGTTTTCGCGCGCATAACGAATCGAAGCAATCTTTCCTTCCGTGCCACGCACGCCAAAACCGCCGGGCACGAGAATTGCGTCGAGGCTCTTCAGGCAGTCCGTGCCTTCAGTCTCAATGGCCTCGGAATCCAGATATTCGATGTTCACGCGAGTGGCGGTATGGATGCCGGCATGACGCAATGCTTCGATCAATGACTTGTACGACTCCGTAAGATCAACATACTTGCCGACCATGCCGATGGTGATCTCATGCTGCGGATTCTCTTGCGCTTTGACAAGGTTCTGCCACACCGATAGGTCTGCGGGCGGTGCATTCAAAGCCAACTCTTCGCAAATGATGCGATCCAGTCCCTGCTCGTGCAACATTTGCGGGACTTTGTAGATGCTATCCACATCCCACATCGAGATCACACTTGCTTCGCGCACATTGGCGAACAGCGATATCTTGGCGCGCTCGTCGTCAGGAATGCGTCGATCGGCACGGCAAATCAATGCTGTCGGAAAAATACCAATCTCGCGCAGCTTCTGCACGCTATGTTGTGTCGGCTTGGTCTTCAATTCGCCTGCTGTAGCAATATAGGGAACCAGCGTGAGATGAACATATGCCACTTGGTTACGTCCCATGCGCAGTCCCATTTGACGGGCAGCTTCGAGGAAAGGTAGCGACTCGATGTCGCCCACCGTTCCGCCGATTTCAACAATAGCCACATCTGCTTTGCCATCGAGAGAAGCGGCTGCGCCGCGCTCGACGAAGGCCTGGATTTCGTTGGTGATATGCGGAATCACTTGCACCGTCTTGCCCAGATATTCGCCGCGACGCTCTTTGCGAATCACGCTTTCGTAGATCTGTCCGGTGGTGAAATTGTTGGCCTTGCGCATCTTGGCCGAGATGAAACGCTCGTAGTGCCCCAAGTCCAGATCGGTTTCGGCACCGTCTTCAGTGACGAAAACTTCACCGTGCTGGAACGGACTCATCGTGCCCGGATCAACGTTGATGTACGGATCCAGCTTGAGCATCGTGACTTTAAGGCCACGCGATTCAAGAATAGCCGCAAGTGAAGCGGCGGCGATGCCTTTTCCTAAGGAAGAGACAACGCCGCCGGTAATAAATATGTACTTGGTCATGGAGTGCGATTGTATCGCAAAACGGGTATCCCCTCAAAGGAAGAAGCGCGCAAATCAAGGTAGTTGCTACATTCACCAAAACTGGGATTAATATTTGTCACTTTTGCATCCAAACCAAAGCAAAACGCCCCTTTTTTTAGGTGGGGCGTTTTGCTTTGCAAGGAGTCTGACGATAACCCACTTTGGTTTCGGCCTACTCATTGTCACTGTATTCAAGCAAGTGACGTTTCAGACCCACAAATAAGAAACCCCCAAGTTTTCACTTGGGGGTTTCTTATTTGTAAGGAGTCTGACGATGACCTACTTTCACATGCGTAATGCACACTATCATTGGCGCGAAGTCGTTTCACTGTCCTGTTCGAGATGGGAAGGAGTGGGGCCAACTTGCT
>CABEBA010000018.1_pt1 | contig 19945 bp, 13 predicted proteins | sample 3132531 | NCBI WGS metagenome assembly CABEBA01 (sample SAMEA5534344, study PRJEB31848) | metagenome | biome: tundra; feature: field; material: soil | place: USA | collected 2013-05 | depth 0.45 m
TCCTTGCGTTTGGCATAGGATTTTTGGTCACTTTCATGCATGTATCCGATATCCACGCTACCCGAAAACTGGCCTTTAACTTCTTCTTCAACCTTGGGGATGGAATACAGCTGGCCGGACGGAGAACGTTTTACGACCGCCAAATCCTCTTCCAAATGCACAGGACCGGCAAGATAACCAGGGTTTGCTGCGTTGCCGTTGACGGTATCCACGCCTACGGCAGTATCCGCCAAAGCAGGCATGCCGGCCATCTGCGCCAATGCGGCGCCAATACAAAGCGTAAGGAACTTCATACGCGGACTATTGTTCATTAAAAACCTCCGGTCGCGATTTGTTTCGACTTTTTCAAATTGTTTAGTCAGTTTCATGATGTCATCTCCCCTTCAGATCAGCGCTGGAACCGTGCGCCACCTGGTGCGTTGCTGCCGTGGATCATCGAGTGGCAGTTCTGGCAAGAACGGCCAGTCATGCGCTTGGAGGCGAGAACTGTTGCCGTCGTGCCAGCTTGCAAGCCCCCATTGGTCTGACCGTACGAGGTTGGATCGCCATTCACAACATCACCTGTCGTATTGCTCCCCCACACCAAGTGGCCCATCGAGCCGGTGGTGCTATGACAACCTGCGCACAAGAACGGGCGAGTCTGAACCAACAATTTGTCAGCGTTAGAACCGTGCGGTACGTGGCAATTCATGCAGTTCTCACGTACGGGTGCGTGTTCCCACAAATAGGGGCCGCGCTTCTCGGCATGGCAGGTGTAGCACAGGTCATTGACGTTATCTGCCTTGAGCAAGCGCTTGTTCGACGTGCCATGCGGGTTGTGACAATCCTCGCACGACATCTTGCCTTCCGGTACCGGCATGTGCGATTTCTTCTTGAACTCGGCACGTTGCTGCTGGTGACAGGTCTGGCAGGTTTCAGTGATGCTGGGCTTCTTCAGCAATCCGCCACCGGAGAACTTGGCCATCGGATTGTGGCAGTCACTACATGCCAACTTGTTGGTCTGATGGATAGAACCTTCCCAGAAAATGCGCTGACCGCCCTTATGGCAATTCAGACATTGCCCGTTCATTTTCGCAATAGAAGAACCCCAGCCTTTAGAGAATCCGACTAGCAGGTTGCGATCCTTGGTATTTTTGATGTGAAGAGAGCCGGGACCGTGACAGGCCTCACACACTGTCTTTTCCGTTTCGTTACTTGGATTCTCACGGAAAATCTTGGCATGAGTTGTATGACCGAAACTCTTGTTTTCGGCATCGTGACAAGTGGTACATGCTTTCTCACCCACATAAGTAGCGGGGCCTTGCGCCGTTGTTGAAGCCAGCACCGGTGCAGGCGCACTGGCGGCTATCGGCCCAGCTGCAGTCACCCCTGATGCTGCAGGCTCCACCGCAACCACTCCTGATGCAGCCGTCTCTGCAGCAGTCGCCTGCCCGAAAACCAGCAACAAGGCGGCTATCGCCCCCAGTATTGTGCTATTGCAAATGAATCGCTCCCTGATCATCTTGCCACCTCTAGATATTTTGGATTAATAACGCTGAGCGCAATTTCAAACATTTCTGAAATCCGGGAAAGCAAATCAATCCCCTGGAAATTTCGAAAGACCGCACTAACATTAATTCTATAGAACACATCCATTTTTTAACTGACTTACACCGACGAATTCTGACAAATACTGACATGCGCATGAGACGCATAAGTACCGCTGGAAGCGCAACTCACTGCACAAAATGATAGTGGTTCTTCCTTCTCAAAGGCTGATCAGAATTGACAATAACCGACAAAGACTGACGTCTTGAAAAGGAAGAAGGGACTGCGGGAATGCAAGGGAGCACCCTTGCGATGAATCAATTCACGACTGTGAGCGGGCGAAGGAACTGGTAGCCCATGCCGCGCATTGCCTGCAATGGGTTGCGGCCATCTTCCAGCAGGGGGAGTTTGCGCCGCAATCGGCTGATGTTGGCTTCAAGTGCGCGCGGGTCGTAAGCAATCGGATTCTTGCCCAGCGCACGGATCAAGGTATCGCGATCCGCCTGCCGGTTCTGCGTACTCGCCAATGCCTGTAGCAGTAGCAATTCCAAGCCGGACAGCGGAACCGCTGGCGCGCCAGGCGGTACCAACTCGGAGCGAGACAACAGGATACGCCAAGCTTCCTCGCTGGGCGCAGGCGGTTTAAGGCGCAGGATGAGATTATCAATGAGCGCCAACAATTCGGCAAAATTGACCGGTTTGATCAAGTAATCATCCGCACCGGCGCGTCGACATTCCACCCGGTCAACGCCCAGGCTACGCGCAGTCACCATGACCAGACCGATGCCGGAACCGAACCGCTTGCGCAAGCGCAAAGCGATCTCGACGCCAGTTTCGCCGGGGAGGTTGTAGTCCAGCAGCGCGATATCGGGAATGAACTGCAAGCGTTTATCAAGTTCGACGCCGTTACTGACAGCAAGCACCTCATGTCCTGCGTATATCAAAAAGGACTGCAACTCTTCCTGCTGTCCAATATCGTCTTCAACTATGATAATGCGCGCCATATTCTCACTTTGTAACTGGAGACCAAGAGCCAATGCCCAATTTAAACAATCGTAGCGTCCTCGCGCAAGCGTTTTCTCGCGTTTGGCAATATCTGAGCGGTTTGAGCCTGCAAAGCCGTTTCTTGCTGATCATGGGTGCTTCGTCAGTGTTTATTTCGTTGATCTTCTTTGCGATGTTCAATAATTTCACCGAAAGTTTGCTAACGCGCATCGGATCGCGTTTCGCCGTTGAACAATCGCTCTTCGACAAAGAGCGCAGCTTGAAGCTACTGATGAGTGAAATGGCGTTAGCGATCAAATCGGCCGACAACCCGGTGATCAAGGAATGGGCGACCAACGAACATAACCCTGAACTCCAACAACGAAGCATGGAAGCGCTTCGCAAGCGCTTCCAAAGTGAAAATTATTTTGTGGCAATCGCAAAGTCGGGCAATTTTTACTTTTATGATGCCGCAAAGCCACGTGATGGGAAGCCATTGCACTACACCCTTGATCCCGCAGCGCCCGACGATGCATGGATACTCGACTTCATCAAGAGTGGCGAAGACCGCAGCATCAAGGTCTCATCCAGCCACAAACTCGGTGTGATCAAGTTATGGGTCATTGCGCCGGTACGCAAAGGCAACAAGGTCGTGGCTGTACTCGGCACGGGTATCAATCTGTATGAGTTCACCCGTAATGCCTCCACTGTTCACTTACCCGGCGTGACCAACATGTTCGTCGACAGCAACGCGAACATACAGGTATACAACGATGTCACACATTTCGACTTTCCGACCGTGCCGAATTTTTCTGAACCCGAGCATGTGCACGTTCAGATATTGGGCAAAACAGCGGGTAAGGAGTGGCTGCATCAGACCATCCATAAACTCGATGGCGGCAACAAAGGCGTAGAAACCGAGTTCGTTCACATCAATGGAAAGCGTTATCTGGCGGGCCTGAACGCACTGCCAGAAGTGGGCTGGTACGACCTTACCCTGCTTGACTTGTCCGTTCTGCTGCCACAAGCAGATTTTATTAAAATGGGGTTGGCGATTATCGCGGGCACTTTGGGACTCTTGCTCATCTTGGCCTTTTCCCTGCATAAACTGGTGCTGAAACCGGTGGCGACACTGACCAATATGGTGTCCCGCATCCGCCGTGGCGATTTCAGTACTAAGCCTATAAAAGAAAGTCGCGGTGAAGTGTATGAGTTGATATTGCAGTTCCACGAGATGGCGGGCGCAATTCACAACACCCAACAGTGGCTGGAAGCCGAGATCGAGAAACGCACTCGCCAGCTCAGCGATGCGCAAAAAGTACTCGAAATTTCGCTCCACCATGAAAGAGACGGGCGCGAAACGCAAGCCAACCTTATGGCCCTGATGGCGCATGAGATGCGTAGCCCTGTAGCGGTCATCAGCAATACTGCTCAGATGTTGAATATGTTGGCGCAATCCGAAAGTCCGGAATGGCTACCGCGCATCGAAAAAATCATGCGCTCAGTCAGGCAGCTCTCAGTGCTGATGGATAATTTCCTGACCGAAAAATGGCTGGATATGGACAAACACGGGCTGAACCGGGAGATGGGCGACCTCAATCAGTTTTGTGCAGTAGTAACTGAAAACTTCGTTGAGAGCTATGCTCGCTTCGTTCACTTTGAGCCATTGGATAGCGATGCCAGAATTTGTGCAGACTGGCAACTAATACGAATCGCCATCCTCAATTTGCTGGATAACGCCCACAAGTATTCATCCCGCAATGATGAGATTTGCCTGAATGTTCTTTCCTGCAAAACGAACATGCTATGCATTGAGGTTAGCGACCATGGGGTGGGAATATCCTCCGACCTTCAGGCGCACATTTTCGATAAATATGCCCGTGGAAGGCATGAAGTCGGCATTCATGGAAGCGGACTTGGACTCTATCTGGTGAATTGGATCGCCAGATTCCACGGTGGGCTTATGGAAGTCTCGTCAATCGAAGGACAAGGCAGTACTTTCCGCTTGTGTCTACCGATGTGCGAGCCGGATACAGAAGTATCTTCGGAAGCTCTAACAGATTGATAAAGAATTGCCTTGCTCCGCTAATCCCGCAAATGGCACAGTAATCTTTAGCTCAGAGTGAAAGCAACAAAGTGGTGTTAACGGAATTACTTCAGCATATGCCAATATATGAGAAGGCCTCATCTGGCGCCTGGAAACACACACCGGATGAGGCCTTCTTTAACTACCTGTCTGCACTGCAAGGCAACGTAGCCAACTACTCAACATCATTATTTTCCAGCCGCCACTCCGGACTGGTGACGGTCGGGCAACCTGGCCAGATAGTCGGCCACTGCCTCCATATCGGCGGTGGAAATATCACGCAGTGTCACGACCATCTCAGGATGGGAGTTTCCTCGTGCACCCGTCTTAATGAGTTCCATTTCACGCACCAGGTAGCTGTAATGCTGGGCAGCCAACGCGGGATACAACTTTTCCCCATTGCCCTCACCGCGATTGCCGTGGCACTTGTTGCATCCCCTTTGTGAGTAAACTGTTTCACCGAGACGCACTTGATCGCCCGGCCCCTTGCCGTTTTCCTTGATGGTAGTCAGACCGGAAAGGTAGACCGCGATGTCGGCGATCTCTTCGACAGTGACTGCGTCAGGCGAAATGAATGGCTCCATCTTCGGATTGAGACGGGCACCTGCACGAATGTCGGTCAGTTGCTTGATAATCACTGAAGCGTATTGCCCGGTCAGCCTTGGGTAAATACCGTCAACACGGCCAAAAGCGTCCTGTTTGTGACAACCGCGACAACCGCGGTACGCTTCCTGCCCACGCTCCGCCTTTCCGTGTTTGCGCAGCACCTCAACCCGCTCTGGAGTCAAGGTGTTCCAAACGTAGCCCTTGCTACCGTATGTGGTCGCTGCAGGGGTATCGGCAAGAACCGAGTACATCGGCAACAGTGCTAGTGCGAAAATCAACAATGCTCTCATTGGTTACTCCCCCTTTAAACTGGTGATATATTCAGCCACTGCTTTCATATCCTGCTCGGTCATGCGCAAGGTTATCGCACGCATCACTTTACGGGCATCATTGTTGCGAACGGCATTCTTGAAATTGTTCATCTGGGTAATCAGATAGACCGAATGCTGGCCCGCCAAGCGTGGAAATTTGTCCGTTCCTTCGCCCTTTTCACCATGACAGCCGGAACAGGCTGGCACCGCGCTACTTATGATACCGTCGTCGAATATTTGTTGTCCTTGCGCGGCAAGTTTTGGGTCGGTAATTGTTTCGGTATTGCGTTTCTTCTTGCTGAAATATGACGCCAGAAATGGAATATCCTTGTCCGGGATTTGATTCGCCATCGGCCCCATGATTTCGCTGACACGTTTGTCATTTTTGAAATCCTTGATTTGCTTGGCAATGTATACCGCATCAAGCCCTGCAAGTTTTGGAAATTCGGGGGTTGTGCTGTTGCCGTCCTCGTTATGGCAACCGGTACACAGCGCGTTGGGCTCATCCTCCGCTTGTACCGAAAGCGGCACCAAAACGGATGCGATAAGCACTAGCAAGATAAGCAAAAACGATTGTTTCTGATGCTCAGGACTGCGGTGTCTCATACTGCCCGCCGTTGTTTGTCCATAATGGGTCATTTATTACTCCCTTTTTGATATCGACTGATCACAATCCCGCTCAGTCACTGCCACCTGATGAGTCGTAGTTGGCTGTATTTCATTCCTGCGGCATTGAAATCGCTGTCGCAAATTCCAAGTTTTTCCTATAAGAATCCAGACTCGAGTTCAATGCAATAATGATCTTCGCACTACTGCAAATGAATCAATCCATATAATCTTCTTGCTATCTCTAACTTCTGGATTAATAACTCACAGCACAGCCTTAAAATATTTCAATCAACCGTGGAATTCATCCAAATCCTCGGCAATATCCTAAAGACCGCACTTGAACTAATTCTATACAACACATCCAATTTTTAACTGACTTACGCCGACGAATTCTGACAAATACTGACGTTCCGGGTAAATCAGGGCAAGGGGGACCACTGAGTGTTTCTGGACAGTAATTAATAAGACATCACAGTTAATTATCACCTCAATTTAAAGCCAAGCTAGTCCCCAGCTTCAAGTAGGTGCATTTGCAGATATAATCAGCAGTCTTTAATACCAACCATTTGCAGGGGAACAGCATGGGATTTTTGGCGAATAAGCGCATTCTTGTAACAGGGATGATCAGCAACCGCTCTATTGCCTACGGCGTCGCGCAAGCCATGCACCGACAAGGCGCAGAACTTGCCTTTACTTATCAGGGTGAACGCGTAAAAGACCGCGTATCAGAAATGGCCAAGCAGTTCGGCAGTGAGTTAGTGTTCCCCTGCGACGTATCCTCTGACGCTGAAATCGAACAACTCTTCTGCAATCTGACAAAACACTGGCCTAAATTCGATGGTTTCGTCCACGCCATCGCTTTCGCACCGCGTGAAGCGCTGGACGGCGAATTTCTCGATGGATTCAGCCGCGAAGCATTCCGTATTGCGCACGACATCAGTGCCTACAGTTTCCCTGCCATGGCCAAAGCCGCCTTGCCCAATTTGAACGAAAAGGCCGCGCTACTGACCATGACCTACCTTGGTGCAGTACGTACAATGCCGCACTACAATGTGATGGGAATGGCCAAGGCCAGCCTCGAAGCCAGTGTGCGTTATCTGGCGATGGAGCTGGGGCGCAAAGGGATTCGCGCCAACGGTATCTCTGCTGGTCCTATCAAGACTCTGGCTGCAGCCGGCATCGGTGACTTCAACAAGTTACTGTCATATAACGCTAAACACGCCCCTTTGAAACGCAATGTCACTGTTGAAGAAGTTGGAAACGTAGCCGCCTTCTTGTGCAGCGACTTGGCCAGCGGCGTCACCGGCGAGATCACTTATGTTGACGGCGGTTTCAACACAACTTCACTTGGTAGCACTGAAGCTTGATTCTTTTTTATGTATAAATTGAAATGCCGCTCAATGAGCGGCATTTTCTTTGCGCAACAATCGCAGCAGCTACTACTTCTTCTCTTCCTCTGAAAAGCCTTTCATAGTAATTTTCGCTCGACTCTTTACATCTGCCATATAGGCCATCAACATCGCCTCACCTGTAAGTTGGCGAATCTGTTGTTCATAGCGGCCCTGCTTGTTCTCATCGATTGACGCGGCATCTTTCACTGCATCGATACGCACCAATACATAGCCACTCGCACTATTCACACCCGCATACGCAGGCAATTTGCTGGTGTCCGCACGGAACACTGCTTGCAATAACGCAGGCTCGATGCCAGAGCGTTGGTTACGCGTTGTCACTTGTGGCGTTTTCCAGCTCACGCTCGTTTTCTCGCCGCGCTGCAACTGTTCTAACAGTTTCTGGCCTTGTTGCGCTGCCAATTCAGACGCTTGCAAGCGCTGCAACTTTTGCTGGATGCTTGCCGAGACTTCCGCCAATGGGCGTTCGCTTGCTGGCTTGTATTCAGTCACATGTGCCGCCAACAACGTGTTCGGTGCAACTTCCACTGCGGCAGTATTGCGCTTGTTCTTGAGAGCATCTTCCGAGAATACAGCCTGCAATGCTTTCTCCGTCCACAGTCCTGCCGGGGCCTGCCCCTTACTCAGCCACACTCGCTGCACTGATGCTTTGACCAATTCAGCAGCCGGTTTCAGACTATCGCTCTGTTCATACACAGTATTGTTAAATTTCTCCGCAAGTTCGGCGAATTTGTCGTTGGCATGTTGCGACTTCAAGCGCTGAACAATCAGGTTCTTCACCTCGCTCAAAGTTTGAGTCTTAGTCGGCTTCACCGCCAGCAATTTGATGATGTGATAACCAAAGTCAGTTTGCACCAAATTACTCACTTCTCCGACCTTAAGACTGAATACACTATCTTCGAACGGCTTGACCATGGCTCCACGCCCAAACATGCCCAAGTCACCACCGTTTGCCGCAGATCCTGGATCTTGAGAGTAATGCTTCGCCAATGCGGCGAACTGTGATGGTGATTGCTTGATCTGCTGTAACACCTGTTCTGCCTTCGCCTTGGCTGCCTGCTTGTCGGCATCAGATGCCTGCTTGGCCACCGTAATCAAGATGTGCGCAGCTTGGCGTTGCTCCTGTGTTCCGAAGTCGGCTTGATGTTCCTCGTAATATTGCTTGATCTCATCGTCGGATACCGTCACTTGTGACAATAAAGAATCGACGGAAAGGACTACATATTCAACATTGGCGCGCTCCGGCATCTGGAATTCTTGCGCGTTCTTAGTGTAATAGTCGCTAACGGCGGTATCGGACAATTTCACTTGTTTCACGAATGTGGCAACATCAAGATTCGCCACGGCCACGATGCGCTGTTGCTCGTTCAAACGAATCAGATTTTCGGCCACTACTTTGGCCGCGTAACCGTTCTGAGTATAAGCTTCGCTCAATTGCTGCACGAGCACCGCTTGACGAATCTCCGCATCAAACCCTGCAGGAGTCTTGCCTTTCTCTTTCAATACTGCCTCATACCGCTGCCTGTCGAATTTGCCATCTTTCTGAAAAGCACCAATAGTGACAATTATTTGTCCGATCTGCTCATTGGTCAGGCTTAGACCCGCGTTATTCGCTTCCATGCCCATCAGATGCTGAGAAATCAGGCCATCCAATACAGAGAATTTTATTTCCGGTTTATCAAAAAATGCCGGATCAAAATTTGCACCCGCCATTTCACGGATCCGTTGCTGCTGTTGATTCAGCGCATTATCGAATTCCTGCTGCCCGATCTTTTCTCCGTTGACCGTCGCTAGCGGTGCACCACCACCGGACTTGCGGTATGAATCCACTCCCCAAAAAGCAAAGGGCAAAATGATAAGTGCCAATACGATCTGCACCAGCCGTTTCTTTTCTTGCACGAAATCGAACATAACATCCTACCCGAAAGAACGGACGTCACTTCGGACATCCCATATGAAAAAAGGCGAACTTTCGTTCGCCTCTGTTTGGCGGAGTGGACGGGACTCGAACCCGCGACCCCCGGCGTGACAGGCCGGTATTCTAACCAACTGAACTACCACTCCAAAAACTTATACAACTCGTAAAACTTAAAATTACTGGTGGGTGCTGACGGGATCGAACCGCCGACAATCGCCTTGTAAGGGCGGTGCTCTACCAGCTGAGCTAAGCACCCGACAAAGACGACTAGTTTACAGCATCTTTCAAACCTTTGCCAGCACGGAATTTAGGAACTTTAGCAGCCTTGATCTTAATTGTGGCGCCAGTGCGGGGATTGCGGCCATTTCGTGCAGCACGCTTACCAACGTAGAACGTACCAAAACCAACCAAGCTCACGAGTTCGCCCTTCTTCAAAGTTTTCTTGATGGATTCGATAGTCGCGTCCAATGCACGACCAGCAGCGGCCTTGGAAATGTCGGCGGATTTTGCAATTGCTTCGATCAGATCAGATTTATTACTCACGCGATTCCCCTTTGCTTGTTAGTTTAGTTGAGAACACAGGAAAGCCCTGCAACGGCTTTATATCAAGGGTTTTCGAATGGGTCAAGCAATTGCAAAGCTTTTTTTATTGACCCACCCTCTTGCCAGCCCCCGTCAATGCTTGATTGCAGGCGATGTACCTGTTTCGTTGATGACTGCTGGTGATGTCACAGCAGGGACTTCCGGCTCTGGTAGCGGCTCCGGCTTACGTTCCAGCGCCAACTCCAATACCTGTTCTATCCACTTAACCGGATGAATATCCAATTTGTTTTTAACGTTATCCGGTATCTCCACCAGATCCTTCGTGTTCTCTTCAGGAATCAGGACGACCTTGATCCCTCCGCGCTGAGCCGCCAACAGTTTTTCTTTCAAGCCGCCGATGGGCAACACCTCTCCACGCAAGGTGATCTCACCCGTCATCGCCACATCTGCACGCACCGGGATACCTGTTAGCGCAGAGACCATTGCAGTGCAGATGCCGATACCGGCACTCGGACCATCCTTGGGTGTTGCACCTTCCGGCAAGTGAATGTGCAAGTCGCTCTTCTCGTAGAAATTTGCGGCGATACCCAAAGTTCGTGCGCGACTACGCACCACACTCAACGCAGCTTGGATAGATTCCTGCATCACCTCGCCCAGCTTGCCGGTGGTCGTTGTTTTGCCTTTACCTGGTAGCACGGCCGTTTCGATGGTCAGCAATTCGCCACCAACTTCCGTCCACGCCAAGCCAGTAACCTGACCCACCTGATTGGTCTTTTCGGCGATACCGTAACTATAACGGCGCACGCCAAGATACTTATCCAGATTGCGCGCATTGACCACGACTTTAGTTTCGCGCCCTTTCAGCAACAGCGCCTTAACTACCTTGCGGCATATCTTGGACAGTTCGCGTTCCAAACTACGCACACCCGCTTCACGGGTGTAGTAGCGCAAAATGTCGCGTATCGCACTCTCGGAGACGCTGATCTCTTCCGGCTTCAAGCCGTTGTTCTTGATTGCCTTGGGCAACAGATAGCGCGTGGCGATGTTGACCTTCTCGTCTTCTGTGTAGCTGGACACGAAAATCACTTCCATACGATCCAGCAACGGCGCCGGGATATTCATACTGTTGGAAGTGGCGACGAACATCACATCGGACAAGTCGTACTCGACCTCTACGTAATGATCGACAAAAGTGTGGTTCTGTTCGGGATCGAGCACTTCCAGCAAAGCCGATGAAGGGTCGCCACGGAAATCCATGCCCATCTTATCCACTTCATCCAGCAGGAACAGCGGATTCTTCACGCCGACCTTACTCATGTTCTGCAAAATCTTGCCCGGCATGGAGCCGATGTAAGTACGGCGATGCCCGCGTATTTCGGACTCGTCGCGCACCCCTCCCAAGGACATACGAACAAACTTGCGATTGGTCGCACGTGCAATGGACTGCCCTAGCGAGGTCTTGCCCACGCCGGGAGGTCCGACCAGGCACAGTATAGGGGCCTTCATTTTGGTCACACGCTGCTGTACCGCGAGATATTCCACAATGCGCTCTTTAACCTTATCCAAGCCGTAGTGATCGGCTTCCAACACATCTTCGGCGTGCTTCAGATCAGTATCGATCTTGGTCTTTTTCTTCCACGGCAGAGCAACTAAAACGTCGATGTAGTTGCGCACCACTGTCGCCTCGGCAGACATGGGCGACATAAGGCGCAGCTTCTTCAATTCAGCTTCAGCCTTGGCGCGCGCATCCTTGGGCATGTGCGCAGCCTTGATCTTCTTCTCGACCTCTTCGATGTCCGCACCATCTTCGCCTTCACCCAGTTCTTTCTGGATTGCTTTGACCTGCTCGTTCAAGTAGTACTCGCGCTGGCTCTTTTCCATCTGACGCTTGACGCGCCCGCGTATGCGCTTCTCCACCTGCATGATATCCAACTCGGCTTCCAGCAAGCCAAGCAGATGCTCGAGGCGCAGACGCACATCGAATATCTCCAACACTTCCTGTTTCTGTTCCAACTTGAGCGGTAAGTGCGCGGCGATGGTATCGGCCAAACGACCGGCATCGTCGATACCCGCCAATGAAGTCAGGATCTCCGGCGGAATCTTCTTGTTGAGTTTGACGTACTGATCGAATTGATTAATCAGAGCACGACGCATCGCCTCGGCTTCGTGCCCGACCTCTTCGTCAATAGGAACCGGCTGTATCTCGGCATCCAGATGCGATTTGTCGTCGAAAATACGCAACACTTTGGCGCGCTGTGTACCTTCCACCAGCACTTTGACCGTACCATCGGGCAGTTTCAGCATTTGCAGGATGTTGGCGATGCTGCCAATGCGATAGATATCTTCGGTCGCAGGCTCATCCTTGGCGGCAGATTTCTGCGCCACCAGCACGATGCTCTTGCCCGCTTCCATCGCAGCTTCAAGTGCTTTGATGGATTTGGCTCGACCAACGAACAGCGGGATGACCATGTGCGGGAACACCACCACGTCGCGCAATGGCAACAAAGGGAAGAGCTCAGCGGTTGTAGTAATAGGTTCGTTTTCGGCCATGATTCGAGACTCTGATGATTAGGGTACGGCAGTGATGTGGGGACAGTCCTCAGAAATTCAAGCCCTGCCCGCCAAGGCCGTCATTACGCGACCTTGGGCGTATCCGCATACATCACGATAGGTTGTATCTCGCCTGCGCTATTCTCGTCCAGCACCACTTTGCTCACATTCTCAGCAGAAGGCAGATCAAACATGGTATCCAGCAAAGCATTTTCAAGGATGGAGCGCAATCCGCGCGCACCGGTCTTGCGTGCCAGCGCCTTCTTTGCAATCACGTTCAGCACGCCTTCGCGAAACTCCAGCTCCACACCTTCCATCGCGAAAAGTTTCTGATATTGCTTGGTCAGCGCATTTTTGGGTTCGGTCAATATTTGCATCAATGCCGCTTCATCCAACCCTTCCAGCGTCGCCACCACCGGCAGACGTCCGACGAACTCGGGGATCAGGCCGAATTTGATCAAGTCTTCCGGTTCCACACCGCGCAACACTGTGCCGATATCCTTATTGTCTTCGCGCTTGGAAAGATTGGCCGAGAAACCAATTCCGGCTTTTTCCGAACGGTTGCGGATCACCTTCTCCAAGCCGTCGAACGCCCCGCCACAAATGAACAGGATGTTGCTGGTGTCTACTTGCAGGAACTCGGTGTTGGGATGCTTGCGTCCTCCTTGCGGTGGAATCGATGCTTTGGTGCCTTCAATCAGCTTGAGCAATGCTTGTTGCACGCCTTCGCCTGACACATCGCGCGTAATGGACGGGTTGTCCGACTTGCGCGAGATCTTATCGATCTCGTCGATATAGACGATACCGCGCTGCGCACGCTCCACGTCATATTCGCAGGCCTGCAACAGCTTCTGGATGATGTTCTCTACGTCCTCGCCAACGTAACCCGCCTCGGTCAATGTAGTCGCATCCGCCATCACGAACGGCACATTGAGCAAGCGCGCCAAAGTCTGCGCCAGCAAGGTCTTGCCGGAACCGGTTGGTCCGACCAGCAGGATGTTGCTCTTGGCCAGCTCCACGCCGTCCGTATTCGTACTCTTCAAACGTTTGTAGTGGTTGTACACCGCCACCGACAAAATCTTTTTGGCCTGGCGCTGGCCGATGACATACTCATCCAGACGTTCGCAAATCTCATGCGGAACCGGCAACTCGTTCTTGTCAGCCTTGTCACCGCCGATGCTGCTCTGTGTTTCTTCACGAATGATGTCGTTGCACAGCGCGATACACTCGTCGCACACGAACACCGACGGCCCCGCTATCAGCTTGCGCACCTCATGCTGGCTCTTCCCGCAGAATGAGCAGTACAGCAGCTTGTCACCCTTATTCTTATCCGACGTCATTGCTACCTCCGCTCCGAAACTATCGGCAGCTTACAAAATTACTTAAACGCGCTTATCCAGCACTTTATCTATCAGGCCGTATTCCACTGCCTCTTTGGCAGTCAGGAAATTATCACGTTCGCTGTCGCGAGCAATATCTTCCACGCTACGCCCGGTATGATGTGCCATCAAGGCATACAAGCGCTCGCGCAAACTCAGGATGTACTTGGCATGGATCTCGATATCCGAAGCCTGCCCGCGGAAACCACCCAGCGGCTGGTGAATCATCACCGTGGAATTGGGCAACGCGAAACGCTTGTCCTTCGCACCTGCTTGCAGCAAGAACGCACCCATTGATGCTGCCATGCCGATACACAAGGTCGAAACCTGTGGCTTGATGAATTGCATGGTGTCATAAATCGCCATACCGGCCGATATAGAGCCGCCAGGCGAATTGATGTAGAAATGGATATCCTTGTCCGGATTCTCCGATTCCAGAAACAGCATCTGGGCGACGATCAGATTGGCGCTGTGGTCGTTGACTTCACCCACCAGAAACACCACACGCTCCTTCAGCAGGCGCGAATAGATGTCATAGGCGCGTTCACCGCGCCCGCTGGTCTCAACCACCATCGGAATCATGCCGATGTCTTGCGGCTCCATCTTTTGCGAGGTAGCGCTGTACAACATGTTCAGTTACTCCCCATCAGTTCATTCAATGTGACTATTTGGTCGCTGACCTTGGCACCCGCCATCACCCAGGCGACTACGTTGTCTTCCAGCACCAGATTCTCTACCTCTCGCATACGGCCCGGTTCTGCTGCATACCAGCGCACCACATCTTCCGGATGCTCATAGCTCTGCGCATATTCCTGCACCAACGCCTTCATCTGCTCCGGCTTCGCTTGCAGGTCATGCTTTTTCACCAGCTCTGCAAGGATCAAGCCCAATTTCACGCGCTTGGTGGCACGCTCAACGAACATATCCGTTGGCAGCTGCATGCCTTTCGGGATCTTCATGCCGCGCGCTTCCATGTCATGCAATGTCTGCTGCATCAGGTTTTTCGCCTCACTTTCCAGCAGTGCCTTGGGTACTTCCAGTTGCGCGAGCTTGAGCAACACTTCCATCGCGTTGTCCTTGTTGCGTGCCTTCACTCGACGTTCGGCTTCGCGCCCGATGTTGTCACGAATCTCTTGTTTGAGCTTCGCCACATCCCCATCGGCCGCACCCAGCGACTTGGCGAACTCAGCATCTACTTCAGGCAAGTGCGCTTCCTCAACAACATGCGCGACAATTGTGAAAGTGACTTGCTTGCCCGCCACATCCTTACCGTGATAATCCACCGGGAAGGTCATATCAAAAGACTTGGTCTCGCCCGCCTTCATGCCGACGATGGCTTTTTCGAAATCAGGCAGCATACGGCCCGAACCCAATACCACAGCAAAATCCTTGGCTTCTCCGCCATCAAACACGACACCGTTCAATTTGCCGCTGAAATCGATGCGCACCTGATCGTCATTCTGCGCCGAGCGGTCGGTTTTTTTAAATTCAGCACGTTGCTTGCGCAAAGTATTGATAGTCTCTTCCACATCGGCATCGCTCAACGTGAACGCGACGCGATTCACGCTTTCGCCCGAGATGTCGCCGAGTGTGACTTCGGGATAGACCTCGAAAGTTGCGCTGAACTCGATCTGTGGCGCGTTCAGATCCGCGGTCTTGATCTCGAACTGCGGATAACCCGCCACTTGCAGTTTGTTGGTGACGGCAGCATCGGCGAAAGAACGTTGCAGGCTCTCGCCCAACACTTCTTGTTGCACCGATTGACCGTATTGTTGCTCCAATACCTTATACGGCACTTTGCCCGGTCGGAAACCGTGCACTTTGGCAGTACGCCCGATGTGCTTCAGTCGCGCTTCCATTTCGCCGCGCAATTGTTGTTGGGGGATGGATGCGTTCAAACGGCGTTGCAATCCACTCAGGGTCTCTACATTTGACATACTGACACTTCCTTTGAATTTAAGCTGGCTACACAAAACGAATATCGCGGGTGGAATAATACATGAAACAGGGCGGGAAGGCCCGCCCGTCCACTCACTCTACATGTGCCGGCACTTGCCGCAGGTGCCAGATGTCTCGGTTGTAGTCCTGTATGGTGCGATCACTAGAGAACTTACCGCTAGTAGCGGTATTGAGGATACTCATGCGTATCCAGCGTTCATGGTCGCGGTATGCAGCAGCCACTTTCAGTTGCGCGTCCACATAGCCACGAAAATCTGCCGCCGTCAGCCATGGGTCGTTCGGGCTCAAAATGGACTGCACGACGGGGTTAAATAACCCTGATTCAAACAGGTTAAAATGCCCGCTTTCCAAAAGGTGTAGCACCCGCGACAAATCGGTATCGGCGGCGGCGATAGCGGCAGGATCATAGTGTCCGCGCATCGCTTCCACCTGCTCGGCAGTCAAACCGAACAGGAAGAAGTTCTCCGCACCCACCTCTTCGCGGATCTCAATGTTGGCACCGTCCAGCGTGCCGATGGTGATCGCACCGTTCATCATGAACTTCATGTTGCCGGTTCCCGATGCTTCCTTGCCCGCCGTGGAAATCTGCTCGGACAGGTCTGCCGCAGGACAAATCACTTCCATCGCCGAGACACGATAGTCCGGCAGGAAAGCCAGTCGCAACAAGCCTTTGGTGGCCGAATCGTGATTGACGACATCAGCCACCGCCGTCACCAGCCGGATGATCCGCTTTGCCATGACATAACCGGGAGCGGCCTTACCGCCGATCAGCACGCAACGTGGCGTCCAATCAGTGGTATCGCCGCGTTTGATGCGGTCATACAGATGGATGACATGCAGCACATTGAGCAGTTGGCGTTTGTATTCGTGGATACGCTTCACTTGCACATCGAACATCGCGGCAGGATCGAATTCCACACCGCAATCGCGTGCGACCATCTCCGCGAGTCGCTGCTTGTTTACTTGTTTCACCTTGTGCCACTCGGCACGGAACTTCTTGTCATCGGCAAACGCCTGCAACGCCTTTAACCCGGACAGGTCGGTACGCCACGCCTCGCCGATGCTGCGGTCGATCAGATTGCTCAACAAGGGATTGCTCGATGCCATCCAGCGGCGCGGTGTCACGCCGTTGGTCTTGTTGTTGAATTTGCTCGGCCACAGCTCGAAAAAATCATGGAATAGATGCTGCTGTAACAGTTGCGAATGCAGCGCCGCCACGCCATTTACCGAATGGCATGCCACCACGGCCAGATAGGCCATGCGTATCTGTGGCACGCCCCCTTCCTCGATGATGGACATGCGGCGCTCCCGCTCCGTATCGCCAGGCCAACGCATCGACACTTCCTCCGTAAAGCGCGCGTTGATCTCGTAGATGATGTCCAGCAATCGCGGCAATAGTCGCCCAAACATGCTCACCGGCCAGCGCTCAAGCGCTTCCGGTAGCAAAGTATGGTTGGTATAGGCCATGGTGTGAGTCGTGATGTCCCACGCCTCATCCCAACCCAGACCATGTTCATCCATCAGCAAACGCATCAGCTCCGGCACGGCGCAGGTAGGATGCGTATCGTTCAGTTGGAAGCAGTTCTTCTCGGCAAAGCCGGAGAAGTCCTCGTCATGCTTGTGTACCCATTGCCGCAACACATCCTGCAAACTGGCTGAAGCCAGGAAGTACTGCTGGCGCAGGCGCAGTTCCTTGCCGTTCTCGCTGGCATCGTTCGGGTATAGCACCATGGTGATGTGCTCCGCCGCGTTCTTGGCAGCGACCGCCTCGGTGTAGCTACCGGCATTGAACTCGTCCAGATCGAACTCTTCGGTCGCCGCCGCCTTCCACAGGCGCAAAGTATTCACCGTGCCGTTGCGATAACCGGGAATAGGCATGTCGTAAGGCACTGCCAGCACATCCTGCGTATCGACCCAGCGCGCATGAGTATTGCCGTCCGCGCCAATGTAGAAATCACTACGTCCGCCGAACTTGATCCTGACCGCGTACTCCGGGCGTTCGATCTCCCATGGGTTGCCATTGCGTAGCCAGTGATCCGGCTCCTCCAACTGGTGCCCATGCTCGATCTTCTGACGGAACATACCGTACTCGTAACGTATGCCGTACCCTGTCACCGGTAATTGTAGCGTTGCACAACTATCCAGAAAGCACGCGGCCAAGCGGCCCAAACCGCCGTTACCTAATCCTGCGTCACTCTCCAACTCCTGCACCTCCTCCAACTCCAAACCCAGATTGCGCATCGCCTCCGCACCCGGCCCTTCCAAATCCAAATTCAACAGTGCATTGCCTAAAGCACGTCCCATCAGGAACTCCAGTGACATGTAATAAGCCTGTTTGCAATCGGATTCGTCGTAAGCGCGTTGGGTTCGACGCCAGCGTTCCACCAGCCGGTCTCTCAATACCAATGCACAAGAGGAATACACATGGTGCGACGACACACTCGCACTATCCCAACCGAGGGTGTGGTTGAAGTAGCGGCAGAAATCTTCTTCTATCCCGATAACATTCATACCCAGCGGGGGTATTTTCAGTGTGCTGGGATGTTTGGTAAGGAAAGGTTTATTGACGGTATTCATTTATATTCCCAAAGCAAAAATGTATTCTGTTGTGATCATGCGACGTCGATGCAAAATTCGATTGTATGGGCCTGTGCGCTCAGTACACATTCGAAAGTCAGTACCACAGACTGCATGATCTTCTCAAAGCCCGACTCGGATTGCGACACGCTGAAGCATGGGTTTGAATGAAGTGACACAGGAAGGTTCACCGAGATATTGAGTTTTCCGCCCAGCACGGCATCTTCCAGTACGATGTGTTGAATCGCAGCAAGCTGCAACAATTGACCGAAGCCGCCCAATATTTCATCCCCCACCCGAAAACGACCCGCAGGCCCGTCACAACTCGGCATCGCAAGATTCACAACCACCCGAAAGACACCTTCGCCGACGCCATCGAAGTAGTAGGCGACAGACAAGCGTGTGTTGTCCAGCACTACGGATTTGCGGACTTTCCCTGAACCCAGTGGAGCCTCAAACACTGCCCCATGCGTCATACCCGAATTCGCTAATGAAACGTAGCATGGCTTGCATTCGGCATCACCGGTCAGCCACTGATCCAGAAACATCATTTTCTGCTGATCATCTATCTCCATGTCCTCTTGCGTGATCTCATGCTTCAGGCTGACACGCTCATGCGGATTGGCGATGCCCTGGCCTTGATACTTTACGCCTGGCTGTGCATGTACCTTGCGATGGTAATGTTCGCTAGGCATGGTGAGTGTATCGGCAAAGTTATGACGCAAACGATAGGCGTCAAACTCACAGATTGCGGCACTGCCGTCCTGCCTTAGAACGGCTTGCAACACACCATTCTGCAAAAACACTTCTTCGTCTCCATCCAGGTCGAGGTCGACCGACTGTTTCGCCTGACGCGGCTCAACCATGTCCAGCAAAGCTTCCAATTTGACGATGGCATTGAAGATAGCGCGGCGCAAATGCGGCAAATAGAGTCCACCGAACAGTCCATGCCAATAAGCATCGTTTGCCTGTGCTTCGTATAAAGCATTCAGCATTTCGGCCGTCTGTTTTTTCGGTGGTAAGGCATGCAAACGCCGGGAAAGACTCAACATACGCTTGTGCATCCAATTCGACTCTGGATAACGCATGAAAAAATTCTTCCAAATACCGCCGCGCAGAAAAGGTTTGTTCTGCTCGACCTCACCGGAAGATTTAGATGCCAGTACCAGATCGGCATAGTGATGTGCTGCCGGAACCGGCAGCGTCCACTCATTCATCTCGATGTAGGAAGTGGTCGGCAGATACACCACGCCGCGCGTCTTGGTGCGCGCATGGTAGTCACAATAACGTTCGGTCTTGATGATGCTTGATGCCAGCACGCCTTCGATGAATTGTGTAAGCCAGCCTTGCTCATAGACCCAATGATAGGTCTCAGGCCAGATGCCGAACTTCTCGATGTCGTCGAAATAGATCGCCGCAGGCGCTCCGTCCTCTTTAGCCAAGCTCTCCAGGTAATTCACGACCTCAAGCGCAGGCGAGAACGG
>CABEBA010000019.1_pt1 | contig 19537 bp, 27 predicted proteins | sample 3132531 | NCBI WGS metagenome assembly CABEBA01 (sample SAMEA5534344, study PRJEB31848) | metagenome | biome: tundra; feature: field; material: soil | place: USA | collected 2013-05 | depth 0.45 m
CGCCTACACGGACGCAAACAACCTGACGATAAAAAAGCTTGCATCGCTGCAAGCCTTTTTGTTTTATTGGTGCCGCTTGTCGGATTCGAACTGACGACCTACCGCTTACAAGGCGGTTGCTCCTAGCATTCCCAAGCATTCCTCACTATTCCTAAGATAGTGTATTTATCGGCAATACAATAACTTACGTAATTTTAGCACATCTTTCGCATTGATTGACATTCCCGAGTATTCCACTAAAATGCCTACATAGTGCCTACACGGCACATTGGAGGAATCCTATTTCGGGAGTCATACAGATGACAAGCAAGGTTAAATTCACAGTAAAGAGGGTTGAGGACTTTCAATGCCCACCCGAAAAATCACAGGAATTCTTATGGGATAGCGGGCAGCTTGGTCTATTACTTCGCGCCACCAAGGGCGGTGCCAAATCTTTCGCCTTCGAATCTCGCCTGCATGGCAAAACGTTGCGCATCACGATCGGTGACGTTCGCACTTGGACCGTCGGCAAAGCTCAAATCGAAGCCGCTCGCCTCAAAAGCCTAACCGACCAGGGTATCGATCCGCGCCAAGTCATCGCGGAGAAGATCGCTGCCGATGAGATCAAAGCCACTGAGCTGAAGCAACGGCAGATTACCGAATCAGCAACGGTCGCGGACGCCTGGAAGGATTACGTGATCGAGCGCAGCGCGTCAACGAGAGACGGCAAACCCGAATGGGGTGAGAAACATAAACATCATCATGAGCTTTTTGTTCAAGCCGGCGGGGTTAAGCGCATATCTGGCCAGCGCCCGGGGCAGCCAGATACAACGCGCCCGGGCATCCTTGTCCCGCTGATGACTCTGCGCCTGATTGATCTTGATTCCAAGGCAGTCTGCGCATGGCTGGACAAAGAAGCCCCCCGTGTACCGGCTTATACCGAGCAAGCTTTCCGGGCTTTGCGTGCATTCGTTAACTGGTGCGCCAAATCCGATAAATACAAGGCCGCGACCAATGCAGATGCATGCCTGATTGATGAGGTAAAAAGGAGGGTTCCAAAATCTAAGGCGAAAAAGAACGACAGCTTGCGCAAAGCTCAACTGAAACCATGGTTCGATGCGGTAAGCAAAATCAGCAATCCAGTCATCTCGGCCTATCTTCAAATCCTGTTACTGATCGGCGCACGCCGCAATGAATTGGCTGGCCTACGCTGGCAAGATGTGGATTTTCAGTGGAAGAGTTTAACAATCCGCGACAAGGTGGAAGGAGAGCGCACGATCCCATTAACGCCATATGTGGAATCTCTTTTGCTGAACTTGAAGCGCCGCAATGACACGCGACCCGTCATAAACCTGCGCAATAAAGATGACAGCGAGCAAGCGGAAGAATGGAAACCTAGCCCTTGGGTTTTCAGCAGCCCGACTTCTGCATCAGGAAGGCTTGAATCACCAGTCAAAAGACACAACCAGGCACTGGCAGCCGCGGGCCTTCCTCAAGTCACCCTGCACGGCCTGCGCCGATCCTTTAGCACTTTGGCAGAATGGGTTGAAGTCCCCGCTGGGGTTGTTGCTCAGATCATGGGACACAAGCCGAGCGCGATTGCTGAGAAGCACTATATACAGCGTGAACTCGACATATTGCACCTGTGGCATGCCAAGGTTGAAGTATGGATCCTCAACGAGGCTGGCGTTGAATTTGTACCAGCACAGTCCGCTTTGCGCGTTGCCGTGAATAATGCTTGACTGTGTAACTTATAAGGTTACAATGCGCCATGATTAAGAGCTTCAAACATAAAGGGCTTGAGCGTCTGTTTACCAAGGGCAGCGCCAGCGGTGTACAAGCTGACTACGCCGGACGCATCACCCTCATGCTTGATGCAATAGATGCAGCTGAGCTGGTAAACGAACTGGACTTACCCGGCTTCCGGCTACATCGTTTGAAGGGCGACAAGCGCAATCTGTGGAGCGTGAGAGTGTCGGCCAATTGGCGCATCACGTTTGAATTTGAAAACGGCGACGCCTACATACTGGACTTGGAGGATTATCACTGATGGACACTTTACGATACAAACGCCGAGCACCTTCTCACCCTGGCGCATTGCTGCGCGATGTAGTGTTGCCCGAGCTAGACATCACTCAGGGCGAGTTTGCTGATCGGCTTGGCGTGTCTCGCCGCACCGTTTCCGAGATCCTGCACGAGCGCCGGCCGGTGACGCCTGACATGGCGATCCGCTTGGGCAAGCTGCTGGGCAATGGCGCGGGATTGTGGCTACGGATGCAACAGGCGGTTGATGTTTGGACGTTGGAGCAGCAAGGCGACTACGCACACATCCAACAACTCAAGGCCGCATAGAGAGTCCTACCGTCCCTCATGCGGAACATGGGGAAAGCGGCGGCAAGGGTGTCTCACCACCCAAACCGCCTGACCACAACGCAACCTTACTGGAGGTACGCATCATGGCTACAAACGATTCTACAGCACCAGCCTTCAATTCAACGCCTGCCCAAAACGCGGCACAATTTCCAGAGAGCGGAGAACCTTTTGCCATCTGGTATTCCTTACCCCCGCACGACGAGGTCGGAATGTGGGCAATAAACGACGACCATGGAGATGGAATCTTCGAGGCTTACTCCTACGTAGACGCAGTCAAGCTTTCACGCGCTCTTATCGCTTCGTTCCAACCCCACGAGTCAGAAGAATCGCGCGCCGGGGCGCTGGCCTGCTTGGAGGCTCTCCGGATCGTTGAGCATCTTACGAGTGCACAGCATCCAGAAATGACAAACGAGGAATATTGGCGGTCAAGGGAATCTGCTGCCGCAGCAATGGTATTTGCTGCAGGTAAGCCCAGTCCCTTTTTGTCAGGCTTCGTTTCCGCTTTTGCAGAGCATTACTACTTACACCATACCGGCAAGCCGAATCTGTATGTTTGGAAGCCAGAGGCTGCAATGACCGAGTATGAGAAAGCTGCGCACAGAGCAACGTATGATGATGAAGAGGAGATTCAACATGTTTAAAATCAATTCAACTACCTCGACCGATGAACGCCGGACTTATTTCGATATTTCCGCCGAACAAACGGGGAGTGGTCGTTACCATGTGGCATTGATCGGAAAAGATGAGAAGCGCAATCCGGATTCGGCGCTCACTGGCGATTTCGAAGGTCCGAGGGCCGCATTCGCTGCCCATGCCCACTTGTTGTCTCAATATCCGAATGCTGGTGTGTTTGCATCAGAGGCGCGGCAATACGATATGGGCGCAGATTAAAAAGGCTTGCCGCACCTAGCCCGGCGGGGCGAACACACAGAGCCATTGCAATGCTGGTGCGGCTTCTAATCAGGGGAGAGCGTGAAGGGATGCTATGGACTACACAATAACCATGTCGGACGGCACGAAGGTAGACGCCGATCTTGATTGCTGGAAGCGATGGCAGAAAGAATACGAGGAAACTCTGCTAAATGGCAAAGAAGTTACTCAGTACACCGCAGACTCTGACAAACCTAACAAGGTTTTTGTGCCCGGCATTTCCAAAGAGATCATCGACGGCATAGAGCTATCCAATACCAATTCTGACGGGTCAGTGGAACTTCTAATCCGTAGCAGCAAAGGATTTGTTGATATTACAAACCATGACATCAGAGGATTGGCTTTGGCGCGCTGGCTGATCAAAAACGCGAAGGACAGAGGCAATTCTACGTTCAGGGAACAAAAGAACAAGCTCGAAATGCTTCGCGTTGCTAAATACACGAGATCCCTTCTTGAAGAAATTGAAGAAAACAAACCTATTATCGAGACCGGAAAAAAGGCATATGCCAATATCGCAAAAGCCCAAAACCAAAAAAACGGCACAAAGGAGGAAAGAACGGCAAAGAAAAAAAAATACCAGGATCTGATGGATAGAATTCACAACGCCAATCAGAGCGTGAGTCATTCTGCCGCCGCCAAGGCGGTTTCCGCCGATTTGAAAAAATCTAATATAAGCGTGTCCTACAAAACTATCTGCCGGAATACGAATAAATGGTAGTAAACATATAGAAACATATTTGGACAGCGCCTTAGTTGTCCAAAACGTAATCTGAGAAAGTCGCACCATTCCAATTTAGGAGGTGCGACAAATGAACCAGAGTCTAGTAACAACCCGAGAAGCAGCAAACATACCCATCCCCCCCGAATTGGAACGGATCGCCGCAGGTCGCGATTTTATCCAGACAAAAGAATTTGCTCACGCAATCTCTCGTTCAAGTCAGACAATCCGCAAGAACTATTGCCTTACAGGTGAGGCTTATGGCATTCGACCAGTGAAGATTGGTAATCTGCTTTGGCCGGTCGTCGGTATCGCCGAGCTCTTGAACAAGGGGCTTGCAGCATGAGCGGCCTACCAAAAGCAAACGCCCTGCAGGAACAGGGCGAGAGCGGAAACAAAAACACCAACAGACGCGCTCATCCTACCGCCCCGCAATTCGATATGCAAGTCTGCAAGCGATTATTTGCAGAGCTGGCAGCAGACAACTTCCAAACTGCCAAACTTCTCTCCGATGAGATAAGCAACATTGATGACGAAAGCGAAAAACGCCACATAGGTAGTCGCATTCTTAATGCGCTGCGCATGGCCACAGTGTTTGGCAAATCTTCCAAGCGGGTGTGCCAGTGATTATCAAGCCGAAAAACTGGGCAGACTTCCAGCACTACAAAGATCGCTGCCCGCCCTGGATAAAGCTCCACAAATCCATACTGGACAACTACGAATTTCATCAGATGCAAGATGCAAGCAAGGCGCTCGCAATGTGCCTCTGGTTGATAGCAAGCGAGCATTTGGAGGGTGAAATCGATGCTACACCGGCCAAACTTGCATTCAGGCTGCGAACATCGGACGACAAGATCGAAAAATCTCTAAATGAGTTGATTGATAACGGATTCTTTCTGCTTGTAGACGGCGCTAGCAACGCGCTAGCAGATCGCAAGCATGATGCCCCCTTAGACAGAGACAGAGAAGAGACAAAGGCAGAAAGCGGCAAGCCGCCCTCCTCTCCCTCGACCAAGACAATCACTCTCAAGCAATTCTTGGAAGCATGCAGGGAAAACTCCGAACAGGCGATACCTGAAGACGATCCTGTTTTTGCTTATGCCGAGACCGTTGGCTTAGATCGTGAAATGGTTAGTGTCTGCTGGCAGGAATTCAAAGCGGCATATCTCCCCAAAAAGAAACGATATTCGGATTGGCGCGCTCACTTCCGCAACGCTGTGCGTGGAAATTACTACGGGCTCTGGTTTTGCAAAGAAGGGGAGCCGATGGCTTGGACTTCCAAAGGCCAACAAGCACGGAGGGTCGCAGCATGAATGCACCCGATAACCTCCTCGTCCCGCCGCACTCAATCGATGCCGAGCAGTCTGTCCTTGGAGCAATCCTGCTGGAAGGCGACAGGGCACTCGACCGCATTGAGGGCGCAATCGCAGAGGGCGATTTCTACCGCAATGAGCACCGGCTGATTTTCGCTGCCGTGCGTAAACTCTCAAACGCTGGCGGCACCATCGATACCATCACTGTGGCGGAAGATCTAAACGTATCCGGCAGCCTCGAACGCATCGGCGGACTTCCCTATCTAGGAGAACTCGCACAAAACACACCCAGCGCGGCAAACATTAAGCGCTACGCGGAGATTGTGAAAGCGCGCTCCTTGCAGCGTCAGTTGATGACGCTGGCCAGTGAGATTACTGCCAACTGCATGGCACCAAGCGCGAACGTGGCGGAGATCATTAGCCAAGCTGATGCCGCCATGGTGCAGCTGCTCGACACTGGCACTGATGAGCCGGTGCTGCTGTACGACGCCATGACCGAAGCAATCGCCGACATTGATGATCGCGCAACTGGTAACCGCCGCTCAGGTTTGCAAACCGGTGTAGCTGATTTCGATGCGCTAACCGGCGGCCTTGAGCCTGGGCAACTTGTAATTGTCGCGGCTAGGCCGTCAATTGGCAAAACGGCCCTTGGCCTCAACATCGCCGACCACATAACCCAGCAACGTCACCCGGTAGCCTTCTTCTCCCTTGAGATGACGCGGCGCGAACTTACGCAGCGCCTGATCGCACTGCGCACAGGAGTATCGGTGGCTGCGCAGCGCTCTGGCCAGCTTGACGATGAGCAATGGAGTCGCGTGAGCGCATGCCAAGGCAAAGCAGATGGGCAGCGCCTGTTCATGATCGATCGCACCTCAATCGGAGTGGCATATGTCCGGGCTGCCGCCCGCAACATCAAGCGCAAACATGGATTAGGAGTGATCGTGGTGGATTACCTCGGGTTGATGCGTGGCGAGGGCCAGAACCGCACCCAGGAGATCGGCAGTCTGAGTCGCGGTCTCAAAGCACTGGCTAAAGAGTTGCAGGTGCCGGTGATCGCCTTGGCGCAGCTTAATCGCGGCGTAGAGGGGCGCACTGACAAACGCCCGATGTTGTCGGACTTACGAGACAGCGGCGAGATCGAGCAGGATGCCGACATCGTGGTCATGTTGCACCGTGAAGACAAATATCCCGGTACCGATCCGAAATGGCATGGTGTGGCAGAGCTGTTAGTTCTCAAGAACAGATCAGGCGCAACCGGCGAGCTGTGTCTCACCTTTGACGGTCCTTCGATGCAGTTCTCCGCCTTCCACGGCCCGAACCCGCGCTATCAAGTTGCCCGCAGATCCACGGCAACGAAACCCAGATACACAGGAGGAATCGATGACTAAATCCGCTGAGGGACTGTCACGCGAAGCATTGGTCGACATAGTCCGTGAACTTCGGGGCGAATGTGCAAAGTACAGGATCCTTGCGCGGGAGTCAGGCGAACACCTTGCGCAAATGCAGCAACGCATTATCGCCGCCGAAACAAAGCTTGAAGCAATTCATGCTGGGCTTGTTGACATCGATGCGTGGGTCTTCCTCGACCTATCCGGCATAAAGATCAACGCAGCAGGGAAACTAGAAGGCACAGCCGATGCAATTGAAAAGCTGAAGCAACAGAAACCGCATTTTTTCAAGGAGGTTATATGAGTGATGGTATTTATATCAGGCAGGGTAAGTGCAGCACCTTAAACATTGCTGCGGCCACTTTGGTGGCGACAGTGCCGTCCTACGCATCTCTTGCGCAGGCACGTCTTGTTCGCGTTCAGGTGCTGGTTGCCGGTTCGGCACCAGGCGCAGCCTATGACTGCGCAACCGTGGCGGCCGCAGCAGCTGCAAACCAAGTCGGCGCGTGGCCCAACACAATCGGCAGCTATCTGATCGACATGCCGGTCCTGAATGGCATCGTTATCGTGCCAGGCGCAGGGCAGGCGGTTTCAGTTTCTTACGATTGAAGCAGATGAGAAATTCTACAAATGGAGATGAACGGTGAGCAATCAGGACCAGAAGGACATCTTAACGATGTCGCCGAAGGATTATGCCAAGGCAAAAATAGATTTGCTTTCGGCTAACGCGAGGCAGCAAAACGAAGCGCGAAACCAGAGAGTAACCGAGGCCGCGCAAAGGAAGTATCAATTAAATGGAGGTAATGGAAAATGAGTAAAAGTAAATCAACAGCATTCACACCGCCAACCGCGGATGACTTGGCAGCAAAGACAAGTACTACTCCACCTTTTGCGTCGGGCGCGAATAGTGATGGGCAGTGTGAGGGGGCAACAGAACAAACATTGCCGGAGCAGTACGAAGAACGCCGAGTGCAGATTATCACCGAGCTGGCATTGCAGCGTGTAGAGGTTGAAAAACGCATGCAAGCCAATCATGAGGGAATCAAAGTCGCTCGTGGTGAAATGTATCGCGCATCCGATCAGCAGCTTCACGGCAAAGCGTCAGACCTTGAAGCCAAAATTCAGCAAGCAACAGGCGCAATTCGTGCTGATGAGCGTCTGCTTATTGAACTGGAAGCTCAGCGCGTGCAAGTGGCGAACGGGAATCATCCTGAACTTCACAAAATCACACATGAGATGCGAGTGAAAGCGCAGAGCGCGCAAGCAGACGCACTGCAAAAGGCGCAAGCGGAATTCGTGGAAGCTCTCAATTCCCCTGAGTTTTTGAAAGCGGCGACGACATACGTTGAAGCCTTCCGTTCGGTGCATCCGTTGGCATCAAGCGAATTACCGATTCGATTTGAAGCCCTCCCATTCCTGCAAAGGAACGTAACGCTAGCGGAAATCATTCTCGCGGCGGCCGAGTAACCAACCAATCAATCAATTTTAAGGAGTATCAAAAATGACTATTCAAATGCAGTGGGGCTCAGCCAACGGAAACCTCAAACTTCCAGCCCCGTCCTCCGGGACAGTTGTAGCTTTTACCAATGGCGTCGGCAGCATCCCTGTGCAAGACGTGCCGACCATGTTGCTTAATGGCGCGGTTGTCATGGCTGGTCAGAATTGGCCGGGCGCATCGGTCAAACACATGACGCCGCCTGTCGGTGGATTATGGCCCTCGACCGGCACCATCACCTCGCCGGATGGCCAGAGCATCACCATCACCGGCGGAGTCGCCCTGGTGCCGATCGCGTGGGTGAACTACTACGTGGGCATGGGCTGGACCGTCACAGGATGGGGTGAATAAAAAAGGGGGTAATCATGTTCAATGCATATGAAGTTGCAGTGCGCCTCAGGCTGAAAGATGAATTCAGCGGCGTCATGGGCCTGTTGACAAGGCAACTGGTCGCCTCAAACAAGCATGTCGCTGAACTGCAAAATCGAATGGAGAAGGTATCTAAGCTCTTCACCGCTGGCGCATTGACCACCGGCGCAGGTTTCGGCATGGCTATGGTCCTGAAAGCGTCCACCAATGAAGCCGTGCGCCTTGAGCAGCAAATGAACAGGCTGAAAGCGCTTAATCTTGACAACAAGTTCGGCGGTGGCACCACTGCATCGCTGGCTTCACAAGCTCAAGACATTGCAAAAAGCACCGTAGGAACAACCCAGCTGGAAGCCTTGCGCCTGGTTACTGAAACGCAGGCCATTACCGGCGACCTGAAACACACGGCAGAACTGGCGCCAGTGCTGGCGCGTATGCGCTTCGGCATGGAAGCCTATATGTCGGGGCAAGGGAAGGGCGAAGGCCACGGCGCGGGGGCTGAAAAGCAGTTTGCCGACATCGTGAAGGTGATGGAAATGCGCGGCCTGATGCGCAATTTCACCAGCGAAAAGCTAGACCGCATGGCCGACCTGTTCGTGAAGAACTACGCCGCATCCGGTGGTATGGTCAAGCCGTCCGATTTTCTGGCCATGATGAAAACTGGCGGCGTTGCGGGCAAGAGCGTGAACGACGACTTCATGTTCGCGCTGGGCCACATCATGCAGGAAAAGGGCGGTCAACGATCCGGCCAGCAGATGATGTCGGCCTATCAGAACTTGGTCGCCGGTCGCACCACGCAGCAGGTAGCCGAACAGATGGCCAAGTATGGCCTGCTGGATCCGCACCAAATCAAATACGGCACGACCGGCCACATCACCAAGGTCGCACCTGGCGCGCTGGCACAGTCACAGCTGATGATCGACAACCCGCTGGCGTGGCTGAACACCGTCCTGCTGCCAAAGTTGGCGGCAAAGGGCGTCGACATCAACAACACCAACAAGGTGCTGCCGATCATCAACCAGATGGCCAGCAATCGGAATGCGGCCGACTTTCTGGCGCAGCTTTACCTTGAACGTGGCCAAATCGGCAACTACATGGCGCAGGCGCAGAACGCGATGGGCATGAACGCCCTGTATGCGCAGGGTAAGGGTTCGACGGTAGGCCAACAGATCGACCTGCAGGCGAAGGTCAACCAGTTGGAACTGGAATTCGGCACGGCCGCGCTTCCGGTTCTGAAAGCGGCACTGGAACAGGCCATCCCACTTGTCAGGCAGATGGGCGAATGGCTTGGTAAGCATCCCGACGGGTTGAAGAACTTGGTCTATGGCATCGCCGGGCTGTCTGTCGCAATGATGGTCAGCGGCCCGCTGATGATGCTGGGGAGTGCCGTCAAATTACTCGGTGTTGCTGCCGAATTCGGGGGCGCCGGTGGCGTTGCCGGAGCACTAGGCAGAAGCGCGGCGGCACTTCGGTATTTGGGCGGTGCAGCTGCTGCGCTGGGCGCTGGATACGCGGTCGGTTCGATTATTCACGACAATCTGAGCGACGAACACAAAGACCGTGGCGGATACAACATCGCATGGTTGCTTGCGAAATTCGGAAACAAGGAAGCGCAAGACTCAGTAGCGCAGTGGGACACTATTCGGTCACACCAAAACGGCGGCGGCAGCACGCCATTCGTTATTCACATGGACGGCAAGAAAGTGGCCGAGGGCGTTGTTCCGCACATGACGCGCGCAGCTGGGCAGCCAACTGGCGGCACGTCCGGCTTTGATGGTCGCATGTCGATGCGACCTGTTGGATCGACAGGAGGGTGGTAATGATTGCACAACAACCTTTCCTGAAAGACTTTGAGGACTTTGTGCTGATCGTTGGGGTAATTTCCTCAAAGACCCAAAGTGCCTTGCGAGCAGCTAAATCCTCAGGAAACCCAGAGGCAATTTTGCGAGCTGGTGGGCATGACCTCGACTCGCTTCTGCGCATGTTCGAGCAATCTGTACTGAAATTGATGGGAGAGCGACGCAAGCCCAACGAATCGATGCTTGATTTTTTCGCCCGAATTAGCGTTCTAAGTGAAGTCGAGATTCTTTCCATGATGACCAACACAAAAAGGAGTTTAAAAAATAATGCTCAATGATCCTAACGCACCATCAGTCGTACGCCATCCGCGCAGTATCGTAAAGATCGGTGGCGCTGTATATGCTTGCTTTGCCAATCCAGCAGACAACATCAACGCGCCGATGCCGATGCCGGGCTGGATAGAGTGGGAGGTTGAAAATAACTCTTTCTTCGCTGCTGACCGTTTTAGCGTGAGCTTTGCCGTCAGCGCCTTGCCTGACGGGCGAAAAGAGGATTGGTTCGTCCAGCAAGAGGAAATCACCGTGGAAATTTTCGCGGGCTTTCCGGCCGATCCTGACAACTACGACACCGGGCAGTTGCAAAGTTTGATTTATGGGCAGGCCGACGAGGTTGAATTCGACCCGGTCAGGAGAGTCATCCATCTATCGGGACGCGACCTGACGGGCAGAATGATCGACACAAAGGTTACTGATGTTTTCGTTAACCGGACTACTGCGGATGTTGCCAGGATGATGGCGGCAAAGTATGACCTGCTGCCAAGAATCACGGACAGCAAAATCGACTTTGGCAAATATTATGCAAACAATATAAACGCGCAGCTACGGAGCGGTAGCGACTGGGATGTATTGTGCCAAGCCGCTCACCTTGCGCAATTCAACGTGTATGTCTCGGGTCACGAGCTTCACTTTGAACCGCCGACTGATTCAAATCAGCCGACATATATGCTGCAATGGCAATCCGACCCGTTCACTTTCAACGGTACGCATTTGCACTTCACCCGTAGTCTGATATTGGCTGCGGGCGCCCGTGTCACTGTGAGGTCTGCCAACCAAAAGACTGGGAAAGTAGCTCAAGGGATCTATCCACAGAGTGCGCCCAGCTCTGCGCAACAGTACACCTACAAATTTGCGAATTTGAACCCAGAGCAAGCTCAGGCGCGAGCTGAGTCCCTGTACAAGGAAATCGCCCAACACGAGATCAAGCTGAGAGCAGAACTTCCGGCCGACCTCGACATTAGCACGCAAACAGTATTGCAAGTCTCCGGTACCGGAACGATCTTTGATCAGAAATACTATCCGGATGCGGTCACTCGACGCATGTCTTTCCACGATGGCTTCACGATGAGCGTGACGGCAAAAAACATGACGGACAGCAACGTTTACAAGTTGAATGCTGCCGACATGGCCGTCCTTAAGAGCGCGGGGGCATAGGTGAGCTTCGACCTCAACAGCCCAGTGGAATCGGTAGAAACCAAAATTCAGCGAGACGGCGAAACGAACCGGGAATTCGATGAACGCATTGCCGCTATCCGATCAACCGGCAAGCGTGTAATCCCCGTCTATGTGGTCGATGGGCGCTTGCCGCCTCCCCTCGACTGGCAACCATTGGGCACGGCTCTATTTTCATCTGTTCTGGCGCGGACTGGTTCGCCAGTAGTCGCCGGAATAGTTGAGGCCAACTGTCGCGAGATTTTCGCCCGGGCGATGCCTGCCCAGCTGGTCGATCCTGATCTGCCGAAAAGCAGCGAGGCGCAACTCGTGGATGTGCTTCACTCCACCGTCGGCCACCTCATGGGCGAAATCGCAAAGCTGACCGAAGAGCTCGAAACATGCCGCGCTCTTCATTAACTGACAAGAAAAAGGGAAACCAAGCCCATGGCAAATAAGAAACGCCCGCGCCCCGTTACCATCAACGTCCAGACCGGCGAAGTTGAGCCGATGCCATATAAGGCGCGCGACCGCACGAAACTCGACACGCCGGCCGACATCCTCAAAGAGCTGCAGCGCCTATACCGCCGAATGAAGTGCGAACATGCCGAACCCACCCAGCTTGCCTGGATGCTGGGCGAGATCCGCAAGACAATGGAATTGACCGAAATCACCGAACAGGTCGAGCGCCTCAAATTGCTATATGCGCGGCATGGTGCGCCTGACTTAACTGCCTCCCCATTATTGATCGGGTCTGATAATCGACAGGACGGCTAGGAGTAGGACTCGCCAAATCTGGTGCGTCCTGTCCAACCTCCACATGTCATGGAAACGTCCGGATGCAGTACCGGTACAAAACGACACCCTGCCGCCTCCTAATGGCAATATCCGGCAAGCACACCCTCGAAAAGACTTTTCGCCCCACTACGTTAAATCAGGTCCTTACCCCAGCATTGGGGAGTTGAGAGGTGAGAAAGCACGCTTCGCACGCCTGTCTGTCCAATTTTTTTACGGATCGTGAAAACACCCTCGGCGGGAAGCTGCCTATTTTTTAATCAACTTCAAAATGTGATTTTCCGCACTAATTTTGCTGCCTGCAAAAAATGCTGTCCGTCTTCATTATTAAACCGTCTACAGATTGACGAGAGCATAGCGAGAATCGATTACTGAGCCTTGTCCTATATGCTGATATAGGCGAGCAATAAACAATTGCTCTAATCGCGTTTAAATTAATTTCTGTTTTGAAGATCAGGCAAACGAAGTTTGCTTTCTGTCTCTTCTCTTCTCTGTCTCTCCTCTGTCTAGGGGGGCAAGTTGCTAGCACGCTGCTAGCATCGAACAATTGAACGGCACCAAACCCAGATAAATTAAGGGTTCCAAGCCTGTTTGCCGACTTCGTTTTTATTGCTGCCGATCAGTGCCGAGCCTGTGCGTTTTGAAAAGTCGTTTTTTGGTGACTGTTGCATCTTGCTATCACTTCGCTAGCAATCTGCTAGCAACTCTGTAAAGAGGGGAACGGTACTTTACAAAGGATTACGAAAGGAATACGATTAGCACACATTAAGCAGACAATAAGGAGTGGGCCATGAAAGCAATCGGATACATTCGCGTTAGTACCGAAGGGCAGGCAAGCGACGGCGTGAGCCTTGCTGCGCAGGAATCGAAAATCCGCGCCTGGGCTGAATTGAACGACCATTCAGACGTTGAAATCCATATTGATGCAGGCTTGAGCGGCAGTCGTGCCGATAATCGCCCTGCCCTACAGGATGCGATTGCAGCTTGCCGCAAGGGTGATGTGCTGGTGGTGTATTCCCTGTCACGCCTTGCCCGCTCTACGCGCGACACAATCCAGATAGCCGAGCAATTGCACAAGACTGGTGCCGACCTGGTGAGCCTGTCCGAGAAGATCGACACCACCACAGCAGCCGGCAAGATGGTTTTCCGCATGCTGGCCGTGCTGTCAGAGTTTGAACGCGATCAGGTCGCCGAACGCACCTCAATGGCAATGGCACACAAGAAGGCAAACGGGGAGCGCGTCGGTAGCGTGCCTTATGGCTTCAAGCTGGCGGCTGATGGTGTACGCCTTGAACCGGACGCAAGCGAACAGGCAGCCGTTACGCTGGCCAAGCAGCTGCGCGGCGATGGTCAAACCCTGCGCGAGATAGCCCAGCGCCTTGCCTTGGATGGCTTCAAGCCGCGCGGCAAGCAATGGCACGCCATGACCGTAAAAAACATGGTTGAGGCCGTAGCATGAGCGCCCCAAAACGACCAGCAAAGCAGACCTTGCAAGTCTTGACGCTACGCATCAACCCAACGGTGCTGGCGCGCGTTGATGCACTACTGGAACCACTACAGGCAGATCGCAATTACCAGCTACTTGGCATGGAGGACCGGAGCGAGGTGTTGCGTCTGGTGATCGCCAAGGGCATCGCAGCACTGGAAAAGGAACTCGGGAAATGAGCCTTAAGACTGACATCGCCAGACTATCCCAACTCATTCAGCCTATCGACGTACCGCTACCCGAATGGAAGCCGTTGCCGGGTCCACAGATAGCAGCACTTGAGAGCGAGGCAGACATTCTCTTCTTCGGTGGCGCGGCCGGTGGTGGCAAGTCTGACATGCTGCTGGGTGCTGCCATTACCAACCACCTGCGCAGCATCGTGTTCCGGCGTGAGTATCCCCAGCTGAAGGGCTTGGAAGACCGCGCACGCGAGATCATTCGGGATCGTGGGCAGTACAACGGAACCGACAAGGTATGGAAGCTTGCGAGAGGCCGCCAGCTTGAGTTTGGAGCCGTGCAGAACGTCGGTGACGAAGAGAAGTTTCAAGGCAGACCGCACGACCTTAAAGGCTTCGACGAGATTACGCACTTCACAGAATCTCAGTTCCGATTCTTGGCGGGTTGGCTGCGCACCACAGTGCACAGGCAGCGCTGCCGCATCATTTGCACCGGCAACCCACCTGTGACAGCGGAGGGAGACTGGGTTATCCAGTATTGGGCACCATGGCTCGACATCCAGCACCCGAACCCAGCCATGCCAGGTGAGCTACGTTGGTTTACTACCATCAATGGGCGGGATCAGGAAGTCGAGAGCGGCGATCCATTTGAGTACAACGGCGAGTTGCTGACACCAAGGTCGCGCACATTCATTCCGGCCAAGGTCGAGGACAATCCCTACCTGATGGAATCGGGCTATCGTGCGACGCTGCAGTCATTGCCCGAGCCGTTACGCTCAAAGATGCTGTACGGTGACTTCGGAGCTGGCCGCGAAGATGCCGAGGATCAGGTGATTCCGACTGCATGGGTGCTTGCTGCTCAGGAACGATGGAGGAATACGAAAAAGCCGGACTGTTTGATGTCTACGCTTGGGGTCGATGTGGCGCGTGGCGGCAAGGACACCACGGTACTCTCTCCACGATATGAAAACTGGTTTGGTGAGCAGCTTGTTTATCCGGGCAGTTCAACGCCTGATGGTCCTGCCGTAACCCAATTGGTTATCAATGCAGTGAGAGGTCGCCCGACGATCAATGTTGACGTGATCGGCGTCGGCACGTCCGTTTACGATGACTTGAGAAGCCGAAAAATGAACCCTAATCCGATGAACGCATCGCAGAAGTCGGACAAGAAGGACAAGACCGGACAGCATTCATTCCGCAACAAGCGCGCGGAGTGGTATTGGTCGATGCGTGAGGCTCTGGATCCGGATGATGGCGAAGATTTGGCGCTGCCACCCGATCGCGGCCTGCTTGCTGATTTGTGCGCACCTAAATGGAAAATGTCACTGCAAGGGATTCAGATCGAGTCCAAAGAGGACATCATCAAACGAATCGGACGGAGTCCTGACAAGGGAGATTCTGCGGTGTATGCACTGGCCACGGCACCTATTGGAATTCGCTTCTCAAGAATCGACTACATGAGCCGATAGAGCTGCCGGATTAGACGGCGGGAAATTCTCCGCCATCTTTTTCACCACACACCATCGATTTGCGGACCGTGTAGCGTGAGCGTCGTAACCTTGCCAAGGTCATCGGTGATGTTCAGGTTTTCAGCAATCCGCTTTGGCGGGCGAACGAACCATTCCGTGCAAATATTGGCGAAATCGGCATTCACGTTCCTGGCGTTAAAGTGATCGATGGTTGCCTGAGTCAGTTGCGCGTCTGGCAGCAGAACAAATGCACCTTCATGAGTCAGGTCGAGAGTTGGTGCCATGTGCTCCAACCTTCTTTGGAACATTCGTCTTGGAACAGTATTTTGATGTCCCGATGATCGCATCGATTCCTGAAAGATTGGCGCCATGAAATCGATCGCAAAGCCATTGCACTCAATCCAGCAATGAAAGGCATCAGATGCACTGATCAGCCTACTATCTTCAAGCCGACCAAAAGTCAGTACAGTGGAGTCATTGGCATTGACTGCAAACGCGGCCGCCCCGGCAACAGGGACGGCGTTTAACTTGTAGTATTTCCTGAGGATGGCCGCACCGACCATGGCAAAGAAGATACATGCTCTGCCGGTGTGAGAACGTTCATCTATTGTGCTGTGCATCACCCGAAAGATGCGTTCGTAGTCGGGCAGCGGGAGCAATAGTCTCTTGGGTGCCATCTGGTAGTTGTCCGCTTTTCTACACTTCAACACCATCAATCCGAACCATAGCCGTGCCGGTGTCGCTGTTCGGGATCATGACAACGACCGATTTCCCGGACTTTGTTTGAAAGGTTAAATTTAGACTTCTGGCGGGCGGCCGTAGATCATCACCAGTGACGAACTCGACAACCGCTTTGCAGGAATCAGCGTCGGTGATGTAGGTCATCAGACTTCCGTCAACCTGTGGCGCTGCAATCGTTACGTTGCCCATGAAATGTCCTTTGATGATTTTTCCCATCCGCAATTTTTGCGGGCTCGGCAATTATAAGCTGCTCAGCTCGGCCGAATTTTCGGCTCAGTTCGTTGATATTTTTCTGAGTGAAGCAACATTCCCCGAATTTGCCTACATGATGCCTACATACTGAAAACTGCTGGGGAAAGAAATAAGGCCCTCAACGCTGAGAGCCTTATGTTTATTGGTGCCGCTTGTCGGATTCGAACTGACGACCTACCGCTTACAAGGCGGTTGCTCTACCAACTGAGCTAAAGCGGCTATGGGTTTGAAACTGGTGGGTCGGGCGAGATTCGAACTCGCGACCAACGGATTAAAAGTCCGCTGCTCTACCGACTGAGCTACCGACCCCTCCCAAAAGGGAGCGCGCATTATACGGGTTTGACTTCGAGTGTCAAACGAACCGGCAGAAGTCTATTCACTGCGATAGCGCGTGGAATCTGGCACTCCGGCTGATTGAAATCCTTCACGACGCAACCGGCAGGAATCGCAGCGACCGCAGGCATTTCCTTGCTCGTCGGCCTGATAGCAAGAAACCGTCATCCCGTAGTCCACCCCCAGCCGCACACCCTGCTGAATGATCTCTGCCTTGGATAGATGCAACAGCGGCGCATGCAAGGCGAGTGGTTTGCCTTCAACGGCCGCTTGCGTCGCCAGATTCGCCATGCGTTCGAACGCCGCGACGTATTCCGGGCGGCAATCGGGATAACCGGAATAATCCACGGCATTCACGCCAAAGAAGATGTCTTGCGCGTGCAACACTTCCGCCCACGCCAACGCGAGCGACAACATGATGGTGTTGCGTGCAGGAACATAGGTGATCGGGATGCCGCTGCTTGCGCTCTCCGGCACGGCAATGTTGGCATCGGTCAGCGCCGACCCGCCGAACCCGGTAAGGTCGATGTTCACCACACGATGTTCACGTGCACCAAGGGCCCGCGCAACTTTTTGTGCCGCAGCGAGCTCCGCATGATGACGTTGCCCGTAGTCCACGCTCAGCGCATAACACTCGAACCCTTGTTCACGCGCCATCGCCAGCACCGTTGCCGAATCCAAGCCTCCCGACAGTAACACCACCGCTCGCTTCATCTTCAATGCCCTGCCTCGTTACCCCACAGCAATTTATGCAACTGCACTTGCAGGCGTACCGGTAACTGGTCGCGCAATATCCATTCAGCCAAATCCTTGGCGGCAAGCTGTCCTTGTGCAGACGAGAACAGCACGGCACAGCGCTGCACTAACTCACGCTCCTGCAACACTTGTTTCGCCCATTGGTAATCCACCTCGTCGCACAGCACGAATTTAATCTCGTCATGCGGACTGAGATGCTCCAGATTGCTCCACAGGTTCTTTTGCTCTTCGCCGGATGCTGGTGTTTTAATGTCCAACACTTTCACCACACGCGCATCCACTCCGCTCACATCCAACGCTCCGCCGGTTTCCAGCGAGACCGCGTAACCCTTGTCACATAGCGCTCGCAACAAGGGTAAACAATTCCTCTGCGCTAGCGGTTCACCACCTGTGACGGTTACATAGCGCGGCGCATACCGCGCCACCTCATCCATGATTGCTTCCAGCGTCATACTCTGCCCGCCGCTAAAAGCATAGGCCGTATCGCAATAGGTGCATCGCAACGGACATCCGGTCAGGCGCACGAACACGGTCGGCAAACCGACACGGCTGGTCTCGCCTTGCAATGAATAAAAAATCTCGCTGATGCGTAATGACTCGCTGTTGATGTACGACATTGCTTTCAGGGAAACTACTTGATAGTTGCAAGGCGTTTCTTCGCCTTGTCGGACGCATCACTACCCGGGAATTGGGAAATAAGCTGTTTAAGGGTCTTCTTGGCTGCCGTTTTGTTCTTTAATACCAACTGACACTCGGCAATATTAAGCATCGCCTCTGCTACGCGAGGATGATCCGGAAATTTACTGACTAATGTCTCATAACTGTTCAAGCAGTTCTTGTAATCCTTTAACAAAAAATATGAATTGCCCATCCAATAATGGACGTTCGCCTCATGTACCGATTGAGGGTAATTCTTCAGGAAATCACGGAATGCCGAAACCGCGTTCTGATAGTTCTCAGCCTTGTAAAAGGTGTAAGCGGTTTCGAATGCCTTGTTTTCGCCGACCGGGTCTGCAGGTACACCCTTGGAACCATCAACACGGTCCGATGCATTGGGGGCAGCAGTAGAATCTCCCGCTTCGATACGCCGCAAACGCGTATCCAAATCGATGTAGAAATCCTTTTGGCGTTTCTCGGCATCCTGCAAGCTATGCACGAGCTCTTCGTTCTGTCCGTGCATCTTGCGCAACTCGGTATTCAACGCCTCCATCTGCATCTGCAGATCGAGCGTGGAACGAACGAACTGTCCTTTGTCCGTTTCTGAAGAGGACAATGCCTTCTCCAATTTGACGATGCGTGCCTCCAGTTGCTGCACCTGCTTGCGCGCATCGTCGTCCGCGAACAGCCCCGCCGCAGCGTGACTGCTCGCAACGCACAAACAAATCAACAACCAGAAACGCATAGACAGGCGGTTTACTTAGTGGCGTAAACGATGTCCGCACGGCGGTTCTGAGACCAGGACGCTTCGTCATGCCCAGTTGCGCGCGGCTTCTCTTCGCCGTAGCTCACGGTTTCGATCTGCGAAGCTTTGGCTCCGGACAGGATCAACAGTTTTTTCACGTTATTGGCACGACGTTGTCCCAACGCCAGGTTGTACTCGCTGCTGCCGCGTTCGTCGGCATTGCCTTCCACACGCACCTTGGCATTATTGTTCTTGCCCAGATAAGCTCCATGCGCTTG
>CABEBA010000023.1_pt1 | contig 19001 bp, 14 predicted proteins | sample 3132531 | NCBI WGS metagenome assembly CABEBA01 (sample SAMEA5534344, study PRJEB31848) | metagenome | biome: tundra; feature: field; material: soil | place: USA | collected 2013-05 | depth 0.45 m
CTTCGACAGCCTCGGTGTACCACGTCTCTCCTAACCTCAACTCCTCGAACCGCCCGGTGCGGACCCGCATGCCGGGTGGTGTGGCAGGGGCGCAGCTAAATTTGGCTGCCCCCTATGCCGATTGCATTTGGATAGGGCTAATGCAATTCAACTTGTGATTGAGATTATTCAATATTCTGTAACTCGGAACGACCTGCCCCCTATCGATGTTTCATTAGGATGACAGTAAAGTTGCAGCGCCATTTTAGGTCTATATCTGACCTACTTGCTTACCGGTAGTAAGAATACTTTGCTCTCGGTATATCTCACTACGTACGCCTTCAATAAGATGCGCATCGGCCATGATAGCCATAAAGCATTTTGCTGTGTTTTATCAGGCAGCTGATAGGGCAAAGAAAATTTGACTCGAATCTTTCCGCGATTAACTAAACAGGAACAAATATATTTATGGCATCTAGCTTAGACCAACAACTTGCAGCTTCCATCAACTCTATTCCTGAATGCCTTGCGGGCGGGTATGTGGACGTTGCTTCCGGGATGTTGCTTGCCATTAAAACCGTCGATTCTCATCCGCACGAGGTGGTCGATATGGTAGCAGCGGCTACAGCCGATCTGTTTGCAGGTGCCAACGTATCGGCAATCGAAAAACTGTTCAAAAAATCTCGGGGGCTGACTGATGATGGGCATCACTATTTTCAGGAGATTATTGTTAATAGCGATAACCTGATACACGTATTTTTGCGCGGTAAACTTTATCCAGAATATGTAGCAGTTTTTGTGTGCCGCAAAACAGCAAACCTTGGCATGGCGTTGACCAAAGCCAGGGCAGCGATGCCAGACATTGAAGCTACCATCTAAAAAGTGAAGAATATAAATCAACCTGCCTTGGTATTAAATGGGCTCGGAGCTTCGTTTGGCGCAAGGGTGGTGCTTGATGGCTTTAATCTTTCTGTGCCGCTTAATGGAATTGATGTATTGATGGGGCCGGTTAAATCGGGCAAATCCACTTTGTTCCGGACCTTGGCCGGTTTTTTTGAAGGACACTCATTACATCGAAGCTGGGGTGAAGTGCATATTGAAGGTCGGCCTTTGGTCCGCGGTAATCGTCCTGCTTTGGTACAGCAACACCCTAATGTGTTCGATCTCTCCTTGCTGAATGCTTTGTTGCAACCAAGCCGGTTGATACAACAACGTTCCTCTGCTGAGTGGCGTAGTGCAGGATTGGAATGGATATCTGCGAATGGCTTGGGTGACTATATTTCTCTTGCAGATCAACCGTTGTCGCAATGCAACGCACTTGTTCAGCGTTGCATACGGATTCTGGCGCAAGCGCTGGTAAAACCGCAACTTCTGATGATAGATGAGCCGACCTTCGGCCTTGATGACAAGGAGGGAGCATGGATGGTGGACTGGCTCAAACGGCTATCTATACATTGCAAGCTCTGGGTTTGTCTGCATAACCAGCTACAAGCGAGGCGTTTGGCTGATCGCATAACGCTGATCGGCGGCGGGCGTGTGCTGGCACAGCAGGACACCGCACAATTTTATCAACGTCCGAGCAATGAATGGGTCGAGCAGTTCATACGCACAGGCAGCCTGGCCTTGCCGTCTCCCGGTACCCAAACACAAGATTTGGCAGAAGGTATTTCTACACCACCCCTGCTCTCGGAAGCAGCCATGGCCGCAATTGCTTCGTTCGGCAAGCAATCAAGCCCGATCGGGATTCTGCAGGCACCGGTCGCATTGTCAGTCGCTACCAAATTAATCGACACTGCCGCTGCAAATACTCAAGTATCGGAACGTTGTCGAAATGCAGAAAGCGGCAAGCATCAATATACAGGCCTCGAACGTCGCAAGCTCGTCGAGCTCCCGCTGGCCAGCCGCGATGGAGTTGAACTAGCTTCTGCGGTGGGTCTGTACAAGTTTCGCCACTCCAATGCCCCGCGCGGGTTTCACTGGATAGTGCCGGGCAAACTTGCCGGATGCCCTGCGCCCGGGATCAGCGCGCCGATTGATTACGACCTGAATTTGCTGGTACGGGCCGGGATCACACATCTGATTACCTTGACCGAGAAAGATGTGGATCAGGGAGCTTTGCGCCGACATATGCTGACTAACACGCATCTCCCCATATTTGACCGCGAAGCGCCTTCGATCGGGCAGACACATATGCTGTTGGTGCGCATGCAAAAATTGATCGATGCCGGCGAAGTGCTGGCGATACATTGCAAGGCGGGATTGGGACGAACCGGTACCGTTCTGGCAGCCTGGTTGATTCGGGAAGGAAGCCTGACCGCTGAAGTGTCCATAGCAAGGTTGCGCAAGATTGAGCCGGGCTACATTCAAAGTTTGGAACAGGAAGAATTCTTGCATCGCTATGAAGCGGATATCTTCCAGCGCCTTGTATGATGGGTCAATCGGACCATTCCCTGTTTGCTATTGCCCTGTTGCAGAATTTTGCGCAATTACGCAAACAGTATCGCAAAGCTCATTTTATCCAGTCGCGGCTTTACCCAACATCCATATATAGGCCTATTTATGGACTACCTGCATACAGGTAGTCTAAGTACCCGACTCTGGGTATATCGCAATGCAACTACTTTCTATATGGTTTACGTCAGGGATGCTCGAAAAAATAATGCTTTGCCTTGTTCCATCAGCCCAACTGCATACGAATAAGTTGTTGTTCGCGGTAACTAAGGATTTGCTTCGTTTGCCGGGGCAGCTATAGAAACGTGCCCAGTTGCAGTGTTCTATTGATGGCAAAACATTGGGAGGAGAAAAATAATAATGATAATCGAGAGACTTTACCATTCCCCGTTTGACCGTGCAGGAAATGCCCAAGTCACGAACCGTGAAATTGACTACCCGGAAGACAAGGTCTTTGTCACCAAGACCGACACCAAGGGGATCATCAGCTATGCCAACGACACATTCGTTGAAATCAGCGGCTATGCCCGTGAAGAGTTGATTGGCAAAAGTCACAACATTGTCAGACATCCGGATATGCCGAAATGGGCATTTGCCGATTTGTGGTCAACCATTAAGGGCGGTCATCCCTGGCGGGGAATTGTGAAAAACCGGGCCAAGAATGGCGATCATTACTGGGTACGTGCAACCGTTTCCCCGATAGCGATAAATAATGAGGCGGTGGGCTACATGTCGTTGCGTAGGAAACCCACGAAGCATGAAGTCTCCCAAGCAGAAGAATTATATCGTCGCAACCAGCCTTCCGATAAACGTCGCTCGCTTATTGCTTGGTATAGCAAGCTTTCACTCAAGACCAAGCTGAATCTTTCGGTGCAGTTCGTCATATTCAGTATTCTGGTTTTGTCGGGCATGCTGGTTGCCGATCTCATCAAGAGCCGGATGCAGGAAGCTGCCCAGCGGCATGCCAGTGATATTGCAAATGAAGTAATCGATGGTGCCAATATGCTGATGGTGACAGGGCGGATCAGCGAAATCGAAGATAGAAAACTGCTCATTAATAAAATCGCCAGCAGCGGCAATATCGTTTCTTTGCGGTTGATAAGATCAGACCAAGTTGTTAGCCAGTACGGACCGGGATTGCCGGAGGAACATATCGAAAGTGAATTACAGCGTCAGGTGATAACCAGCAAGCAACCTTACTTTGGGATGGAATGGCTAAATGGACAGCCAAGGCTGCATGCGGTAACGCCCTATCTGGCATCGACCAATTTTCATGGGACGAATTGTTTGTCGTGCCACCAGGTTGAGGTCGGGAGTGTCAATGGAGTATCGGATATTTCGATAGATATGACCGAAGATTATGCTGCCTATCACCAGGTTATCAAGAGACTGGCTGCAGGTGTTGGCGTTGTCCAAATCATTTTATTTTTCATGATCGGCTGGATCGTCCGGCGCTTTGTCACGAATCCGGTTGGCGATATTACATCCAGTTTAAATCACTTGGTAAATGGGGATGTCAGAGGACAAGTAGACATATCCGGCCGTGACGAGATGGGTAAAGTGCTGTGTGCGGTTCAAACGAGCAAGGTCTATTTAGGGTCTTGTTTTGATCGGGTTACAACAGCATCAAAAAAATTGCAACAGGCTAATCAATTGTCCGATTCGGTGACCAGGATCAGCCAGGCATCGCATGCGCAGTCAGAAGCAGCAGCCAGCATCGCTGCGGCGGTCGAACAAATGACGGTCAGTATCGATCAGATTACCGAAAATTCCAGCGAAGTTCAGCGTATCTCGGAGCATTCCAAAGAAGCAGCAGGTAATGGAGAAAAAGCTGTCAGGACAGTAGCCGATGAAATAACTCGTATCAACTTGGCAGTGGAAGAGGTCGCCAAAAAAATCGATGCCTTGGGCTCCAAATCCGAGCAGATCAAGGATATCGTCAAAACCATGCGCGAGATTGCCGACCAGACCAATCTGCTGGCACTAAATGCAGCGATTGAGGCTGCGCGTGCCGGAGAAGCAGGGCGTGGATTTGCCGTCGTTGCCGATGAGGTTCGCAAGTTGGCTGAAAATACCGGCAATGCCACGAAGGAAATAGCCCTGGTTGTAAACGAGATCAATACAGGAACTGCTGATGCGGTAAGCGAAATGGCAGCGACAGTCGAAATGGTGAAGAACGGTTCGGTGATGGCGGAAAAGACCGGTGTAGCCATGACTGAGATAAACGATGGCGCAAGCAAGGTTTTGAATGGCGCTGAAGATATTTTAGCATCGCTCAGGGAGCTTAGCTCCGCCAGTCGGGAGATTGCTGTGAATGTGGAACGGGTCGCGCAGATGTCCGAACAGAACAATGTGGCGCTGCAAGGTGTATCAGTTGCCGCAGAGTATCTTCGGGAACAGGTTGTCGAGTTGGACCGATCGGTCGAGCACTTCAAAATATGAATTTTCCTTTTGTTCCTCGCCAGATTGTGGCTGCAGATGAATCGTGGCGATTGCTCGGGCGTATCATTTCTGCCTGGGACAGGCTCGGCGTGCAGTGGCGCTTGCAGCTGGCCATTCAGATTTCCCTGGCAGTCTTCTTTCTATTTTCCCAGAACTGGATTGTTGAGCAGTTCGATGCGCAGGGAATCAAGGACATCGAAAGTCAGGCTGGTAATACTGCCGACGGACTGATCAACGGACTCAACTTGTTAATGATTACAGGCCGGATTTCAGACCCGGCCAATCGGGAGTTGCTGGTGCGGAAGATGGCTTCCTCACCAAATATCAAGGAATTACGGCTGGCAAGAGCCGAACAGGTGAGTGTCCAATTTGGGCCGGGGCAGCTGAATGAGCGTCCGACAGATAGCCTGGTGGGCGATGTATTCACATCAGCCCGGAGTTCATTTACCCGCGTGACGACAGCGGACGGCTCGCATGTATTACGGGCGATTATTCCATTCGTGGCAAGCGACAATTTTCGCGGTACCAATTGCCTGTCTTGCCATCATGTGCAGGCTGGCAGTGTCAACGGTGCGGCAGATATCAGTATGGATTTGTCTGCACACGAATATCGTATTGTCATACTCAAGCAGTGGTTGTGGTCCGGGATGTTGTTTTTTCAAATCGGACTGTCTGTACTTATCGCATTATTCATAAATGTGTTGCTTAAGCGCCATATTTTTCACCCCGTCAACAAGCTGCAATCGACGATACATGAGATACATCTGAGTGGCGATCTTTCGAAGCGTGTGAAAGTGGAAGGTGAGCATCCGGACATCGACAAGATGGCCGATACGTTTAATTTGTTCCTGAGCAATCTGGAGCTGGCATCGGAAGAAATAAAATTGCTGGCGAAAGTTGTGGAAAGCAGTGAAGAGGCAATCCTGATTACCGATGCCAAACTGAACATCGTATTTGTAAATGGTGCATTCGTACGCATTACGGGTTATGGCGAAAAAGAGGTGCTGGGTAAAAACCCCCGCTTGTTGAAATCCGGGCACCAGGACAGCCTGTTCTACCGGAGTATGTGGAAGCAGATAAATACTTATGGTTCCTGGCAGGGTGAAATTTACAATCGAAAGAAGTGCGGGGAAATTTATCCGGAGTGGCAGTCCATTAGTGTAGTGAAGAACAATAAAGGTGAAGTGACCCACTATGTGGCTATTTTTCTGGACATCACCAAACGCAAGGAAGTGGAGGGGCGCATCATACAGATGGCCAATTACGATGCGCTAACCGGCTTGGCGAACCGCAATCTGTTGAATGACCGTATAACTCAGGCGTTGTCAGGTGCGCATCGTCAACAATCCAGGTTCGCGGTTATGTATCTCGATTTGGACAATTTCAAGGATATAAATGATGGATACGGGCATGCGGTTGGCGATGCCTTGTTGAAAAATACAGCAGAAAGGTTGTTGGACTGTGTGCGCGAGGGCGATACCGTAGCGCGCCAGGGCGGCGACGAATTCATTCTCCTGTTTCCCGATATTGATGAATCGGGCGGCGCGGCAAAGGTTGCCGAGAAGTTGCTTCATACTTTATCCAACCCGTATTCAATTGAAGGGCAGGAGTTGTTCGTGTCGGTCAGTATCGGTATTGCCGTTTATCCAGATGACGGTGAGGATATTGAGAAGCTACTCAAGAACGCCGATTCGGCAATGTATAACGCGAAACAAGAAGGCAGAAATTGCTATCGTTACTTTACTAAAAAAATGAACGACCTGGCGTTAAGGCGCATAACGTTGCAGAGCAAGTTACGCCATGCCTTGTACAGAAACGAACTGGAGCTGCATTACCAGCCGCAGTTGAATGTACCGGCGGGAAAAATTACAGGAGTGGAGGCATTGATCCGGTGGCGTGATTCCAGCCAAGAGTGGATTTCACCAGCCGAATTTATTCCGATCGCAGAGGATTCCGGCCTCATTGTTCCAATAGGGAAATGGGTTCTGCAAACGGCTTGCGTAGAAGCAAGACGCTGGCATGATCGAGGTTTTCACGTGACGATCTCAGTGAATGTATCCGGGCGCCAATTCAAGGAGCCTGACTTTGATGCTTCGGTAGAAGAGGCATTAATTTCTTCCGGGCTTGACCCTAAATATCTGGAATTGGAAATGACCGAAGGAGTGCTGATCCAGCAGGATGAGTCATTGATCAATATGCTGAGTAAATTGAAAGCGCTTGGAGTGAAGCTGGCGCTGGATGATTTCGGTACCGGCTACTCCTCACTGTCGTACATCAAACGATTTCCCATAGATCGTATCAAGATCGACCAATCATTTGTGCGAGATGTACTGCAAGATGCAGAAGACGCCGCCATTGTGGATGCCATCATCTATATCGCACATGGATTGAAAATGGAAGTGATCGCCGAAGGTGTTGAGACCATCGAGCAACAAGACTTTCTCGGCAGCCACCGTTGCAATGATGTGCAAGGGCACTTCGTGAGTCATCCGGTTCCGGGAGATCAAGTGCAGGCAGTGTTTAAGTGTTTTCAGGAACGGGTGCAAATAAATGCCGACAACCAACTCAAAAAACTGGATAAACCGGGTAATCGGATGCTCTCTGTTCCATTCTGATATGGCTTCCCCGGGTTAAATCCGGAAAAACCGCCACTCCCGTCGTTTTTGTTGACAGACATAAAGACAAGATAAGTAACTTTCGCATTTAAACTAAGAGGGAAAATGATGAGATCTATCTTCGTATGCATGACAGTGGCAGCAGGAATGGCAATTGCAAACAACGCAATGGCGACCGACATGCCAGCACTGGCCAAGAAGAACAACTGTGTCGCTTGTCACTCTGTCGACAAGAAAATAGTGGGTCCGGCCTGGATGGATGTATCCAAAAAATACAAAGATGCGACCACTTACACCTATAAGGGAAAAGAATATCCGTTGTTCGAAGGGTTGGTTATGAAGGTTTCCAAGGGTGGTTCTGGTAACTGGGGCTCCGTACCTATGCCCGCAAATGCGCCAGCTGTGAAGGATGCAGACATCAGGGAACTGGTTAAATTTGAGTTGAGCTTGGCGAAATAGGATCAGCCGGTTTTGATATAGACGCTATGACCAAGAATCGAAGCAAACCGGACATGTTATTACGCAAGGGAGCCGAAGCGCGAGTTGCCAGCGCGCCATTGGCGGAAACGTCGACGCAGACCGCCGGGGAGCTATTGCATGAGGTCAGCGTGCATCAGTTTGAGCTGGAAATGCTAAGGAAGGCACAGGTTACCCTGGGAGAATCTCGCGATCGTTATCTGAATCTATATGAGTTCGCTCCCATCGGTTATCTCACGCTCACTCAGGATGCCATAGTTTCCGAGGTGAATCTCACTGGAACCAATATGCTGGGTGTGGAGCGAAAAGAACTGCTCAACCACCGTTTTTCACAAATTATCGCACCTGAAGACCGTGAGTGCTGGCATCGCCATTTCATATTGGCTTTGAAACATGTCGAGTGGCAAAGTTGCGAGTTGCAGCTCCAGCGCGGAGACGGTTCCCGTTTCTTTGCCCGACTTGATTGTCGGCATATGGAAATCGGTGGCGAATCTTCGGTACACATTGCTATTTCCAATATTACCGAGCGCAGGCAGTCTGAAATAGCTTTAAAAGAAAGCGAGCTGCGTTTTCGCATGCTGTTCAGGACTGCGGGCGATGGGCTGCATATCATGGACGTGCACGGGAATCTGTTACAAGCCAGCGATTCATTTTGCCGTATGTTGGGATACTCGCAGAAAGAACTTCTCGGTATGAACGTGTTGCAGTGGGATGCGTTGTTTCCACCCGATACTCTTTTCGAGGAAAAGGTAAATAGCCTTCCTGAAGAAGGAATCGTGCTGGAAACTAGGCATAGATGCAAAGACGGTCACGTGATCGACGTAGAAATCTATTGCACCGCCGTTTCAATTCAGGGGGAGAAGTTCGTTTATGCATCGTCGCGCGACATCACAGAGCGCAAAGAAAACGAACTGATCAAGAACCAACTATCCGAGCAGATCAGAAACTATACCGATACGATTGCCGACATCTACGATCACGCCCCCTGCGGTTATCATTCGCTGGATAAGGACGGGAGATTTCTGCATATCAACGAAACCGAGCTGAATTGGCTGGGTTACGAGCGTTACGAAATTGTAGGGAAGAAAGGGCTTGTCGATCTGCTGACGCCGGATTCGAAACCGATCTTTCTGCAAACCTTTGCGCACTTCAAAGAGGTGGGGGAGGAACGCGATTTGGAGCTTTCGTTGATCAGGAAGGATGGAACAGTTTTACCTGTGATGATCAGCTCTTCGGCTTTGTATGACGCGGACGGCAACTATGTCATGAGCCGTTCTACCGTCTACGACATGACTGAACGAATCAGAATGGAGCAAGAGCGTATTGACTACCTGAAACGGATGGAGGCGTCATCCCGTCACCTTGTAGCCGTTCAGGAGAATACACGCAGATATCTTTCCAGTGAATTGCATGATCGAACCAGTCCGAACTTGGCCGCCATTAGTATCAACCTGGATATCATCGCGGCTGAATTGACGCAGGAACATTTGCTGGATCTCGCCGAGCGTTTGGAAGACACCCGTGCGCTTATTGTAGACACGACGGAAAGCATTCGCGAATTCGTTGCCGATATGCGTCCGCCTTTGCTGGATTATGCGGGACTGGCGGCGGCGATCGAGAGCCATGTCCAGCAGTTCACGCGCCGTACCGGCATCAGGATCAAATTCGACTGCACCAACACCGAAGAGAGATTCACTCCGGAATTGGAGTCCTTGCTGTTCCGTATTTTTCAGGAGGCGCTGACGAATTGCGCCAAGCATTCACATGCCAAATTTGTCAGGGTAGCGCTAAACAATGGCACTCGCCTTATCCGTCTAACAATCACCGACGACGGGGTCGGCTTTGATCCAGCACAATTGGGTAGAGGCGTACGGATTGGTTTGGGGCTTTTAAACATGCGGGAATTAGCCGAAGTGGCGGACGGAAAACTTGTCATCGATTCAGCCTCCGGCAAAGGGACATGTATCGCTGTTGAAATTTCACTGAATTGATGTTTTGTTGAACGTAACCAGTAAATTCCACAGTTCCGGCATGCTTTCTTATGGGCACAATGAATGCAATGTTATATATCGAGATTTATGTGTGATACTTGAATTCGAGCATTGGTAATGTCACCTTGAATAATGCAGATGTTTAGCAATAACAATACTAATGACGAGGATTTTTCATAAGTTAAGATTATGAAAGAAGGCTATGAAAAATGTACGTATTCTACTGGTCGACGATCACAAGATGTTTCGCGATGCATTGCGGAGCCTGCTGGAGAAAACGCCTAATTTTAAAGTCGTCGGAGAGACCGGAAAATCGTCCGAGGTGGTTGGGCTTGCGCTTGAAACTTCACCCCATATTGTGTGTATGGATATCGGCATGCCTGGTATAAACGGCATCGAAACCACGCGACGTCTGTTAAAGGCTTGTCCATCTGCCAAGGTGATCGCTCTTTCGACTTACTCTGATTTGAGATATGTCATGGATATGATCGTTGCAGGTGCTTCGGCCTACATTACCAAGGTCGAGGCTGCCGATGAGTTGCTGCGAGCCATCAATGCAGTGCGCCAAAACCGCAATTACTTTTGCGCCGATGTGGCGGATGCAGTGACAGCATCCATGACACAGCAATCAAACTATGTACAGCCTGCCAAACTCGGTAACAGGGAACGCCAAGTACTCCAATTGGTTGCCGAGGGCCTTACTTCCGTAATGATTGCGGATCAGCTGAGCATCGCTCCCTCAACCGTTGAAGTGCATAGACGCAACATTATGCGCAAACTCCATTTGAATAATGTCGCCGACTTGACCCGCTATGCAATGAGCAACGGTATGGTCTCTCGCTAGCTGGCAAGCATGGGAAGCTAACCGGTTCAGTCTGTCGTTAGCCAACTTTACTATCAGCCTTTCTCACTCGACACTGGCCGGCGCAAAGTATGCTCAGCAGTTGCTTACATCGAAGCGCAGGATCGTTTTTCCAAGCGCAGCTCAGACTGTCTCAATATATTCTCCATCGGCCGCGATAGCATGCTGCGTGCTTCCATGTAAGCGCTAGAGGTCTCTTCCAGAAACAATCCTTCCAGGAACGAGATGCGGATCGCATCGAACAGCTCGGCATCGGCCCGCTCGAAAAGCTCGGCGATCAGCAACAGGTATTTGCGTACGCTGGCGAAATCGCGGTTAGCAATGGCGTCTTTTGTGGCTAGCTTCATTGCGCCCACTTCCAGATGCACAACGCCGAAATCGCTCTCTTCAATACGCGCAGCGACCTCGGGCAGATATAAAGTGACTTGTTTCAAGAAATCGGCACGCTTGACCAGCGGCTTGCTTTGTTGATTCGACACCATGCGCCGCAGAGAGACGAATGTCTTAAAATCGAGCAGGTGTTCGAAGGGCTGTATGACACCGTCGGAAACAGTCAGGTCGTTACGTGGCAGTGTGTGTGTTGGGAAAGTGATCATGTTCGTCGCTCCTGTGGTTAGGATGACGAATAAGTTATCCCACTCCTATTACAGGGTGATGACGGAAAAGTTGCATATAGTATTTGCGTCAGGCTGGGTGCAACGTGCCATCCACCAAGCGCATTTGGCGTTGCATTCTCCCTGCAAGTTCGAGGTCGTGGGTGACGATGATGAAGCTGGTGTTGAGTTTGGCGTTGAGTGTCTGCATCAGGTCGAACAGGGTGGAGGCCGAGGCGCGATCCAGATTGCCGGTGGGTTCGTCGGCCAGTACGCAGGCAGGTTGGGTGACCAAGGCTCGTGCTACGGCGACGCGCTGGCGTTCGCCGCCGGAAAGCTCAGCTGGCGTATGCCGGATACGTTGCGCCAATCCAACTTGCTCCAGCATGGCAGCAGCTTGAGGATGGGCTTCAGCGGGCTTTATGCCGCGTATCAGCAGCGGCATAGCGACATTTTCCAGCGCGGTGAATTCCGATAACAGATGGTGAAACTGATAGACGAAACCGAGCGAGCGGTTGCGCAGTTCGCCGCGTTGAGTTTCGTTCATCGTTGCTACATCCTGTCCCAGGATGCTGACGCTGCCACCCGTGATGCTGTCGAGTCCGCCCAGTAAGTGCAGCAAGGTGCTCTTGCCGGAACCGGACGCGCCGACGATGGCGATACGCTCGCCGCGTGCCACATCCAGATTCACACCGTTGAGCACGGGAACGTTCAAGTCGCCTTGTGTGTAAGTTTTGCGCAGGTCGCGGCAGGAGATGACCAAATCTTTATTCATAACGCAGTGCCTCCGCCGGTTGTATCTTGGCCGCACGCCAGCTTGGGTAGAGCGTGGCGAGCAGGCTGATCAGGAAGGACATACCCGCGACGACGAATACATCGCCTTTTTGCAAATCGGACGGAAGTTCACTGATGTAATAGAACTCTTTGGACAGGAACTGCACGCCGAACAGATGTTCGATGAAGGGGACGATGGTGCCGATGTTAAGTGCGAGTAATACACCACCGATGACGCCCGTCGCCATGCCAATGAGGCCGATCAACATGCCCTGTACCATGAAGATCTGCATGATGCTCTTGGGCGATGCGCCCATTGTGCGCAGGATGGCGATGTCGGCCTGTTTGTCGGTGACCGCCATCACCAGCGTGGAGACGATGTTGAATGCCGCGACCAGCACGATGAGTGACAGGATGATGAACATCATCTTCTTCTCCATCGCTACCACGCTGAAATAGTTGGCGTTCTGGCGCGTCCAGTCGGTGGCGTAAGTGTCTTTCGGCAACTTGCCTTCCAGTTCAAAAGCGACCTGCGGTGCAAGGTCGAGGTTGTGCAGACTGCCGCTGATGCCGCTCACGCTGCTGCCCATGCGGTAGAGTTTCTGCGCGTCCTCAAGCTGGATCAAAGCCAACGCGTTGTCATACGGTGCCATGCCGATCTCGAAGATGCCGACCACATGGAATTGTTTCAATCGCGGAATCATTCCGGCGGGGGTGATCTGACCTTGCGGTGTGATGAGTAATACGCTGTCGCCAACATGTGCACCCAGCGACCGCGCCAGATCGACGCCGAGCACAATGTTGAATTCGCCCGCGCGCAGGTCGCCCAACGCACCGCGTTTCATCTTGTCGCCCAGTGCGGTCAGCCGTTGCTCTGCATCGGGCAGAATGCCGCGCACCATCACGCCTTGCACGCTCTCGTTCAGCGATACCATGCCCTGCCCATTGACGTAGGGCGCGGCGGCACGCACTTCTGGATCCTTCGCGATGATGTCTAAAACGTGCTGCCAATCGTTCAGTTGCCCGCTGTCGCCGCTGACCTGCAAATGCGGCGTGACACCCAGGATGCGTGCGCGGATCTCTTTCTGAAACCCGTTCATCACCGACAGCACCACGATCAGTGCCATCACGCCCAAGCCGATACCCAGCATGGAGATCATCGAGATGAAAGAGATGAAATGGTTGCGGCGCTTGGCGCGGGTATAACGCAGGCCGATGAATAATTCGTAAGGTTGCAAGGCGGGTGCTCGAAATGAAGACGGGCGCTAGTGTGCCATAAGAGACTGAGTTACGTGATGGTAAACTGTCGGTATGAAACATCTCCACCTCGTCATTCCCAGTCTGTTTCCTCCTCAGGAAATTGCCAAAGAAGTGTGTGCCGGATTACAACTGCCAGCGCTGGAAAAGATACTGGCGCGCGGGAACATGAGTACATCTCTTGCCGAAACTTTGGAGGATTGGCTCTGTGCCACTTTTGGCGCGCAATCCGTTGCACCGGTTAGTGCTGCTGCCGATGGGGTGGAAGTCGGCGCAGGTTACTGGCTGTGTGCAGATCCGGTGAATCTGCAACTGCAACATGCACAGATGTTGGTGCTGCCCGATGTGATGCCAAGCCAGGATGATGCTGACGCGCTGTGTGCCAGACTGAATGAACATTTTGCCGGAATGGGTTTTCATTTCGTTGCGCCGCATCCACAGCGCTGGTATGTGCAGCTGGAAGCGGAGCTGCAGATGACGACTTCTCCGTTGCCGCAAGTAGCATGGTGCGACGCGAAATTCCATCAGCCACAGGGTACGGATGCTTTACGCTGGCAGCGGATAGTCACTGAGGTGCAGATGTTGTTGTATGCGCATCCGCTGAACCAGGAACGCGAGGCGCGCGGAGAGCTGCTTATCAACAGTCTGTGGTTTTGGGGCGGTGGACGTGCCACACATTTGAAGAAGGCCTTCGATGCAGTCGGCGGTGATAGTAGACTGGCTGGTGCATTTGCGCAGGTAGCAGGTGTGCCGCAGATCGCATCGTTGCAGGCAATGTTGGATGGAAAACATGAAAACGGATTGTGGGTTAGCGATGCACCGCGAGAAGCATTGCAGCGCGGTGATCTCTACTTGTGGCGTGCGGCGGTGCAAAAGGCCGAGCAGGAGCTTGTGAGGCCCTTGCTGAAGTCATTGCAAGCAGGCCGGTTGCAACAGCTTACAGTGGAAGTGTTGCAGGAAGATGGTTCGCAGCGTTATGAGTTCACGCGCGGCGATGCTTGGAAGTTGTGGCGTTCCGTGCGGCCACTGGCGCGGTACGCAGTGTAGAATGAGCACTCTTCCGAACGGGCAGGGTATATGAGTTTCTGGGACAACATGATGGGTTTCTTCTGGAGCGATGCGTCGTTTTCGTTGCTGGTCATGGTGCTGTGCCTCGCGGCAGTGCTTTTACATTACCGTCGTGAAGATCGTGCAAGTCTCGTCAATACCGTCAGCTTTTTCCTCTTGTGTCTGTTTGGGCAATTCGTCGGCGGACTGTTGCATGCTCTGGAGTACATGCGTGCTGCTGACGTGACACGCGAAGTCTTCGTCATCGGCGCGGGAATTGCAGTTATCCGCCTGTGGGGGCTGTTGGTGTTCCGTATCGTACTGCCCGCAGTAAGACTTAGGCCACCGCGCATCACTGAAGACATTTTCGTCATCATCGCTTACATCGCCTGGTTCATGGTGCGTTTGCGTTACGCGGGCCTCGATCTGGGCAGCATCCTGGCGACATCAGCGATGATCACTGCCGTGGTAGCGTTCGCCATGCAGGACACACTGGGTAACATTCTCGGAGGTCTGGCGCTGCAACTGGATAATTCCATTGTGGTTGGCGACTGGATCAAGGTGGATGATATCTCCGGCAAGGTGGTGGACATCCGTTGGCGTTCCACGCTGGTGGAGACACGCAACTGGGAAACGGTAGTGTTCCCCAATAGCCAATTGATGAAGAACAAATTCACGGTCTTGGGGCGACGTACCGACCAGCCGGTGCAATGGCGGCGCTGGGTATGGTTCAACGTCGGGTTGGATATTGCGCCGACCAGAGTGGTGAGTGTAGTGGAGAATTCCATCTTGCAGACTGACATTGCCAATGTGGCGAAAAGCCCCGCTCCAAATTGCATTCTGATGGATATGGACGGTAAGGGATCAGGTCGATATGCCTTGCGTTACTGGCTGACCGATCTGGGACCGGACGATCCCACCGATGCCATGTTGCGCTGGCACATCATGACTGCCTTGCAAAGGTCAGGTATCAAGTTGTCGCTGGAAGAACACAGTATTCACCTTACCAAAGAAAACGAGAAATACGATGAAGCGGTGCACCAGCGCGAAGTGCTGTTGCGTATCAAGACGTTGCGACGGGTCGAGTTGTTCTCGCAACTCAATGATGGGGAATTGAACGGATTGGCGGAACGGTTGAGGTATTCGCCGTTCGCCAAGGGCAATATCATCACCAAACAAGGGGATATAAATTCGCATTGGCTGTATATCATCATCAACGGCGAGGCCGAGGTCTTTGTCGAACTGCCCAACGGCAAACGTCGTAGCGTGCGTACATTAGGGCACGGCAATTTTTTTGGCGAGATGGGTCTGCTGACGGGTGCACCGCGTTCGGCCTCGGTTATCGCCAAGACCGATGTGGAGTGTTATCGCATAGACAAGGACGTGGTTGAGGAATTGCTGCATGCGCGTCCGAGTATCGCCGATGAGATTTCGCATATTCTGGTCACTCGCCGTGCCGAACTGGATGTTGCCTTGCAGAACCTTGATGCAACGGGGCCGCATAAAGACTTGTCACAGCAGCGCATTGAGATACTCGCCACAATCAAGCGGTTTTTTTCACTTGATTGAAAGACAGTCCAAAATTTAGGGCTTAATTCGCGGGGCAGCTTCCTGTATCATTCGCCCCCGGACAACACGGATATAGTGCAGATGAAAGTTACCTTTCTGGATTTCGAGCAGTCGGTCTCTGAGCTGGAGAACAAGATCGAGCAATTGCGTTATGTGCAGGACGATTCTGCACTCGACATTTCCGATGAGATCGGCAGGCTGCAAAAGAAGAGCCAAACGCTGACCAAGGACATCTATGCCAAGCTCACACCATGGCAGATTTCGCAGGTCTCGCGCCATCCGCAACGCCCCTATACGCTGGATTACATCCAGCATCTGTTTACGGATTTTGAAGAACTGCACGGCGATCGCAACTATGCGGATGATCCCGCCATCGTTGGCGGCTTGGCCCGTTTCAACGGGAAAAGCGTGATGGTCATCGGGCATCAAAAAGGCCGCGACACCAAAGAGCGCCAATATCGCAATTTCGGTATGCCGCGTCCGGAGGGTTATCGCAAGGCGATGCGCCTGATGCGTTTGGCTGAGAAGTTCGGCATTCCCATTATGACTTTCATCGATACGCCGGGTGCGTACCCCGGTGTGGGCGCGGAAGAGCGTGGTCAATCCGAAGCCATCGGCAAGAATTTGTATGTGATGGCGGAGCTGAAAGTCCCATTGATCTGCACCATCATCGGCGAAGGCGGCTCCGGTGGTGCGTTGGCCATCGCGGTGGGTGATGCCATGCTGATGCTGCAATATGCGACTTATTCCGTCATTTCGCCGGAAGGCTGTGCTTCCATCTTGTGGAAGAGTGCGGACAAAGCCTCGGATGCGGCGGAGACGCTGGGCATCACTGCGACGCGGCTAAAGACCCTGGGTCTGGTCGATAAGATCATTAGCGAACCATTGGGCGGTGCACACCGCGACTATCCGGCGATGATGCAGTCTCTGAAGAAGGCTTTGCAAGATACGCTCAAGCAAGTGCAAGCTCAAACCACGGATGAGATGTTGCAAGCGCGCTTTAGCCGCTTGATGAGCTATGGCAAGTTCAAGGAAATCGAACTTAACTGACGCTGTTGCGGCGCGCCTCGCGCCGCTTCTTCCCAAGCATAGTCAAATTCTCATTGGTTTGAGCGGCGGCATGGATTCTGTCGTGCTGCTGCACCTGCTGCACACCCTTGCGCCGCGCTTTGAGTGGCAACTTTCCGCACTGCATGTTCATCACGGCATCAGTCCCAATGCTGATATCTGGGCAGATTTCTGCACCGGACTTTGCACTCAGCACAATATCCCTTTGCATATCGAACGCGTTAACATCGACCCGTTACGCGCCGAGCACGGTATCGAAGCTGCTGCACGGAAGCTGCGTCATTCTTCCTTTGCCAAGCACAAATGTCACTTCGTTGCTCTTGCACACCATGCCGACGACCAGGTGGAAACTTTGTTGTTGCAGCTATTGCGAGGGGCGGGCATTAAAGGCGTGGCGGCAATGCCTGTCCTGAGCCTGTCGAAGCGGCCCCTGCTCAAGCCTGCTTCAGATCATGCTCACGTCACCTTGCGGCCTTTGTTAGACATTCCGCGCAGTGCCTTGCTCGAATACGCACATCAACACGCTCTGCAATGGGTGGAAGATGAAAGCAATGCCGATGACAGCTATCCGCGCAATTTCCTGCGGCATCGTCTACTGCCTTTGTTGGAGCAGCGATTCCCTTCCTACCGCGACACAATAACGCGCAGCGCGCAACACTTTGCCGAAGCCGGAGAGTTGCTTGACGAGATGGCGCAGCAAGATGCGCAAGGCTTGGCGCTGGATGTTGCTCTCGACGTAACTCGCTTACGCGCACTATCTTATGCCCGCGCTAAAAATCTGCTGCGCTATTTTTTGTATGCGCAAAAGACATCCATGCCGCATGCCGCACAACTAGACGATTTGCTGCGCCAGTTGTGCTATGCGCGTGAGGATGCGGCAGTATGCGTCGAATTCGGTGACTGGCAGTTGCGCCGCTATCAGAACAAGGTCTTTGTGCTGCGCACCATGGGTCAATTCGATCAAAATCTGGTGTTGCCGTGGCATGGCGAAGATAAATTACAATGGCCTGCCTCGGGTATGGTTGTTGCCTTCCAGCGTATTCAGGGGCAGGGTATCAATTTCACCAAGTTGCAACGCGCACCGGTGACGTTACGCTTGCGTAGCGGTAGTGAGTTGTTGCGTCCTCACCCCAAATCCGCGACGCGCAGCCTGAAGAATTTGCTGCAAGAACATCACGTCCCACCGTGGCAACGCGAACGCTTGCCTTTGCTGTATTGTGGAGATGAGTTGGTGTGTGTGGTGGGAGTGGTGATCCGTGCCGAATATCAAGCACAGCAAAACGAAGAGGGCGTGTTGGTGTCTTGCGAATAATTAGATTAAGATGTTCGCTATCAATTAAAGTAGTCATACCAGTATCGTTAAACCACCAAGGGAGAGAACAATGAAAATTGTAAGCGCTTTGTGTAGTGCCTTGTTGTTAAGTCTATCTCTGGCAGCTTCTGCCGATCCCATCGTCATCAAATTCAGTCACGTCGTTGCCAACAGCACGCCCAAGGGCAAAGCGTCGGAGTTTTTTGCCAAGCGGGCCGCAGAGTTAACCAAAGGTAAGGTCAAGGTAGAGGTCTACCCCAACAGTTCCTTGTACAAGGACAAGGAAGAGATGGAAGCGCTGCAAATCGGCGCAGTCCAGATGCTGGCACCGTCTCTGGCAAAGTTCGGCCCGCTCGGAGTCAAGGAATTCGAGGCCTTCGATATCCCTTTCATATTTGACGATTACGCCGATCTGCACAAGATCACGCAGGGCCCGATTGGTGCGAGCTTGCTGGCCAAGCTGGAACCCAAGGGCATTAAGGGGCTGGCCTTCTGGGACAATGGATTCAAGTCATTTTCGGCTAATACACCCATAAAGACGCCGGCTGACCTCAAAGGCAAAAA
>CABEBA010000025.1_pt1 | contig 18977 bp, 14 predicted proteins | sample 3132531 | NCBI WGS metagenome assembly CABEBA01 (sample SAMEA5534344, study PRJEB31848) | metagenome | biome: tundra; feature: field; material: soil | place: USA | collected 2013-05 | depth 0.45 m
AAGATACCGAAGATGAAGGTGGCCACCAGCACGTCCAGCGCGATGCCCAGTTCCACCACCAGCGGCATACCTTGCGTGGCGCTGGTCGCAGCAAAGAACAGGCCGTTCTCCAGCGACAGGAAGGCGACCACCTGAGAGACCGCTTTGCGCCGTGTCAGCATCATCAATAGCGACAGCAGCACACTGGCCAGCGCGATGCCGATCAGGCCGCGCGTAATGCCCTCTGCCAAATGCGCGATCGGTGCGGCCAGATTGAAGGAGAAGATCACCAGCGCAATACCGACCAGCATGGTGGTGGGAATGTTGATCATCGTCTCCACATCCCAGCGCACATTCAATTTATGGATCAAACGATGCAATAGCCAGGGCAGCACCAACACTTTGAGCAACAGGGTCAGCCCCGCCGAATAATAGAGGTGATGCTGGTCAGTGGAATAGGCCACGATAAATGTGCTGAGCGCCAGCACGAAGCCCTGCAAGGCGAACAGCTTGATCAGCGACAGAATGCGCCGCTGCGTGAGCATGGCGAACGCGATCAGCAACAGCAGCGCTGCCAGCAGATTGATGAATTGCAGGGTATAGCTCATCGGCATGTCATGCACCCAACAGGAAGTGGATCAACAAGCCTAGCACCGCCAGCAGGAACGCCGTGCCCAGAAACTCCGGTGCGCGGAATATGCGCATCTTGGCCATCACCGTTTCCAGCACCGCCAGCCCTGCGCCTGCCAGCAGCAACTTCAGCAATAACAAAGCGATGGCCAGCGGCAGCCCAGTCCAGTTGCCCACCCCAGCGATACCGTACGGCAGGAACAGGGCGATGCCGATGGAGATATAGGCAAACAACTTCAGGCTGCTGGCCCATTCGATCAGCGCCAGATGGCGCGCCGAATATTCCAGGATCATCGCCTCATGGATCATGGTGAGTTCGAGGTGCGTGCTGGGATTGTCTACCGGGATGCGCGCATTCTCGGCCAGCAATACAATGACGAACGCCAGCGCCGCAAAAGCCAGACTCGGATATAACACGAACTGGTGATACGCCAGGGCTTCGACGATGCGCGGCAATTGGGTGGAATGGCTGATCAGCGACGCAGTAAAGAACACCATCAGCAAGGCCGGTTCGGCAAGAAAGGACACCAGCATCTCGCGCCTTGCACCTAACGAGCCGAACGCGGTGCCGATGTCCATCGCGGCGAGGGCGATGAACATCCGCGCCAGTGCAAACACGCCGACCAATGCGATCACGTCGGCTGCCTGCGAGAACGGCAAATCCACCGCGATGATCGGGATGATGGCGGCGGCCAGCCACATGCAGCCGAACACGATGTATGGGGTGACACGAAACAATGGCGACGCGTTGTGCGCTATCACCGCATCCTTGTGGAACAGTTTGCGCAACACCCGGTACGGTTGCAGTACGCCCGCGCCGGAACGGTTCTGCAGCCAGGCCTGACACTGGTTGACCCATCCGGTCAGCAGCGGTGCGAGCAATACCACTAGTAGCAGTTGCGCCAGTTGGAACAGGATAGCGAAAATGAGATTGAGGAATTCCATCACACGAATGCCAGCAACACGACCAAAGTGACAAAGGTATAGGTCAAATACAAATGGATGCGCCCGTGCTGCAACAGCGAAGCCCAGGAAGAAAGCTTCTCGGTGAGGTGTTTGATCGGCAGATATAAAACGAACCACAAACGATCTTCGGTTTGACCGTGGTAACGGGGATGCGTATCGAACGGACTCGGCACTTCTCTTTCGATCTGGAAGAAAGGTTCGAAGATGCGCCGGATCGGTTGTCCGAAACCTTCGGCGGTGTCTTGCATGCGCGGTGTCTGCGCCGGGAAGCCGCAATCCCAAGGCGGGCTGCGGCGCAACCGTCCGTGATAAAAACGCCGCACCAGTATCGAGGTAAGCAACATCACCCCCAGCACCGCCAGCAGGAAATACAGCGGACTATAGCTGGCACGCTCGGTATCCACTGGCGCCAGGAATACCCAATTGGCGGCGGCATTGCCCAAGCCTGAGCCGATCAAGGAATGCGAGACCAGATCAATCTGTTGCACCACGAACACGGGTGCAAGCCCCAGCGCCACACAAGCAAGTGCCAACCAGATCATGCCAATGCGTTCCCATGTGCCCGCATCATGCGCATGATCCAGCACTTTCTCGCGCGGCTGACCGAGAAAGATGACGCCGTAAAACTTCACCATCACATATGCAGCCAATGCCGCAGCCAGGGCGATCACCGCTGCCGCCACCGGTACCAGCATGTTGATGTAACTGTTCGGCAAACCGGGTGACAAAAGAAACGCCTGTAGCAGCAACCATTCCGACACGAAGCCGTTGAGCGGCGGCAACCCGGCGATTGCCAGTACGCCAACCAGCATCAACACCGCCGCCCAGGGCATGTGATGGATCAGTCCGCCCAGGCGTCCCATGTTGCGCTCGCCTGTGGCATGCAGGATGGCGCCGGTGCCGACGAACAGCAGGCTCTTGAACATTGCGTGATTCAGGCTGTGATACAACGTTGCAGTAAGCGACAAGGCTGCCAGCGCGTCTTTGCCATAGACGTGGAAGATGATGGTCAGCCCGATTCCCACCAGCAACAGACCGATGTTCTCGATCGAGGAATAAGCCAGCAGCCGCTTCATGTCGCCCTGCACCGCTGCGAACATCACACCGAACACAGCAGTGAGCAGACCCAGTGCCAACGCCAGCACGCCCCACCACCAGAGCTGGCGCCCCAGCAGGTCGAAGGTCACGCGCAGGATGCCGTAGATCGCTGTCTTGAGCATCACTCCGCTCATCAACGCGGATACCGGGGAAGGTGCGGCGGGATGCGCCTCGGGCAACCAGACATGCAGCGGCAGCATCCCGGCCTTCGCACCGAACCCGAACAAGGCCAGCAAGAACGCCACCGAAGACCAGAACGAAGTCAGATGCGCAGCACGCATCGCGTCGAAAGTATAGGCACTGATGCCATGTCCACCCTGCATTACCCCGAAACTGAGCAGGATCGCAATCGCACCAACGTGCGCGATCAGCAGATAGAGATAGCCCGCCTTGCGGGTTTCGGGAACGTTGTGATCGGTGGTGACCAGAAAATAGGAAGCCAGCGCCATGGTCTCCCACGCCACCATGAACATGTAGGCGTCATCTGCCAGCAACACCAATGTCATGCCGACCAGGAACAAGTGATATTCAAGACATAACAGACCCAGTGTGCCGCCCGCCATGGTTTTGAAGTAGCCGGCGCTGAACAGGGACACGCCCAAGGATGCACCTCCCAGCAGGATCAGAAAAAATGCCGAGAGCGGATCGAGGCGGAGATGAAAAGGAAGGTCAGGCAAGCCAAGCGGCAATACCAGGATGTCGGGAACCGCTGCGAGCGCCCACAGACCCGTAACCGCCAACATCAGCGATATCAATGCGCTGATAGGGAAGATGACGTTATTGATCAACTGCGGTGCACGTTGCAGGAACAGCCCTGCCACCCCGAGCACAATCCAGAACTGGACTAACCAGCCAATCACATCTAGAGGCAATATTCCAACGGCGTCCATCTGGTGTTACTTGTACACCCCTCAATTGAATACGCATCCTACAGGCTGGCGATTCTACTCCTGCACTTGCAGGCTGTTCAAGAATTGTCCGTCATTTAGTGACGAATCAATACTGAATCTCTACCACGCGGCTCGGTTTCAACTTCACGTACGAAGGCATCGCCATACCGACCGGTGCGCCTATATAGGTCGGATCAGCGATGACATATTGTTTCCCCTTGTACCTAACCGTAGAGAATTCCGGTTTCACTTGTTTGAGATCGACAGCTGTAGTCAGGTGCCCCGGATAAAGCAGGCCAATCACTTTAATTCCCAGAAGCTCCCGTACCAACCATGCAAATACAACAGAGTGTTCTTTGCAGTCGTTATAAGGGAAATACAACGACTCTTCGACGAAGAAAGATTTTTCGTGGCCGAATTGTTCTTCATCGGTCTTGTAGGCAAAGACCTTCTGCACAAAAGCCAGAAGAAAATCCACCGCCGCTTCCTCATCCATCGTTGCAGTGTATTTCTTCAGCTCAGGAATCAATCCCTGACGAAACAGCGTACTGGCTTCAGTATTGAAGTAGAGTTCGAAATCAGATTGCGGAAAGGAACCAAGGTATTCCACCAATCTGCGATCGTAGGGCACGTTCACTTTGATAAGTTTCCCTTTGTAATCGAAGCTCAACGCTCGTTGCGCCGATACCGGCTTGGTGAATCCGGTCGCGGCAGATCGAATATCGAGCGGTTTCAACTTGTTCGGGTAGTTGGCCTCATAGGTATAGAAGCTGCGAATGCTGTCGCCATGATCCACCGCCAGTACGGCGTAATAAGTTTGTCCGCCGACCTTGACGAACTTGGTCGAATACACTTGCTGTCCAACCGCGACAAACAGATGGACATCCGGTCCGGCATAGCCCAAGCGGACGTCATAACCGGACTTGACCAGGAAATACCACAGCAGCAGGTTCTGTTCTGCCGTACGTCCCGGTTGTAGCGCCTGTACGACATCGCGCCAGAGTGTCACATAACCCCAGTCGTCCAGTTTCATTTCACGGCGTGCATCGTTGATAGACTGGAACGTCGGCTCGTATTTGCTGCCGCTCATCCTCGTCCAGAAAGCGCTCATCGCCTCCGGTTTGTCACCAGTAGGCAAGCGATAATCCTTCCATTGCGGATCGAAAGTGAATCTCACTGCATTGCCATAGAACATGATCTCCAGCGTATCCGCCGCGACAGGTATCGGCTTTGGCTGTGGCGGCGCAGGCGGTGGCAATACAGGTTGAATGGCGGGAACTTTGGCTAGAGGCAAAGGTACGGGTTGAGTTGGAATAGCGGGTGTGAATACCGGAATTTGCTTAGGTTCTGGCTCTTTGATAAGAACCTTGCCCCTGACAGTATTGAATGCACGCCACTGGCTTTTCAGAAAATCTGCAAACTCGGCATCCTGTTTTTCTTTGTATGCCTGAAATTCTGCTTTAACCTCTTGCGCGCCCTGTTGTTGTTGCTTGCGGTAAGCATCGAACTCATTCTGAGTGGAAGCTGCTTGACCAGTCACGCTCACCGAGACAAGAACCGTTGCCACAAGCAATCTGCCAATCTCCCGCATACGCCCTCCCCGATTCAGATTCATTGATCGCTCGGCACCAGCCACACCCACAGCACATCGCTATCCGGGTCGCGCCATTTCGCTTTGACCATCGCTTTGACACCGACCTGCTGGCTGTCTTCGTGCGCGACTTCTGCACCGACGGTGCTCGCCCGGCCATTCGCCACAGTGGTGGAAAGTATCTGTGCAGACTGTATATTCACCCCGAAACGTTTCGCGAATTCTTTTCGCGCACGCAGGATGGCTAATTCCTCTTGGGCGACCTCGCCGCGCACATGCATCCCGGCAGAGGCTGAGACCCCATTGCCGGGATTATCGATCCACGCCGGCCTTCCATTGCCAACCTCCTTGGCCGGACTCGCGCATGCCGACAGAAGTAAGGAAGTCAGCGTGATAAGCCAGATGCTGCAAAAACGAGTCATGCACCCCGACTCCTCAATCACGAACCTCTTTTAACCATTCCTCAGCATAGGACTCTGAGTTCTCAATGTCTTTTATCGACTCGGCACTGAGCGGACGCTCCACTACACGCTTGCCGTCGAAGCTCGCCATGCGATTCGCCCCCAAACTAAACTCGCGTTTGTATTCAACAAATTCGCGTTGAGTTTTGGCTTTGTATTCATCGAATGCCTTTTTCTCTTTCGCGACCGCATCTCTGCCTTCTTGCTTGTAAGCCTCGAACTCGTCCTGCTCGGCTTTTCTATGTATTTCGAAATCGCCATCCGGGCTGGTAACGCTGACCAGACCTTTGCGCATATCGACCTCATTGCGATCCGGCATATCCGCTATCAGGAAGCGTGTACCGCGAACACCGATGGTGGCAGTCTTTGTCCGTACCTCAAGTTTCTGATTGCCCTTGATGGTGTTCAACGCGTAATAAATCATCCCAGTGATATGCCTCAGGAAACCAGCATGATCTTGGTTGTTGCCGATTTCTATCTTGCTATTTTTCTCGAGTACGATGTAGCCGGCACTCCCTACGCGCACCACTGCACGGCCATTCGGCCCCGTCGTCAGGACATTTTTGGACGGCAGGACGCTTTTGGAAACAACGGCTCTTTCCTGTTTTCCTGATGCATCGCTAGTCGCGACACTACCCTCAGCCTTGACGATCTCAATGGCATCCTCGGCGGCGAGACAGACGTTTGCCATGACAAGCCCGACCAGGCAGAAAACGAATCTCGTACTCAATTTAGCACCACGCATGGCTAACCTCACTTGTGTATTTCCGATGACAACTCATCTTGCGCCCCTTGGGCATGACTGCGTTGCTCATCCGGGCTGTTCACTGCTTTGACAGGCGGTTTTGCACACGCCGACAGACCGAGCGTAACTAACAAAAGAAACAGGATGGAAATAAGTTTGCGCATGTGACTCTCCTTCATTGTCGTACTGCGACACTTGGAAAAAAGAAAGGGCAGCACAAAGCTGCCCGTTTCCTGTACATCGTCTGCCAACATGGCTAATGGGCTTTGCATAGCCATCTGGCTGATAAAACAACAAGCCATTCCACTAACACTAAGCGCAAACCCTGTAAAAAAACAGCTCCGCATTATTGCGAAGCCCTAACTGCTATTGCCCGGTACTAGCGCCTGTAGCAGGAGTACCGACTTTTTGTTTTGAGATTTCTGCCGCCAGTTCATCCTGACCTTTTTGCGCCTTGAACTGTTGCCAGGCAGCCTGGTCGTTGTTCATGCTGGTCTTGACCGCAGTCTCGGTGAGCTTCTGCGCAGCTACCTCATCCAAACCTACCAGCACATACATCGTTCCATCGGGAGCGACGATGCTTCTGAAGATCTTGGTACCCTGCAGAGTTTGATCGGTAATTTGCTTGGTGACCGCAGTATTCACGCGATCCACGGTTTCTTTGCTACCTGCCCCCGTGGTTTCAGCATATTGCTTGATCATGTTCTGCACTTGAACTTTCATGTTCTGTGCGAGCTGGACACGTGCATCGGTGGCGGCCATCTGTTTCATGAAGGCGATGCCCGCATCCGATTTGGCTGCAGAGCCAACCGCACCTACCGTCATGCCCTCAACCGGCGCATCGCATACCCACAGAGGGGCTGCTTTGTCGGAACCCGGGAATACGCACTCGGCCACTTTTTCCACTTTGGCTGGCGGGGTAGAACATGCGGCAACGCCCAGCGCGATAACAGACATCAACAGCACATTGGTGATCTTGGACATTTGAGTACACTCCTAATCTGGATTAACAAAACGAACATGATGCAAGATACGACCGGCCATTTGCAGAAACTTTATTAATCTCCGCCCCCGCCCGACTTAAACTACTCCTAGTTGCGAAATTTACAGCATGCGGCAGGAAGCCACAAGACAGTTCCGCTGACGCAAGGCGCTGTTGCTGTATTCCAGCGGACTTTCCAGTAATTCTTGACAAAAACTGTCCGGCATTCCCGACGGCGTACCAATAAGGCTTGAATGAGTTATGGCTTTAATCTCTTACCAATCTGTCTATTCCTCTAACTGGAAGTGCTAAAGAGAAACAAAGCCAACTAAAGCGACCCAATAACACGCAGAGATTTTGTTGATATATCGCTCTCCAGCCTAAGCCGCTATTCTTTCACTATTTGAAATGTCCGGTAGGGCTGACCATTTCTTTTTATAGTCAAGTACCCCTCTTTACCAATTTTTCCATAATCCAATTCCGCACTGCTTATCCCTTCATCCAGGTATACCGAGCTCATTTCGACTCCGCGTTCTGTGTCCCACAAGAACAGCTTGCTGTTCGTAATTGCTGCCAGATATCGCCAGTTACCAACAAACAGGCAGTCCAGGATTTTGCTTCCGCCTTTTGCATCCGCTCCCGATGTGGTCGTGTTTTGTTTCATGACTTCCTTGCCTGCCACCATATCCACCATATGGATCCTCGAAAAATAATGTCTCTCTGGAAACGTGCGTATGTAGCCACCTATTACCGCCATATTTCCGTCAGGAGATTTTCGTGCGCAAGTTACTTCTTCGCTTGACCAATCGCCATTTGCAAGATTGGCTAATTTGATGGACGGATCAGCATCGGCCAGCCGCGCCGGCAACTTTTCCGCAACGATATTATTAGCGCCGTCAGCCGGTTGCAGTTTGATGTTGAACAATCTTGGGTTGGTAAAATCCAGTACCTTCACACCCAGTTGCTGGGCAGACAAGTCAACCGCTCTTTGGATTGCGTTGCTGATTGCCGCCGTATCCGTCAATCCATCAGACGGAGGCATCCCCTTTGATCCCATAGGCGACGGCGCTACTGAAGTGATTTTCGCGTCTTCACCCAGAAAACGGATATCCGCCAGCGCAGTGGCAGTGTAGATCCCCGCAACACCATCGGTTAACGATGCGTCCACATATACGCGATAAACCCCATCGATATCGTATTTGCCGGCATTTTTAACGAACTCTTCCGCAGTAATTAAAGCGCCCGGGTCTTCCAGCTTCTTCCAGCCTTTTTTCAGCTCGGCTGCTTTCTTCTGGTCCAGAACCGTAATGCCATTATCCGTAAGAACCTGCTCAAGCCTTGCCTGAGCGACTCTTGCATATTGGGTCGCCAATTTTGACTGCGGATAAATGATGATTGCTGCTTTCTGCGGCAAAGCCCATAAGCTTTGCATAAGCAGCAAACCGGAAATTGCGCCTAGAAACTGTCTTTTCAACATAGCCACTCCCCATCCTAATTCAGCTTCAGAAAGTTATTGATCGACCTCATGCCTTAGATATTTTGCAAATTTATCCTGCCAACGCTTTGTCACGTTAATCGCCAGAACATCCATGACCATTTGCGAAGAGACTGGGTTCCATCCTGTGGTTCCCTGAAAACGATCCGAGAAAACCATTTGTCCGGCATCTATCATTACGGCACCAATAGCTCCATCGAATTGATACTCTTTGCCATTCCTTGGATTATCCCTATCCAAGCGTTTATTCATTTTCCCTGATGCAAAATACACCATGGTCAAGTTGCTTTTTCCGGATAACGCCGCCGGAATTTCCCCGCGCTGCAGTTCGCCAATAGAACCTTCAGGCAAGCCTGCCGGTTTTATGAGGACATTAGCCCCTAAAGAACGCACCACATTGCTTACGCTATCACAAGTTTTCTGCCAGTGACCACGGCTAGGCGGAGTAACGAAATAGCAAATCAGATCGACCTGTCTTCCCTCAAAATACACACGCCAACGTGATTTTTCCATATCTTCCGCAGAACACACCAAGGCATCTGCACGTTTCCTGGCAATCGGTTGCCGCGAATTAACTTGCTGTGCATCTATGGCCTGAAGGTAAAAGTCCTTGGCGCTACATTGATTCCCGCGCAACTCTTCCGCCTCCCCCAACTTGAAGAAAACATCGCCCGGGCCGAACAAAGGCGCCATCCCCTTTGGGTATTGATTCAACAGCGCTTTATATATCTGGATGGCCGCCACAAGACTCTTGGCCTTATCGACTTCGTTATTCTGTAATGCCGCCTTGTCTACCAGAGCAGCCGCCTCTTCCAACTGTTTCTTACCCTGCTCGGTGCTCGCCAGCATGGCAGACAGGGTTTGTTTAATGCTCCGCAGTTGTTGCGTATAGTAAGCAAGCGAACTGGCTTCTGGAATGAACTCGAACTCTATTCTCGGAAGAATATCCAGCGCGGCATCGACCGCTGTTACTCTGTTGTTAGTCGGAGCAGACGCATCCTGAGCGGCTGAAATTTGAGTATTCAGGTTCGCAAAAAGCTGCCTGGACAATCCCTCCTTCTTCCCGCGCTCCACGCTCTCTTTGCTCACGCGAACCTGCAACCAGATCAGGCAATTTTGTGGATCTTCCCACGTGGCAATCGCTTCCACATTTTTCAAGGATGCGTTTGTCGATGTCTTCGTGATCGATAGTAATGATGTGTCCGTGAGAGCCAAACGACCATGTTGTTTCATGGACTGCTCAAGTACCAGAGAGTTTTTGACATCCACTTCGATCATCTCAGCCAGACTCTTCAAGGCGTTCTGCTTGGCAGAAGCAATGCGTTCCGCAAGGGAGTTGGCTTTTTTATCCGAGACCCCTGCAGCGAAATAATATTGGTCAGTGACAGATTCGGGTGAATCGACCCACGCCGGCTTGGCTTTAACGAGGCCACCGTCACATCCGGCCAAACAAATCCGGGGAATTGAAAACAAGAAAAGGATACTCAGAACAAAACCAAATCGGGCGAAAGTCTTCATGTCCTGCATTCCTTGCAAAGACACAAGCCTCCTTGCGGAGGCTTGTGGTGGAAACTATAACGAAGGTTTTCGGAAAACTAGACTTTTTAGAATTTCAACGTGAGTCCGAATTCCACCATGGCGTGGTTGGTTGTTTGAGTGAAACTAAATCCCCCCGATGACAAAGAAATCGACTCTGTCTTAATTTTTCCATCTACATTTATACCTGCGGATTCGGTCACCCAGTAGGTAACACCACCGGCAACGTCCAGCATGTAACCCGTACCGCTCATACCGCTACCGGAAAAGTTCGCGAGACCCACATCCGCCATCACGAATGGAGTCCAGTCTCCCTGCTTGCCTGCTTTAAAATAGTACTTACCGCCCACAGTAACGTCTGTGATAGTCGTCGAACTAGTCCCTCCGGTTTTCGTTAACATGAGACCTGCCGTCCCCACAATTTGCGGAGTGAAATAATGGCCAAACTGTCCAACCACAGTTTCCGATGTCGAAGAAGTCGAGGGGCCACCGGCTGAGTTTGAGGTTGATTGATTGTCTATAGAGCCATATGCGCTGATCTCATTGCGCTTCGGCTGAAAAAAATCTTCGGCACTGGCCTGCACAGAGGCAAGAGACAAAGCCCCCAAAACGCTTGCTAACACTAAATAATTTGATTTTTTCATTTGCATGATCTCCCTCGTTAATTAGCACACAGTTTTCAATAGGGTAGTATTGAATCTCTTATAAGCATTCATTACCACTGTTTTAATTATGCATCATCCTTAAAATGAAATATACAACTTAAATGAGTGAAGTAATGCGGTGTGTTTCGCAATCATTTTCCAGTCACTATCTGGAACCCCAAGCCTGCGCTTAACACACACTATTTGCGCTACATCAGCGTAGCGTGCGCGGTTATGCGTAAACGACTTGCACGTTCTGGGCACCGCACAATGCGCGCAGATTTTCCAACAATTCCTCCGGAAGCGTGACCTGCCAAGCCTCTCCAAGGCGTAGCGGAGCGCTGCCGATGAGGTTGCTGTAATTGATCTGCACCGGGCATTGGCCGCCGCAATAGGGTTTAAGCAACTCGGCCAATTGCGGCACGCGCAGCTTGTCGTCGATAGAGCACGTAAGGTCCAGGCGTTTGGCGAACACGGCACGCGCCGAGGCGAAATCAAATAGATCTTCCGCGGTGACACGCATATTGCCGGAGTACTCGTCCATATTGGCTTTGCCGCGCACTACCAGCAATTCATCGTCGCGCATCCAGGGACGGTTCGCATCATAAAGTTCGTTGAATACGGTTACCTCGAGTTGAGCGCTGCCGTCATCCAGCGTTATCACCGCCATCTTGCCGCGCCGTGTTTGCAGGATGCGCACTCCGCTCACCATACCCGCCAACACCAACTGTTTCGCATTGTTGCGGCGTCCGCCGCCGCCAGCATAATTGCCATTGCCGCTGCTTGGCGCAGGAAGAATGTCCGGGGTGACGTCCGCCAATTTAAGCTTAACGAAGTTTGATAACTCCGCCGCGAATTCCTGATATGGATGCCCACTGAGGTAGAAGCCCAGCGCGATTTTTTCCTGCGCCAATTGTTCGCGCATCTTCCAGCGCGGCACATCCGCCATATGCACCGGCATGGCCTGGCTCTCGTCATCGCCGAACAGACTATTCTGATTCGCCGCACGGGCTTTCTGTTCGGCGCTGCCTAAAGCCGCATCCAGCGAGGCGAGCAATTGGTAGCGATGATCGTTGATGCTATCGAACGCCCCGCTCCTGATGAGCGCTTCGATGGAGCGGCGGTTGACGATACGTTTGTCCACGCGCTGACAAAAATCGAACAGGTCTTGAAATGCACCGTCCTTACGCGCCAGCACGATGTTCTCCACTGCTGCTTCGCCCGTGCCTTTCACAGCCCCCAAACCATAGGCGACTGTCTTCTCATCCACCGGGGTGAAGCGATACATTGAGCTGTTAATGTCCGGCGGCAATACCGTCACACCCTGCACCAACGTGTCGGTGTAAAAGGTGTGTACCTTGTCGGTATTGTCCATGTCGGAGGACATGGTCGCCGCCATGAACGCGGCGGGGTAATGCGCTTTGAGATAAGCCGTCTGATACGACACCAGCGCATAAGCGGCCGAGTGTGATTTGTTGAAGCCGTAGCCGGCGAACTTCTCCATCAGGTCGAACAGCAACGTCGCCAGTTTCGGGTCGATGTTGCGCTTGGTCGCGCCGCTGACGAAGATGTCCCGATGATTCGCCATTTCCTCCGGATTTTTCTTGCCCATGGCGCGGCGCAGCATGTCGGCACCGCCCAGCGTGTAATCGCCGATGATCTGCGAGATCTGCATCACCTGTTCCTGGTACACGATGACGCCGTAGGTCGGCTTGAGCGAGACTTCGAGTTCAGGATGGAAATAATCCGCCTTGGCGCGGCCGTGCTTGCGGTTGATAAAGTCTTCCACCATGCCCGATTCCAGCGGCCCCGGGCGATACAACGCGACCAGCGCCACGATGTCTTCAAAGGTATCCGGTTGCAAACGGCGGATCAGGTCTTTCATGCCGCGTGATTCCAGCTGGAACACGGCAGTGGTGTTGTAAGCCTTGAGCAGATCGTAAGTCGGCTTGTCGTCGAGCGGAATGCCCTCGATGGTGAAACTTTCCTGCTGCGGCAGTAAACGCACGTAGCGTATAGCCCAGTCGATGATGGTCAGTGTGCGCAGGCCCAGAAAGTCGAACTTCACCAGACCGACCGCTTCCACATCGTCCTTGTCGAACTGGCTCACGGTGCTGTCGCTGCCCTCGGCGCAATACAGCGGACAGAAGTCGGTAAGCTTCCCCGGCGCGATCAGCACACCGCCCGCGTGCATACCGACGTTGCGCGTCAAGTCTTCCAGCCGCTCACCCAGCTCCAGCAACTCTTCCACTCCTTCTTCGCTGTTGATGATGGCATTGAATTCCGGCTCCAGCTCGCGCGCTTTCTTCAGCGACACCGGCTTCACGCCTTCCAGCGGCACCAGTTTGGAAAGGCGGTCACATAGTCCATACGGAAAATCCATCACGCGCCCGACATCGCGGATCACCGCCTTGGATGCCATGGTGCCGAAGGTCGCGATCTGCGATACGCAAGCCTCGCCGTATTGTCTCCGCACGTACTGGATCACCAGTTCGCGCCCGTCCTGACAAAAGTCCACGTCGAAGTCGGGCATGGATACGCGCTCCGGATTCAGGAAGCGCTCGAACAGCAATTCGTAGCGCAGCGGGTCGAGATCGGTGATGCCGAGCGAATACGCCACCAGCGAACCCGCACCGGAACCCCGTCCCGGGCCGACCGGCACGCCGTTGGGGAATTTTTCATCGCGATAGGATTTTGCCCAACGGATGAAGTCGGCCACGATGAGAAAGTAGCCGGGAAAGCCCATCTTGATGATGGTCTCGATCTCGAACACCAGGCGCGCCTGGTATTCCGGCATCTTTGCCGCGCGCACCGCCTCGTCCGGATACAAGTGCAACAGGTGGCGTTGCAAGCCCTGCTCCGACTCGCTGCGCAAAAAGTCGTCCAGCGTCTCGCCGTTGGGCGTGGGGAAATCCGGCAGATGCGGCTTGCCCAGTTTCAATGTGAGATTGCAACGCTTGCCGATCTCCACGCTGTTCTGCAACGCTTCCGGCAGATCGGCGAACAGCGTTGTCATCTCGGCCTGTGTCTTGAAATATTGCTGCGCGGTGAATTGGCGCTGCCTGCGCTTATCATTCAGCACATAGCCTTCGGCAATGCACACACGTGCTTCGTGCGCCTTAAAATCATCAATGCTGAGGAATTGTACCGGATGCGTGGCCACCACCGGTAACGCCAACTCCGCCGCCAGTTTCACCGTATCGCGCAGATGCAATTCCTCGCGCGCCGCACCGTAACGTTGCACTTCCAGATAAAAACGGTTTGGGAACAGCGCGGCATATGCCTGCGCGATGACCTGCGCACTGCCAGCGTTGCCGTTCAGCAGCGTCACCCCCACTTCGCCCAGATGCGCGCCGGACAAAGCGATCAAACCATCCGTCCCCTCCCGCAGCCATTGCTTGCGAATCTCAGGACGTCCGCGATATTGGTTTTCCAGATAGGCACGGGTGAGCAGACCGCACAGGCGCAGATAACCTGCATGGGATTGGCACAACAGTAGCAAACGAAAAGGTTGGTCGCGCACTGCATCGTTGCTGACAAATACATCGCAACCGACGATGGGCTTGACGCCTGCTCCGCGCGCTTCCTTGTAGAACTTAACCAGCCCGAACACATTGGATAAGTCAGTGAGCGCCAACGCAGGCATCGCATCCGCCTTCGCCGCTGCTACCGCTTCACCAATACGCACGATCCCGTCGGCGATGGAATATTCGCTATGCAGACGAAGGTGAATGAAGGAGGGTTGCATGATCGGCGGCAAAAATTTCAGGCGCGAATTTTACCACCGCAGGTCTGTTTTACGGACGGAAATATACCTATAGCACGAAACATAACATTGCCTACATTGCCGTATTTATTGGCATTGCGGCCCATCATGCTAGCGGAACGCGCGTCTTATCGACGCTACAGATTAGCAATGGCTTGTTGGTGCAGGTCGTGAAGGTGTCGTTCAGCACAAAGCGGGGGAAATATTTCAAACCTGGCCCTGCATCCTGCGTTAGCCTTTTATAAAACCTAAGTGTCCCAACTCCGCGCCGAGCATCTCCCTCCGCTAGAGCTTTCATGACCTACCAAAATATTATTGCAGCCATTAAGCATCGGTTAATGAATATTGGCTACACTGCGTTCCCGAAGAATAGGATCGCCAAGGTTAGAATGCGCCATTACAGAACCAGCGTACTTTATAAATTCGTCAATCTTAAGGAGGCAAGGCATGAAGCGGGTAGCGGTACTATTGCTGGTGTTTGGAATGAATCTGGCGCATGCGGAAGCCGGCAGGCTGTCGGCCCCCAACAATACCAAATGGAAAGATGAGTGCGGTAGCTGCCATATCCCCTACCCCCCGCAAATGTTGACGGCAGATAACTGGCGCAGCCTGATGGGCGGACTGGACAAACACTTCGGTGCGAATGCAACACTCGACGCCAAAGACAACAAAATGATACTCGATTTTCTGGAACACAATGCGGGTAGCGGTGATCGGTATAGGGCTGCCAGCCTGCGCATCAGCGATACGCCGTGGTTCAAGCATGAACATCACGTAATCAATGCCAAGGAATGGGTAAATCCCGAAGTGAAAAGCCGTTCCAACTGTTCGGCCTGCCATGGCAAGGTCGTACTCGGCAACTGATCCGATTCCAGCATGCTTGATTGCAGCATCTTGGTCGTTCGAACCAGTGATTCGGTGACCTGCTCAACGAATGCTGCATTACTGCCCGATGGCTGATGCAACCATTTGTATTTGGCGGAGGGATTGTGTGGCTTTCGCGTTGCCTCCGCGAAAACCTCATCCTCACTGCGTTCGGGACCGCCTGGCGGCGTCCTGCGCGAGCAGTGCTCGCTGGTCGAACCCAAGATGCTCCGTCCACACTTCCACTTCACCAAATAAAAAACCGCCCACGAGGGGCGGTTTTCTTATTTGGCGGAGAGGGAGGGATTCGAACCCTCGGTAGGCTCGCACCTACGCCTGATTTCGAGTCAGGTACATTCGACCACTCTGCCACCTCTCCGGATACTACCCTGCAACGCGCGCCAGATATTGCTTGGCGTTGCGAGGGCGCGCATTTTACCAGCAACATTCGAATTTCGGGCAGAATGTTCGCCATGCGTAGCTTGCTCCCCTTACAACTCGCGGTCGTCCTCGCGCTGTGTGCCTGGCTCTGGATCAAATCCACCGCCGTCGATCCGTTGCCAGACTGGCATCTGGGTGAGTTGGTGGTCATTGTGCCGCCCGCCGAAATGGAAACCGAGAACGCCTTTGAAACTGAACTGGCCGAAAAGTTTGCCCAACAGTTGCAGCTGAAGTTGAAGATTGTTCCAATGGCGATAGATCAAGCGTTGCCTGCACTGGCCGCGCACAAAGCGCATCTGGTGACTGGCGCTCGCAACACGACCGATTACGCGTTGCGCTTCGGCAAAGCTTATCAATCGCTTGATGAGCTGCTGATCTGCAACGGAGAGACGCCAGATAACCTGGATGACCTCGCCGGTCGTGAGTTGGTAGTCGCCACCGGATCTCCACAGGAAGCCGCATTGCGCGAGGTGCGCCACGAACATGACAAGCTGGAATGGAAATCGCGGCGCGACACCTCACCTGACGAACTGCTCGAAGAAGTCGCCGATGGCAACCTCGAATGCACGGTAGTGAACGAAGAGCAGCTCGCAACTGCGCGCAATTTCTATCCGGAACTGGGTGAAGCATTGGATATCGATTCGCCTTCAGATATGTCCTGGGCTTTCACCAGCGGTGGCGACGCAAAACTGTTTGACGAAGCACAACAGTTCATCGCCCGCATCAAACAAGACGGCACCTTGCGTCACCTGATCGACCGCTACTACGGCCACAATGATCGTCTTGATACGATGGATGCCGAAGCCTTCATTGCACAGACGCGAACCCTGCTACCGCATTTCAAACACTGGTTCAAGGAAGCAGCCGACCTCACCGGCATCGAATGGCAGTTGCTTGCCGCCCTTTCTTATCAGGAATCGCACTGGAATCCGAATGCCACCTCATTCACCAATGTGCGCGGCATGATGATGCTGACCGAGGAGACCGCCGACCGCATGAACGTGGAGAATCGGCTCGATGCGCACAGCAGCATCCTCGCCGGAGCGCGCTATCTGCAATTACTCAAGGAGCAGTTGCCGTTGCGCATCAGCGAGGAGGATAGACTGTGGATGGCGCTGGCTGCCTACAATCAGGGCATGGGACATCTGGAAGATGCACGCGTCCTGGCGAGCCAGTCCGGTTTGAACCCCGACATATGGGCAGACGTAAAACGCATGATGCCATTGCTCTCACGCCCATCCTTCTACAAAAAGACCAAACGCGGCAAGGCACGCGGGGGGGAAGCCGTGATCCTGGTCGAGACCGTGCGTCTATACAATGACATGCTGAAACGTCTGGATGCGCAGGACACTCTGTATAAGTTGCCGCCAATCCTGAAGCACAGCTTGGTATACAGCTTCCACAAGTAAGCTCAGCGTCTTTCCGACAGCAGAAAACGATTGATCTCCAGTGCAATGGCTGACGGAGATAATCCAGGACTGATCGCCAGGAATTTGTTCAACAACCCCGGCACCACCACGCCGCATCCGCGCTGCATTCCCCGATAGCCGGCACGCGCCACAACGCACGCCTCCATCGGCTTCGACCAATGAAACAACCGCGTGCTCTGTGCCTTGGCAGTTTCCTCGAACCCGGTGCGCGTCGCGCCCGGACACAACGCGGTGACACTCACTCCGCTACCGCGCAACTCGCGGCGGATGCCGCGCGAGAAGGACAGCACGTAACTCTTGCTCGCGTAATACACCGACATGCCGGGACCGCCGGGCTGGAAACCTGCCAGCGAAGCGACGTTGAGTATCTTGCCGTGCCCGCGAGCGATCATCTGCGGCAATGCATGGCGAGTAAGAGAAGTCAGCGTGGAGATGTTGAGATGGATCATACGCTCGATGACCTCTGGGGCTTCCCCGGCAAAGCCGCCGGAATCGCCGACACCCGCGTTGTTGACCAGCACCTCGATGTCCGGGGTAATTGCACTGATCGTTTTCCACAGAGCCTCACCTGCATAAGGTTGAGCCATATCCATCTGGATGATGCGCACTACAGTGCTGTGTGCCTTGCCAAGTTCGTCCGAGAGTTGGTGCAGACGTTCCACCCGGCGTGCTGTCACGATGAGATGGTAGCCATCTGCGGCGAACAAGCGCGCCAGTTCCAGCCCGATGCCGCTGGATGCGCCGGTGATCACTGCTGTCTTTTTGCTCATGTCAGCCTCCTTGCTTACATTTGACGGAACAGATGCGCATAGCTCCTGCTCACTGCAACCTTCTCCGGCCTGTCGCGCAAGCTGAGTATCACCTTGCTCAACACATCGTGATGCGGGGATTATCCTTTCGAGTTCAAGGCAGGGCAATCTTCAACCCTGCGGTCACGCTGCGCGTGAACAGCGCAGAGAACTCTTGCCGCGCATTGCCGACCGGAAGCACTGCCAGTGCAAAGATGCTGACGCGCGTACTCAACACCGTTTCGCCATAGCCCGCCAATTCGTTGCCGCCATCGGTAAAGTTGCGCGTGTACATCAAGCGCCAATAGCCGATTTCGCCCATCATGTTGCTTTGCCACACCATGTGCAGATAGTCGCGCCCCAGCAGGCGCGGTGCCAACCCTAAGGCCATGCCCGGCAAGGTAACTGCGCGCTGGAAGTAGGTGCTCTCCTGTTCCGAGGTGTAGCCGTGGCCTTCATGCAGATATTCAGCAGCGAGCGACTTGCCGCTCTCGAATGTATAGGCTGCACCGGCCAAGGATGTCGTGCTGCGCGATGAGGGCACCTCCACCGTGAACGGCTGAGTGGCATCGGCAGACGATTGCAGTGCGAACGCGCGCGCGGAAGAGCCGACTTCGCCATACAACATCACGGCATCGCTCACCGTCACCTGCCCGTGCGCGCCATAGAAG
>CABEBA010000029.1_pt1 | contig 18897 bp, 18 predicted proteins | sample 3132531 | NCBI WGS metagenome assembly CABEBA01 (sample SAMEA5534344, study PRJEB31848) | metagenome | biome: tundra; feature: field; material: soil | place: USA | collected 2013-05 | depth 0.45 m
GACGTGTTGTACCAAGGAGCGACCAATCCGTTCCCGTGGATGGCTGAGATGATCGATCTTAAGAAAGAGAAGAATTTCTTTGAGACGCGCGTGACCGAGTATCAGACGGGTGGCGCGTTGTCTTGGGATTAAGAGTGTTCATTCTTCGCGGATACATAACCCCCCCTTTGGACGCATAATACTGCCCTAGCGGACACCCATTAGTCGGCCGGTAGTCAAGGGCAAAATAAAAACATCGCAATCCGGTTGCGATACTACGAAGCATAAAGCCACGCCACCTTGCTTCTTGCAAACTTAACCGCACCCGTTTCCTCATTTAGTTGGTTGCGAAATGAATCGCACCAGACACCCATCGAGATCAAGCTTGTCGTGAAGTTTTACGAAAGCCCTGGTGGCCTTTGCCACCCCAGAGAAACTTTGGTACCAAGCCGTGTCCATGGGTTCTGTACAGTCCCGTGGTTGTCGATTGTGACACCAGTCCTTAAGTGGCTCACGACTTGGGCGATTCAGTGCTGCAACAAAATAGGTGGCACAAAGGCGGCGTCCAAATCAGTCGTAGTGGTTGGACTCCAGTCCGCTCTCCTGGCTCACCGCCTTTGGCCAAACTCTAAACAAAACATCTCTTAACATCGAAAGGCTGCTGCTCACGCAGGATGTGGTAACACGCCCGAGCCAATTTGTGGGCAACAGATTTGAGTGCGACGATGCGATTGGTGCGACTCTTCTTCCGCTCGTAAAAACGCTTAGCCTCCGGGCAATAACGAAGCGCGAAATTCGCGGCTTCCATGAATGCCCACGCGAGATATTTGTTGCCGTTCTTGCTATTACCTTCACCTTTCTTCTTGCCGTTGCTTTCACGCAGGCTATCGACACAACGACAGTAGGAACTGAAGTTTCCCACGTCGGCAAATCGTGTCATGGGCCCAGCTTCGAGCATGATGATGGTGGCCAGTATTTGACCAATACCGGGAATCGTTTTGATTAGTTGGTATCCGGGCTGCAATTTAACCTGTGCTTCCAGTCGTTTTTCCAGTACGGAGATCTGCTGTTGTAGCACTTGGCAGACCACTCGATTGGATTCCATTGCCAGGGCCACATCGGGCATAAACCCTAACGCCTCAACTGTTTCGGCCGTCATCGTCTTGATTCGATCACTGCTCATTCGACCTCCTGTTTCCCGTACCAGGATTCCCCCGATAGAGAGAATTTGCGTCGTTCGGAAGCGCACCAACTGCATCCGTTTGCGTGCCAAATCTCGTACTGCACGCAGTTCCCGTGGAAAGATATAGCCCTCCGGCAACAATCCCAAGCGCAACAGTTGCGCCAGATAGGCTGCATCGGCAAAGTCTCCGCTGTACTTCAGCCCTTCGTATTTCTTGATTGCCGATGGATTCGCCAGATGCATCTGAAATCCGGCATCCATCAAACCATCCACCAGCCAGTACCAGTTGTAAGTCGATTCAACTACCACACCAACGGTTTCTTCTCGGTGTGGCGCAAGCGCTGCCTGTATTTCATTCAGGTTGTTTGCCAGACGCTTTTGATAAAGGATGCGATCTTCTGCATCTGTTACAACCACCACGCTATTGTTCGAATGCAGATCAATTCCGATATACTTCTTCATGTCGGTCTCCTTGGGTTAAGTGGGTTTGCACCTTAAACTTTACCCTTGCTGCTACTACGCAGCGAGGAGGCCGACTAGATGATTATCAGATAAGCTTGCCCTGAAAAGATTTGCATAGTGTCAAAAACTTCTTGAACCGATCGGTGCATCAAGCAATTAATCAGAAACGCTCCCTCCTAGGGAGCGTTTTTTTGTTAGATCTTTAGAATTCGCAGTGTTCAGCTTTGCAACAATGCCACCAATGGTGGAAGCGGGCTCGGTTGAACGGTTGTGTGAAAACCATAGGCGTAAAGATATGGTTTCAGTTGAAGAGGCGGCGGTTCAATTCAGCTTGGCGGATAAGACTTTTGAGAGCCTCTGGATCAAGAGTGGGGTTCTCAATGTCCATAATTTTGGCCTGTGGCGCTGAATTGCTATCCAGGATTTGGAGAAGCTTCGTTCGCATTGGAGGGGCAAGTGACTGCATCTGAGGCTGGTCGAATCATTTCCATGGGCCGATCGCATGGGCCAAACATGGAAAGAAGGGGGAGAAAAAGTCCGTGTTGCTCTGTATAAAAAAGCGTGTGCGACTTTATGAACGTGCCGATTTGGATAATCTGAAATAGGCACACAAAAAAATGCAGAAAACAACAATTAATTGTTGACATGCAACACAAATCAGATAAAGTTGCAACCGCAAGATGTAGTAAAAAAATACATCAATGGCTACTAGGGATAGTGGTCGAATCTAGGCAAAAAAGGAATTTGGCTTGCTCTTACTCCATATTCAAGAAGGAACTAAAATTTAATGTTGCCTTTTGTGCTCATGGCGCAATTGAATGGCGAGAAGTCTTCTCAGGGGTGTTACTCCCTCCAAAATTCTGGATCATCGGCAAAAGCCTGCTTGGCTGCGCGATTGATCTCTCTGCGAAATAATTCCAACAGATAGCTATGAAAAGGCCCCCGCTTGATGTGTACAAGGGGCGGCTCGGCTCAAGCCGATTTTCTAGTGGGGCGGGTTTGCATGTCTTAAATCGCATTGGGGGCAAGTCTATGTGCCTCCAGGTGCAAATTGATTTGTCTGAAGTTTGCGAAACTAGTTGTTTCTTATATGTCTACGGTGCAGACATATGAGTCTCTGAATGTGACAAAGGCTGCTTCGGCGGTCTTTGTGCAAAAGGCTTCGGTAACGCCGCTTTGCGGTGTGCTGGAGGTGTGGTAGTTGTCTAGTTGTAGTGTGTTTTTGTTAACTTTCATCACTCAAGGAGGTTGAAATGGCATCAGCAAAGAAAGCTAAACCAGCATCGAAAAAGGCTGCAAAGAAGCCCGCAGCTAAAAAAGTAGCAGCTAAAAAAGTAGCAGCCAAAAAAGTAGCAGCAAAGAAACCCGCTGCTAAAAAGGCTGTAGCAAAGAAACCGGCAGCTAAGAAGGCAGTTGCCAAGAAGCCAGCAGCCAAAAAAGTAGCAGCGAAGAAACCGGCAGCTAAGAAGGCAGTTGCCAAGAAGCCAGCAGCCAAAAAAGTAGCAGCAAAGAAACCCGCTGCTAAAAAGGCTGTAGCGAAGAAGCCAGCCGCAGTGGTAGCTAAACCTGTTGCAGCTCCGGCTACGACATCATTGGCTCCTTCTGCACCGGCTCCTGTTCGCCCGGCTGCGACTTGGCCTTTCCCCACGCCCGGCATCAGCAAGCCGAACTAATGTGGTGTGAGGCTGTGAAGGCAGCCCCGATACAGTAGTTAGGGGCTGATTCACGGTTGTCGGATAGCGAGCCGGACAGGCTTGGTAGTATTATTTTCGCACTTGAAAAAGTGTGGGGGCTTCGTCCCCTCTAAGAAACGTTCATTCGTTTTGCTTGGCGTATCGTAGTTGGTCTGCGTAGTGCAAAGGCTCGTACCGCTATCTGACGACAAGTTCGGGAATTTTTGCCACAGTTATGTGGAGGGGTTTGTGTCCTCTATCGAATCAGGTGGCAGGCAAGCATCCAAATCGTTGGAGGATATTCTTCCTCTGAAGAAAATCGAACTACTTTCCCTCAAATTATTGCTTGATGAAAAATCTTCGCCCGAGTTAATGCAGGCACGTGTAGTGGATTGTAATTAAGGGGCGAGAGGATACGAAAAACTACCCATGAAAAAAGCCGAAGCAGTTTGAACCCATGAGGGTTTTGCAGAATTAAGATTGACGATCTGGCTGAAAATATTAAAGAACCCCGTTGGCTATTGCTGAGAGACGCAGCGAAGTTCGCAACCGACAGTACTAATTACGAAGCAAAGGCTGCAGTAGATCACCTTGCAAGAGAGTGCAAGTCGGACGTGCTAATTTGATATATTGGCTTCGTTTCAAACAAGAAATCAATTTACCAATGGCAAGCTGTAGATGAATATGTTCGCTGGGGGAGGAATGAATGGCGAGCAATGAAAAAAGTTCAAAGATGTGCTGAAAGCACAAACGGTGGCAAATGCAGTTAAAAGACAGACGCGAAAGGCTAGATCGCTTTAGCTATCAGCATAACGTTACAAAACGGCGTGCCTTTGTGCATCGGTAGTGGTTCGACAGTAAAACCATTGCGCTTCAAAACTTCCAGCCATTCTTGCTGAGTGCGGCAGTAGATACGATTCAGACGATGCCCGCGCAGGAAGAACACAGCGCGATCTACCCAATTGCTGTAATGGAAGGGCAGGCCGCCTGCGGCGTCACCGATACGAGTGATGAACGTACCGCCTATTGGCAAAGAAGCGCGTATGCGGCGTAATACATCTTCCTGTGCCTCATGGCTGATGTAGTGCAACACGTCGAGAATGATTACCACATCAGTTTTGCCAAAATCGGCGGTACAGATGTCGCCAAGTGCAAACTGTGCGCGGTCGCCGAGTGCGGCACGAGCGCGATCCACGTCCTTAGGCATCAATTCCAATCCCCAAATGTTCTCTACCTTGGGCGCGGCAGGCCATTGCACAGGCCAGTTGCCTGATTCATGCAGTGTGCGCGCTTCTAGCAGCCACGAGGCGAGCAAGCCTTGTCCACAGCCTAGGTCGATCAGCCGCTCCGCATTAGGGATAAGTCCATGTTCAAGCAGGCCGAAGAATGCAGGATCGCCACTAAGTTTGCCTTTAGCGAAGTTCCAGGCGAAGAGGCCCGATGAGCGGTAAGGCAGAGTGGCACGGTCAAGCAGAATGCGACGGAAATGTGCTGTCATGGGATCGCAGTGCGTAATGAAACGGAATGAAGATTCACTTGTGTCAGATTATCCAGCAAGCGTGGCAGTACGTCGAGGATAACAGGCTTGCCTTCAGTAGTGCGCGCAGCGCTACCGTCGTGCAACAGCAGGATGTCGCCACCTTTGAGGTCGCGAACCAGGCTATTGAACACCGCATCAGCATCGTTGACTTGTGTGTCAAAACCGCGCTTGCTCCAACTGCACAGGCGGAGCCCCAAGTGAGAGAGCACGGGGTCGAGTTCAGGGTTGCGCAACCCTGCAGTTGCGCGAAAAAATTGGGGCGGTTGTCCGGTAATTTCGCTCAAAAGGGTCTGTGCACCATGAACTTCACGGTGAATGCTCCAAGGATCGAGTAGGGAAAAGTACCAGTTGTGAGACAGGCTGTGGTTCTCTATCGAGTGACCGCGACGGATGATTTCACGGCACAATTCAGGGTATTGAGCGGCAAGCCTACCGATGCAGAAAAAAGTCGCTTTGGCCTGGTGGCCGTCAAGAATATCCAACACTTGCGGGGTGACTTCAGGGTCAGGACCATCGTCGATGGTGATGGCTACCTCGCCGCGCAGCTTGGCATCCTGCGGCAAGCGGATAATATTCGGCCCCAACAACGTACTGCGTGGGACCAATCCGGCAATGGCGAGGATCGAGTGATTGAAGAAGACGATACCTAGCGTCCACGGCCATAGCCAAGTCTGCCACAGGGTAAAAAAGATACAACTGGCGAGTATCAGTATGGATAGCTTGATGGCGAGCGTCGGTTTCCAGTTGTGACAGGGAAGAAGCATTGTGACGTTACGTATTGGATTTTGCGCGGCATTATACAATGTCATCTTGAGTGAATCGCCAAGGAGTTACTGTGCAGTTAAGCAAGATCATTATTGTCATTTCCATCATCGCCCTGAGCGCGTGCAGCACGCCGCCGCTAAAGCCTATCAACGCCGCGCGCGGCGATTACACCTATACCAAGGAATACATCACCTGGCTGATCGAACATGAGATGGCTAATGCCGATGTCACCGGTCTGAGTATCGCGCTGGTAGATGACCAGCAGGTTGTGTGGGAGCAAGGATTCGGTTATGCCGACAAGCAGGCAAAAATCAAGGCAACGCCGGACACGGTATATCACTTGGGTTCCATTGCCAAAGTGTTCACCGCAACGGCAGCGATGCAACTCGCCGAGCAGGACAAGCTGAGCATTGACCAGCCTTTACGAAAATATCTGCCGGAATTCTCAATCAAGAGCCGCGTTGGCGATATCAACAGGATAACGCCGCGCAACATAATGACGCACCATTCCGGGTTGCCCTGCAACTGGGTGCATGGCATGAGCGAACGCCATCCCGGACCGTTCATCGAGGTGGTAACTGCAGTGAAAGATGAGTACGTGGCTTTTCCGCCGAATTATGTGTTCGCTTATTCCAATCTTGGCGTGACACTGCTTGGTGCAAGTATCGAAAAGCTGAGCGGCGAATGTTATGCCAGCTATATGTATAGCCATCTGCTGCAACCCATGGGGATGACGCATTCCGAATTCGCGCCACGCATCCCCGGCAAGAGCTACGACAAAGGTAAGGAAGTCGAAGCTATCCCGCTGCGCGATTTGCCTTCCGGTGGTTTGAACTCCAGCGCCAGCGATATCGCCCACTTCATGCAGATGGTGTTCGCCGAAGGAAAATATGACGGCAAGCAGATCTTGCAACCGGAATCGTTGCGCGAGATGTTCAAGGTGCAAAACGCGAACGTGCCGATGGATTTTGACTTCAAGATGGGACTGGGCTGGATGTTGAGCGGAGTGGATGTGCCGCGTGCCGGCACAGTGGCCAGTCATGGCGGTACTACGCTGAACTTCCATACGCTGATGGTGGTGTTGCCCGAGCACAAGCTGGGCGTGGTTGTGCTGTCCAATTCGACCACGGCGCAGGGCATTGTGGGCAAGATCGCGACAGAGACGCTCAAGCTGGCGCTGGAAGCCAAGCGCGGCATCACGCAACCGGTGAAGGTGGTTAAGGAAGAGAAGGAAGTGCCGCTTACCGAGGAGGATATCCGTGCCTACGACGGTTATTTCGATACCCTCATCGGACTGGTCAAGGTGAGCGGAAAATCCGGTTATCTCGTGGCTGAGATCATGGGGCAAAAGCTGGAGTTAATACCGCGCGAAGAAAAACAGTTCGGCGCGCGTTTTAAACTGTTCGGCTTCATCCCGCTTAAGATCGGAGTGCTGGAAGAGTTGAATCTGTCCCTGCACAGGATCGATGGACATGACGTGCTGGCCTTAAAGAGCAACGAGCAATCCATGCTGATCGGAGAGAAGATCGTGCCGGTTGCTATTCCGCCGAACATGCTGGATTACGTCGGCGAGTACGAGATCATCAATAAACATGACGGTCCGCTGCCGGAATCGGTACGCGTGCTGCATGAAGACGGCTTGCTTATCGGTGCATTCACTTTCGTCGAGAAGCCGGGATTCGTATTTCGCGTTGCGCTCAAACCGGTTGCGGATGACGAGGTCGTGATGGAAGGCCTGGGCCCGGGCAAGGGCGAGACGTTGCATCTGAAAAAGCTGGGAGCAGAGCCTCATATATTCTTCTCCGGTTTCGAGTTGCGCAAGAAACCGGTCGACCACAGCTGACATGCGCCTGCCAGCGAACGCTATCTACGATATTGCTCCAGTTGAGTCGGATGATCGTATTCTGTTGTTGATGTTGCCGGGTGCCAAGAATACGCCGCAACAGCTGGTGGAGAACGGCTTCATTCGAGCGCTGCGGGAACGGAATTTGCCGGTTGATGTGCTGGCCCTGAATGCGCATGTCGATTTGTATCTGGCTCGTGCCGATATTGAGCGACTGCTACATCGCACGCTGGATGAGGTGCGCTTGCAAGGCTACCGTCGAATCTGGCTGCTTGGAATCTCGCTCGGCGGTTCGGGCGCGATGATCTGCGCCATGCAGCGTACTGCAGAAATTGAGGGCATAGTTTTGCTTGCACCCTTCCTGGGAACGCGCGGAATAATCGCGGAGATAACTGCGGCGGGGGGGCTGCACCGCTGGCAGGCGGGCGAGATTGGGATACGCGACCACGAACGCGCACTGCTCGAACAGCTCCGTTGCAGTCCGCTGGGCACGGCTGAGTTTCCATCCATCTATCTTGGCTTCGGGAGTGAAGACCGTTATCGTGGCGCGAGTATGGTGTTATCGGAGCACCTGCCACCACGCTGCGTGATAGTGAAGTCCGGGGGGCACGACTGGGAAACATGGAAAGTACTTTGGGGCTTGTTGTTGGACAAGCAGCCTTTTGACACATGACCCAAGGTGCCTATTGCGCAAGTTATACTTTCGTATTGAACGACTTAGGAGTAGGCTCTAAAAGTTAATGGTTTCTTTGGAGTTCAGGCATGACCCGATATTCCGTTCAACGCTTCAGAGCTGCTGTGCTGCACATGCATCTGCGCATCGCGGTGATCATCTCCTTCCCACTGGCACTGCTGAATTTTCTGTTCATCGCTACATCCGACAAAGGGCTGGTGCTGTTCGGCTTCGCCTGGTTCGCATTGTGGCTGAAATGGCGCACGCGGCATCATAGCGATGACTCATTGCGCTACGCTGCCTGGTTTGTGCTGGTGATCCTGTGCGTGATGCTTTATGGTGCATATATCAGCAACGAACGAATGCATCAGGAAGTGTGGATGATGATCTTCCCCATCGCCTTCGCTCCCATCGTCGCCGCGCGTGAACGCATCATCTGGCTCACCGTGGGGGCGGTGAGCCTTGCTTCGGTCGTGATGTTGCGTTCCGACCCGCTCACTGCGGTTTCCGCCTTCGTATTTGTTACAGCGTATCTGACCTTGGGGTTCGTCACCTTGATGCTGGTGCGGCATAACGAGCAGAACATCGAACGGCTTGCACACCTGTCGATTATTGATCCTCTTACCAAAGCATATAACCGCGGCTATCTGAAAGATGTGATGGTGAGCGAGATCAATCGTTGCAGGCGTAGCGGTCTGCCACTGACGGTCATCATGCTGGATATCGATTATTTCAAGATGTTCAACGATAACTATGGACACTTGTTTGGCGATAGTGTGCTGGAACAAGTGGCAGAAGCACTCAAGCACAATGCTCTACGCGCAGGAGACTATGTGTTTCGTTACGGAGGGGAAGAGTTTTGCATAGTAACTTCCGGGCTGAATCGTCCAGAGGCTGGGCAGTTCGCGGAGAAACTGCGCCAGGGCATTCGGGCATTGAACATCGAGAACGGGCAATCACCGCATCATCAATTGACGGCTTCCGCCGGTTTCTGGTGTGTTTACGATCTGAGAGAGATCACGCCGAGTGCGTTGTTGTTGAATGCGGACAACGCACTCTACCGGGCGAAGGATGCAGGGCGGGATACGGTGGTAGATTTCGACGAAATACCGGGTATTGAAATCGAATCAGTTCAGCCGCAGAGTGCACCAGCCTAAATAAGTGTCGGGCTCGACCAGCTTTCCCTTTATTTGTACTCGCGCAGTTCTTTCGGCGTGTCGTCGTGATTGCCGTGCGGATGGAGTTCGTAGGCTTTGACGAATATCTCTTGCGAGTTGTTCTTGGTTCGAGGTTCGGGGGTCTTCAGGTTGTGGTACTGCACGTCTTCGCAGTAATGGATCAGATGTTTCTTGATCTTGTCGAGCAGACGGCACTCCAGACGAAAGCCTTCGCGGGTGAGCGCTTTTTCCAGCGCCTCCAGCGAGTAATGTTGAACGCTGTATCGGATCAGCAGGCTGTGCGGTTGCGGGCCCATTTCAACATGGAAATTCTCCAGCCCGATCAACAGCAGATAGGCTTGAAAGCGCTGGTTAGGTGGCTCGTCACTGAAAATCAGCAGACGTTGCTTTTGCAGTTCGAACGGATTGATCACATTATTTCCCGCGCAGTATGCTCAACCCTTTGAGCAGATTCAAAGCTTGATTCAACTGGTAATCGTTCTTTGCACCGAATTCGGCAATCTCGGCTTTGCTGCCGTCGCCATCCTTGGTCTTGGTTTGGCTCCTGGACGGTTTGAGCGTCGTTTCGCTCTTATCTTCGCCCTGGCTGTTGCTCAGGTGCTTGTCCAGATCGACCTCGCGCAAGCGGAAAGCATTATCAAAACTGGCAGTCGCGGGGTCTTCCACCACGATGTCGGGCACGATTCCCTTGGCTTGGATGGAGCGTCCGCCCGGCGTGTAATAGCGCGCAGTGGTGAGCTTAATCGCCGTATTGTTGCCCAACGGCAGAATGGTCTGCACCGAGCCCTTACCAAACGACTGTGTGCCCATGATAACGGCGCGCTTGTGATCCTGCAGCGCTCCGGCGACGATCTCGGAGGCCGAGGCCGAGCCACCGTTTACCAGCACTACCATCGGTATCTTTTTGAATGAGTCCGGTAGGTCTTTCAGGTAATCGCGCTTGCTGCTTCCGCGCAGGTAATTATCCGGGCTGGCAGTAAGGCGCATCTTGGCATCTTCAGTACGACCTTCGGTATAGACCACCAGCGCGTCCTTGGGCAGGAAGGCCGCGGATACAGCGACCGCGCCTGTCAGCAGACCGCCCGGATCATTACGCAGATCGAGCACTATTCCTTGCAATGCACCGTTGTTTTGCTTCTGCAGATTGTTCAATGCGGTAGCCAGGTTCTCACCCGTGTGTTCCTGAAACTGGGTGATGCGGACGAAACCGTATCCCGGTTCCGCCAGTTTGGATTTCACGCTCTGCACCTTGATGACGGCGCGCGTCACGCTGATCTGCAAAGGCTTGGGTTCGCTCTTGCGCAAGATGGTGAGCATGATGGCGCTACCGGGCTTGCCGCGCATGCGCTTCACTGCGTCATTCAGAGTTAAGCCCTTCACTAGCATGTCGTCGAGTTTGATGATGAGGTCGCCGCTCTTGACCCCGGCCGTAAAAGCGGGCGTGTCCTCAATCGGCGAGATCACCTTGATCAAGCCGTCTTCCATGCCGACTTCGATACCCAGTCCGCCAAACTCGCCCTGCGTGCCGACCTGGAGTTCCTTGAAAGAATCGGCATCCAGATAGGCAGAGTGCGGGTCGAGCCCGCTCAACATGCCATTGATCGCTGACGTGATTAGAGTCTTGTCGCTTACCGGTTCGACATAATCGCTCTTGATGCGGCCAAACACTTCTGAAAACGCGCGCAACTCTTCAACCGGCAGTGGAAGTTCGGTATCTTTATCTGCAATTGCAGAAAAATTCAGGCTGATCAGAATACCTGCCACCAACCCGATACCGACAAGACCATATTCTTTGAAGCGACGGCTCATTTGATTTTCCTTGTTAACGGGCATAGTAAATATACCACCCCGGATGTTGAAGCCTGCCATGCCCGTTTTTCCCTCTCTCTAACTCTCTCCCGCAAGCGGGAGAAAGAACAAACGTGAAAGGCGATCTTAACTTTAGTGCCTGACCCATTTGCCTGGGTCGAAGGGCTTACCTTCAAAACGCAGTTCGAAGTATAAACCGGAATCTGCGTTACCGCCGCTGCTGCCCACGGCGGCAATAAGGTCACCGCCGCGAAGGCTGTCACCCACTTGCTTATAAAGTGTCTCGTTATTGCCGTACAAACTCATGTAGCCTTGTCCGTGATCGATGATGAGCAGGTTGCCGAAGCCGCGCAGCCAGTCGGCATACACTACGCGTCCGGCAGCCACCGCTTTGACCGGTTGCCTGGGAGCTGTGCGCAGGAACCAGCCGGTCCATGCCATTGTGCTTTCCGGGCGCCGCGCGCCGAACTTATTGCTCACCTTGCCTTTGACCGGCAACGCCAGTTTACCTTTGAGCGACTTGAACGGACTACTGCCTGGTTGGTCGTTAGGCAAGACATGCGCCAGCTTCTCGACCAATTGTGACAGGCGGTTCTCGTTGCGTTGCAAACGCCCGATCTCGCGGCGTTGCTGCTTCATTTGTAGCGAGATCTTGGTGAGTATTTGCTGGCGTGTGTGCTTGTCCTGTTCCAAATGCTGCTTTTGGTCGCGCTCTTCCGCTTGCAGGGAAGTGATTTCGTCGCTCTTTTTTCGTGCCTGATCCGTTACCGCTTGCAACTTGGTCAGACCGCTACGCAGGGATTTCAGCGTGGCAGCGCGATTACGGGCGATGTATTCGTAATAGCGCAGCTCGCGCGCGACCTGATTCGGGTCGTCGTTATTGAGCAGCAGTTTGAGATATTCCTGTTCGCCGCCATCCAGATATTGCTGGTAAAGTAAGCGTCCCAGCATGGCCTGCTGTCCTTGCAGTTCTCTATTCATTGTCGCTGCACGTAGTTGCAGTTGCCCTAACTCGCGGTTGGCTACTTGTTGTTGTTGTGCGAGCTCGTGCAGCTTGCGGTTGCTGTTGCTAATGGCACGTTCGGATTCACGCAAGTTATCTGCTGCTTCGGACTTTGATTCGTTGGTTTTATCGAAATCCTGTTGCAGTGCGGAGATACGCTTACGCAATTTCTCCAGATCATCCTGCTGTGTGGCTTGCGCTGCTCCTGCGAGGAGCAGCGCCGCCAGCAGAGTAAAGCGCAGCAATACGATCACAGAATATGGATGAGCGACTTGCCGGTCATTTCCGGCGGTTGCGGCAGTCCCATCATTGCCAGCAAGGTGGGGGCGACGTCTTGCAGCGCGCCAACATCCGCTTCCGCGATACTCGCCTTGCGTCCGATGTAAAGGAAGGGCACCAGATTGAGGGTATGCGCGGTGTGCGCCTGATGTGTGGATAAGTCCCGCATTTGCTCCGCATTGCCGTGATCGGCGGTGATGAGCACTTCGCCGCCGCACTCCAGCATCGCCTTAACAACGCGGCCTATGCAAATGTCCAGCGTTTCCACCGCTTTCACGGCCGCATCGAGGATACCGCTATGGCCGACCATGTCGCCGTTGGCGTAGTTGCATAATATGGCTTGGTATTGCTTGCTACGGATCGCGGCTTCCAGTTTGTCGGTGACTTCGAATGCGCTCATTTCCGGTTTGAGGTCGTAAGTGGCGACCTTGGGCGAGGGGACAAGAATCCGGTCTTCGCCGGGGTAGGGCTGTTCCTTGCCCCCGTTCATGAAATAAGTGACATGCGCGTATTTTTCCGTCTCGGCGATGCGCAGTTGCTGCAGTCCCAAGTTGGAAAGATACTCGCCGATGCCGTTGTGGATAGAATCAGCCGTGTAAGCGCATGGCAGATGAAAATCTTCGCCGTAGCTGCTCAGGGTGGTGTAGTTCGCCAGCTTGGGAATACGGGTGCGGGCGAAGCCGTCGAACTTATCGTCGGTCAGGGCGCGGGTGATCTCACGCGCACGGTCGGCGCGGAAGTTCATGAACACCACAGAGTCTCCGTCCTGCATTGCGGCGGGTTCGCCGATGATAGTAGCTTGTACGAATTCGTCGTTCTCGCCGCGCGCATAGGCTGCTTCCAATGCCGTTTGCGGCAAAGCAGCGCTGAACGGCGCAATACCTTGCGTGAGCATGTCGTAGGCTACTTGCACGCGCTCCCAACGGTTGTCTCTATCCATAGCGAAAAAACGACCCACGATGGAGGCGACGCGTCCCGCGCCGAGTTGCGCACATTTATCTTGCAACGCTTGCAGCGATGGTGCGGCGCTACGCGGCGGAGTGTCGCGTCCGTCGAGGAATGCGTGGATGAAGATTTTTTTCAGTCCGGCGCGCACAGCCAGTTCCAGCATGGCCTGGATGTGTGCCTCGTGGCTATGCACGCCGCCGGGCGAGAGAAGCCCCAAAATATGCAGTGCTGTTCCACGTTGCTTGGCGGTCTGCACCGCTTGGACCAGCGCGGGGTTGGTATAGAAGCTGCCGTTTTCAATGGCCAGGTCGACTTTGGTCAGGTCTTGGTACACCACGCGCCCGGCGCCGATGTTCAAATGTCCCACTTCGGAGTTGCCCATCTGGCCTTTAGGTAGGCCGACACGCAACTCGGAGGCATTGATCAGGGTGTGCGGATACTCACTCCACAACCTGTCCCAATTCGGCTTGCGGGCATCCGCGACTGCATTGAAGTCGGGATCCTCGCGATAGCCGAAACCATCAAGGATGAGCAGAAGGACGGGAGTGATGTTTTGAGTCGTTTGAGCGGTCATGCTGGCTTTTTTTTCACCAAGATATCAAAATATAAGCAGTTGCTAATTGAAGTAACGATTCTTCAGCGCAAGATTTTAGCCGATTTCGGGGCAAGACATGCCCCCACTTCCAACGATGGCAGGCAAATATGACCCACAATTTGATCGATAAAGATGAACATATCATGCAGGCTTCGCTCGCGATAAAGGCAATCGCGCATCCACTTCGATTGAAGATATTGTGCGTGCTGGCGGGCGATGAATTAAGCGTGCAGGAGATCGTGGATAAGGTAGGTACCACGCAGAGCAATATCTCGCAACACCTCGCCATCTTGCGTGACAAAGGTGTACTGGCCACGCGCAAGGATGCAAATCGAGTGTTCTACCGCATTGGCGATCCGCGCACCCTCAAACTGGTGGGAATGATGAGGGATGTGTTTTGTACGACCTGAAAGGGTTTTACTTGTCAGCCTTGTTAATGCTGATATCCATTCCGGTGTGGTATTACGCAACGTTGTACAAGGAATTCCAGTAAAATCGCCAACCCTTAAGGAACTATTTAGCATGGACGCAGAACGCATTGTTCGTATTGTCGCAGGCAGTTTCATCCTGCTTTCTTTGGCGCTGGGCATGGAAGCCAGCCCGCTGTTCTTCAGCAAATATTTTCTGCTTTTCACCGCATTCGTCGGCTTGAATCTGTTTCAGAGCGGCTTCACGCAGATATGCCCTTTGAATAACATCCTCGCCCGGTTCGGCATCAAGAGCAGTTGCTAAAAAAATACCTCCCCTTTTCGTTCGGTCTTGCCCACATCAGTTTGGCCTTCGTAGGCCTGATGTGGGTTTTGCCTTTCCTGTATTACCTCCACGCTTATCCCATCACAACCTTTTACCAAGAGTGGGGCGCTGGTCTGTTGGGTTTGTGCGCATTGCCACTATTGTTGACAGCGCGCTATTGGCAAACACCAGAAGTGCCCCGTATCGTGATGTTGCCAATTGGACTGATGCTATTGCTGATGATTCAGTTCTTCGTGGGGCGCATTACCTATTTTGATCACTTGATGCTGCTGGCGCTGTACTTCTTGTTCGCCGCATTGCTCATTATGTTGGGGCAGCGTCTGCGCGTGGAGCTGGGTTTGCCCACATTGGTGACAGCGCTGGCTGTATTCCTGCTGGTCGGGGCAGAATTGAATACGCTGGCGGGAATCTTGCAGCATTACCGTTGGAACACGTTTCTGAATCCGGTCATTACCGTCAAGACTTCCTCCGCGGTGTATGGCAACACGGCACAGCCAAATCACTATGCCAATTACATCGCGCTGGGGTTGATTTCCTTGGGGCTACTCTACGTGCGGTTCTCTATGCGTGTCTGGCAAGCGGCATTGCTGGCGACACCGATGCTGTTCGTCATGGTGTTGTCAGGTTCGCGCAGTTCATGGTTGTATTTGTTGTTTGCTACTGGTCTGGCTTTCCTGTGGCAGCGTCGCGACAAGACGTTGCGTCCATTGCTGCACTTAAGTTTGGTGCTGGTGTTGGGATTCGGCCTGATGCACTTCATGGTGCAGATACCCTGGCTGGAAGTTACCACCGGTAGCGTGACAACAACGGAGCGTTTGTTCGGCGACAATGCCAGCGGTGCGATCCGCGCGCACCTGTGGCGCGAGGCAGTGCTGATCTTTGCCCAATTCCCACTGATGGGTGCGGGCTTCGGGCAGTTCGCTTTCCAGCATTTTCAGCTTGCAGCGGAATTGCACAATCCGGCTGTTACGGGCCTGTATAACAATGCACATAATTTGGTGATGCAGATCGCGGCAGAAGCCGGCTTGACCGGTTTGGTAATTCTATTGGGGACGCTGGGCCAATGGTTCTGGCAATCTGTGGTACGCGGAGCACAGTTTACCCTCTATCACTGGTGGGGCTATGCTGTCCTGGCTGTGCTGGGCATCCACAGCCTGCTCGAATATCCGCTGTGGTACGTGTATTTCATGGGTATAGCTGCTGTCATGCTGGGCATATTCGATACCACGACCTATCGTTTGGAATTGCGCAACGTTGGACGTGCGTCTGTCGCTATGGTGTTGGTGTTGGGAGCGTTGTCGCTGGCGCAGGTATTCCAGGGATACAAACGACTGGAGAACGCGTTGGTGTTCCGCGGAAAGGCGGCAACGGACCCTGGCTTCGCACAACACGCGCGTGACGAATTGCTGGCGGCACATGAATACACCTTGTTAACTTCTTATGCCGAGTTATTCATCGCCAATATGATGGAACCAACCACAGATCACTTGAAGGATAAACTCAATTTGAACGAGCACGCGCTCCATTTCATTCCGATTGCCCCTGTGGTCTATCATCAGGCTTGGTTGTTAGCGCTCTCGGATCGTTCGCTGGAAGCCAAAGCGCAGCTTGAACGGGCGATATGGGCCTACCCGGGAGACTATTCAGTAGCCCGCTCCGAGTTGGAAAATCTGGCGCGCAATGACCCCGCGCGTTTTTCCGCTCTGTTAGAATTCGCCACCCAAAAATATGAGGAGTATCGACGTGCTGCAATTCTTGCAAGATAACATCTGGATGGTTCTGATCGCACTGACCAGCGGAGCGATGCTGTTCTGGTCGTTTTTTGGCAACCGTTTGCGCGGGATACAAGAGGTTGATCACATGGCAGCGATGCAGCTTATCAATCACAAGAACGCATTGGTTTTGGATGTGCGCGAACAAAGCGAATATGATGCCGGACATGTTTTGAACAGCAAACTCATTCCTGTGGGCAAAATCCTGGAACGTATCGGTGAACTGGAAAAATATCGCGAACGCCCCATTGTCGCGGTGTGTCGAAGTGGACAACGTTCAGCTTCAGCCTGTGCTGTGTTGGGCAAGCAAGGTTTCGCTCAGGTTTACAATCTGAATGGCGGCGTCATGGCTTGGCAAAAAGCCGGTCTGCCGCTGGAGAAGTGATGGCAAAGATCGTTATGTATTGTACGGAAGTCTGTCCGTATTGCGTGCGCGCCGAGCATCTGTTGCAGCGCAAGGGAATAAAAGACATTGAGAAGATACGCGTCGATCTTCATCCTGAGATGCTCGATGCAATGATTCAAAAGTCTGGTCGTCGCACCGTGCCGCAGATCTATATCAATGGCGAACACGTCGGCGGATATGACGATATGGCTGCGCTGGATCGGGCGGGTAAGTTGGATGCCATGTTGGCGAATAATCATTGAGGAAAATGCTATGACTGAAGCAGCACAAACAAACGCGCAGCCGATCTTCAATATCGAGAAGCTGTACGTAAAAGATCTATCGCTGGAGATACCCAACGCACCTGGAATATTTCTGGAGCGTGAGAATCCGCAGATCGACCTGCAATTGCAAACCCAAGCCGCACCACTCGATGAAGGTGTGTTCGATGTCACCGTCACCGTCACGGTGACTGCAAAGCTGCCCGAAAAGGACAAAGTGATGTTCCTGATCGAGGCCAAACAGGCGGGCATATTCCAGATACGCAATCTGCCTCCGGAAGATATGGAGACAGTGCTGGCGGTAGCTTGCCCCAACATTCTTTATCCCTATTTGCGCGAAGTGGTGTCGGATGTGGCGGTTCGCGGCGGTTTTGCGCCCGTGCTGCTCAATCCGATCAACTTTGAAGGGATCTATCAGCAGCAAAAGCAGCAGGCTCAAGCTGCAGGTCAAGCCGCCGAGGCGGTCAAGCATTGATGAAAGGCTTGGCAACAATGCTGTTGCTGTTGGGCGTGAGCCATACGGCTCATGCTTTCGATTTTGTCTCGGTTGCCGAGCCTGCCATCCTGTACGACGCTAATTCGCTCAAGGCGAAGAAACTGTTCGTTGCCACACGTTATCTGCCGCTGGAGCAGGTGGTGGTGCTGGACAATTGGGTCAAGGTACGCGACAACTCGGGCAAGCTGTTCTGGATCGAGAAGCGCCAGTTGAGCAGCAAACGCTATGTCATGGTAACGGTGCCCTCTACTACCGTGCGCCGCAGCCCGGACGAGAATGCCGAGGTGGTATTCAAAGCCACGCAACAACTTGGTCTGGAATGGCTGGGCAATACCGGTAGCGGATGGGTCAAGGTGCGTCATACGGACGGCAGTACGGGTTACCTCAAATTCAGCGATGTGTGGGGCGGCTGATGAAAGTCGCGGTGTTGGGCTCCGGAGCCTGGGGAACCGCATTGGCGGTCAGTTTTGCTCCGCGCCACCAAGTCACGCTGTGGGCACGCGATACGCGGCAGATCGAGACGATGTGCAGCACCCGTCGCAATCAGCGCTATCTGCCGGACATCCCCCTTCCTGCCGAACTTAGACTTTCCTCTGATCTGAATGAGGCGCTGACAGGTGTCGAATTGGTCATCGTCGCCGTTCCCGTGGTGGCTTTGCGCAGTACGTTACAGCTGATAGCCAAACTGCCCGCGCCGGTTGCGGTGATCTGGGTGTGCAAAGGATTCGAGAGCGGTACCTCGCAGCTTCCCCATCAAATTGTCACCGACACATTGCCTTCCACCTTTCCGCGGGGCGTATTGTCCGGCCCCAGTTTTGCGCAGGAAGTGGCGCGTAGTTTACCCACCGCATTGACGCTGGCATCTAACGATGGCGAGTTCGCGCAACGCACGGCGAAGGCATTGCATCACTCCCGTTTGCGCATCTACTCCAGCACCGACGTGGTTGGTGTCGAGATCGGAGGCGCAATCAAGAACGTGTTAGCCATCGCAGCCGGTATCTGTGACGGCATGCAGATGGGGCTGAATGCACGTGCCGCTTTGCTTACGCGCGGGTTGGCCGAGATGACGCGTCTCGGTTTGCAGATGGGTGGACGCGCTGAAACATTGGGCGGGCTGTCTGGTGTGGGAGACTTGATTCTCACCTGCACCGGCGATCTGTCGCGCAACCGTCAGGTAGGCATGCTTTTGGCACAAGGCAAATCGCTGTCCAATATCCTCGATCAGCTCGGGCACGTGGCGGAAGGTGTGTATACCGCCCGCGAGGTGAATAGCATCGCGC
>CABEBA010000034.1_pt1 | contig 18600 bp, 14 predicted proteins | sample 3132531 | NCBI WGS metagenome assembly CABEBA01 (sample SAMEA5534344, study PRJEB31848) | metagenome | biome: tundra; feature: field; material: soil | place: USA | collected 2013-05 | depth 0.45 m
TCTACCGTGGTGCACTTCCTGACCTTCGGCAAGTTGCCCGATGTGGATGATATCGGCCGTCCCAAATTCGCTTATTCGCGCCTCATCCATGAAAACTGCGAGCGCCGCGCCCACTTTGATGCAGGCCGTTTTGCTCTGGAGTTCGGCGACGATGGACATAAAAAAGGCTACTGCCTGTACAAGCTGGGCTGCAAGGGCCCGGAGACCCATGCCAATTGTCCGGCGATCCTGTTCGGCGATGTCGGCAATGCCAGCTGGCCGGTCGGCACCGGTCACCCGTGTATCGGTTGTACCGAGAAGGGCATCGCCTTCGCCAAGCCTATCCATGCACTGGCCGAGTTGAAGTCGGTGCGGCCTCCGGTCAGCTTCCCGCGCATCATCGAAGATCAGGGTACAGGCGCGACTATCGGTGCCACGATATTGGCTGCTGCAGTCGCAGGCGCTGCTGCCGGCGCTGGCGCGATGATGGCGAAGAACCTCGGCAAGAACGTCAAGATCGACGAGGGCAAAGCGCCCAAGAAGCAAGAGGAAAGGAACGAATCATGAGCATCAGCCGGCGCGATTTCCTTAAAGGAGCGCTGGCCGGGGGCACCTTGCTTGCAGCGGGGGCGCCGGCCGAGGCGCGAGAAAACAAGGTCATGCCAGCCGAAGCGGTGGGGCTGCTTTACGACAGCACACTGTGTATCGGTTGCAAGGCTTGCGTTTCAGCGTGCAAGGAAGTCAACGACATGCCGCCGGAGTTTTCCACCGAGGAACAATTGTGGGATACCCCGCTCGATATTTCCGGCAAGACGCTCAATGTCATCAAGATGTATACGGACGGCAACAGCGAGACCAAAGACAGCGAGAAAGACGGCTTTGCCTTCATGAAGGTTTCCTGTCTGCACTGTGTCGATCCCTCGTGCGTGTCTGCCTGCCCGGTCTCGGCGATGACCAAGGATCCGGCCACCGGTATCGTCGGCTATGACAAGGATGTCTGCATCGGTTGTCGTTATTGCGTGGCCGCCTGCCCGTTCGGCGTGCCGCGCTTTCAGTACGACAAGGCCCTGCCGCAGATCAGCAAATGCCAGTTGTGCCGTCACCGCATGAAGGACGGCAAATATGCCGCTTGCGCACAAGTGTGCCCGACCGGCGCGACACTGTACGGCAAGGTCAAGGATCTGCACGCCGAAGCGCAGCGTCGCGTGGCACTGAAGCCAGGCCAGGAGACGGTGTTCCCGCACGGCAACATCAATACGCACGACCAGTCGCCGCATACCGCCAAGGCAGCGAAATACCTGCCGCAGATCTACGGCGAGAAGGAAGTCGGCGGCACGCAGATGTTGAAGCTCTCCGCCGTTCCATTCGAGAAGCTGGGAATGCCAAAACTGCCGGAGCGTTCCTACGCTGCCACATCCGAAACCATGCAGCACACGCTCTACGGCGGGCTGATCGCCCCGCTGGCTTTCCTCGGTGTGTTGACCTTCATCGCCAAGCGCAACGTCAAGAATGACGATGACGCCGACGACGAAAAGAAATAAGGAGATTTCGATGTCTGCTTCTCACAATCATCCAGCTCCAGCACCTCTCGGCGGACCGCTCGTCACTCCGACGACGATAATCCTGGCCGTGCTGGTGGCGATCGCCGGAGTCATCCTGCTCGTGCGTTTCCTGTACGGCATCGGCGCAGTCACCAACGTCAACGACGGCTATACCTGGGGCATTTGGGTGGTGTACGACGTGGTGATCGGTTCCGCCTTTGCCTGTGGCGGCTATTCGGTGGCCCTGCTGGTGTATATCTTCAACAAGGGCGACTACCACCCGATGATACGCCCCGCGCTGCTGGCCAGCCTGTTCGGTTATACGCTGGCCGGTGCCGGCGTGATCTTCGACCTGGGCCGCTACTGGAACTTCTGGCATATCTTCTGGCCCGGTTACGCGCAGGTCAATTCGGTGATGTTCGAAGTGGCGGTCTGTATCACGGCTTACATCATCGTCATGTGGATCGAGTTCTCGCCCGCATTCCTCGAGAAGTTCGGCCTCAAGGACATCAAGAAGAAACTCAACAAGGCACTGTTCTTCATCATCGCACTCGGCGTGCTGTTGCCTTCCATGCACCAGTCTTCACTCGGCTCCCTGCTGGTTGTGTTCGGCTACCAGATCCACCCGCTGTGGCAGACCATGCTGTTGCCGCTGATCTACCTGATCACGGCGCTGACCATGGGATTCGCTGTCGTCATCTTTGAAGCCTGCGTCGCCTCGTCCGGTTTCAAACGGCCGCTGGAGATGTATCTGCTGGGCAAACTGTCCAAAGTGATGTGGTGGATGCTGATCGTCTATCTCGTGATTCGCTTCGTTGACTTGATCGTGCGCGGTGCGATCGGCAGCATGTTCGAGTTGAGCATCGAGGCCTTCATGTTCTGGGTCGAAACCGCGTTGTTCGTCACACCGATGGTGATCCTGTCCAACGCTGATTCGCGCAAACAGCCGGCAAAATTGTTCATCGCAGCATGCACCCTGATGCTGGCGGGTTTCATCCTGCGTATCAACAGCTTTCTGGTTGGATATGAGACCGGTCCGGGGTGGCACTACTTTCCTTCAGTCTCGGAGATCATGGTCTCCATCGGCATGATCGCATTTGAGGTACTGGCCTACATCGTGCTGGTGCGCTACTTGCCTATCCTGTCAGGAAACACCGGGCCGTCTGCCATTGCAAGCAACAAGTAAATAAAAGTCATCAGGAGAACTTAAATGGGCAAAAGAATTACGATCGATCCTATCACCCGCATCGAAGGCCACCTGCGTGTCGATTGCGAAGTGAACAACGGCAAAGTCTCCAAGGCATGGGCATCCGGACAGATGTGGCGCGGTGTCGAGACTATTCTTTTGGGTCACGATGCCCGCGACGCCTGGGCGATCACCCAGCGCATCTGCGGTGTGTGCACCACGGTACATGCAATCACCTCGGTGCGAGCGGTAGAGAACGCGCTGCAGATGGAAGTGCCGCTCAACGCACAGTACATCCGCAACATGATCATCACCGCTCATGCCATCCACGACCATATCGTGCACTTCTACCATCTGTCGGCGCTGGATTGGGTGGATGTCGTTTCGGCACTCAAAGGCGATCCGGCCAAGACTGCGGCACTGGCCGGCAGCTTGTCCAGCTGGAGCGGCAACAGTCGCCAGGAATTCACCAAGGTGAAGGAACGTCTGGGCAGTTTCGTCGGCACCGGCCAGCTCGGCATCTTCACCAACGGTTACTGGGGTCACCCGGCGATGAAGCTGCCGCCCGAAGTGAATCTGCTGGCAGTCACGCATTACCTGCAGGCACTGGAAATACAGCGCTACGCCAGCAAGATCGTCAGCATCCTCGGTTCCAAATCGCCGCATATCCAGAACATGGCCGTGGGCGGCGTTTCCAACCCGATCGCTTTGGATTCGCAGTCGGTACTGACTATCGAGCGTCTGCTTGCAGTCAAGGAATGGATAGACAAACTGAATGACTTTGTGAAGAACGTCTATCTGGTGGATGTGGCTGCGATCGGCGCGTTCTATGCCGACTGGACCAAGATCGGCGCCGGTGTGATGGATTATCTGTGCGTGCCCGACCTGCCTCTCGACACCAAGGGCACCAAGTTCGCTCTGCCCGGTGGCTACGTCAAGGGCGGCGATCTGGCCGGTGTCAAACCGATCAAGTCGTTCAACGATGCCTACTTCCGCGACGGCGTGCACGAAAGCGTCAAGCACTCCTGGTACAAGGGCGGCAAGGGCGCGCTGCATCCCTACAAGGGCGAAACCGTACCGAACTACACCGACTTCCAGGACGACGGAAAATATTCCTGGGTCAAGTCGCCCACTTTCTACGGCAATCCCGCCCAGGTCGGCCCGTTGTCGCGCGTACTGGCAATGGCGGCGCAGAACCACGCACCAACATTGAAATATTTGACCGGCGTGCTGGATACTGCCGGGGCAATTGCCAAGACCAAGATACCTCTGGCTGCAGTGCACTCCACCATCGGTCGCCATGCCGCCCGCGCAGTTTCCTGCGCGGTGCAAGTGGACGAACTGGCGAACCAATGGCAGTTGCTGGTGGATAACATCGGCAAGGGCGACACCGACACATTCAACAAGCCCATGTTTCCCAAGGGTGAGGTCAGCGGCGTCGGTTTCCATGAAGCCCCGCGCGGCGTGCTGTCGCACTGGGTCGTGCTCGATGACGGCAAGATCACCAACTACCAATGTGTCGTGCCGACCACCTGGAACGCTGCACCGCGCAATGAAGGCGACGTGCCCGGCCCGTATGAAGCATCGCTTTTGAACACACCGGTCGCCGATGCGGAGCGTCCGCTCGAAGTGCTGCGCACGGTGCACTCGTTCGACCCATGCCTGGCTTGCGCCGTTCATGTGCTCGATGCCGAAGGCAATCCGGTGGTACAGGTGAAGGCGCTGTGATGCGCATCGTCGTGTTGGGTGTCGGCAACATCCTGCTCTCCGATGAAGGCGTCGGGGTCAGGACCATCGAAAAGCTGCAGCTGACTTACAACCTCCCGCCCGAGGTCGTGGTCATCGACGGCGGCACCACGGGCATGGAGATGCTGGAAGATCTGTCGAACGCCGACCACATCATCATCATCGATGCGGTACGTAGCGGCAAAGCACCCGCTTCCATCGTAAGACTCGCCGATGAACAGGTACCGGTGTTCTTCAAAACCAAACTGTCGCCGCACCAGATCGGGCTTTCGGATGTTCTGGCAACGCTGGCATTCATCGGCGAGCAACCCGGTGGTGTCACTATCTTCGGCGTCGAGCCAGTATCGCTGGAAACCGGCATGGCCCTGACTCCCCAAGTAGAAGCGCGGTTGCCGGAATTGATGGATTTGGTTGTAACGGAATTGCGCGAATTGGGTGTGGCGGTCAAAAACAACATGCGAAAGGCGGCCTAGCGATGTGCATGGCGATCCCCTCCCGCGTCATTGCTCTCTCCGGCGAAATGGCCACCGTGGAATGCTTTGGCGAACAGCGTGACGTCAGCCTGATGTTGATGGAAGGTGCTTTGGCGCTGGGCGATTATGTGCTGGTGCAGGCCGGCGGTTTTGCCTACGAACGCGTTACGCCCACTGCGGCCCAGGAAACTTTGGATATTTTCAGCTCTGTATTCGGGCTTCCCGCAGCAGCATAAGATTTCACCCCCCCTTAAAGCCGACCTAATGGTCGGCATTTTTTCGCCTTTTTTATCAGTAACCAGAACAATTACGCACACCTTAACATGGGCTACTAGCGCCCAATGAACCGACAATCTTGTCGACATAATACAAAATACTTGCACTTTTTCCTGTTTGTGGTGCTAATATTCTCTACGATTGTCGACAATCGGAGATTTTCGATGCTACTCAAAGTTCCACAACAAGGCACCCTCGCAGACGTTGCAGCGCACCGTTTGGCGCATAGCATCGTCACCGGCGAACTGGCACAAGGCCAGAAGCTGAACGAGGCGGAGCTGGCCGAGCGCTTCGGTATGGGACGCGGTCCTTTGCGCGAAGCCTTGCGCCATCTGGAAGGCATGCAACTGGTCAAGCGCATTCCCAACGCCGGCGCACGCGTGGTGATACTGGACCGCAAGACACTCTCCGATCTCTATGCAGTACGCGAAGCATTGGAAGGCATGGCCTGCCGCATCGCCGCAGCGCAGATGACCGACGATGAGATCGCGCAATTGAGCGCTCTGCTCGATAGCCACGAAGAACAGATCAAACAGGAAGGCGGCAAGGTCTATTCGCAAAGCGAAGGCGACCTCGATTTCCACTACCAGATCGTTCGCGGCAGCCGCAATGAGATGCTGATGCATCTGCTCGGCACCGAACAATACCAATTACTGCGCATGTGCCGTTACCGCACCAGCCGCAACGCGCAACGCACCAAACCCGCCCTGCAACAACACCGCCAGATCGTAGAGGCACTGGCACACCGCGACGGCGAATTGGCCGAGATGCTGATGCGTCGCCATATCCAGGGCGCATGGCGCAGCATCAGTGAAATGATCGATAAAGAGGAGAAGGCCGCATGAAACAAGTCACCTACACACCGGGGCAGAAATTGCGCCGCGCAGTCGAAGAAAATCATCCCTTGCAGGTCGTCGGTGCCGTCACTGCCTATTGCGCCATCCTGGCGCAGAAGACCGGGCACAAGGCGCTGTATCTGTCCGGCGGCGGCGTGGCAGCCTCCTCGCTCGGCATTCCCGATCTGGGCATCACCACGCTGCATGACGTCTGCGAAGACACACGCCGCATCACCGCCGCCAGCGATCTGCCGCTGCTGGTGGACATCGATACCGGCTGGGGCGGCGCATTCAACATAGCCCGCGCCACACGCGAAGTCGCACAGGCCGGTGCCGCAGGGTTCCATATCGAAGACCAGGTGATGCAGAAACGTTGCGGCCACCGCCCCAACAAGGCCGTAGTCAGCCAAAGCGAGATGGTGGACCGGATCAAGGCCGCCGTGGATGCGCGTACCGACGCCAGCTTCGTCATCATGGCACGCACCGATGCGCTGGCAGTGGAAGGCATGCAATCGGCCATCGACCGCGCGCAAGCCTGCGTCGAAGCCGGTGCCGACATGATCTTCCCGGAAGCAATGACCAAGCTGGAGCAATACACCGAATTCACCAAAGCCGTGCATGTGCCGGTACTGGCGAACATCACCGAATTTGGCGCGACACCGCTCTACACCACCGAGCAACTGTCGGGCGTGGGCGTCAAGCTGGTGCTGTATCCGCTCTCTGCCTACCGCGCCATGAGCAAGGCGGCGCTGAACGTGTACCAACACATCCTCGCCGACGGTACGCAACAGAACGTCCTGGCCGAGATGCAGCCGCGCATGGAGCTTTACGATTATCTCGGCTATCACGCGTACGAGCAGCAGCTCGACCGCCTGTTCGCCGAAAAAGGCACTGATTAAGACATCTTCAATCACCAGGGAGAAAAACATGGCAGAAGCAAGCGTATTACCCAAGCCAAAAAAATCCGTTGCACTTTCAGGCACTGTCGCCGGCAATACGGCAGTCTGTACCGTCGGACGTACCGGCAACGATCTGCACTATCGCGGCTACGACATTCTGGATTTTGCCGAAAAGGCGGAATTCGAGGAGATCGCCTATCTGTTGATCCACGAAACTTTACCCAACGCCGTTCAACTGAAGGCCTACAAAGCCAAACTGAAGTCGCTGCGCGGTCTGCCACCTGCAGTAAAGCAAGCGCTGGAAGCGATCCCCGCAAACGCGCACCCGATGGACGTGATGCGCACCGGTTGCTCGGTATTGGGCACTTGCGAACAGGAACCCGAAGCGCATGACCCGGCTGTCGCGCGCGAACTGCTCGACCGCATGCTGGCCTGCTTCGGCTCCATGCTGGTCTACTGGTTCCACTTCAGCAACTCTGGCCGCCGCATCGACGTGGAGACGGATGACGACTCCATCGGCGGGCACTTCCTGCATCTGTTGCACGGCAAAGCACCCAAGGCTTCCTGGGTACGCGCCATGCACACCTCGCTCATCTTGTACGCCGAGCATGAATTCAACGCCTCTACCTTCACCGCACGCGTGATCGCGGGCACCAACTCCGATCTGTATTCCTGCATCACCGGCGCAATTGGTGCGTTGCGCGGCCCCAAGCACGGCGGCGCGAACGAAGAAGCGTTCCGTATCCAGAACCGCTACAAGAATGCCGATGAGGCCGAGGCCGACATCCGCGCGCGCGTGGAGCGCAAGGAGATCGTCATCGGTTTCGGCCACCCGGTCTACACCATCTCCGACCCGCGCAATGAAGTGATCAAGCGCGTGGCGAAACATCTGTCCGAAGAGAAAGGCGACATGCGCCTGTTCGACATCGCCGCCCGCCTGGAAAGCGTGATGTGGGAAACCAAGAAAATGTTCCCCAACCTGGATTGGTTCTCTGCCGTGTCGTACGCCATGATGGGTGTGCCTACCAATATGTTCACGCCGCTGTTCGTCATCTCGCGCACCACCGGCTGGGGTGCGCATGTGATCGAGCAACGCGCCGACGGCAAGATCATCCGCCCCAGTGCGAACTACATCGGGCCGGAAAATCTGGCCTGGGTCCCTATTGAAAAACGTTAAACCAAGGAAAAGCAAATGAGTGCAAATGTAGAAATGAACGACCGCCCCGCTCCCGATCAGGTGCTGGTGGATATCGCGCAGTACGTGTGCCGTATGGAGATCAAATCGACGGAAGCCTACGACACCGCGCGCAATTGCCTGATCGATACATTGGGCTGCGGCCTGCTGGCGTTACGTTTCCCCGAGTGCACCAAGCACCTCGGCGCGCTGGTTCCCGGCACCACAGTGCGTCACGGTGCGCGCGTACCCGGCACTTCGCACGAACTTGATCCGGTGAAAGCCGCATGGGACATCGGCGCGATGGTGCGCTGGCTGGATTACAACGACACCTGGCTGGCTGCGGAATGGGGCCATCCTTCCGACAACCTCGGCGGCATCCTGGCCGTGGCCGATTATCTGAGCCGCTGCCGCGTGGCCGAAGGTAAGGCAGCGCTGACCATCCGTGACGTGCTGACGGCAATGATCCAGGCACATGAGATCCAGGGCGTGCTGGCATTGGAAAACAGTTTCAACCGCGTCGGTCTGGATCACGTGTTGCTGGTGAAGGTTGCTTCCGCTGCCGTGGTGACACGCCTGTTGGGCGGCACTGAAGCACAGGTGATCGATGCGCTGTCGCAAGCGTTCGTTGATGGACAGTCGTTGCGTACTTACCGCCACTCGCCGAATGCCGGTTCGCGCAAATCCTGGGCGGCGGGCGATGCCACTTCACGTGCAGTGCGTCTGGCGATGATGACGATGGCAGGCGAGATGGGCATCCCCGGCGTGCTGACTGCGCCGCAATGGGGCTTCTACGACGTGCTCTTTACCAAGAACAACAAGGACCATTCGATCAAACCGGCGGAACAGCGCAAATTCAGTCTGAAGCAGCCGTATGGCACGTATGTGATGGAAAACATCCTGTTCAAGATCTCCTTCCCCGCCGAGTTCCATTCGCAGACTGCATGCGAAGCGGCGGTGCGTTTGCATCCAAAGCTGAAGGATCACTTGCACGACATCAGCAAGATCGTCATTCATACGCACGAGTCCGCCATCCGCATCATCTCCAAAGTCGGCCCGCTGGCAAATCCGGCAGACCGCGACCACTGCATCCAGTACATGGTGGCGGTGCCGTTGGCGTTCGGTGAACTGATAGCAGAAAATTACGAAGACAGCTTCCACGCCGCCAATCCGATCATCGACGAACTGCGAGCCAAGATGGAGATCGTCGAAGAGCCGCGTTACAGCCGCGAATATCTGGAAGCGGACAAGCGCTCAATCGCCAACGCGATCCAGGTATTCTTCAAGGATGGCAGCAGCACCGAGAAGATCGAGGTGGAATATCCTATCGGCCACCGCCGTCGTCGCGCCGAGGGTATCCCGGTACTGGAACAAAAGTTCCTGAGCAATCTGCGCACGCGCTTCCCCGAGCATCGCTGCCAGCAGATCATGGCGCTGTGTCTCAACAAGGCCAAGCTGGAAGCAACACCGGTCAATGCATTCATGGAGTTGTTGACGATCAACTGATAGCCCGCACGGGCAACACAACAAGGGAGTATCGAGATGAGCTACCAGACCGAGTATGACCGTTCGATGAAAGATCCGGAGGGCTTCTGGCGCAAGCAGGCCGAAGACTTGGAGTGGTTCAAATTTCCGCAGCAGATCCTGACGCGCGATGCCGACGGTGTCGGCTACTGGTTCGCCGATGGCGAGATGAATACCGCCTACATGGCGCTGGATCATCATGTAAAGAGCGGACGCGGCGATCAGCTGGCGCTCATTTTCGATTCTCCCGTCACCAACACCAAGGCGAAGTACACCTACGCCGAGCTGACCGATGCGGTGGCACGCACCGCCGGGATGCTGGCCGATCTGGGTGTGGTGAAAGGCGACCGCGTCATCATCTACATGCCGATGATCCCGGAAGCGGTCATCAGTATGCTGGCGGTAGCACGTCTAGGTGCGATCCACTCCGTCGTTTTCGGCGGCTTCGCACCACCGGAACTGGCGTTGCGCATCGACGATGCGAAACCGAAAGTCATCCTCACCGCCTCTTGCGGTATCGAGGTCAAACGCATCATTGAATACAAACCCTTGCTCGACAAAGCATTCGAACTGGCCAAGCACAAACCCGAATGCTGCGTCATTTTTCAGCGTCCGCAAGCGATCGCACCGCTGACCCCGGGGCGCGATCACGAGTGGACTGGGTTGCTGGCAAAAGCAAAACCGGTGGGTTGCACGCCGGTCAAAGGCAGCGATCCGCTGTACATCCTCTACACCTCCGGCACCACCGGCAAACCCAAGGGCGTGGTACGCGAAAACGGCGGCCATGCGGTAGCACTCAAGTACAGCATGAAGGCCGTCTACAACGTCGATGCGGGTGACGTGTTCTGGGCCTCGTCCGACGTGGGCTGGGTGGTCGGTCACTCCTACATCGTGTACGGCCCTCTGCTGCACGGCTGTACCACGGTGGTTTATGAAGGCAAGCCGATCATGACGCCGGATGCCGGGGCGCTGTGGCGCGTCTGTGCCGAATATGGCGTGAAGGCCTTGTTCACGGCGCCGACTGCGTTCCGCGCCGTGAAGAAGGAAGACCCGCAAGCGTTATTGATGAAGCCATACGACTTGAGCAAATTGCTGACCATCTTCTCCGCCGGCGAACGTCTCGACCCGCCGACCGAAGCCTGGCTCACCGAGGTCAGCGGCAAACCGGTGGTGGATCACTGGTGGCAGACCGAGACCGGCTGGTCGATCACCGCCAACTTGCGCGGTGTGGAGCCGATGCCGATCAAGTCCGGTTCGTCCACCATGCCCGTGCCCGGCTTCAATGTGCAGATTCTGGATGAAAGCGGACATGAGGTAGCGCGCGGCACGCAGGGCTTCATCGCACTCAAGCTGCCGCTGCCGCCCGCTTGTCTGAACCGCGTATGGGGCGATGACAACAAATTCCGGGATGGTTATCTGGGCCTCTTTCACGGCTATTACGCCACCGGCGATGGCGGCTATATCGACGAAGACGGTTATGTGTTCGTGATGGGACGCGTGGACGACGTGATCAACGTGGCCGGGCATCGCCTGTCCACCGGCGAGATCGAAGAAGTGATCGCCACCCATCCGGCCGTGGCGGAATGTGCAGTCATCGCACGCGACGACGACATCAAAGGACAAGTGCCGATGGGATTGGTGGTGCTGAAGTCGGGCGTGACGATTGATGAAGCCGTGCTGCAAAAAGAGCTGGTGACGCGAGTACGCGAGGCTATCGGCGCGATCACTTGCTACAAGGACACGGTGATCCTTGCCCGCCTGCCCAAGACCCGCTCCGGCAAGACGCTGCGCAAGACCTTGTGCAAGATCGTCAACGGTCAGGAATACACAGTGCCTTCGACCATCGACGATTCGGGTGTGATCCCGGAGATCGTCGAGACGCTACGCAACAAGAAGTACATCGCGTAAGGCGGTTCGACCGCCATCAGGCGATCTCGTCGCCGACCTGAGCCAGGGCGTACCACGCATTCAATTCTGCGGCGGTGCGCCCTTTGCTCCATGCCGCGACATCCGCTTCGGCAATAGGCGCGTAAGGGCCGTGCTTCACTTCAAAGATCACCGCACCCGCATCGCGCGACAGCACGGCATGCCAGCCGCCCGCGGGTATCTCCACCACGCCGGTATCTTCGCCCAAGACCGCGCGCTCGATGACCCTGCCTGCGTCGTTGAACACCAGCACGGTGAAGCGCCCGCGCAAGGCGGTCAGCACTTCCCAGGTGTGCGGATGGCGATGCGGCAGGATCAGCGTGTCCGGCTCCATGGCGATAGCGAGGCGCTGGATGGGGTCGGTCAATTCCTGATGCAGATTGGAGTTGGCACGCAGACGCGGGGATTGTCTGGCTTGCCGGCCCAGTGTGGTCAGATCGTCAAATGTCAGTTTCTTCAAAATAGCTCTCCTTTGAGGGTGAAATTCTCTCACGCTTTTATCAGCGAGCCACAACAGATAGAATCTCGCCCCATGCCCTCCTTCCCGGATCACCTTCGTTTCTTCTGCGTCGCCGCCGCAATCTGCACATACACGCCGGTAGCACCTGCTGCAGAAGTTCAAAAGGAAGTGGTTCATGCTGAAGAAGCCAAGTCCGACATTGTGAGCAAGACCGAGCTGGTGTTCGAGGCCGACCCTTATTACACCAACATAGACTTCAACGTCCCGCTCACCAGCAAACCCATCCCCACTATCACCTCCGACAGTGAGTCCGTGATCTACAGCGAGCTCATTAAGGGCTCGCTCATACCGCGTTACATGGTGCTGGAGGCCAGTGTGTATCCGATGCCCTGGCTGAGCTCATATGTTAAATCGCACTCGCCGAACCTTTATCGTCAAGCCGAGATCGGCCGCAGCGGCCTCAATCTGCTCGAATCCGCCACTGTAGGCTTTCAGGAACCCTGGGCGGTATCGGCATTCTTCGGTAACGTGGCAAAACTGAATCGACCGAAAGAACAACGCCCGGGCAACAATTACGGCTACACCGGCTATCTGATCAGCGCAGGCAGCAAGCACATCAAAAACAACGTGCTCGTTTCCGACGACTGGTACGAGTTCGAGTGGAAGATCAAAGGCAACATCAACTATGCAGACGAGAAACTCGCCTGGAGTTTCCGCGTCGGAGGACGCTTCAACACCAACAAGAACGTCAACGACGTGACCTACATCAATCTGCACCGCAGCAATCTTGATCTGCGCTACCCGATCCTGGCTTGGCTGGAGAATGCCAATTACGATCTGCGTATGCATTTCCTGCAAACCGGGGCGAAAATGGTGCGACTGGAACTGATCGCCGGCAAGAAGATGCCTTTGCAGGGATGGCGCTACACACCGACGCTGGATATCGGTGTCGTATGGAGCAGCCCGAACGAATACTCCGGCGCACTAAAGGACATGCGCGGCAACACGACGACGCTGGTGTTCCGGCCTTCCGTCGAGTTTTGACCTGCCGCTCCACCACGATCCGGCGGAAAAAAATAAAGCGACCACAACATGCAACCCAAAACCGACCTGATTGCAGCCGATGTCGCCGTTACGCTGGACGGTCTGTTCCATGAACGTGCGCGCCGCGCTCCGGATAAAATCGCCTACCGCCATTTCGACGAGCATCGCTGCGAATGGCGCGAGCTGACCTGGCGGGAGATGGAACACGAGATCGCGCACTGGCAAGCGGCCATGGCGAACGAGGGGCTGCAGCCCGGTGACCGAGTGGCCATCATGCTGAAGAACGCGCCGCAATGGGTGGTGTTCGACCAGGCAGCACTGGGCATGGGTTTGGTCACTGTGCCGCTCTACGTCGCCGATCGACCAGAGAACGTCGCGCATGTGTTGCGGGATTCCGGCGCAAAGATGTTGTTGATCGACAACGCGACGCACTGGCACCCGGTCCACGAAGCCTGCATCGGCATCGACACGCTCACCCGCATCGTCACTTTGCGTACACCGACTGAAGGCGACAACGACGTACGTCTGCGCAGTCTGGAAGAATGGCTGCCGGATGTGCACGAAGGCTTTCGCCATCTGGTCAGCGATCCAGACCAGCTTGCCACTATCGTCTACACCTCCGGCACCACCGGCAAATCCAAGGGCGTGATGCTGAGCCACCGCAACCTGCTCAGCAATGCGGAGGGGGCGTTGCAATGCTTTAGCATTTATCCCGACGACACCTTCCTTTCCTTCCTGCCCCTCTCGCATGTGCTGGAACGCACGGCAGGCTATTACGTGCCGGTGATGGCCGGTGCGAAGGTCGCCTATGCCCGCTCGGTACAGCAATTGCAGGAAGACTTGGCACTCATCCGCCCCACCGTGCTGATCACCGTACCGCGCATCTTCGAACGCATCCAGGCCGGAATGCGCAGCAAGCTGGACAAAGGCCCAGCCTATGCGCGGCATCTGTTCGCGCTGGCCATCAACGTCGGCAACCGCCGTTTCGAACATGCGCAAGGACGCGCCGCGTGGCATCCGAAGCTGCTGCTATGGTCTGTGCTGAAACCGCTGGTGGCAGACAAACTGACCTCGCGTCTCGGCGGGAGATTGCGTTTTGCGATATCGGGCGGCGCGGCACTTTCAGCCGCCAATGCGCGCACCTTCATCGGCCTTGGCCTGCCCATCATCCAGGGCTACGGTTTGAGCGAGACCAGTCCGGTCATCAGCGTCAACCGCGTCAACAACAACCTGCCGAGCAGCGTCGGCAAGCCCGTGCCCAATCTGGAGGTGCGTCTGGGCGAGCATGATGCGCTGGAAGTGCGCGGCCCCAGCGTGATGCTGGGCTACTGGAACAACGAGGCAGCGACCAAGGCGGCGATCAGCGCCGATGGTTGGCTCAACACCGGCGACGTGGCGCGCATCGATGAACAAGGCCGCATCACCATTACCGGACGCATCAAGGAGATCATCGTGCTTTCCAACGGCGAAAAGGTACCGCCCAACGACATGGAAGCCGCCATCCTTGCCGATCACCTGTTCGAACAATTGATGGTGGTGGGTGAAGCCCGTGCCTACCTCGGCCTGTTGGCCGTGGTGAACCGCGAGCGCTGGATCGATGCCATGCACGAGCGCGGCCTGCCCGCCGACTGGCCGGAAAGCCTGCACTCCGCGCAAGCCAAAGCCTATGCGCTGCAGCGGGTGACGCAACAGATCCAGTCCTTCCCCGGCTATGCGCGCATTCGCCGAATCGCGCTATTGAGCGATGCATGGAGTACCGACAACGGACTATTGACGCCCACGCTGAAGATCAAACGCGCCAGAGTGCTGGCGCAGCATCGACGCGACTATGAAGGACTGTACGACGGATATTGAAACGAAACAGGAGCCGAGTCTGCCCGGCAGAGTTTTCTGTCTTGGCAATTCAGGACAAAACCAGCAAACTATCCGCAATCTGTTTCATTCAGGGTTAAACTAAGCCCGAGCCAAAATTCGATACCGTTCCCGGTTTGAGATTTTCACGCAGGATAGAGAGGAGTGGAAAATGAAATTCCGCGTTGTCTTGCATACCGTTCGCCCATTCATCTCGGCTCTGGCTGTCATAGCCACCTCAGCGGCTCTCGTCTTTACAATCTACTTTACCGAGCTTGGCCTGCAATGGATCACCTTTTTGGGCGGCATCCTTGTGGCGGCGATTCTTTCGGAAGCCACCCGTGTGTCGCGCGTGGAGTGGCTTTCTGCAAGGAGTTCAGCGCAACTATCCGTCATCAAGGACAAGCTCGAGCGCGAGACACAACTGCGCAAAAAAGCCGAAGAGGCGATTGCACTCAGCAAGCCCAGGTTATATTTAATCGACGAAGTATTGCCGACCATGGTTGCCCTCATCGATACCAAGGGGCAGTGCCAATATCACAACCGGGCATTTATGGACTGGTTGCATCTGCGACCGGATCATATCCGCGGCCAACATATACGCAAGATATTAGGCTCCAATGTCTATCAGGAAACTGCGACTTCAGTCCGGCAATCCCTGGATGGGCATCATGTGCATTATGAACGGACGCAAAAGATGCCGGATGGCGCGGTCTACCACTTGCAGGTTGAGCACATTCCGCAGTTTGGCGAGAATGGCAAAGTGACCGGCTTCTTTATGCTGATCAATGACATCACCTCGCCCGGCGATCTGCATAAGCCGGGCCTTGAATCCACAGTGCCGCATCAGGCCTCCAAAGATGCCGATATCCCTGTCCATGATGAAATGACGAGTCAAGACACCTATGTTGCATCTTTCTCTGAACAGATTGCCGGGCAGACGGATGTAAACAATATCAAGGCGGCGATCGAGAAAGGCGATTTTAGTTTGTACTGCCAACTCATCACCCCGCTGACGATTGATGCCGACGAAGCAGAGCACTATGAAATTCTGGTTCGGTTGATTGAAGAAGAGGAAGGCATGATGCCGCCCGGGGCGTTTTTTCCGCTGGCCGAAAAATACGGCCTCATGCCGCATCTGGATCGGTGGGTCGTGCAACATGTGACCGAATGGGCTTCCCATCAGAGTTCGCCGGGTGAAAAACGGAGGAACTCAATGTTCTTCATCAATTTGTCAGATGCCACGATAGGCGATCCCAGCTTTCCTGAATTCCTGCAATTGACGCTGATGAAGTACGGCGTGCCCGGCGCTGTCTTGTGTTTTGAAATACCCAATTCGGAACTCACATTAAGACCAACGGTAGTTGCCGAATTTGCGCAACGGATCAGACAGTGCGGCTGCCTTGTAGCGATCAGCGGCTTCGGTCATGAGCGAATCTCATTCGATCTGATTCGGGGCTTCCGGGTGGAGTTTTTGAAAATCGACGGCAACATCATTTTCAATATCCTTCGCGATCCCGTAGAGCTTGCCAAGCTGGTGGCCATCAACCGCGTAGCAAAATTAATCGGCGTCAAAACGATTGCGGAGCTGGTGGAAAGCGAAGAAACCGTCGTCAAGCTGCGGGAAGTCGGCATTGATTTTGCGCAGGGTTTTGGAATATCGCGGCCGCGGCCTTTATCGGAATAAACGCAGCTGCGTTCTGGAAACGAAGGTGCGATGCCGGGCGACTACGTCCAAGCCGACGCGCCTATCTGAGCAATTGCCTGCAACGCTGGCTTGCAGAAAAAAACCCTGAAAGAACGATACGCCGCCGACAGCCTGGGGCCATACCTGCCAGTTATAAAACCTGAAAGCCGTCTTCAAGTTTATTTACTCTGACGGCACCCCATTTTCTGCAAATTCCAGTGCCTCATCCAGCGCATGCATAAACTCATGGATCTTGATCGGCTTTGTGAGATAACGGAAAAATCCAGCCTCCAGTCCCTTTTCAATATCGCGGGGCATGGCATTGGCACTGAGTGCAATGATGGGGATGTGCATCGTGGACGGGTCTGAACTCAGGATTTTCAGGGCTTCGAAGCCGTTGATGCCGGGCAGATTGATGTCCATCAGGATCACATCCGGCAGATGGGCACGCGCAAGTGCTATGCCGAGATTGCCATCGCGCGCGCTCAGCATGCTTACATGTAGGCGAGTATCAATGATTTGCTCGACCAGCATCATGTTGGCGGGATTATCTTCCACATAGAGCAGGGTGCGCTGCGCCGCATTTTCAGGAACTTTCGGTGCAAGTTCCACAGGAAGTGCGTTTTCAACGGCAAATTCTGCGCGTAGTGCGTTTTCAGCTGCGGGTTGCGGCGTAACGCCCCGGTTCAGTTCGATCCAGAATTCGCTGCCCACTCCAATGGCGCTTTCCACGCCAATTGCTCCTCCCATCAGTTCGACCAGTTGCTTGGTGACCACCAGGCCGATGCCCGTTCCTTCCTCCATACCGTGTTCTTGCCCAAGACGATTGAACGGCTGAAATAACTGCTCCAGCTTTTCCGGAGGCAATCCCGCACCGCTGTCTTTGATACTGAGGCGTATGCGTTCCGGTGAGCTCTCGGTGCACTTCACCACGACCGTTCCCCGCTCGCGGTTATATTTGATCGCGTTGGAAAGCAGGTTGATGATAATCTGTTTCAACCGTGTCTGATCGGCACGGACAAAGTAAGGAATATCGAACTGGGGAAAGGTCAATTGAATGTCACGCTGTTGCGCCTGCGGCTCAATCATGGCCTGACATTCGAGAATGACATCGATTAGAGACACCGGTTCCCGCGACAGCGATAGCTTGCCGGACTCAATCAATGCGAGATCGAGGATTTCATTGATCAGTTCAAGCAGATACCATCCCGCTTTGATAATTTGCTGCAACCTGACCAGCTGGGCGGAGGTTGGCGGCGGTGAGCTGCTCTCCAGCAACTGGGCAAAGCCGAGCATGGCATTAAGCGGGGTGCGCAGTTCATGGCTCATGCTGGAAAGGAAATCCGATTTGGCGAGGTTGGCTTTTTCCGCCACAGACTTGGCATTCTCCAGTTCTTGATCCAGGCGTTTGCGTTCGGTGACATCGCGCGCGGCGGCGAACACTCCCTGCAATTTCCGGTCGCGATCATAGAAGGTGGTCGCATTGTAGGACACTACCGTTTCCTTACCGTCCCTGGCACTCGCGGTGAGTTCGTAGTTGGTGACCTTCTTTTCGTTCAGTACCTGCGTGATGGCTGCTTCGGCCCGCTCCGGATCGGTAAAGTAGTTCTTGAACGGCGCGCCGATCAGCTCGTCGCGCGTGCAACCGGTGAGCGCCTCCATCTGCTTGTTGACGTCGGAAATGATACCGTGCGGATCGGTGGTCATGATCGCGTCGATGTTGGATTCGATCAGCGAGCGCGTGTAGAACTGCTGGTCGCGCAGACGCTGATCGAGCTTCTTCTGCTCTGCTTCGATCTGCTTGCGCGCGGTGTTGTCGGTGCCGATCAGCAGATAGCCGATGATGGCGTCCTGCGCGTCGCGCAGCGCCGTGACGGACACCACCGCCGGGAACCGGCTCCCGTCCTTGCGAAAGTAGGTCAGCTCGTAGATGTCCTCGATCCCGCGCGAGGCCTTGAACACCAATGCCTCGAAGCCCGGCGTAATCGGGGTTCCGAG
>CABEBA010000035.1_pt1 | contig 18421 bp, 20 predicted proteins | sample 3132531 | NCBI WGS metagenome assembly CABEBA01 (sample SAMEA5534344, study PRJEB31848) | metagenome | biome: tundra; feature: field; material: soil | place: USA | collected 2013-05 | depth 0.45 m
TTGACCGTCGATATATGCCTATGATTAAATGCGCGCCCTTGATTGGGCGGTTAGCTCAGCGGTAGAGCACTGCCTTCACACGGCAGGGGTCACTGGTTCGAACCCAGTACCGCCCACCAATTCCAATAAAAGAGGATTTACTTCTCGACTCCTTCCACCCGCTTCAAACCTATTGCCCCAAATCTTGCTCGTCTGTGATCTGCAATCCGCTGGTAGTTGTAGCTTCAGTCGTTATTTCAAAGAATTACAGGGCATTTGAATGTAGACAGTTTTTCCATCCCGTGTGCATTTGTAGACCGATGGAGTGACTTTTTCTTCTGAATATTTAGGTTTTGCAGTTGGTGTGCTCGGAATCGGGGGCGATTCAATGACTGTATTTGAAATGGTCTTGGGATTTGCAATGATTCTTGAGTTTTTTGTAGGATTGGTTTGGTGGACTGAATTCCAGGTTCCGTAAATGAGCGTAGCGACTGTTAGAATTATCAGCACTACAAATTTGATCACTGTGATTTTGCGCTTTCTTTTCTGCCTGAAGCTTTCTTCATAATCCTTTTGGAATTTTGGATATTCAAAGCCCATTTGCTGCTCCCATAATTTTATTGGCATCTTATTGGCATAGGGGTAGTACAACGATATTTCACCCAGATACAGCTGCTTGTTGGTACGTTCCTGCTTCTTCTTAGATTTGACATAATATACATTATGCGTATGTTTAAGATATGGAGGTAGGCAGGTCAATGACAATAAATCTAAGCAATCTCATTGTGTATCAGTCTATTACGACTATTTCAGGAACAAACGTCTGAAATTGTGGCTGGTCGCTTCACCCACCTCAGCCAGAGTTATGCGGCGTAATAGAGCTATCTCTTCTGCTACGTGTTTGACGTAGGCTGGTTGGTTGGTTTTACCCCGGTACGGAGTCGGCGCCAGGTACGGTGAATCAGTTTCGATCAGGATCTTTTCAAGTGGAATGCTCTTGGCCACCTCTTTGATGAGGGCCGCATTCTTGAAAGTCAGGATGCCGGAGAACGAAATATAGAATCCCAAATCGATAGCTGCCTGGGCAACTTGCAGATTTTCGGTGAAACAATGCATCACGCCGCCGATGCTTCCCGCATCTTCTTCCGCCATGATGCGCAAAGTATCTGTAGCCGCCGACCGGGTATGAATGATGAGCGGCTTGCCGCATTCCTTGGCAGCCCGGATATGAGTGCGGAATCTTTCACGCTGCCAGTCCAGATCGCCAGTCAGCCGGTAGTAATCCAGCCCGGTTTCTCCGATGGCGATGACCTTGGGATGTTGTGCCAAACGAACCAGCTCGGCTTGAGTCGGTTCGGTCTCAAGCTCGTAATCGGGATGTACTCCAACCGACGCATATAAATTGTCATGCTGCACAGCCAATTCCAGCACTTGTGGGAACGTCTCAAGCTGAACAGATACGCACAAGGCATGCGAGACCTCATTGGCGCGCATATTGGTGAGAATGGAATCAAGGTCTTTGACCAAATCCGGAAAATTAAGATGGCAGTGAGAATCGATAAACATGGATTGGTACTCAGGCAGCAAACAATTGACGGTAAGACAATAACAGAGATTCCAGGAGCAGCTTGGGGTTGAGCGGATGGAAAGCAGAACGCCTCGCTTCCAGCAATTCTTTCTGGAAGCGCATCAACGCCACAGACGAGACTCCATTTGCCAGTTTGATGATTTCAGCAGTCTGTTCGGGGAAATAGCGCACCGCACCAGCCAGCTTGGCACTAGCCAGATCGTGACACCACTGCTGCAGGCAATGGATGACATGCACCGGTGCGCTACGTTGCAAGCTGTCGGCCAGTGCCAAAGCATCCATTTTTGCCGGGTATCGTATAGCTGCCAGCAGGATGCCGCGCTCTTCTGCACCCTCGCCCGACTCCGCCCAGTCCAGCGCCTGCAAGGGCGCAAAACCGGTTTGTGCTAATGCATGAGCGGGATTTTTCACGCCTTGTTGGGCGAGCCAAGCTGTGCCGACTTCACGTGTCGGAGTATGTACGGTGAAGCTGAGGCAACGACTGAGAATGGTCGGTAGCAGTTGTTGCGGTTTGTGGGTAACCAACAAAAACAACAGTTTATCAGTCGGTTCTTCTAATGTTTTGAGCAGTGAGTTGGCTGCATTGTTGTTCATCGCTTCAGTTGGATGGATCAGCACGACGCGATAACCGCCGCAATGAGCGGATAGATTGGCAAAGCTGGACAGTTCGCGTATCTGATCCACCGATATCTCACGCGACGGTTTCTTTCCGCTTGGCTTCTCATCCCCATCTTCGGCTGCGGTCAGCGCATCGGGTTGAATAAGTCGGAAATCGGGGTGACTGTCCTGTTCGAACCAATGACAGGAACTGCATTCCTGACAGGCCTTTCCATCAGCCGTTGGCTTTTCACACAACAGTGATTGGGCGAAATTCAGAGCCAGATCGAGTTTACCTATCCCTTGTGCGCCCTTAAGTAACAGCGCATGCGGCAATCGGGCACGCAGTCCTTGTAGTGCTAGCCAGGATTCGTTTTGCCAGGGATAGAGTGGTTTCATTTCAGAGCGTTGCGACGATCTTCGCCAGTGCCTGTTGAACTTCCGGTAGGGTCTTTTCAGCATGAATGACGGCAAAGCGCAGCGGCGTTTTAGCCGCTCTGGCGAGATAAGCCTGACGCACACGTTCAAAGAATTCACCGCGCTCTTGTTCGAAACGATCCAAACTCACATTGTTGGAAAGACGCTGACGTGCAATCTCGATCGGAATATCAAAAAGCAAAGTCAGGTCAGGTTGCAGATCGCCATGTACCCATTGTTCCAGTTGCTCCAGTTTGGCTAAAGGAACACCCCTGCCCCCGCCCTGATACGCGAAGCTGGCATCGCTGAAACGGTCGGAAACGACCCAGGAACCGCGTTGTAAAGCAGGACGGATGACCTGCTCCACATGCTCGCGGCGTGCCGCAAACATCAGCAGAGCTTCGGTCTCGGCGTGCATAGGCTGGTTCAGCAATATCTCGCGCAGGCGTTCGCCCAGCGGCGTACCGCCCGGTTCGCGTGTCACCAGCAGGTCAATGCCGCGCTGGCGCAGCGCGTTGGCGAACCACTCCAGATGGGTACTCTTCCCTGCCCCGTCCACGCCTTCGAAAGTGATGAACTTAGCAGAACTCATTTTTGTTTTAGTTGGTAGCGGTTGACGGCATTGTTGTGTTCGACCAAGGAACTGGAAAACTGCGATGTCCCGTCACCGCGCGATACAAAATACAAAGCATGGCTAGGTGCCGGATGCAGCGTTGCTTGCAGCGCGGCTAATCCGGGCAGGGCAATCGGCGTGGGAGTCAGTCCGTCGCGGGTATAGGTGTTGAAAGGTGTGTCGTGCGTCAGGTCACGTTTGCGCAAATTGCCATCGAACTTGTCGCCCATGCCATAAATGACCGTCGGATCGGTCTGCAAACGCATGTTCTTGCGCAGGCGGTTGATGAAGACTGAAGCGATCATGGGGCGGTCACTGGGCTGACCAGTTTCTTTTTCTACGATGGAGGCCAGGATCAAAGCTTCATAAGGCGAATCGAACGGGAGATCGGCATCGCGTTTTTTCCAATTTTCCTGCAGGTAGCGCTGCATCAGTTGATAAGCGCGCTTCAACACGATTAGGTCACTGCTACCCTTGTCGTAGTTGTAAGTGTCCGGGAAAAACAGACCTTCGGCGGCGGATTCGCTTGCGCCTATCCGTTTCAGAATCTCTGCATCCGATAGGGCGGCGCTGTCATGACGCAATGTGGGGTCTTCGTTCAATTCGACTCGCAACTCATTGAACGTAGAGCCTTCTATGATGGTCAGTGAGCTCTGCTCGACTTGGCCTTTGCTGATCATGTTCAGCAGTTGTAGCGGAGTGACTTCATGTTCCAGTTGATAGTTACCCGGCTTGATCTGCGTTGCTTTGCGCAGACCTCTGGCCAGCAAAACGAACAGCCGTTCATTGTTCAGTCCGCCGGCTTGCTGAATTTGGTGTGCTGCGCTTTTCAGGCTACTACCCTGCTTCAGGGAAAATACAAAGGGAGTTCGTTCCAGCGGTATCGGAGTACGTGCGTAATAGGCGAACAGACCAGCCACGATGATCAGAATGAACAGCAGCCACAACAGAAGTTCTTTAATTGCTCTCATCGTTCAGCCATTCCTGTATCTTCCAAGCCATCGGGTGTTGTGTGCGCCGGTAATCGGCAATTTCGCGTACCGGCCACAGGCCGAACACACTATTTACCAGAAATATCTCGTCGGCAACCACCAATTCGTCCACGCGGAAATCGGCCACGCTGCAGGTCACACCATGCTGCTTGGCCCAGTCCATCACACGGTCGCGCTGTACACCCGCCACGCCGCAGAGCGACAGGTTCGGTGTGTACAGGATGTCGCCGCGCAACATGAACAAGTTGCTGCGCGTACCACCAATGACATGGCCGGAGATGTCGCTCAACAGGCCTTCCGGCATATCCTGATCCTGCCATTCACTCGCGGCAAGGACGTTCTCCAGACGGTTGAGGTGTTTGATCCCTGCCAGCAAAAACTGATGGCCCAGACGTACCTTGTTGCAGACATACACACGTACGCCTTGTTTGGCATAGTCCGCCGGATATTGGGTAGCGGGTGTGATGCTGAGAATACGTGTCGCTTCGGATTGCACAGAAGGCGCGTAGCCTCTGTTCGAGACGCCGCGCGTGATGATGATTTTCGCAACGCCATCGGCTTGGGTCTTGCCGAGCTGTTGCAGTTCGCTCGAAAGTAGCAACGCTGAAGGACAGGGAATCTTTAACGAGTTGCAATCGCGTTGCAATTTGGCGAACTGACGTTCCCAGCAGACGGGACGCCCGGCTTGCATACGCAGGGTGCGGAACACCCCGTCGCCGTATGCCAAGCCGCGATCTTTTGCGTTGATTGTGCTACCCGGTGTGCCGTTGATTAGCATCACGGCGCGAGATCAGACCTTGCGGAACACCAAAGAGCCGTTGGTTCCGCCGAAGCCGAAATTGTTGTTCACCGCCACATCGATCTTCATCTTGCGAGCCTCATTGGCACAGAAGTCCAGATCGCACTCCGGATCCTGCTCGAAGATGTTGATGGTGGGAGGCGAGATTTGATGATGGATCGCCATCACGCAGAACAAGGATTCGATACCGCCCGCTCCTCCCAGCAAGTGACCCGTCATTGACTTGGTGGAGTTCACCACCAGTTTCTTGGCGTGGTCGCCGAAAGCCAGTTTGATCGCTTCGGTTTCGTTTTTGTCACCCAACGGGGTCGAAGTGCCGTGCGCGTTGACATATTGCACTTGATCCGGAGTTATACCTGCATTACGCAAGGCATTGACCATGCTGCGTTTTGGTCCATCCGTGCTGGGTGCTGTCATATGGTAGGCATCGGCGCTCATGCCATAGCCCGTGAGCTCTGCATAAATCTTGGCGCCGCGTGCTTTGGCGTGTTCGTATTCTTCCAGAACCATTACACCCGCACCTTCACCCATCACGAAACCGTCGCGGTCCTTGTCCCACGGACGGCTGGCAGTTGCCGGATCGTCGTTGCGGGTGGACAGCGCTTTGGCGGAAGAGAAGCCTCCGATCGCCAAAGGCGAGATGGTCGATTCGGAACCGCCCGCGATCATCACATCGGCATCGCCGTATTCGATGATGCGATAGGACTCGCCGATACTATGCGTACCGGTAGTACATGCGGTAACCACGGAGAAATTCGGTCCCTTCAATCCATACATGATGGACAGGTTGCCGGAGATCATGTTGATGATGGTGCCGGGAATGAAGAACGGCGAAATCTTGCGCGGGCCGCCCGCCAGATAGTCGTTGTGCGTCTCTTCGATCATCGGCAGACCGCCGATGCCGGAGCTGATACACACGCCGATACGCTCGGCATTCTGTTCCGTTACCACCAAACCGGAGTCCTTGAATGCTTCCATTCCGGCGACGAGGCCGAAATGCACGAAGCGATCCATGCGCCGCGCATCCTTGGGAGGAAGATATTGGGTTACTTCGAACCCCTTGACCTCACCCGCCACTTGGCAAGCGAAGGCACTAGGGTCGAAGCGAGTGATACGCCCGATACCGGATTTGCCTGCAACAATGTTTTGCCATGTTTCGGCAACCCCAACACCGACGGGCGTTATTGCGCCCAATCCGGTCACTACAACTCTGCGCCTAGCCAAACTGGACTCCGCTACGGAAAGAAACGATTAAATTACTTGGAATGTATGTTGACGTAGTCGAGTGCTTGTTGCACGGTGGTGATCTTCTCTGCATCTTCATCAGGGATCTCAACACCGAATTCTTCTTCCAAAGCCATGACCAGTTCCACGGTGTCCAGAGAATCGGCACCCAAGTCGTTCACAAAAGAAGACTCGTTCTTAACTTCAGACTCGTTTACACCCAGTTGCTCAGCAACGATTTTTTTGACGCGTAGTTCGTTTGACATCCCTGATTCTCCTACTCTGATTAAAGTTCAAAAAGCGCGTGCATTCTACCAAACTTGCGCCGAATTCCAAAATACCAAACTACTCCATGTACATCCCGCCATTCACGTGCAAGGTCACGCCGGTGATATAAGCCGCGCCGGGACTGGCCAGAAAGGCCACGGCAGCAGCAATGTCGGCAGGCTGACCAAGGCGTTTCAACGGCACATGTTCAACCAGTTTGGCGCGTTGTTCCTCGCCCAGTGCATGCGTCATATCGGTGTCGATGAAACCCGGAGCAACGCAGTTCACGGTGATGTTGCGGCTGCCGATCTCCTGCGCCAGCGATTTGGTGAAGCCGGCCATACCCGCTTTGGACGCTGCATAGTTGGCTTGCCCGGGATTACCCATGCTGCCAACCACGGATGAAATGCTGATGATACGTCCGCCTCTTGCCTTCATCATGGCGCGCAGAACGGCGCGGCTCAGGCGGAACACGGATTTGAGGTTGGTGGTGAGAACGTCGTCCCACTCTTCGTCGGTCATGCGCGCCAGCAGGTTGTCCTTGGTGATGCCGGCGTTGTTTACCAGAATCGAGATTTCGCCGAATTCTGCGCGCAGGGCAGCCAAAACCTGTTCGGTCTGGGCAGCATCGTTGACATTCAGGGCGAAACCTTTGCCTTTGATGTCCGCCGCATCCAGATAGGAGCTGATGGCTTGCGCGCCGCTATTGCTGGTGGCGGTGCCGATCACAGTGGCGCCTTGCTTGCCCAGTTCCAGCGCGATGGCCTGGCCGATCCCGCGCGAAGCTCCCGTCACCAGTGCAATTTGTCCTTGCAGTGTCATGTCCCCTCCTTTTTATGCGAGTGCAGTCAGAGCTGCTTTCAGTGCTTCGCCGTCATTGATGGCCATTGCCTGTTGGTTGGTGTCGATGCGTTTGTTCAGTCCGGCCAACACTTTACCCGGGGCACATTCTACGTTATGGGTGATGCCTTGTTTGCCGAAAGCCTGTACGGTTTCCACCCAGCGTACCGGGGAAAACAACTGGCGTACCAGCGCATCCTTGATCTTGGCTGTATCGCTGTAAGCAGCGACATCGGCATTGTGCAGCACCGGAATAGCTGGGGCTTGCACGGAGACATTGTTCAGATACGCACGCAACTGTTCCGCTGCGCCTTTCAACAGACTGCAATGCGACGGTACGCTCATCGGCAGCATGATGGCGCGTTTTGCGCCTTTGGCCTTGGCCAGCTCCATGCCGCGTTCGACCGCCGCACGATTACCGGCAATAACAATTTGTCCGGGGGAGTTGAAGTTCACCGCTTCCAGTACCTCTCCTTGCGCGCCTTCGGCACATACGGTGCGCACCACGTCGTCGTCCAGACCGAGGATCGCGGCGATACCGCCCACACCTTCCGGCACGGCTTGTTGCATACATTGTGCACGGTAGCGCACCAGCGGCAACGCATCGGCAAAACTCAATGCGCCTGCGGCAACCAGCGCGGTGTATTCGCCCAAACTGTGCCCGGCCATGATGGCGGGTTTCGCACCGTTCTGCGATTGCCATGCGCGGTACACCGCGACACCGGCTGTCAGCATGAGGGGTTGGGTGTTGACCGTGGCGTTCAGGTCGGCATCGCTGCCTTCGGCGACCAGTTGCCACAGGTCTTGTTTCAGCACATCGGAAGCTTCGGTAAAGGTGTCGCGCACGGCGGCGAAATCGGCATAGCCGTTCATCATGCCGCGTGATTGCGAACCCTGGCCTGGAAAAACGAAAGCGAACTTTGTCATATTGAGCCTACCACTTGATTAAGATAGCGCCCCAGGTGAACCCTCCACCTACGGCTTCCAGCAGAATATTTTGTCCGGCTTTGATGCGTCCGTCGCGTACCGCCGTGTCCAGTGCCAGCGGGATCGAAGCGGCCGACGTATTGCCATGTTTGGCGACGGTCACCACCACGTTATCCATTTCCAGCCCGAGTTTTTTGGCCGTAGCTTCGATGATGCGGATGTTGGCCTGATGCGGCACCAGCCAATTGATGTCGGAACCGCTCATCTTTTGCTCTTCCAGCACCTCTTCAACCACTTCGCTTAACACTTTGACTGCAAACTTGAAAACGGCCTTACCATCCATCGAAACCAGAGGGTCTGACTTCAACATATGGCGATGTTGGCCGTCGGCATGCAGCTTGGCTGCAACGATGCCGGGTTTGTCGGAAGCGCGCAATACCACTGCTCCCGCGCCATCACCGAACAGTACGCAGGTGGTACGGTCGTTCCAGTCCAGCAAGCGCGAAAACACTTCGGCGCCCACCACCAGTGCCGTCTTGGCTTGTCCGCCGCGAATGTACAGGTCTGCCGTGTTCAATGCATAGACGAAACCGCCGCATACTGCCTGCATGTCAAAAGCCGCTCCGCCATTTTTGATTCCCAGCTTGTCCTGCAAGATACAGGCAGTACTGGGAAACGGCATATCCGGCGATGTGGTCGCCACGATGATCAGATCGATCTCGTCAACGCTGATACCCGCGGCTTCGATCGCCTTGCGGCTGGCTTGCAGCGCAAGGTCGCTGGTCATCTCATCATCTGCCGCAAAGCGTCGTTCGACGATACCGCTGCGGGTGAATATCCAGTCATGCGAGGTTTCGACCATCTTTTCGAGGTCGTAGTTGGTCACCACCTTGGCGGGCAGATAGCTGCCGGTGCCGATGATCTTGGAAAAAGTCAAAGCGCCTCTCCTGCGGTTTGTTGGCGTGCGTGGTGCCATTTTTCGACGTGTTCACTGATATGGGTCAACATCCCGCCCCGTGCCTCTTCGGCAGCGCGTTCGATGGCACACAGGAAAGCAAATGAGTCGGCGGAACCGTGACTTTTCACCACGATGCCTTTCAGGCCCAGGAAACTCGCGCCGTTGTAACGGCGATGATCCAGTCTGTGCTTGAACGCCTTGAGTACGGGCATGGATACCAGCGCACCCAGTTTGGTGAACCAGTTCTGGCTGAAACCCTCTTTCAGAAAACCGCCCATCATCTTGGCCACGCCTTCAGCGGTCTTCAAAGCGACGTTGCCCACGAATCCGTCGCATACCACCACGTCGGTGACACCCTTGAAGATGTCGTCGCCTTCCACGTTGCCGTAGAAATTGAGGTCGCTGGCTTGCAGCAGTTCGGCGGTTTGTTTCACCACCTCGTTGCCCTTGATATCCTCGCTGCCGATGTTCAACAGGCCGACGGTAGGTTGCTCTTTATGTTCCAGCGCAGACACCAGCGTGCTGCCCATCAGCGCGAACTGCAACAGATGCTCGGCCGTGCAATCCACGTTCGCCCCCAAGTCCAGCATACAGACTTGTCCTTTGACGGTGGGCAAAAAGGAGGCGATGGCGGGACGGTCGATACCGGGTAATGTCTTCAGCACATAACGTGCGGTTGCCATCAATGCGCCGGTATTGCCAGCGCTGACACAAGCGGAGGCTTCGCCGCTCTTGACCAGATTAATGGCGACGCGCATGGAAGAGTCTTTTTTACCGCGCAATGCGGACTGTGGCGATTCATCCATACCCACAACTTCGGTCGTGGTATGGATACGCAGGCGTGAGCGGTCAGCAAAACCGAGCTTGCTCAGCTCTGCTTCGATGGCCTCGGGCAAGCCGACCAGCACCACAGTGTCGGCAGGGTGTTTTTTCAGGTAAGCGACGGCCGCAGGAACGGTCACCCGTGTCCCGTGGTCGCCTCCCATGGCATCAATAGCTATCGTGATATCCATCGGGAGATCCTCTTAGGCGAGAAATGGACGAAGTTTGGCTCTCGCAAAAAGGAGAGCCTCGCAAAGAACCGAATGGGCTTATTCGCCCTTGGTTTTGACGACTTTCTTGCCGCGATAGTAGCCGCTGGGGCTGATGTGGTGGCGCAGATGCGGTTCGCCAGTGGACGGCTCGATGGCCAGTGCCGGGGCGGTCAAGAAATCATGCGCGCGATGCATCCCACGTTTGGACGGGGACTTTTTATTCTGCTGAACAGCCATTATCTACTCCTCAAAAAACTACTCACTTCTTTAATCCAGCCAGTACCGCGAACGGATTGGCTTTCTGTTGTAAATCATTCGCTGCCGGAGCGCATTCCCCTTCAGGGTGTCTGGGGGCGAATGGCAAACCTAACAACAACTCTTCTTCGATCAAGGCCAGCACATCCAGCCGGGGTTCGGCTTCGATGGCATCCATCTCGTCATCGTCTTCTTCAGCTTCATCCAGCTTATCCGCCGGAAGCAACCACAGTCGCGAGACCAGATTCACCGGATATTCCAGTTCACTCAGGCAACGTTGACATCTTAAGGTACACGTCCCTTGCAGGGACACCTCCAGCATGTCGCGTCCTTCTTCGTGAAAGCCACGTACTATATAAGTCAGTGACCCGTCGGATTTCGCCAGTTTATCGGCCAGTCTGGACAGCGCTGAAACCGCTATCTCGCCGCGCATTTCCTTGCCGTTTCGGGCAAAGTCCACGCTGTCTATGAAAGGCCGTGCAAACATGAGGCGCGCATGATATATATTCCGACCTTCCCTGTCAAAGAAGCCGTAAAGGAATATCTTGAATTCTCAGCCGCTTGTACTTGCCTCGACTTCTATATATAGGAGTGAACTGCTCACCACTCTGCACATCCCGTTTCAAACCGCCGCCCCCGATGTCGATGAAACACCGCTTCCCGGAGAAAGTGCCGCACAGACGTCGTGGCGCCTGTCGCAGACTAAAGCACAAGTTGTAGCCACGCGTTTTCCCCATGCGCTGATCATCGGCTCCGACCAGGTGGCTTTGCTGGACGGGCAACAGATCGGCAAGCCGCACAACCATGACAACGCCGTGCGTCAACTGAGCGCAATGCGCGGCAAGACCGTGACCTTCTATACTGCACTGACCTTGCTCAACGCTGCCAGTGGTGAGATGCAGACTGATGTCGCCGTCACAAAAGTCGGCTTTCGCAACCTGAACGACGATCAGATCGAACGCTATCTCAACAAGGAACAACCCTATCACTGCGCGGGCAGTGCCAAATCCGAAGGCTTGGGCATCGCCCTGATCAGCCGTATAGAGGGCGACGACCCGAATGCTCTGATCGGCCTGCCTTTGATCTTGTTGGTCGGTATGCTTGAAAAACAAGGTGTTAGGGTCTTGTGATCCCTGCCGGAAATATTTTTGTTGCGACTAAAATTCCTTTCTGGTATTAAAGCGCGCTTGAAAAATTTAGCACTACCTTGGAGATCGACGTAATGCCCGTACAAGCCACAAAAAATTCTTCCGTACCTTACAAGGCCAAAAAAGGCGAGGAGTACATGAATCCCAGCCAGCTTGAACACTTCCGCGGCGTTCTGAATGGAATCAAGCTGGGCCTGGGCCAAGACATCGATCGCACTGTGCATACCATGCAGGACGAAGCAACCGTGTTCGCCGACCCGAATGACCGAGCCAGCCAAGAATCGGACATGAGCCTGGAATTGCGTAACCGCGACCGGGAGCGCAAGCTGATCAAGAACATCGACAAGATGCTGGGCCGGATCGAAGCAGGCGACTATGGCTACTGCGACAAATGCGGCGTGGAGATCGGCCTGAGCCGACTGGAAGCCCGCCCGACAGCCACCTTGTGCATCGACTGCAAGACGCTGGACGAGATCAGAGAGCGCCAAGTAGCAAAATAACTCCCGCTGCAAGCTATAAAACAAAAAATCCCTGCCTGGCGCAGGGATTTTTTATGGGTACCACGAAGAGATGTTTGGAGGCGCGACCCAGAGTCGAACTGGGCTAACAGGATTTGCAATCCCGTGCATAACCGATTTGCTATCGCGCCGTTAGGCAAATTACTTAGTAGCAAAAATTATGGGAAAGCCCAAAGGCTTTCCCAAGATATGTGGAGCGGGAAAAGAGACTCGAACTCTCGACCTATACCTTGGCAAGGTATCGCTCTACCAACTGAGCTATTCCCGCAAAAAACGAAGTCCGCATTATAAGGATAACGAACTTCGTGTCAAGAAAATCAGCATAGATATTTTGTTTGGTTCGAGTCTCGCCTGCGTCTGTATAATGCGCCGCTCACGAATTTCGGAACCAGCGTTCCGATAGCGCCTATCAGCCCGAGTGGTGAAATTGGTAGACACAACGGACTTAAAATCCGTCGACTTGAAAAGGTCGTACCGGTTCAATTCCGGTCTCGGGCACCAAACTGATGTCAAGCAAACTCAACCCCACGCAACGCGAAGCGATCAAGTATCTCGACTCCCCCCTGCTGGTACTGGCCGGGGCGGGCAGCGGCAAGACGCGCGTCATCACGCACAAGCTGGCCTACCTCGTCGAGGAATGCGGCTATGCCGCGCGCAACGTCGCCGCCATCACCTTCACCAACAAAGCCGCCAATGAAATGCGCGAACGCGTCGGCAAGATCATGAACGGACGCGATGCCAAGGGCATGACCATTTGCACCTTTCACGCACTGGGCATGCAGATCCTGCGCGAGGAAGCGCCGCTGCTCGGCTACAAGAAGCAGTTTTCCATCTTCGACAGCGCCGACACCGGCAAGATCATCAGCGAATTGCTGGGCAGCCCGGACAAGAAGGAAATACGCAGCGCGCAAAGCGTGATGTCCAATTGGAAGGCGGCCTTCCTCACGCCGGAACAAGCGGGAAGTCTGGCCGAGAACGAAGAACAACAGCGCCTCGCCCTGCTCTACGCGCGCTATCAGGAAACGCTGCGCGCCTATCAGTCGGTGGACTTCGACGACCTCATCCGGTTGCCGGTGGAGTTGTTCAAGACGCATGAGGAAGCGCACCTGCGCTGGCAGCAGCGCTTCCGTTACCTGCTCATCGACGAGTATCAGGACACCAACGATTGCCAGTACCAGATGATGCGCCTGCTGGCCGGCAGCCGTGCCGCGCTCACCGTGGTGGGCGACGATGATCAGGCCATCTACGCCTGGCGCGGCGCCAGCACCGCCAACCTGCACAACTTGCAGAACGACTACCCCACCCTGCGCGTCATCAAGCTGGAACAGAACTACCGCTCCTCGCAGCGTATCCTGCAAAGTGCCAACCACCTGATCAAGAACAACACAAAATTGTTTGAGAAAAACTTGTGGAGCGATCACGGTCCCGGCGATCCGGTGCGCGTGTTCGCGGCGAAGGACGAAGAGAACGAAGCGGAATCGGTGGTACTGCGCCTGCTGGCACACAAGTTCGAGAACCGCACGCGCTTTGCCGATTACGCCATCCTCTACCGCAGCAACCATTTGTCGCGAGTGTTCGAGGAACAACTGCGTACCCACAAAGTGCCTTACACCGTGAGTGGCGGCACCTCCTTCTTCGACCACGCCGAGATCAAGGACCTCACCGCCTACCTGCGCCTCATCGCCAACCCGGACGACGATCCCGCCTTCATCCGCGCGATCACCACGCCCAAGCGCGGCATCGGCAACAGCACGCTGGAGAAGCTGGCATCGCATGCCGGCGTGCGCGGCGTGAGCCTGTTCGAGGCGGCGTTCGATGGCGCAATGGCGCATCAACTGCAACCGCGCCAGCATGAAGACCTGCTCACTTTCTGCAACTTCATCAACCGCATGCAAGCGCGGGCCGAGAAAGAACCTTGCAACGAAGTGATGAATGATCTGCTCTCCGCCATCGACTACGAAGCCTGGCTGTTCGACAGCCACGAGCCGCGTCAGGCCGAGAATAAGTGGAAGAACGTGCAGGACTTCGTCGGCTGGATGAACCGCAAATCCGAAGCGGACGAGAAGAACATGATCGCCATGACGCAGTTGATCGCCCTGCTCAACCTGCTCGAATCGCGCGACCAGGAAACCGATGCCGTCTCGCTCTCCACCCTGCATGCCGCCAAGGGCCTGGAGTTCGGGCATGTATTCCTGATCGGCGTGGAGGAAGGCATCCTGCCGCACGAGCGCAGCGAAGCGCCGGAGCAGGTCGAAGAAGAACGCCGCCTGATGTACGTCGGCATCACCCGCGCCCAACGCTCGCTACAGATCAGCTACTGCACCCGGCGCAAACGCGGCAAAGAACACGCAGGCTGCGACCCCAGCCGCTTCATCGCCGAACTGCCGCAGGCGGATATCGTCTATTCGGGTGTGGTGACGGTGGGCAATGCGCCTGCGGTGACTAAAGAGGAAGGCATGGACAAGCTGGCAAGACTTAAGGCGATGTTGAAATAAATGAACTCGATCTTCCGCTTTTGGCCCAGACTGTGTAAAAACGTAGCGAAAGTGTACACGTAGAATCTGTTGATGCGTTAATGGAAGTATCGGGGATTTGTGGGAGTGTGCACATGAAGCGATTCATCCAAGGCGAAGATCGAACCCAAGCAACGATGTTCCCGGATCTACTCGACGACTATGTTGCAGGCACCAACCCAGTACGAGTTGTCGATGTTTTTGTAGATGAACTGGATCTCGGCCAATTAGGTTTCGAAGGCGTCGATCCTGCCGAGACTGGCAGGCCCGCATACCACCCCGCAGTCCTTCTCAAGATATACATCTACGGTTACCTGAATCGCATCCAATCCAGTCGGCGTCTGGAGCGGGAAGCACAGCGCAATGTAGAACTAATGTGGCTGACTGGCCGACTGATGCCAGACTTCAAGACCATCGCCAATTTCCGCAAGGGCAACAGCAAAGGTATACGCAGCGTCTGCCGCCAGTTCGTGGTGCTGTGCCAACAGCTCGGTCTGTTCACGGATGCACTGGTTGCCATCGATGGGAGCAAGTTCAAGGCAGTCAACAACCGCGACCGGAACTTCACCAGCGCCAAGCTAAAACGGCGCATGGAAGAAATCGAATCCAGCATCAGCCGTTATCTGACTGCGCTCGATACGGCGGATAGGCAAGAACCTTCCATCGCACAAGCCAGGACAGAGCGCCTGCAAGACAAGATCACAGCACTGAGGGCGCAGATGCGCGCGCTCAAGGAAGTTGAAGTCAAACTCAATGAAACACCGGACAAGCAGATATCCCTGACCGATCCTGATGCAAGATCGATGAAGAGCCGCGGCAACGGGATCGTGGGCTACAACGTTCAGACGGCGGTTGATGCAAAGCACCATCTGATCGTGGCACATGAAGTGACCAACATCGGGACGGACCGAGATCAACTGACCTCAATGGCAATACAAGCCCGTGATGCGATGGGTACACAGGAACTCACCGCAATCGCTGATCGCGGTTACTTCAAGAGCGAAGAGATACAGGCTAGTCACGAAGCGGGAATCACTGTGTATGTTGCCAAAACAGAAACATCGAGTGCTTCTGCTGATGGCCGGTTTGGCAGAGCAGATTTCATCTATGACGCAAAGCTCGATGAATACCAATGCCCTGCGGGTGAGAGACTTGCCAAGCATTGTGAGACAACCGCGAATGGTTTGAAATACTTCCGTTACTGGAGTTCCAACTGCAAGTCGTGCTCGCTAAAGGCACAATGCACTCCCGGCCAAGAACGTCGAGTGACGCGCTGGGAGCATGAAGACATCCTTGATGCGATGCAAGCTCGTTTGGATCACTCTCCCGACATCATGCGCATCCGTCGTCAGACTGTCGAGCATCCGTTCGGAACGCTCAAGTTCTGGATGGGGTCTGCCCACTTCCTGACCAGGACGATGGAACGAGTCAGTACTGAGATGAGCCTGCACGTGCTGGCGTACAACATGAAACGAATGATGAGGATTCTGGGAACAGCAGGGTTGATGGAAGCGATGAAGGCTTGATAGCCTTTTGCTTCGCATATAATTTGCGTCGATGAAATGCGGAATCTGAATGGAACGAGTCTGTGGGTGAAACTAGCCCCTCATTGATTTCGCGTTTTTACACAGTCTGGGCTGGAAGCTGCCGTTTAGATTTCCCGCATACTGCACAGGTGTCGAATTGATTACTCGCTCGACACCTGTTCAAACAGCAACGCTTAGTCCCAAAACACTTTTTGCGCCGCGAACCGTTTCCATGTTTTGCCGAACTCGGTGACCCGCTCCGCATAGTCATGTTCCATCCAGCCGCGTATGAGCGCGAGCGTATCGTGCCGCGCGGCATTATCCAATTCGTCCAGCAGGCGATGCGCCACGGCGATGTCGTTCAAGGTGCCAAGGATATCTTGCAGCTCGGCCAATGCGGCCACGTAGTCTGTGGTCTTGGATTCGGCGAACAATGAGCCAAACATCTCGGTGCTGTAACGCAGTTTTTTGCAGGAAATGCGCAAGACATGCAGTTGTGCAGCATTTTCGCCGACCAGTGCTTTGCCATGTTTGCTGACCTGCCTGTTGCGTCTCTCCAGGACTTGTACAGCGAACTGTTTCAGCGTGGTTTCCGTGTCACCCCAATGATCGCCGTGCATCCATGCTCCGAAACGCAACAGCAGGCGCTGGAAGTCCTGCGAAGCCAAACTGTTTTCCATGCCGGCATGCTGTTTCTTGCGCGCCTGTTCGCTCACGCTCAACACGTCGTGCAATCCGGCGTGTTCCGGCAGGCGGGTGCAAATGGGAGCCAGTGTTTGTGTCACGAACACATCCCATTCGCGCGAACGTCCAAGTTCCACACACAGCTTCGCCACTTGCTCATGTAAGGCCGTCAATTCGGCATCGGAGTGGAAACGCTGCGCGATGGCGAGCACCACGCGCAGACGGCGCAGCCCGACACGTACCTGATGCAGATATTCCTCGTCAAGTTTCAACAATGCACCCGGAACGTTGGATTGCACATGCGACAGGCAAGCACTAATCAGGCTTTGCAGGGCACTGGTGATGGGCTGCGATTTTTGCAGCGTCGGGAATCGAGCTTTGCTTACCGAAGGTTTTGCGGCGGAGAACAGCAGATAGCCGTATTCCGCTTTGCTGGTGTGCTCAACAACCAGCGGCACGATGTCGAGCAGGGCCAGCGCCAGTTTGAACAGTTGCTTTGGCTCGCCGGATTTGAGTTCGAGTTCCAGTTCCGAGATCGGACAGTTGGATTGCCCGGCCCGTATCTCGCCGCTGTCCATGCACAACTCGATCTCCGCACCTTCGAATTTCAGAAGCCGCACGTTGCGCGAGAAGTCGGTGACGAATACAGGTTGCAAATTGTTGCGCACGCCGTGTGGTAATTCGCCGCCGCTGGCTTTGAGCAAGGCGAAATTCAATTGCTCGGAAGGTACCGCTGTCTCCCACTCGTTGCGCTGATGCAGTCCGGCGCTCACCTCACCGCCACCCTTCAAGGTTTGCAGGAATTGATTTCCCACCCGACGTAACCGCAAGGCCATCGCGCAACGACGCAGTTCAAGATCGCCGGTGTCGTAGTAGATGCTGTAGAGATGGAGCGTGCGGGCACGGGTGGTGGAAAGCGAGCGGAGAAACGGATGACGCTTGAGCCTGATTAGATTTTCAGGAGTGATATGCAGCTTAAGTTCGGTTTCGATGGCCACGACGGAATCAGATCAGGACGGGCCGATCGGGCAATTCGTTGATCTTGTTGGGGCCTATTTGCGGGTAATGCTGTGCTAGATGCGCACCCACACTGCGGATTCCGGCAATGACCCCTTGCTCGAACTTGTTCTGACGGAATGCGGTTTCCATTTCACGGCATACCGCTTCCCAGACTGCCGGGCCAAGCTTGACGTGAATGCCGCGGTCCGCAACGATTTCCACATCACGATCTGCGAGCAACAAGTAGATCAGCACACCGTTGTTGTGTTCGGTATCCCATACGCGCAATTGGGAGAAGACTTCGATTGCCCTTTCACGCGCGGTCAGTCCGGCAAGCAAAGGCTTGATATCCAGTGCAGCTTCGACAGCAAAACGAATCTGTCCAGCATGCGACTGTTCCACCTCCGCGATGGTGCGTTCAATATTATCCAGCGCCAGGCGCGGGAAGGTTCGATGCATCGCTGAATGACTGACCGACAGATGTTTGATGATACGTTTGATGTTCATTTACCAGTCTCCCGAAGCTCCACCACCGCCGAAGCC
>CABEBA010000037.1_pt1 | contig 18379 bp, 16 predicted proteins | sample 3132531 | NCBI WGS metagenome assembly CABEBA01 (sample SAMEA5534344, study PRJEB31848) | metagenome | biome: tundra; feature: field; material: soil | place: USA | collected 2013-05 | depth 0.45 m
TGCACATCCTCGTACGGCTTTTGACTGCCGATGCGCCGTTCCAGCACCATGATCAGGTGATAGCCGGATTGGGTGGCGATCACAGCGCTGAGCTCGTCATCCTTCAATGTCGCCAGTACCTTGAGTAGTTCGGGCATGCCCCGCCCTTCCGTGATCCAGCCCATGTCGCCATTCTGTTTGCGGCCGACGGGATCGATGCTGTTGCTACCGGCCAGAGTGAACAAACTCTCTCCCTGCACTATGCGAGTGCGTAGCGCTTCCGCTTCTTCCCTGGTGGCAACCACAAGTTGCCCGACGTGGTAGCTGGCGGGAATGCGTCCGACTTCCTGATGCTGGGTATACCAACTGCGCAGGGCTTGTTCGTTCGGGATCCACTCTCTGGTTTTGTGCTCCAACAACAGGGCCGGCAGGCGCTCATCAATGAAGCGGGTGAGCTGCTCGCTTACATCTACTCCCTCACGTTCAGCAGCCCTGGACACCAGCAGTAATTCACTGCGATTGTGGAGCTGCTCCTTGATCCATTCCGGGTTGGGTGTTTTCTTCCATTTTTTGGTATCCACGACATCGCCATAGGCAAGGTGCATCCCGTTTCCTTCCATCAGTACGACTTCCGGTTTGATTCCCGGCTTGATGCGTGATTCAAAAAATTTGATGTTGTTGTCTTGCTGTATTTGTTGCAGTGCCGCGCGCTTAACTTCCCGGAATTGCATAGCCACGTAGGATGCCTTGGCCGAATCGAGCCCATTCCCGTCACCCTTGAATTGCTGCTTCATAGCTGCCAGCGTATCTGCGGGAATCGTAACGCTCAAGCGCAATTTGTCCATATAGCCACGGTAGAGCATCCCCATCCGCACATCTTCCATCTCGCGTTTGAATGTCGCTGTTTTGTCCAATCCCAGCCGTTTTGCTTCCAGACTGAGGAGACGGGCTGACACCAACCGGCGCAGCATGTCTCCGCGCAGGCTAGCTTGTTCGTCTTCGCTCATGGTATTGAATTGGGTATTAAACGGCGAGCTGGCGACCGCCAGTTCCAGTTCGTGCGAACGAATCTCATCATGCCCGATAGTGGCCAGCACTTGATCGGCGGCACTTGCATAGAGTGGTGAGCAGATGAAGGAAATTGTCCAAAACAAGCATGTCAGCAACGTTTTTCTGTTCCACATAGTGATTTACCCGTTTGTTTGGTTTAGGAACTTGCTCAGCCCGAATTGTGAACCGGTTTATTTTTTCTACATAGCAAATCGGGGAGTCCGCCTCCCCGATTTGTTTATGCGTCAATCAACGAGCCGACTAGTCTTTTTCTCTTGGAATCGCACCGCCAAGGTCTTTGGCGCTACCGTGCATCCAGGTTACAGCCAAGTCGAAGTCATGCAGGATAGGCTTGCCATCCCATACATGCTCTTTTTTCTTGGCGATCAGCGGCACGCCTTCCTTGTTGGTCTCGTGGCAGGAGGCACACTTCAGCGGACCATGCGAACCATCCGGGTTGTATTGCGCAGCCTGTTTGTACGAAGTCACGTCGGTTGTTGCAGTGACCGGATACAGTCCATGGATGGATTCATGGCAAGACTGACAGGTCAGACCGGCATGTCCTTTCGAGTAGCGCATCGAACTATATTTGCCCGGCTGGTTGATCGGGAAAGCCCTGCCACCCTGACCTTCGACATACGGGGCAGCGTGACAGTCCGCACAGTGCGGTACGCCCGGAGACAACCAGTAATCACGTCCATGCGTTGCCGCATCGTAGGGAACTGCAGTGGCTCCTGTTGCTCCCGAAGGCAGCTTCAGCTTCTTGATGTCCACGGCAGGGTTTGCGGACAGGATAGACACATTGATGTCGCCATCTTCATCTTTGGTCACCATCGGTCCGCCATCCTTGAGTGCAATGACGGCAATATCCGGAACCATGCGCTTGCTTGCCCATGTTTGCAGGATGCCTGATAAGCCCGGTGTGTCTTCACCTTTGTCATTGAGCACGACCTTGGGATCCAGATACTTGGATTTCAGTTCATCCGTGGACACGCCGACGGCCCTGGCAATCTCTTCCAGCGACTTGTTGCGAATCGTGGTGCCGGTCTGCTTGTAGGCATTGGTCAAGTTGTCGCGCTGATACAGTTCACGGGTCAGCTGATTGTGGCAGTTGGTACACCACAACCCTTTGCCGCCTTCCTTGGTGCCGATCTTGGAAACGTTCGTTTGCAACCACTTGCCGATGGCATTCAGGTGCTCGGGTGTTTCAACACCGTCGTGATCCTTGTTCGGATTGGCATGCACATCACGCCCGACATAACATCCTCCGGCAGCATCGCGGTTGTCGCCCAGTGCAAATGCGTTCTTGCCGTCCAAAGTGATTGGATAGCTGGTCATCTTGCCGTCCTGACGGTGCGCCGGATGGCAACCCTGACATGAAGCTGTCCGTCCGAGCGAATCCGGCAATGGTGCTTTGGTCTGGTGCACAGTGTGGATCGCCTGAGTCAGCGCCGAAATGGTCATTTCAACACCCGTCTTCGGGTCCTTGAATGTCTTGGAGGTCAATACGCCAATCACGTTGTCTGCATGGCATTTCTGGCACAACACCGGATCGCGCCCAAGACGGTTATCCAACGAACGGCTGTTGGGATTGTAGTTCTTCATGAAATCCGTTCCGGTGCGGTCGTCGTGCATTTCCAGTATCGAAACCGAGGTGGCTTTCAAATTGGCGATCCAGTCGCTGGCGCCCAGACCTTTCCAGAATGCTCGTTCCTGTTTGTACAGGGTGAACTTGTCGCCATTGGCTGTTTTGTTGCTGTGGCAATTCGCGCAATTGGGAATGTCGATCGGGCTGGTACCAACAAAAGTAATTGGTTTACCGGAGTGCGAGTCGATCACCGGTGCGCCCGTTTTTTCATCCACCAGGCTGACCCAGGCTTCCTGGAACGGCTGAATATCCGCCTCGGTCAAGGTGAGAGGATCTTGTTTCGCCGAGCGATCGTTAAATGGCGTCAGCGGCAATCCCAGCGCGTCCCAGATTCCGGGGTTGGTCAGCATAATGGGAACGTTGTCCAATACGGGAGATTTGGTATAGACGATCGTGCCCACGTCGCCGGTGTAATGCAGATATCCACCCTTCATCGGGCTTCCTACGGCTGCGCCTGCAGGTCCGTTGTCACGGGGAACCGGAATCTGGATACCGACAAACAATTTTTCCTTGTCGGCGCTGGTGTTTTTGGGGTTGGTTCCTTTCAGATCCTTGTAGACGTAAAGGTGACTGAAGTAGGCATTGGCGACATTTTCGTTCGGCCCATATTTGCCGTCACCGTTGATGTCATAAGGAATATCCCAATAGTGCAACTTGTTGCCTTCGGAATAGGTGTTGTCCAAATGGCCGTAAGACAGGCGAAAACGTTTTTTTCCGTCAACCAGCACGCCCGGATCTTTTGCGTCAGCTTCCAGCAATTCCGGGAATTTGTTCGGGCCGGTCGAGGTTTTGACAACCTGACTTTGAACCGAGTTATACGGTGGCAACACGCAGCAGTAGCTGAAATCGAAGCCTGTGCAATGCATGCCCAGTTCGTAGTTGATAGTGATGTTGTAATCGTTTTTCGGCTTGGTGATCGATGGCGCGGCGAACGCCGTACCGATCGCGAAGGCGCATAGCAGCGTCCCAGCGAACCAGATTATTAACTTTTTCACGAATATCTCCCTGTAGTTATTGAGTAAACAATCCCAGACATGGCAGAGGAACTGATCATGTTCGGCCTTAGCCTGGTTTGGTCCGTTGCGCGATGTTTATCCGCGATTTTCGGTGCTGCCATTCCATCCCCATTTCATGTAGACGCAAATCGGGGAGTACGAATTTCTTACTGCATCCGGGGCAGTTTGTGTGCAACGCCCTTGTGGCAATCAATACAGGTTTTGCCCGCCGCTTCGGCTTCTGCGTGTTTGCCTTGTGCACCTTTGTCTTGCTCTGCCAGTTTCATTGCAGCCAAACTGTGGCAATTGCGGCAACCTATCGAGTCCGATTCTTTCATGCGCGCCCATTCACGCTTGGCCATGTACGCACGTCTTGCCTCGAACTTCTCGCGCGTATCAATGGTGCCAACCATCTCAGCCCAAACATCCTCGGCGGCAATCAGCTTGCGATACATTTCGGAATACCAGTTTTTCTTCGGCACGTGGCAGTCGGAACAGACTGCGCGCACGCCGGAACGGTTGGAGTAATGCACCGACTTCTTGTACTCCTCATCGTTATAACTCATGCTGTGACAGGAAGTGCAAAACTCTATGCTATTGGTCGCCTCTACTGCCGTGGTGAATCCTCCCACTACGACCATGATTCCAATCACCAGTACAACCAGCGCGATTCCAATCCGGACTAGAGGATTGCGCGTTGCGCGACCGAATGCACTTTTTTGTCCGGCTTCAGTCATCACGAACGGACATGTTGGTCATTGGCTAACTCCTAAAATCAGTGGTAACTGCCGTAAAACTGAATCAGGGCTTTCATATCCTCTGGCGTGACTTCGTCCAGCTTGGCTTTCATTTTCTTCGGTATCGGTCGCTTGCCCCCGACAAACTCGTCCATGGCCTGGCTCAAATAGGGTATCCATTGCCCTGCCATCATGCCCGCATCGTCTTTGGCCTGGGTGGCACCATCGGAATGACATTTTTCACAGTACATGTCGTGTATTTCTTTGCCTTTTGCAGCCAAGGCCGGATCGAACTGCTGTTTGGCACGCACGAATTTTTTCTTGGATAAATAAACGGCAATCTGGCGCATATCGCCATCTTTGAGGTCTTTCGCAATCTGGCACATGCTGCTCTTTTTGCCCTTGTCCGGCCCGCTGCGATATTTCGTATCGGGACAGTCTCGGTCATGGTCGCGGTACGCCTTGAGGTTGTTGACCAGGAATTCAACCGAATAGCCGCCGATGATAGGCACATCCGACTCGGTACTGGCCCCGTCTTTGCCGTGGCAGTAGGAACATGTCTTCAACTGATTATCCAGACTGGCTGATAGCGCTGAACTCAGCGGTGCCAAGCCGAGCAGAATGCCCAAGGAAAGGTAAGGAATATAGGAATGCCAGCTGCGCTTTTTCAACGTTGCCTCCCCAAGTGAAAAAACATTGCAATTGAAAGGGCGCAGCTCTATTTTTTGGATGTCAGCCAATCTAGCTGACATGGTTGTCGAGTCACATTGCCCACGACAGCATTACATGTGACCGACTTGCCAGCGTCAATCACCCGTAAGGAGAGAGGTTATGACTCGAAAGTGTTATTAACCTGATTGCTTATAAGTAATTGCTTATATTGGAATTACTTGACTAATTTACGCTGACGCGCCCGAACTTGCGCTTGCCGACTTGTGCTACAACAACTACACCTGCCTTGAGTTGCATCGCTTTGTCGCTGACCTTTTCGCCGTCGAGTTTGACGCCACCCTGATCGATCATGCGTAGCGCTTCGGAGGTGCTGGCGACCAGCCCGGCCTGTTTGAGCAGATTGGCGATAGCAATGTGGCCGTCTGTACTGGCGACGGTAATTTCGGGCATGTCGTCCGGCAACACGCCTTTCTGGAAGCGCGCTTCGAATTCTGCCAGTGCATCTTCGGCCACCTTTTGCGTGTGGAAGCGGGCGACGATCTCCTGCCCCAGCATCACCTTGATGTCGCGCGGGTTGCGGCCTCCGTTCACTTCTTCGCGCCAATGCTCGATCTGCGCCAAACTGCGGAAAGAAAGCAGCTCCAAGTAACGCCACATCAGGTCGTCGGAGACGGACATGAGTTTGCCGAACATCTCCTGCGGGGCGTCGGTCACGCCGATGTAGTTGCCCAGCGATTTGGACATCTTATTGATGCCATCCAGACCTTCCAGTAGCGGCATGGTGAGTACGCACTGTGCGGGTTGACCGAAGTGCTTTTGCAGTTCGCGTCCCATCAACAGGTTGAATTTCTGGTCGGTGCCGCCGAGTTCGATGTCGGCCTTGAGCGCGACGGAATCGTAGCCTTGCACCAGCGGGTAGATGAATTCGTGGATGGCGATGGGCTGGTTGGCTTTGTAGCGCTTGGAGAAGTCGTCGCGTTCCAGCATCTGCGCCACGGTGTGGGTGGCGGCAAGGCGGATCAGATCGACCGCGCTGAATTTGTCCATCCAGGTAGAATTGAAAACGACTTCGGTCTTGGCCGGATCGAGCACTTTGAACACTTGGTCGCGGTAACTCTGGGCATTGGCAAGCACCTGCTCACGCGACAAGGGCGGACGGGTCGTATTCTTGCCCGTGGGGTCGCCGATCATGCCGGTGAAGTCGCCGATCAGGAACAGCGCGTGGTGTCCCAAATCCTGCAACTGGCGCATCTTGTTGAGCAGCACGGTGTGCCCCAGGTGCAGGTCGGGCGCGGTCGGGTCGAAGCCGGCTTTGATACGCAGCGGGCGACCCAGTTCGAGCTTTTTGATTAACTCGGATTCGAGCAGCAATTCTTCGCTGCCACGTTTGATTTGATTGATGATTTCTTGTTGACTCATGTCGAAAGACCGCTTGTCATTAATCTAGTCCAATGTCTAAGCGGGTTTTGAGGGCTTGCCGCTTTCTGTTAAAGTGGCGCCCTAAAATTCAATAAGTCTTGTTGTCTGCCGATAAAGGATCTACGGACATTCAGCAAGCACTGCCGCTTTGGGAGCCGCGAATGTTACCGCAAAACACTTTGTCACACGCACACAAAATGAAGCTCCGATGGCTCGTCACCTTGTCCAGCCTGCCTTTGCTTGGAGTAGTGACGGCTTTCGGCATCATGCCGCAGACAGATGCTTTATCGAAGGCGCAACAAACCCTGATCGAAGATATCACCCTGCCATTTACCGCCGCCGTCGCCAGTAACTCAACCACTTTCTGGCGCAACGAGCGCATCCAGCGCGGTGACACCGTCGCCGAGTTGTTGCGCCGACTGAACGTGGAAGACCAAGCTGCAAGCGATTTCCTGCGCAAGAACAAATCCGCCGAGGGACTGCGTCAGTTGGCCGTGGGCAAGGAAGTTCAGGCGGAGACGGATGCCAACGGCGCGCTGCTGGCGTTGCGCTATCCTGGCAATGATGGCAATCAGGTGGTCATCGAGAAGAATGACAACAGTTTCAAGGCCCGCACCCTGCCTGCACTGACCGAGAAACGCATCCAGATCCGCACCGGTGAGATTAAAACCAATCTCTTCGCCGCGACCGATGAAGTCGGCCTGCCCGACCCGGCAGCCAATCAGTTGGCAGATATCTTTGGCGGTGACGTCGATTTCCACCGCGATCTGCGCAAGGGTGACAAGTTCACGGTGATCTATGAGATGAACTACATCAATGGCGAGCCGGCACGCACCGGGCGTATCCTCTCTGCCGAGTTCGTCAACCACGGACACGCTTTCCGCGCTGCGTATTTCCAGACCACCGAATTCACCGGCGACTATTACTCACCGGAAGGCAAGAGTATGCGCAAAGCCTTCCTGCGCTCACCCATCGAGTTCTCTCGCGTCAGCTCCGGTTTCAGCAAATCGCGTTTCCATCCGATACTTAACAAGTGGCGCTCGCATAAAGGTGTGGATTACGCCGCGCCGATGGGTACCAAGGTCAAAGTGACCAGCGACGGTACGGTGGCTTTCGTCGGCAGACAAGGCGGTTACGGCAACGTGGTGATGGTCAATCACCAGGGGCGCTTCACCACGGTGTACGGCCACTTGTCGCGTTTCGCCGGCGGAATGCACAAAGGACAGCATGTGGGGCAAGGGCAGATCATCGGCTACGTCGGCATGACCGGCTTAGCCACAGGACCGCATCTGCATTACGAATTCAAAATGAACGGAGTCCAGCGCGACCCGCTGAAAGTGGCGCTGCCGGATGGAAAACCGATCAGCGAAGCGCAAAAGACCGCTTTCGCGGAAGCGACCAGCGGACTGTTTGGGCGGCTGGATATGTTCCACAACACCCGTATCGCCAAGCTCGATTAACGTGATAATCGCGCAGCGACTTGGTCGCCGTCTTTGGGCGGCCTAGTCGAATGGCTAGTTGCTCTATCAGAGGATTGAGGCGAGGGAAATGAGCATGGCAGGTTTCATTATCATGGGTGGCATTCCAGCCATGCTCGTTAGGTGAGTTCTCCATCAGATCTCTATATCGGCATCATGTCCGGCACCAGTCTTGACGGCGTTGATGCCGCATTGGTTGATCTCTCTCAAACCTCACCCCGTCTTGTTTCCAGCTTCTTCCAGCCTTATCCGGAACCGCTGAAAGAGGCGTTGCTCGCGCTGCATCAGGCCTCCCCTAACGAACTGCATCAGGCACAACTCGTCGCCAACCGTCTGGCGCGCGAATATGCCGAGGCGACGCATGCCTTGTTGAAAAAAGCGGGCGTGCCTGCCGCACAAATACAAGCCATCGGCTGCCACGGTCAGACTGTGCGCCATCGTCCCGAACACGGCTATAGCATACAACTCAACAACGCGGCACTCTTGGCTGAACTGACCGGCATCAATGTGGTGAGCGATTTCCGCAGTCGCGACATCGCCGCCGGCGGACAAGGCGCACCGCTGGTTCCTGCTTTCCACGACAAGGTATTGCGCCACCCAAACATCCACCGCGCTATCCTCAACATCGGGGGTATCGCCAATCTGACCGATCTCGCGCCAAACCGTGCAACCTCAGGCTTCGATACCGGTCCCGGCAACCTGCTGATGGATGCATGGATCGCTCGCCATCTGGACGAGTCCTACGACAAGAACGGCGCATGGGCTGCCGACGGCAAGATCATCCATACCCTGTTGCAACGTTTGCTGGCTGAATCGTATTTCGCTGCTGCCCCGCCCAAGAGCACCGGGCGCGACCTGTTCAACCTCGCCTGGCTGGAAAGATATCTGACCGGAAACGAAGCACCTGCGGATGTGCAGGCAACATTGCTTGCACTCACTGGCGAGAGCATCACCGTTGCCGTGCAACGTTTCTGCGCGGGAGCGAAAGAGATATATCTGTGCGGTGGCGGTGCGCACAACGAGGCGCTGGTCGTATACCTGCAGCGCAAGTTGCCACAATACAAAATTCAAAAGACCGAGGTGCTGGACATCGCCGCCGACTGGATGGAAGCCATCGCTTTTGCCTGGCTGGCACAGCAGGCTTTGCACCTGCGCCCCGGCAATCTGCCTGCGGTCACGGGCGCTCGACATCCTTGCGTGCTGGGTGCGATCTATCCCGCATAAAAAAACGGGGCGCAATGCGCCCCGTTCTTGAAACAACCACTATATCGTTTACGCCGAGAACGACGAACCGCAACCACAAGTGGTAGTGGCATTCGGGTTCTTGATGACGAACTGCGAACCTTCCAAGCCTTCCGTGTAATCGATCTCTGCACCGACCAGATACTGGAAGCTCATCGGGTCGATCAGCAACTGCACGCCGTTCTTGCTCATCACGGTGTCATCTTCGTTGGCGACTTCGTCAAAAGTAAAGCCGTACTGGAAGCCTGAACAACCGCCACCACTGACGAACACGCGCAGCTTCAGTTCAGCATTGCCTTCTTCTTCGATCAGTTGTTTAACTTTGTTTGCCGCGTTGTCCGTAAACAGTAACGGGTCTTGCATTTCGGTCACTGCATTCATATTGCCTCCTAACTGGTTTGATTATGACTCGGCTGACCCGAGCTTAAACGCCACTACTTTATCTTCCGTTTCCGCCAAGTGGATCAGTCTGCCCTCGACGATCGCGCCCAACTGTATCTCCAGCCTCTTATAGTGTACATCTCCTATGACCTTGGCCTTGCTCTGTAGTTCCAGATACTCCGCCGAATTCACAGGGCCAACTATAGATCCGTTCACCACCAGATGGGTGACCTTAATCTCGCCGTCCACACGCGCATGCTCACTCAACACCAAGGTACTCGGTTTGCTCAAATCCGCAATCACATTCCCTTTGATCTCGCCATCAATACGCAGCCCGCCCGTGAAATAGACGTTACCTTCAATCCTGGTTCCGGCACCAACCAAGGAGTCGATACGATTCTGCGGCTTGCTATTCCTATTGCTAAACATACTTACTTCTCCTTTAGGACAAAGGGGGCAGGTCGACTGTCTGCTTGATCTTGGGTTCCCGCATCCCTTTTTCGAACACACGCACTTCCACGCTTTCGACCTTCATCTCTGGTGGTAACTTAAATCCCTTGTCTAAACGCTGGTAATACTTGAAACTCAACTGGTAAGCTGCCACGTCGGATTGCGAGCCTTCTTGTGGGAATTGTAGCACTACTTTCTTGCCAGCCTGCTCGCCGTTCACCACCAGCTGCATACTCCCTTGAAATGCCTTGCCACGTTGTTGAACACTCTGTACCAGCAACATATGGCAGAGGTATTCGCCGGGTAGACTGTCCGGCTCGATCTTCAAACGATGTATGGACAATTCAGCTTCGCGCGACCCTGTCAGCGGCAAATTCTGGAAGAAAAGCAAGTCCTCCTTCAGGCGTGCATTCTCATCGTTCAGATTCTTCAGCTGCGTTGCAACCCCCAGGTTAGAAGCTTGGTCGATTTGCCCCTGACGCTCATAAGCTGCGATTTTATTGGCTTGTGTTGCATTTTCGCCTTCCAAATAATGCACCCGATCACGCAATTCGCTTAATTCTTTTTCCGACTGTCCTCGATGGAAACCCGCCAGCTCCAGACCTGAACCGTATGCCCACCAGACCATCAACCCGATCAGCAAAACGAAGGGGAGCGCAATCGCCCAACGCACATACCAGGGCACATGCGGACGCACCGACAGGCGTGGCGCGGAAATGCTGAATTTGCGGCGAAAACTTCGTATCATTTTCATATCAGGGTAACAAAGGAACCATGTTCAGCCCTGCCGACTCCGGCAAACCGAACATGATGTTCATGTTCTGTACCGCCTGCCCTGCCGCACCCTTAACCAGATTGTCGATCACCGATAACACCACTACCGTATCACCGCCTTGCGGTCTGTGCACCGCGATGCGGCACAGGTTGGAACCGCGCACAGAACGCGTTTCTGGCATGCTGCCCGCAGGCAATACATCGACGAACGCCTCATTGGCATAACGTTGTTCGAACAAGGCTTGCAAGTCCGCATCTTTCTTGAGCCGCCCATACAGCGTTGCATGGATGCCGCGTATCATCGGCGTCAGGTGCGGCACAAAGGTCAGTTCGACCGGTTTGCCAGAGACGTTCGCCAGACCTTGCTTGATCTCCGGCAGATGCCGGTGACCGGCCACACCGTAAGCCTTGAAATTGTCCGACGCTTCGGCGAACAAAGTGGGGATTTCAGCCTTGCGCCCTGCACCGGAGACACCGGATTTTGAGTCGGCGATCAATGAACCTTCCTCGACCACTCCCGCTTCCAGCAAAGGGATAAAGCCCAACTGTACCGCAGTCGGATAACAACCCGGATTGGCCACCAGCCGCGCCTGTTTGATCTTCGCCCGATTCACTTCCGGCAGGCCATACACCGCCTCCGCCACCAGGTCGGGACAGGCATGGGTCAAGCCGTACCATTTTTCCCACTCGGCAATATCTTTGATGCGGAAATCCGCCGCTAGGTCGATGACCCGCACCCCGGCATCCAGCAAAGCCCTTGTCTGTTGCATGGCGATGCCGTTGGGGGTGGCGAAGAACACGACGTCGCATTGATCGAGATGTGCTTCGTCGGGGTGGGTGAAAGGCAGATCTACATAACCGCGCAAGCTGGGGAACATCTGGCTCACCAGTGTGCCCGCATCGGCACGCGAAGTGATCACCCGCAACTCTACCTGCGGATGCCCCGCCAACAGCCGCAGCAACTCGACTCCGGTATAACCTGTTCCGCCAACGATCCCGACCTTAAGCACTGTTTTCACCTCAAAAATCAGCTGCAAATGATAAAGGAAAAAGCCGCCAAAAGGCGGCTTTTTCTGTCCTGCGACAACCCCACAGATGGGATTAACGCTTGGAGAATTGCTTCCTGCGGCGCGCCTTGCGCAGACCGACCTTCTTACGCTCGACTTCACGTGCATCGCGAGTAACCAGACCCGCCTTGCTCAACACTGGCTTCAGGTTTGCGTCGAAATCAATCAGCGCGCGGGTGATGCCGTGACGCACCGCACCGGCTTGACCGGATTCGCCGCCACCGGCAACGTTCACCATGATGTCGAACTTGCCCATCATTTCGGTCAATTCCAGCGGCTGACGCACCACCATACGACCTGTCTCGCGCGAGAAAAACTCGTCGATCGGCTTGTCGTTGACAACGATTTCGCCCTTGCCGGGCTTCATGAACACACGTGCCACCGCGCTCTTGCGACGGCCTGTTCCGTAGTTATAAGTTACGCTCATAATTAAGCTTTCAACAGTTCAATAGGTTTCGGTTGCTGCGCGCTGTGCGGATGAGTTGCACCGCCATAGACCTTAAGCTTGCTCAACATCGCATAGCCCAGAGGTCCTTTTGGCAACATGCCGCGCACGGCCTTTTGCAACACGCGCTGTGGATGGCGCTGTTGCAGCTTCAGGAAATTGGTTGCGTGAATACCGCCGGGATAACCCGTATGGCGGTAGTAAATCTTGTCCTGAGCCTTATTGCCGGTCACGCGCAGCTTGTCGGCATTGACGACCACGACGAAATCGCCGGTATCAACGTGCGGTGTGTAGATGGCCTTATGCTTGCCGCGCAAGCGGGCAGCGATTTGGCTGGCCAAACGGCCCAGTATCTTATCGGCGGCATCCACCAGCAACCAGTCATGCTGGACTTCGTGCGGCTTTGCGGAAAATGTTTTCATGGCATTTCCAAACTAAAAATGGTTAACAGACTGCGAAGGGCGCGCATTCTATGTCAGGCATCTAACCCTGTCAAACAAAAGTCTTGCACCCGCTGCAACCCCCTGTATGACACTTGCAGCTCACGCGCTGCCAAATGGCGCTTTTACCGCCTAAAGCTTCAACATCCGCACAGTTTGCGACATATCTGACAAGTCGACCACCCGATAACGCATCCGGTCCGTATCGTTATCAGTACAAGTCGTCGAACTGCCGTCCAAAGCCAGTTTGATGCCGTATTTCCTGCCATCCCCGCTGCAATCCAGACCGTAGTGCATATGTCCGAACAATAGACCCTGCGTCCTATCGCGTAGAACCTGACATAAGGAATAGGCATCTTTCAAGCGCAGGAATGGGCGCGTCAACTGAACATATAGATAATTCAGCGGGTTGCGGTCTCCCACATCGGGCATCACGCTGTAGCCAAAGGTGAACGGATGATGGTGCAGATAAATGACGACTTGCTTGCCGGATAATGCGGGACTATCCAGCAGTTGATTCAATGATGACAGCTGCCTTTCCCCAAGATGCCCCTCGGCGAACCAGCGCTCCCAGAAACTCAATTCTTCCGCATTCGAATCCAGACCGATGAAAACGTGATTCCCTACCTCGCTCAACACCGGAAACTCGTGCGGCTTGCCCTGAAAGATGAAATCGCCAAACATCAGCTGAAACGCTTGCGCATCTTCTTCATCCACTGACATTGCATCGCCGTAGTCGTGGTTGCCGGGACACAACAGCACCCGGTAGCGCGTGGCTAGACGATCCAGCAACAAACGTCCTGCTTGCCTGTTCGCCTCCGTCGCGCTGTCGATGAGGTCGCCGGTGTGGACGATGACACAATTTCCGGGTGCATCCGGGGGATTAGCGAGCAAATCATCCACGACACGCTCGAAACGAAACGTGTTGTCGCCGCGTCCGATGTGCGTATCGCTGATGTGGATCAGTTTCATGGTCGCCCTGCAGAAATCAAGAAGGGCCACACCCTAAAACACCCGCATTGACGACGCAATATGCCAAACGGCCTAGATACTGCCTAGTCCTCGCGCAAGCAGTTGAGCTATATCACAATCCATCCAGCCAACTTTTCCAGCGCAGGTATTTTTCTTGAAGTTGGGGGAGTCTGTGTATCACCTTGATCTGTTCGGCTTGCCTCATATCGGATATCTCCAAATCTGCGGCAAGCTGTGCAGCCCCGATCAGACTGGCGTCTGTCTGCAACAAACGGTAGGAAGCGAATGGCACGCACTGTGCGATTCCTTGTTGCAGACACTGCAAACTGGACAAGCCACCTGAAAGATAGACGCGCTCGATACCGAACTCGCGTTCGAAATCTTCCAGTATCTGTGCCACGCGAAAGATGATGCCTTCCAGCAGCAACAGTGCAATGCGTTGCGCAGGCAGATGTTCAACCGGCTCTGAAAAGGTGAGGCCCAAGTCGCTGCGAAAATACGGGGCACCCAGCCCACTCGGTTCAGCCAAACAAAATATGTCGTCGCAGGCCAGCTCTTCAACGTGACATTCCCCGACCGGATAGGGTGCCAACGCAGCAGCGATGGAGTTGAGCGTTCCCTCGACAGCCAGATGCAACTGTCGTGCACTGTCTTGCCATACCAAAGTTTGCAGATAGCCATCCGGTGCACTCCGCCCCTGCGGCAAATAACAGACAACGAATCCGCCCGTGCCCAGATTGACCAGCGCTTCCGGCTGGCCGCTAGCGATGCTGGCCACCAGTGCAGCCGATTGGTCGCCCACGCTGGCTTGCAAGATCAGTCCATCCTCAATTTGCAGCCCCAGTCCGGAGGAAGGTTTGATCTGCGGCAAGATTTGTAGCGGAATGCCGAACAGTTCGCACAATGCTGGCGACCACTGCTGAGTATGAATATCCATCAGCAGGGTGCGCGCGGCCATCGACACGTCAATCAGATATTGCTTGCCGCCGGTCCAGCGCCAGATGAGAAAAGTATCCAGCGTGCCGAGCAACCACTCGCCGCTCAGCAGACGTTCGCGCCAGGATGGATTTTTCTGCAACAGAACACGCAATTTGGGTGCAAGGTAATACGGAGTGAGCGGTAACCCGGCAAGTTCGCGGATAGTGAACTCCCGGTCACGCAACGTGGTGCAGCTTTCCGCTCCTCGATCATCCTGCCATGAAATGAGCGGCGTGACCGGCTTTCCACTGGCGCGATCCCAGATCAGAAAGGAAGAGCGCTGGCTGCACAGGCCGAGTGGCAGGTGCACTTCCGACACGTTACCGACGAAGTCGGCAGCTTGCGGGAGGAAGTGCAATGCGCCAGCTCCCGCACCCGAGGGCTCCGCCCCACCGCGTCGCGGGCGCACTTCCGACACGTTACCGACGAAGTCGGCAGTTTGCGGGATAACCAGCGACTTGGCTGCGGTCTTTTGCAGCCTAGTCGAATGGCTAGTTGTTTTATCCAGGAAGTGCGATGCGCCCGCTCCCGCACCAGAGGGCTGCGCCCCACCGTGTCGCGGGCGCGCATCCGTTTGCGCCAGACATTCGGACAACACCCCATCCGCAATCGCTGCATAGGCACCCGCATCGCTCTCAAATCGCCCGCCGTCCGCTGTGATCTTGGGCGCAGGTCGGGCAACGATACCGCTGAGTAAACCGTCTTGCGACAGCAGACCGGCCTTGATTGTCGTCGTACCCAGATCGAGTGCGACAGCGACGATCAAGGGCGGCATGCCTTAATCTCTTGCTCTATTCTGCTTGCATCCCAACCCATTGCAGGCGCAACCAATTCGGCGAGATGATGAACCTCTCCTTCGCCCAGCTGCGCCAGAATCAGCAGAGGCATGCGGCGGCGCAGTAAATCTGACAGATGCAAAACCATTTCGTCACGGGCACACAGCAGCAAATCGGCATAGATGAACGGAAGATCCGACACGATGCGCGCCGCCAGTTGCGGCGTTTCTTTGACGATATTGAATACTTGTTCTATACGATTGCCGTGACGACGCATCAGCCATTTCGCGCTCTCCGCGTCGATACCCAGGCGCCGGGCTTGCGCATCGGCTTCTTCCGCCCACGCGGCAAAATCCTGCTGCGGCTTCCACGGAAAATCTCTGTTATTTGTTGCACAGCCGGTTGCCACGCCAAGACGCGCGCAAACCGCATCGACAATGACGGTCGCATCTTCACGCGCCGAGGTAAGCTTGCCACCAATTGCGTTATGCAGCCCGTTGCTTGACGTCTTCAATTCCCAATCGCGGCTAACCGCAGAAGGATGGGCAGCATCACTTTGCTTCATCACGCGCAATCCGGCATAACTGCCGATGACATCCTGCTTCGTCCACGCAGTCTTAAGATAGCGGTTGGCGGCAGCGAGCAGGTACTCCTCCTCTTCCGCTTCGACGACAACGCGATCGATATCGCCGCGATAGTCAGCATCGGTGGTACCCAGCAAAGTGCGCCCGTACCACGGGATGATAAAGAACACGCGCCCGTCTGCCTTCGCTGTGAGCAAGATAGCTTCGCTGGTCGGCAAGGCAGGCATTACCAAATGAATGCCTTTGCTCAAACGACACCAAACACGGCCTTGTTCTGTCGCCGACGTCCACTGACCGGCGGTGCTGACGTATTGTCTGGCATGCACTTGTGCCGCCACATCCGTCACTCCATCTTGCACCGTCGCACCGCATACTCTCCCACGGTCTTCATTCCACGCGATGAGCTTGGCGTAGTTCACGCACACCGCGCCGTGTGCCATCGCGCCTGCCACCAATTCCAGTACCAGTCGCGCATCATCGGTCTGCGCATCGCCGTAGGTGAAGCCACCTTTCAATGTCTCTTCATCAAGAAAAGGGAAGTGCCCAGAAAATTTCGCGCAGCCGAAATGACGATGCCGCATCTGTTCTTCCGGAAAACCTGCCAGCGTGTCATATAGCGTCAATCCGGCTTTCAATTTCAACGTGCCATTGCGACTGTCGGAATATACCGGCACACCGAAACGCAACGGCCATACGCGATGTGGCGCGACTTGCAGCAGCATGCGCCTCTCCTTCAGCGCTTTGCGTACCAGCTTGAAATCATAGGTCTCCAGATAGCGCAGTCCGCCGTGGATCAACTTGCTGGATGCGGACGACGTCGCGCTCGCCCAATCGCCCTGCTCGACCAGCGCGACTTTCAAGCCGCGCAGTGTCGCGTCGTAAGCCGTCCACGCACCATAGATGCCGCCGCCGCAAACCAGCAGATCGAATTCGCCTTGTAATGCCGAGAAATCGCGCTTCATTTATCCCTCATCTGCAACGCTTTTTGCGGCACATCGCTGATCAACACATCCACACCCAGTGTCAGCGCACGATTGATCTCTGCTTCGGTATCGCAGGTATAGACGGCAATGTGTTTGCCGCGTTCCCGCAGCAGCGCGACCATGTCCGCATCCAGGGTCGAGATATGAACACACAAGCCGTATAAAAAAGGTTGCTTGTCCAAGGCATAGCGCGCATCGCTCAGGTTGTGTTCCGGCTCCAGATTGAACACCAGCGGAAGTTCCGGCGCAAAGCGATGCGCATAGATCAGACTCTCCAGATTAAAGGATGACACCATGATGCGGTCATCCGTCACCGCACCGACCAGCGCCAGCGTCTTGCGGACTTTGAGCTCTTGCCGCACAAGCATTTCCCAGTCGCGGTTTTTGATCTCCAGCAGCAGGCGGCAACGCGCGCGATAGGCCGCGATGAATTCCTGCAAACTCATCACACCCTCGGATTTTGTCGATGCGGCAAAGTGTGCGGCGAAATCCATCGCCTGCAACTGCGCGTAATCGAAATCGTCGATGTGATCGCCGGGCAGATTCAGTTTCTTCAGATAGCGGTCATGCCACAACACGGCGACCTCGTCGCGACTGAGCTGGACATCGGTTTCGATGCCTTCAATCGGATAGGCAAGTGCCTTGTCGAAAGCGCTGCGCGTGTTTTCTGCTGCTTCCCTATTTGCGCCGCGATGGGCAAAGATCATCGTTTTACTCATGGCAAACATTCGATAAATTTCTGCATGGATGCTTCCATCGCCGCATAGTGCGGGTTGAACATCAGCCTCCGCAACAGACCATGTTTCAGATTCTGTGCGTGAACTTCGCCGTGCCACACTTCTTCTGCCCGTGCACGGCAGGCTGCATAACCATCCATGTCGTGCGGCAAGTAATGCAGACAGTTCGCGTAGCCGCCGGCCGCGCCGTAATGTTCATCATCCGGCGGCATGACGATTGCCGTGTGTGCGCTGCTCAGAATGCGTTTTTCCGGCACCGCACTGTTCACCCACTCGACATTTTGCTGCTCGACCTTTGCATTCGAGTACCAGACCAGTTTGCTGCATGGATGAAGCGTCCGCTGCATGAAACGCAGGGTCGCGGCCGAATTCACCGTGGCATCGTCCGCACTGGCGACGGCGAATACCGGGATGTTCACTTCGCTTTTCGGCAATGCCTGCGTCAGCGCATACATCTGCGCCGCGGCATTTTTGCAGAACGATTCATATTTGTAGAGATCGCGATCTTGCATCCTGCTCACCCATGCTGCCCTGGGAAACAGCCAGCTATACAGCTTGTGCAGATTCGCCCA
>CABEBA010000038.1_pt1 | contig 18350 bp, 23 predicted proteins | sample 3132531 | NCBI WGS metagenome assembly CABEBA01 (sample SAMEA5534344, study PRJEB31848) | metagenome | biome: tundra; feature: field; material: soil | place: USA | collected 2013-05 | depth 0.45 m
ACCGGCACGGTGTTATACGGATTCATAACCGCCAAGTCTTCCGGCTTGTTGAAGACATCCACGTCAATGACCTGGAAATCCATGCCCTTCTCGAACAAAACGAAGCGACAGCGGTGGCTATAGGGATCGGTTGTCCCCGAATACAATGTCATCATCTAGCAAATTATCCTTTTATCAATTGGTTACGCGCCATTGTTCTGCGCACCAGTTGATACCCTACCACGATGACGGCCATGCTGACCAGCCCTCCCCACAAAACGGGGATCGTTCCTGTCCCATTTATGCCTGCGACCCAGACGAAACGCTCTAGCAATGTGCCGATGATAATGCCAACCGCGACTGTAACCGTCAGCTTTGGATTGTGACGCGTCCCAGGAAAGCTCAGCATAATAAATGGAATGACGTACTTCAAAGCCACCATAGACCACCACAACACGCTGTAATCACCGTTCTGCATACCGTCTATGCGGTCACGCTCATCTCCAAGATTGCCGTACCAGATGGTCAGGTATTGTGCGAAGAAGGTATACATCCACAGCAAAGTGAACGCCAACATCATCTGTGCCAGATAGTTGTAGACGTATTCCTTTACCGGACGTACCAGCTTATCGCGGTTATTCAGCACATATATCCAGATCAAAAGGAAAGCCAGGAACATGCCGAAATTGCTGACGATATTTTGCATGCCATAGATGGCGCTATGCCACGACGGCTTGAGGGTCATCTCGAAGTCCCATGCCACCATAGTGCCGTACAGCACGGTAAAGAACGGGATCCAAGTTGCAATATGATGGAAACGTGCCGCATCTTCCGGGCTATTCTCGCGTACTTTCAGGCGTTTGATGAACAACCACCACAGATACATGACAGTCAATATGCCGATGATCTCGCGTGCCGCCAACAAAGGCAGCGTGTACCATCCGGGCATATGTACGTTTTCCCCGTGGCTGGTGTGCCCGATCCAGGGGAAGGTATGTTCACTACCGACCAACAGAATCACCAACAGCACCAAAGCAAGGGGAAACAGTGCAAACAACGCTGTCGCCAGATGTTTAATTTCGACGAACCATTTCGCTCCGACCAAATACAGCACGGAACAGAACGCCACGCCGCTCAAAGAAAGATAGAGCACGATTATGAAATTGACCGACAGAACCGACCAGTTGCTATAAGAAATCATTTGTTCCCCCGTTATTTGGCTGCCGACATCTTATCCACAGCGGGCTTGGTCTGTTGAATGACTTTGCGCACATAATTGACCACATGCCAACGCTCTGTGGGTGACAAATCGTTAGCATAGATCGGCATGACAGCCCCGCCGAACGTCATGTATCCAAAAATGAAACCATCGGTACGCTCGCGCGTCTGTTGCGCAGACAGGTTATAAGGTTGCAAAGCAAGCTTGGCCCCGACATAACCATCCCCCTGACCGCTCTTGCCATGGCATGGAACACAGTAGATCTGAAACAATTGTCTTCCCGCCTCTACCGACTTGGCATCCGCCGGAACCGGATTTTTCGCCTTTTCTGCGACCATCTGATCTTTGATCAGATTAGCCGTTCCGGGTACCGGAACGGAACGCTTGGGGAACGGAGTCATGCCGGGATTGGCCGGATCGACACTCTCCTGCGGCTTGATACTGATCTGGTTAGCCATGTCTTGCGACCAAGGCCAAGCTTGGGCCACTGCGGGCAATAACAGCAATGCGATTAGTAAGCTTAGTTTTTTCATTTCCCAGCCTCTTCCTGTATTTCCAATGCACGATGCTTGGTAAATACCGCCTTGATAGTTGCAACTGCAGACGCATCCGCCTTTATCAAAATCCCAATCTGATCTTCGGAAACCTTGGCGCTATACAGCGGCGAACGTTTTGCCGGCAGGCCCGCACAAATCAGGAAACCCAGCACCGTAATGTACACACCGCCCAGAATGAACATCTCATAGGTCAAAACAAAATCAGGAGGAAGCGGCACGATTGGCTTGCCGCCCTTCAGTTGCGAGAAAAAATTCGCCTGCGCACTCGAAATTCCGAGAAAAGCCAGCAGCCCGCCTAGCGATGCACCAGCCAAGGTGAACCACTGAACATTGGCCGACCTGACGCCCAACACTTCTTCCACCTCAGGATGCTCGATGGGAGACTTCAAGGTCAGATTCTTAAAGTCAAACCCTTTGATATTTGCTGCACGCAACTCCGCGATGACTGCTTCCGCCTCATCAAAGTTGTTATACAGGGCGAGTAAGTGATGTTGACTCATCAGTGCGCTCCCTTCTCTGCAAGTTCGCTCTTCTTCAAAGCCAGGGTGCGGTGGTAAACCATCTCCTTGACCTCATACATAGACACCGACGGGAACACTTTGCAGAAGATCATGAACAGCAAGGTGAACCAGCCAAAGCTTCCAAATACGATGCCCCACTGGACTAGGCTAGGCCATTGGTCGTGGTCCCACGTCCATGGGTAATAGCCATGGGAAAACGTCGGAGAAACGATCATCCAGCGCTCCAGCCACATACCCAGGTTAAGCAAAATGGACACGGCAAACATTACGGGGATGTTGGTCTGAAAACGTTTGAACATCATTACAAACGGAACCACCGAGCCGCAGAAGATCATCGCCCACCAGAACGGTGCATACGTACCCGTTGCTTTCTGGATCAGCACATCTTTGGAGGCTTGGTCATGGCTATACCAGACTGAAGCGAACTCGATACAGTTCAGGTAAGTCCACACCATCGCGATGGCAAAAGTCAGGCGCACGATCTTCTTCAAGATCGGCAGCGTCATGTATTCCTCAAACTTGAACACATAGCGCAGGATGACGAACAGCGTGATGATCGCCGCGCAACCGGAATACAGCGCGCCTGCCACAAAGTACGGAGGGAACGAAGTCACGTGCCAACCCGGTTGTTGCGACATGGCGAAGTCGGAGGCCACGATTGAGTGCACCGACACCGCCAGCGGAATCAGGAAACACGCCACCGTCAGGTAAGTCACACGGAAGTTTCGCCATTGACGATCAGTACCTTCCCAGCCCAGTGCGAGCAAGGTGTACAACTTTTTGCGCCAACCCGGGTGCAGGTGATCGCGACAAATAGCCAAGTCGGGAATCATGCCGATGAACAAAAAGATCACCGAGGAACTGAGGTAAGTGAAAATCGCCATCGCGTCCCACAACAAAGGGGACTGGAAATTCGGCCAGGTCCAGCGCTCGCTCGGATAAGGCACCGCGTAATAGAACTGCCACAGGCGCCCCAAGTGCACCATCACAAACAGGCCCGCCGTCATCAGCGAAAAAGTCGTCATCGCCTCGGCAAAGCGGTAGATCGGTTTACGCCAATCCGCATGCATCAAATGCAAAATGGCCGACAGCAAAGTACCGGAGTGACTCATGCCGATCCAGAAAATGAAGGTGGCGATGTACAGTCCCCAAACATGCGGGTTGTCCAAATTAGCCACGCCCAATCCCATGTTGTATTGGTAAATCTCGCAACCCAAGCCAACGCTGAATACCAACAAGGCTACGAACACGATGACCCAATACAGTCTGCGCGGAGATTCCAAACTCTTTAATACATCCTGGTTAATCTGCGCCCAAGAGATGTCTTCGCGGATATCTTTTCCCATTATATTTTCCCCTTCCCCTGTTCCTTTAGACGGCGCTCTCGCGTACCCGCTCCATATACATCACCGACGGATACGGCCGGAGTTCTTCAAAAATCCGATAGCCACGCAGAGTGCTGGGGTCGGCCTGATTGTCCTTGGCTTGCTCTTCTTCTGCCAGTTCGACCTTCTGCTTCTCCCACTGTTTGGCCACTTTGGATTCCGCATCGACCAAGTTTCCAAAAGAGATCGCATTGGTCGGACAGGCCTGCTGGCATGCAGTTTGCACTTCGCCGTCGCGCACTAAGCGGCCCTCGGTGCGCGCCGTGTTTTTGGCAGCATAGGTACGCTGTACACAGAAGGTGCACTTCTCCATCACACCCTTGCCGCGAACGGTGACATCCGGATTGAGCTGCTGTGTCATTTCGGCAGGCCAGACATTTTCTGTTGTTGGGTAATCCCACCAGTTGAAATAACGCACCTTGAACGGACAGTTCGCCGAACAATAACGCGAACCGATACAGCGGTTATAAATCTGCGAATTCAAACCGTCGGCAGTATGGTTGGTCGCACCCACCGGACACACCGTTTCGCACGGAGCAGCCTCGCATTGCTGGCACATCATCGGCAGGAACTGCGCTCCCTGATCGGGGAAATCGCGACCATCCTCATCCCAGTAGCGCTCGATGCGCATCCAGTGCATTGCCTGACCGTGGGCATATTTATCCTTGCCCACTACCGGCAGATTGTTTTCTGCATAACACGCCACGCTGCATGCATTGCAACCGCTACAGGCATCCAGGTCTATGGCCATTGCCCATTTGTACTCCGGGTGCGGCGCATCGCCGACCGGGTGAGTGTGGCGGACGTTCGACCAGTTTTCTAATAGATTGGTAACAGACACTTTTAGACCTCCTTGGAAAGATCGACTTTGTCAGACGATTTGCGCACAGCAATCTTCTTGCCCATTTGCTGCCCGCCCGCTGGACCTTCTTCCTTGACCATGATTATGCGTTTGCCAGTTTTGCTGACCTTGACGCGAGTCTCATTGAACGCCAGTTCGCCGGTTTCCTTGTCCTCAATCGGATCCAGAATGGTGGAGACATTTACGCCGACATCCTTGGCATAACGTCCCAACGCCTGATGCCCGTAACCGAACGGGATCGAGATCGCATCGGGATGGATACCTGGGAACAGATAAGCCTGGGTTTTGATCGTGCCGCTTCTGGATGTCACCTCGACGATGTCACCCTCCTCGATACCCAGCTTGGCCGCCGTCTTGGGGTGTATCTCCATCCAGCTGTCCCACACGATGGTGGTCAATGGATCGGGAGACTCCTGCAACCACGGCTGGTTGGCATGGCGTCCGTCGCGCATGCTGGCCGACACGGACGGGATCAGACGCAATGGATAAGCATCGTCAGCCGCTGCCGGTGCAGGTAGGGAAACACTGGTTCCTGCCTTTGCCGACAATGCACCGGCTCCACCGGACAACTTGATCATCCCCTGACTCAGGGTTTCGTCCCAGAACAGATCGTCATCCTTGCCTGCACCGCCCAATGCGTTCTTGATGGACAGCACCGAGGTGCGCAGATAGGAATAGAAATCTTCGTGTTTCTTGTACTCTTCAGCGCGGCGTTGTTTCAGCAATGCGAGCAGGATGTCGCCGGCACCGCGCGTCTCCGGATGCAGTCTCTCCATCAACGGCTGCGAGATGCTGAGATGCGCATCTTCTGCACGATATTCAGCAACGCTGGTGCCCCAGTCTTCCAGCCAGGAATCCAGCGGCAACACCAGGTCTGCTTCCAATGCTGTCTCATCCAGGTAGTTCGTCAACACGACCTTGAACGCCGCCTTCTTCAGGTTATCTTGCAGCTTGAGTGTTGCGGGAGCCGTGTGAACAGGATTCGCACCATAGACAAACAACACCTTGACTTTGTCTTTCGCCAGCTGGTCGTTCAATGCCTGCACAGAGGCGCGGTTGCCGACCGTGGGTTCCATTTGCGGGAACGGCACTTTGGAGGGCGCTTCGATGGTCTTGCCGACATTACCCAATACGCGATTGAGCAAGGCAATGGCTGCCGCATTCTGCGAACCGTGCGCATAACCCTCTGCCGCGCCACCTGCCAGTACCAGACTCGGTGTGCGCTCTTTCAGCAAATGCGCCAGCTTGTCGATCTGCTCTGCCGACACATCGGTCTCGCTGCTTACGCGATCCGATGTATAGGCTTTAGTCACTGCAGCAATGTCCGCAGGAATGGAAAGTCCGGCTTTACCCAATGCGTTGATGATGCCCAGAGCCAGCACGCCTTCCGTACCCGGACGCACCGCAATCCAGCGATCCGCATTGGCGCCGGTCAGCGTCATCTTGGATTCGATCTGTACCAGCACGCCGCGACCTTCCGGACGCGTACCCTTGCGGAACTGCGCGTACTGTTGCGAGAAATGCACCGGAGAGACCCAGGCACCGAGGAAGTCGGCGCCGAAAGACACGACCACCTTTGCCTTGTCCAGACGCAGGCGCGGCATCTCTACACCATAAGCCTTTTTATTGGACGCGCGCACCACGGAAGGAGCAACCGCTTCGTATACGTAGTGGTTTTTTGAGCCCAGCGCATCCATATAATTCTTCAGCAACACTTTCACATGGCCGCTCACGCCGCCGGTCAGGAAAGCAACTTCGTCGCCTTTGACGCCATTCAACTTCTCGTTGATCAAGCCCAGCGCCTTGTCCCAAGTGACGGTCTCGCCCTGATTGCCGGTGCGCAACAATGGCTCGCGCACCCGGTCCGGGTTGTAATGCGCCTGCACGCCCGCCTGTCCCAAACCGCACATCTTGCCGTGGTTGATGGACGAGGCGGCGTTGCCCTCAAGTTTCAGCACCCGCCCCTCGCGCACGCGCCCGCTAGTACCGCAACCCGCATCGCACTGCGCACAGGTCGAGTTGAAATAGACACCGATGCCGGGCAAGGCATATTCTGACAGCTCCACATAGGAGACGACTGTCTCCTTGCCGTTTTCTATCGAGGTAAAGCCACAACCGCTCAAACTGATGGTCGCACCGCCCCAGCCCAGTACCTTTAAAAAGTCCCGTCGATTTATACCGTTTTCAATCATCACTGAATCCCCTTCAAATCTTGATGTAGCGAACGTGCCGCTTATTTATGGCACTGCCAGCAATCGTTCGGTCCGTGCATAGTCTTGGTCGACACCGCATCCACCGGATGATTCTTTTCGTGGCAAGTCACGCACCAGCCCATGGTCAGAGGCTTCTGGCGACGTGCAACCGTCATGGTGGCGATATCGCCGTGGCAATAACCGCAAACCTCTTTGACCGGCTTGCCCTGCGCGAAGTAGAAGCGTTGGATGTGGCGCTCGTGGTTGAAACGCACGAAGTCCGGAAGGTCGTGAACTTTCTTCCAGGGAACAGGTTTCTTGGCATCCCAGTATTCGAACAGCTTCTGGATGCGCGGAGTTTCTCTCACCGAAGCGATCGTCATATGACAGCCGATACATTTCTGCAACGGCGGAATCGCGGCGACCATACTGCGTCTGGCACCGGTGTGGCAGTACATACAGTTGATCTCCATACCTCCTTTGGCCGGAACGGAAGGATCAGCCGCATCGGCAGGATCGCGCAGCCCAGCGTGGCGATTATGCGGAAACTCGATAGGTTGTTCGACTACAGGACCTATGTCGTCGGCTGTCGTGAGTGTCGGAAGCGCATCGGCTGCATGACTGCTCGCATAAAAAAACAGACCTACGAGCAGCGTAAGTGAACGTAAAAAACACTTCATCGTATGTGGCTCCCCCAACAAAACAATATTCAGACGCCGGCAATATTCCAGCCGGAAAAATTACGGGAAAAACGGATTTATCTAAAAACGCATGCAGTCGCTGTTTTTGTGATTTAGTTGTGATTTCAATCAGCCTCCATTGCCAGCTGTTGCCACTGCACGTCTCGAATAATGTAGATGTTAAAAAATAATGTCAACCATCTTACTCAACATTTCCACCTCGCCCATACCCCAAGCTAGACCAGACAAGGTATTGAAGTATTTCCTTATATTCTCTCGGCAAAGTTAGCAAAGTTAAGAACACGTTAAGGACGCGTTAAGATTCGATTCACAGCACGAAATATACGCCAACCGATAGCAGTTTTTTATTGGCATCTTCGCTGTAAACTTGGGTGCATCATTCAGACAAGTTAATTCGAGAAGCTCTCCAAAATGAACGAAGAACACTCCGTACTCCATTTCTTTGCACAAGAAGAAAATCTCCCCCTTGCATTGGTCACCGCCGAACATCTGGATGGCATCCGACTACAGCACAACAATCGTTTCTGGAAAGCGCTACGCGAAAAACTCGATGCACTGCTCGCACAAAATAACCTGCCATGGCGCAGCGAATTTACCGAAGATCGCAACAGTGACGATTGTCTCGTCGGATTGCACCTTGATCCACTTGCCGAACAGCGCAACTTCCTGCGGCCATTCATGGAGCAGCAACTACTGGGCGAAAGCTACCGCATCTATTACGGACTGATGTGGAACACTGCGCCCGAACCCGCGCAAAAAAACTTATCCGACGTTGTGACGTTGCATACCCGTTTAAGCAAAGCCGGATTCAAACAAAGCGATAGCTTCCTTGCCTGGCAATGGTCACCCTGGTATCCGCGCCGCAAAGATTTCCTGCTGAACTTCTCGACTAAACAAGATGAATTGCTGAAAGAAGTGATGCAGCCCTGGCAAGCGCTGTTGGAGGGCTATGGTGAGCCCTTGCGTCAGGTCAACCTCGCACTGAACGAAGCACCACGCAGCGCCATCATCTCATTGGATAAGTTGCGCAGCAAGTCGAATGGTTAGACCGATCCTTCTTCTGCGAAGAACAGCTAATGGGTAACTGCCCCAAAAGATGCAATAACTGCACAGAAGTAATCCGCGTCTGATTCTTGTACACTTCCATCAAATAAAAAGGGAGAATGGAAATGGACGCACTATCGTTTGCCAATCTGTCGACTTACTGGTCTGCGCCGGAAGTGGCGACCAACATAATTGTATTTTTCAACGTGTTTGGTGCACTCATACTGGGCCTGGTCGTCGGCTATGAACGTTCCTACCATGGTCGAGCCGCAGGCATGCGCACTTACGGACTGGTCTGCATGGCCGCCGCCGCCCTCACCGTCGTCGCCGGCTATCCCACCTTCTGGTACGGCGGGCATGTGAACACTTATCTCGCCGGAGACCCCACCCGTGTCATTCAGGGCATCGTCACCGGCATCGGTTTTCTCGGTGCGGGCGTCATCATGCGCGACGGTCTCAACATCAGCGGCCTCACCACCGCGGCATCCATCTGGACCTGCTCCGCCATCGGCATCATGGTCGGCGTTGGTTTTTACGCCTCGGCCATCATGCTCACTTTCCTCTCCGCACTGAGCATGATGTGGATATCAAAACTGGAAAATTGGCTGCCCTCGCGTCCGGCCATCGCCATCACGCTCGAATTCGAGAAAAATTTCGTGCCTCAGGAAAATACATTGAGCGAGGTCGTTTACTCCCACGGTTATGAAATCGCCACCGGTTCCTTTTCCATTCGCTCCAGCAACGAAAAACTGGAATGGCACTTCGTTGCCATCGCCCTCAGCAAGAATAGCGGCGTGGCGATGAATGAATTGGCTAGCGGATTCAGTACCCTGCAAGGCGTGGAAGACTTCTCTCTCTCTCACGCAAGAAACTGACCCGCATAATGACTTCGAATTGAGGGATTGCCATGCAAAGTGCTGCTGAAATTACGACTGTCGCCCACGCCATTCAACAAGCGGTTGCGCCTGTCTTTTTGTTGACCGGCATCGGCGCAATTCTGAATGTAATCACAACGCGTATCGCCCGCATCGTGGATCGCTCCAGAGCATTGAGCAACTCAAGCAGTTCAAAGCAGCCCGCCCAGTTGGAGGAAATGGCGATGCTTAAGCGCAGAGTGCGTTGGGTGCATTGGGCGGTAAGCCTCTGCACCATGTCTGCCCTCTTCATCTGCATCGTGATCGCCGCCCTTTTTGTGGGCTCCGAGATAAACATGGATCCGGCACGCGCCGTTTCACTGTTTTTCATTTCAGCGATGCTGGCATTGATTTCCGGCTTGCTTTGTTTCCTGCGAGAAATATATCTGGCCACAGGAAATATAGAAATGAAAAATAAAATGAAGTAAAAACCGTAATGACTCCGGTTTTTGCAGAGATTATCTAATCTTCAACTGACGCTCCCTAAACCGGATTATCCTGATCAAAGAACCGGTGTTCCAAGCCGAAGCGCGCCGCCAGGTGCTCTCCCAGCGCCTGCACCCCGTAGCGTTCGGTGGCGTGATGTCCCGCAGCGATGAAGGCGACGCCGGTCTCTTGTGCGACATGCACGTTCTGCTCTGAAATCTCGCCGGTCAGAAACGCATCCACCCCCAGCGCCACGGCCTGCTCAAAATAGCCCTGCGCTCCCCCGCTGCACCACGCGATGCGGGCAATGTTGGGGTTGGCATGGCCGATGACTTGCGGCGCACGCTGCAAAGTATGCTGAATATGCTGGGTGAGTTGTTGCAGGGTTTGCGGGTGTGCCAGTGCACCATACATGGCGATATCTTGTTCACCGAAGCGGCCCTGTTCGACGAAGCCGAGCAGATCACCCAGCTGGGCATTGTTACCAAGTGCAGGATGGGCATCCAGCGGCAGGTGGTAGGCCAGCAAGCTGATATCGTGCTGCAGCAAGTGGGCAACGCGGCGTTTTTTGATACCGGTGATGGCGGCGTCTTCGCTGCGCCAGAAATAGCCGTGATGCACGAGGATGGCATCTGCGCCCCATGCCGTGGCGGCTTCCAGCACAGCTTGCGAGGCGGTGACACCAGTGGCGATACGCCTCACTTCGGCACGCCCTTCCACTTGCACGCCGTTCGGGCAATAGTCACGAAAACGGCTGACTGCAAGCTCGCTTCCGATATAATCGCGCAACTCATTCAATCGCATCGGGTTCGTCCCAATAATTTTAGCGGCTCAAATCATATCATGCGCAAATTCTGGCTCTTATTCGCCCAAGCAACTACCGTCGGCCTCGCTATGCTGTTCGTCATCCACACGCTGAGGCCTTCGCTACTGCCCAATGCAGCGCGCAGCGGCGTGGTGACATTGTACGAGAACAACACGAATGCCGGTGGCGAACTGCCCTCCGTGGGTTTCAGCAAGGCGGCTCAAAAAGTGATGCCTGCGGTGGTCAACGTCTTCACCAGTAGCGAGGTGAAACCGCAAGCGCATCCGTTCATGGACGATCCGCGCTTCCGCTTCTTTTTCGGCGACCAGTTCGAGGATAACGTTCCACAGCAAACCTCCAGCCTCGGGTCTGGCGTCATCGTGAGCCATGATGGCTACATCCTCACCAACCACCATGTTATCGAGAGTGCGGATCAGATCGAAGTCGCCCTCTCGGATGGCCGCACCGCCAAGGGACACGTCGTCGGTTCCGACCCGGACACCGACCTCGCGGTCATTAAAGTCGATATCGGCAACAACCTGCCGGCCATCACGTTCGGCCAATCCGATCAGGCACATGTCGGTGACATCGTCCTCGCCGTCGGCAATCCGTTTGGGGTAGGTCAGACCGTGACCATGGGTATCGTCAGCGCATTGAAACGCAACCATCTTGGGCTCAGCACCTTTGAGAACTTTATTCAGACCGATGCGGCCATCAACCCCGGCAATTCTGGTGGTGCACTGGTGGATGGGGAAGGCAATCTGGTCGGTATCAACAGCGCAATCTATTCGCCCAACGGCGGCTCGCTCGGTATCGGTTTCGCCATCCCGGTGAGCACGGCCAAGAAAATCATGGAGCAGATCATCCAGACTGGATCGGTCACGCGCGGTTGGATCGGAGTGGCGGTACAGGATCTCACTCCGGAACTGTTGGAATCGTTCAAGCTCGGCGACGTGCAGGGTGTACTGATCGCTGAAGTCGTGCGTGGCAGCCCCGCAGACAAGTCCGGCGTCAAGGCGGGCGACATCCTGCTCAGCATCGGGGACAAATCACTGACAGATTCCACGATCATGCTGGAAACCATCTCCTCGCTGCCGCCGGGTAAGGTCACCATGCTCAAGTTGCTGCGCAATCAAGCTGAAGTGGCAGTTCAGGTAAAGGTCGGTAAGCGGCCCAAACCCAAACCCCAGGAATAAACCGAAAGATCCGGGGTCAAACTGTTTTTTGCACCATCCACCCCGCCACCACGATGCCTGCTTCGTAGAGCAACCACAGCGGCATCGCCAGCATGAACTGGGAAACCACATCCGGCGGGGTGAAGATCGCCCCGACGACAAATGCACCAACGATAACGTAGGGGCGAACCTCGCGCAGTTTAGCCGTGGTCACCAGGCCGGTCTTTACCAGCAACACCACAGCGATAGGCACCTGAAATGCCAAGCCGAACGCCACGAACATGCTCAACACGAAGCTGAGATATTTGTCGATATCGGTCATAACCGCCACGCCTTGCGGTGCGGCCGCGGTAATAAAACCGAATACCAGGGGAAATACCGCAAAATAAGCGAAGGCCATGCCGCAGAAAAACAGCACCACGCTGGAAACCAGCAAAGGTAACACCCATCGCTTCTCGTTCAGATACAAGCCCGGTGCAACAAAGCGCCACAACTGATACAGGATGTAAGGGAGCGCAATCAAAAAGGCCGCCATCATCGCGACTTTGAGCGGCACAAAGAACGGCGTGGTGACATCTGTTGCGATCATTTGCCCGCCCTTGGGCAATTTAGCCAGCAGCGGGCGCGCCAACAAACTGTAGAGATCAGCCGCCCACGGGAACAGGCAGATGAATACCAGCAACAGAGCGATGGCGGAATTGAGCAGGCGCTTGCGCAATTCCAGAAGGTGCGAGATTAGATTTTCGCTGGTACTCACGAGATAGAGAGAGAATTAGTCAATCGGAAATTGCCGCTGTTCGGGGACAGGCTGTTCTTTTGGAGTGTTGCCGGCTGCCGGAATGCTGCGCGGCTTGGGCTGTTCGACTGGTGTCGGCTCCTGTTCATGCAGCGATTGCATATGTTTTTCCAGTTCCTGGCCGGTTTGGGTTGCGGCTTGCATTGTTGCCGCCGCTTCCTGCTCCACTTTCTGCTTAAGTTGTTTCAGCTCGTCCATCTGCATGTCGCGCTCAATATCGGCGCGCACGCCGTTGATATAGCGCTGTGCCCTGCCCCACAGATGTCCCATGGTGCGGGCCACTTTGGGCAGGCGTTCAGGACCGATGACGATCAGCGCCACCACCATGATGACCACCAGTTCGGAAAAGCTGAAATCGAACATAAGGAGCGGTCAGACTCAAACCTTGGTTTGAGTTTTCTCTTTCGCTTCACCTTCGATGGTTTTTCCGTCTTGCGTGACTTGTTTGTGCGCTTCTTCTTCGCCCTTCATGCCGTCCTTGAAGCCTTTCACTGCACCGCCCAAGTCTTCACCGATGTTGCGCAGCTTCTTGGTGCCAAAGATCAGCACCACGACCAGCAACACGATCAACCAATGCCATATGCTCAGCGAACCCATTTCACTCTCCTTGTTTAATCTCGTTTAACCATGGGCGGAATATTGCCGCCGCCGATGACGTGGATGTGCAGGTGAAATACTTCCTGCCCACCGCCCTTGCCGCTATTGATGACGGTGCGGAAACCGTTTTCCAGGCCCTGTTCGCGCGCCAACTTGGGCGCCAACAGCAACATCCTGCCCAGCAAGGCTGCATGCGCTTTTCCGGCATCCAGCAGCGATTCAAGGTGCAGCTTCGGAACCAGCATGAAATGCACCGGCGCGACCGGATTGATGTCGTGGAAAGCGAATACCTCATCATCCTCATACACCTTGCGACACGGTATCTCGCCGCGCATGATCTTGCAAAAGAGGCAGCTGTCGCTCATTTCCGGTTCGCCTTTTCTTCTATGCCCGACATACCTTCGCGCCGTGCCAGTTCTTTCAGTACGTCGTCCGCGCTCAGCCCTTTTTGCGCCAGCAGCACCAAAGTGTGAAACCACAGATCGGCAACTTCATATACCAAATGTTGCTTGTCTGTATCTTTGGCTGCCAGCAATACTTCGCCCGCCTCTTCGATCACTTTCTTCAGAATGGCATCGTCGCCCTTGCTGAAAAGCTTGGCGACATAAGAAGACTCGGGCGCAGCCTGCTTACGCGCCTCAAGTGTCTCGGTCAGACGTTGCAGAATATCGTTGCTCATTTTTTATAAATCTCGTCGGGTGACTTTAGAACCGCATCCGTTTCCACCCAATGCCCTTGTTCCAGTTTGCTATAGAAGCAACTCTCGCGCCCAGTGTGACAGGCGATGCCGCCTTGTTGTTCCACTTGCAGCAAAATCACATCGTTATCGCAATCCAGGCGTATCTCTTTCACCTTCTGGATATGCCCGGATTCCTCGCCCTTGTGCCACAGTTTCTTGCGTGAACGCGACCAGTATATCGCCTCGCCGGTCTCTTCCGTGCGCTTGAGCGCCTCACGGTTCATCCAAGCCACCATCAGCACACGCCCAGTCGCAGCGTCCTGCGCGATGGCCGGAACGAGGCCGTCTTCCGACCAATTCACTTTATTCAGCCAACTATCAGTCAAAGTCGCACCTCCGACACGTTACTGATGTAACTACTAGCCATTCGACTAGGCGAGCAAACAACGCTCGCCAAGTCGCTGGTTATGGCGCAGCCGGCCGTTTGCACCCGCAAGGAGTACGCCGGTGGGTACCCGGCAGCTTCGCTGCCACCCTCCCGCTGCGGGAGGAGGTGCGATGCGGTCATTCCCGCACCCATCGCTTTCGCGCACCGTGTCATAACCGCACCTCTATGCCTTGCTTGGACATGAACTCTTTCGCCTGCTGCACGGTATATTCGCCGAAGTGGAAGATGCTGGCCGCCAGCACTGCATCCGCGCCGCCCAGCTTCACGCCGTCGGCGAGGTGTTGCAGATTACCCACGCCGCCGCTGGCAATCACTGGTATTTCCAGCACATCGGTCACCGCACGGGTCAGCGCCAGATCGAAGCCGCTCTTCTGTCCGTCTTTGTCCATACTGGTCAGCAGTATCTCCCCTGCACCCAGACTTTGCATCTTCTTCGCCCATTCCACCGCATCCAGGCCAGTAGCCTTGCGACCGCCATGGGTAAATACTTCCCACTTGTTCGGGGCGACTTGCTTGGCATCGATGGCGACCACGATGCATTGCGACCCATAACGTGCCGCCGCATCCGCCACCAGTTGCGGATTGACCACCGCCGACGTATTGATACTGACTTTATCTGCGCCTGCATTAAGCAGATTGCGCACGTCCTGCACTTCGCGCACGCCACCACCGACCGTCAAGGGTATGAACACCTGCTCAGCCACCTGCTCGATGATACGGAAGATGATGCCACGGTCATCGGAACTGGCCGTGATATCGAGGAAGGTGAGTTCGTCCGCGCCCTGCTCGTCATAGCGGCGGGCAATCTCCACCGGATCGCCCGCATCGCGCAGTTCGACAAAACTGACGCCTTTGACCACGCGACCCGCGGTCACGTCCAGACAGGGAATGATGCGCTTAGCGAGCATTAGAGTTGCGGCGACAACTCATCGGCCAAGGCTTGGGCTGCCTTGAAATCCAGGGTACCTTCATAGATGGCACGGCCGGTTATCGCGCCGGTGATGCCCTCTGCACGCACCGCACATAAAGCGCGCACATCGTCCAGATTGGTAATGCCGCCGCTGGCGATGACCGGCACATGCAATGGCCGCGCCAGTTCAACCGTGGCAGGGATGTTCACACCCGACAACATCCCGTCGCGCCCGATGTCGGTATAGATGATGGCTTCCACGCCATAGTCTTCAAAGCGATGAGCCAGATCAGCCACATCGTGCCCGGTGAGTTTCGACCAGCCGTCCACCGCGACCTTACCGCCCTTGGCATCGAGACCGACCATGATGTGTCCGGGGAAGGCATCGCAGGCTTCATGCAAAAAGCCCGGCACTTTGACAGCGGCGGTTCCGATAATGACGTAGGTCACACCGATATCGAGGTAGCGCTCGATGGTTTCCAGATCGCGGATACCGCCGCCCAGTTGCACCGGAATATCCCCGCCCACCGCTTCGATGATGCTGCGCACCGCGGCTTCATTCTTGGGTTTTCCGGCGAACGCGCCGTTCAAATCCACCAGATGCAGGCGTCGCGCACCTTGTGCCAGCCAGTGTTTGGCCGTGGCAGCAGGATCTTCGGAAAAGACTGTGGCGTCTTCCATCACACCTTGTTTGAGGCGCACACAATGACCGTCTTTCAGGTCGATAGCAGGGATGATCAGCGTTTTAGTATCCATGATTAGAAAGGTTAAGCAGGATTCCAGTTGATAAAATTCTGCAGCAGTTTCAATCCTGCGGCAGCACTCTTTTCCGGGTGAAATTGCACCGCGAACAAATTATCTTTAGCTACCGCACAAACAAAGGCTCGCGGGTAGTCGCTGTTGGCTTGCACCAGACGCGATTCACTCGGCTGCACATAATAGCTGTGCACGAAATAGAAACGCGCATCTTGCTCGATACCAGCCCACAGCGGGTGCTCGGGAGAGTTTCCCCCTTCCAACTTTACCCCGGTGGTGGGAAGAGCTACCGTCCCAACTCCCTGCGGGAGCCGGGAATCAACCCCTCGACGTACCTGGTTCCAACCCATGTGCGGCACTTTGAGCTTGTTGCCTTGCGCATCTCTCAACTCAGAAGCGAAACGCACCACTTCGCCCGGCAGCACACCCAGTCCCGGCACGTTACCCTCGGCACTGTACTCGAACAGCATCTGCAAACCGATGCAGATGCCGAGGAAAGGTTTGTTGCGCGCCGCATCCAGAACCACCTGTCGCAGACCGCGTGCATCCAGCTCGCGCATGCAGTCCGGCATCGCACCCTGTCCGGGAAACACCACACGCTTGGCAGCGGCGATGACTTTGGCATCATCGGTGACGCTAACTGATGCGTCAGGGGCGACCTTGCGCAGAGCATTGTGCACCGAACGCAAGTTACCCATGCCGTAATCGACGACTGCAATATCAACCATGGCGTGGTTACAGTGTTCCCTTGGTAGAAGGCATGACGCCAGCCATGCGCGGATCAAGCTCCACTGCAACGCGCAGAGCGCGACCGAACGCCTTGAAGATAGTCTCGGCTTGATGGTGGGCATTTTCGCCTGCCAGATTGTCGATATGCAGTGTGACCAAAGCGTGGTTGACGAAGCCCTGGAAGAATTCGCGAATCAGATCGACCTCGAATTCGCCCACATTGGAGCGCACGAAATCAACATTGAACACCAGCCCCGGACGGCCGGAGATATCCAGCACCACACGCGACAAGGCCTCGTCCAGCGGCACATAAGCATGGCCGTAACGACGCAGACCTTTCTTGTCGCCCACTGCCTGATTGAACGCCTGACCCAGCGTGATGCCGATGTCTTCGACTGTGTGGTGCGCATCGATGTGCAGATCGCCCTTGGCATTGATGTCCAAGTCGAGCAGACCGTGGCGGGCGATCTGATCCAGCATGTGCTCGAGGAACGGCAGTCCGGTATCCAGCTTGACCTTGCCGCTGCCGTCCAGATTCAGCTCTACGCTGATCTTGGTTTCCAGGGTGTTGCGACTGACTTTTGCGCTACGCATGTTTCGCCTTATGCGAGTTGGTTAATGGTGTCTTGCAATGCCGCAATAAATTTTCGATTCTCGACTGGCGTACCCACTGTCACTCTCAAGCAATCAGACAACGCCGGATGCCCGCCATTCAAATTCTTGATCAGCACGCCGCGCTGCTTCAGCCCTTCAAATATCTGCGAGGCCTTTGCCACGCGGAATAGAATGAAATTGGCTTCACTTGGATAAGCCTGTACGCCGTTGATCGCCTTCAATGCAGCCAACACCTTGGCGCGCTCCAGCTTGATGTTCTCCGCCTGCGCCAGCAACACATCGTGATGCTCCAGCAGCTTCGCTGCCACCATTTGCGGCAGAACGCCCACATTATACGGTAAGCGCAGCTTTTCCAACTGGCTCAACCAAGCGGCAGAACCCGCCAAAAAACCCAGGCGTAGTCCAGCCATACCGAGCTTGGAAAAGGTGCGCATGACCAGCAGGTTGTCATAGTGCGCCAGATGCGGGATGAAGCTGTCGCTGGCAAAGGCGTAATAAGCCTCGTCCACCACCACTAAACCCGGAGCGGCCCTAATGATCTGCTTGATCGCATCCGCGTCAAACAGGTTGCCTGTGGGATTGTTGGGATAGGCCAGAAACACCAGTGCGGGCTGTTCACGCTGGATGGCATCCAGCGTCGCTTTCAGATCAAGCGAGAAATCCTCAGCCAGGGGCACGCCGACATATCTCATCCCGACGAAGGTGGCGATCATTTTGTACATGACGAAAGACGGTTCGACGCTCAACAGCACCGCGCCGGGCTTGGCCACGGCCAGCGCCAACAATTGAATGATCTCGTCGGAACCATTGCCCAGCAAGACATCCATGCCGGACGGCAGGTTCGTCACTGTGCAGATACCGGCTTTGAGCTGGTGCGCCGCGGCATCGGGATAACGGTTGATCTCGGCATCCGCTACCAGCCGCGCGATATCGTCACGCAGAGTTTGGGGCAATAAATAGGGATTCTCCATCGCATCCAGCTTGATCATGCCACTGGCGGGAGGAACGTGATAGGCATGCAGCGCCAGCACTTCCGGGCG
>CABEBA010000040.1_pt1 | contig 18277 bp, 18 predicted proteins | sample 3132531 | NCBI WGS metagenome assembly CABEBA01 (sample SAMEA5534344, study PRJEB31848) | metagenome | biome: tundra; feature: field; material: soil | place: USA | collected 2013-05 | depth 0.45 m
TGGCGGAGAGGATGCTGGGTGCGATCTGATACATGGTTTAGTCCTTAGGATGTTTTGAATTCAAGACGCACATTTTACCCGAAACTCATCCAGACTTATCAGCCACCTTTCGGTGGAAAAAATGAGATTGGTCTTCTTTCGGAACGGCGCGAGTGCATTACTAATAACTAACATTTAGTAGCGATATTTCTTCGAGACTATATATCCATTTGGAACCACATTAGAATGACCCAATTACCTTCGAGCGAAAAGACTTAACCATGGCGGCAGCATGGCTTAATGCACGGCAAGTACTAGGCCTATATATAGGTAATATGGGATATGTGATTCCCAGTACGATGGGTATAAGCTGCCTTCAGCTGACAAGGGGGAACATGTCAGCGCAAGATCGCCAAAACGGTTCTGAATCGAAGGCGGCATTTTTGATTGGTAAATCTCCGATTATGTCGGACAAGCTGATGTCGCGTGAGCACTTCCCGAGGAAGTAGTGAAGCGGTACTTTTTTGCATTTGGAACCTGCGCAATCTAACCGAGGTTGTGGTTAGCCAAAGTCGTGCAGAGTGCATCACAGCCATCTATTCATTGAATTTATGCTGTAAAAAACACAATCGAAGAAAAATAACATGGTTGAAATAAACAAGACCGAGATACAGCAGAACATTTTGATGGGACTTGTTGTCTTGATCATGTTGGGCGCCCTATGGTTTCTCTACGACAAAACACAGGCGGTCGATCTGAGCGAGCAGAACGAAGTGATGGGCCTGTTGAACGAAGTGAAGGAGATCGATAGCCGCTGGGATATAGCAGTGCAGCGTGCACGTATAGATTTTTCCAGCCAGGAAGTGCCATTTGTTCGCGCCGACTCGGGCGACAAGGCCCTCCGTGACATTACCCGTTTTGCGGGACTGACTTCCAGTAAGGCGCTAAGAACCGGTTTGCCCGAACTCAGAAACGCGATTCAACTCAAGTCCGAATTGGTTCAACAATTCACTTCTGAAAACCGACGCAACAAGGCAGTGCTACAGGAGTTGATCAAAGATATCGCAGAGTTAAGCGCGCAGCTCCGGGTAAAAAAATCCTCGCCTGCTTTGATGCTGGCATTGAGTCAGCTAAATGAAACTGCGCCGCAATATTTTTTGCATGGAGAAGCTGTACAGCGGGTTAGTTTGCAGGCGGCAGTTGCACAACTGGATCCAATGCAGACAGCCGGGGGTGAAAGCGCAAAAATTGAGAAAGCTGTGCAGGTCCTGCTGGAACAGGTTCCGCTTGAACTGGAATATTTTGCCCAACTGGAGAGGCTGAGCACAGGGCCGCGCCTGATCAACCTGACGTTGTCATTCAACAATGAGCTGGAGGAACTTCTTCAAGAGAAAGAACGCTACCGGATATATTTGATTTATTACGCATCCGCCTTGCTGATCTTGTTGATGTATTTCGGGATCAGGCTGAAATCAGCCAATCAGACCCTGGAGCACCGGGTTGATGAGCGTACCCGGGAGTTGTCGGATGCATTAATACACCTCAAAGAGTCTGAATCCCAATTGATCCAATCGGAAAAAATGTCTTCGCTGGGCCAGATGGTGGCGGGGGTTGCGCACGAGATCAACACACCGCTGGCCTATGTGAAAAACAGTCTGGGGCAGGTTTCGGAGCAATTGCCCGGTATCGCTAATGCGTTAGAACATTGCGAAAAATTGCTGGAATTTCTTGAAGCTGGAAATGACCCTGAAGGTTTGTCCCGCGAATTTCAGCATGCCACAGAGAATCTGGGTGTGCTCAAACAGCAACATGTCATTGAAGAACTAAGCGAGTTGGTCAAGGACGGGCTGTTCGGCACCGGACAAGTGTCAGAGATCGTTGGAAATCTGAAGAACTTTAGCCGGCTTGATCGCAGCAAGGTTTCTCACTCCAATTTGAACGAGAGTCTGAACAATACGTTGTTGCTGGCAAAACACCTGCTCAAATTTGTTACTGTGAATAAAAACTTTGGCGAAATTCCCGAGATCACTTGTGCTCCTTCGCAAATCAATCAGGTTTTTCTGAATCTCATCACCAACGCGGTACAGGCAATGCCGGAAGAACGCGGAATCATCACTCTGACGTCGCGTACAGATGGCGGGGGTGTTGCGGTCGATGTGGAGGATGATGGGTCAGGCATCCCTCCCGAAGTAATGGCCAAGATATTCGATCCATTTTTCACGACCAAGGAAATCGGTAAAGGTACGGGTCTGGGATTGTCAATCTCTTACAAGATCATTCAGGAACACGGTGGAAAAATCAGCGTCAAATCCAAACCCAATATAGGCACAAAATTTACGGTGTGGCTCCCGCTTACACCACCTGCTGAAGCTAAATTAGAAAGTTAGTCCATGAATTTACCCATTAAAAAAATCGGCAAATACGAAATTCAGGGCGAACTCGGTGTTGGAAGCATGGGTGTCGTCTATAAGGGTTGGGACCCGGCTATCAAACGGGAAGTGGCGATCAAAGGACTCAACAAGAATGCGTACCAAGCCGGCGAGCGTGAAAGTTTGCTAACCCGCTTCCGCCAAAAAGCCCAGGCAGTGGGTCGGCTGGTGCATCCGCGCATTGTTCAAATCTATGACTTCTTCGAAGATGAACAGTCGGCATACGTCATCATGGAGTTGGTGCATGGCAAGACGCTGGCACAGCATTTAGAGGACAAAGAAACATTCGGTCTGTGGGAGATCGGCCAGATCATCTCCCAGACGCTGGACGGTATCGGCTATGCCCATACGCAAGGAGTAGTGCATAGCGATATGAAATTGGCGAACATCCTGATCAACAATGACGGACGCATCAAGATCAATTTTTTCGGAATTGCGCGTATTGAAACACCAACCTTAGCCAGGGCCGGTGATCTGATTGGTACACCGGCGTACATGTCACCCGAACAATTTGCCGGCACTGAAATCGATGCGACAACCGATCTGTATTCGATCGGAGTAATCGCGTATGAGCTAGTGACGGGCAGGAAACCGTTTTTTGGGAGTCCGGCGACTCTCATACAACAGGTACTGTATGCGGCACCTGAAAAACCTTCATTGTTGAATACCCAACTTTCGCCCACAATCGACAATGTTTTGGACAAGGCGATGGCTAAAAATTGTTCTGAACGTTACCAGACGGCAGGTGAATTTTCCCATGCATTCAAAAGGGCAGTCAGTCTTTCACTTGGTCTCGTCGACCGGAGAGAGTCAGCTTCCCTTCCCGACGCGGCCAAGTTGCTTGAAGCAGCACGTATGCTGCATAGGGATATGATAGGCGAGAGCAGCGAAAGTCCGCCGACGGAGTTGGAAGAGGGCAGATCAATCCTTATCAATACGGGAATCAGGCAGGCGCGCTTGCTGATCGTTGACGACGATGAACGTATCCTTGCTGCATTGAAATCGATATTCCGGCAACGTTACCATGTATTCACCACGACCGATGGCAACAAGGCGCTTGATTTTATAACCCGATACCACATGCACGTCATCATCAGCGATCAGCGTATGCCCGTCATGCTGGGTGTGGAGCTCTTGCGGCGGTCACGCGAAATTTCACCGCGCAGCGTGCGCATTTTGCTGACGGGATATTCAGATCTGGCCGCCATTGTGGGTTCGATCAACGACGGCGAGGTGTATCGTTTTATCAGCAAGCCCTGGGACAACCAGTCTTTGCAGGCGGTTGTGGCTGAAGCATCCACGATAGCGCTGGAGCTTGCAGAAACCAAAACTTCAGAAGTGTCGTTGCCGGATAAAATGAAGGCGGGAATTCTGGTGATCGATCAAGACAAAGAAATCTTTAATGTCGTCAGGGAGCTGATCGGTGGGCTATGCCCGGTGGTTTACGCCGAGGATGCCGATTCGGCTTTGGACATGTTGAAAAAGCACGAGATCGCGGTCGTGATCGCGGATGTGGAATCGAGCCTGGAACAACTGCCCTTGATGCTGAAACTTCTAAAACAGAAATATCCGCAGATCCTCTCCATCATCGCGACCAATGCCAAAGATGCAGAACTGGTGATAGATCTCATCAATCAGGCGCAGGTGTTCCGCATCCTCCACAAACCGATCAATGTTGCGACTTTGAAAGCGCAAGTGCACGCTGCATTGCAACGTTATCTCATTTATCAACAAACTCCGGAACTGGCCCGGGCACATAAGGTCGAGGCGCCTGAGAAAGCTTACATATCCAGTTTTGCCAGGAATATCCTGAAGGGACTCGAACTGCTGCGCAGGTAGCTGGTCTCGATGTTCCCATGAAAGTAAGACGCCGCTTGTCACATCGCGCAAAATACGGTGAAATGCGGCAATGGAAGATTCCTCACACTACCGCATCCAGATTTCCGTGCAAGTGCGTTACCTTGCCGATCAGTCCGATGAGGCCGATAACCGCCACGTATTCGCGTACACCATCACGCTCACCAACGAAGGTGAGCATGCCGTGCAATTGCTGAGTCGTCACTGGATCATCAACGACGCCAATAACCATGTGCAGGAAGTGAAGGGCAAGGGCGTGGTGGGTGAGCAGCCTGTCATCAAGCCGGGAGAGAGTTTTGAATACACCAGCGGAACAGTGCTGGCGACGCAAGTGGGCACCATGTCCGGCAGTTATCAGATGCAAGTGGTGGATGGCGGGGAATTCTCCGTGCCTATCCCGCAATTCGTATTGAGCGTGCCGCGCGTACTGCACTAAGGAAAAATGATTAAGAGTAAATCTGTTTGGCTGGTACTGTTATTAAGTGTTTTGCTTGCTTCGTGCCAGACGCCTCCACCACCCCATATCGTCGTACCCCCTCCGGTCGGAAAGCTCGCGCCTGACTTCATGGTCAGCAAGTGGGAAATGTTGCCGGATTGGATTACACAAGACTTGTCTGCTTCCTGGCCTGCCATGTTGCAAAGTTGCCGCGCGCTCAAGTTCAGGCCGGTGTGGTTGCCTATTTGCGCCGCAGCGGCGAAGGTGGGCAACGATAATGTGCCGGCACAACGCGCTTTCTACGAGACCTGGTTCACGCCATACCAAGTATTCAATCCGGACGGCACCGACACCGGACTCATCACCGGCTATTACGAACCGTTACTGAAAGGTAGCCGCACGCGCAGCAAGCGCTTCGCCTACCCTATCTATGGGCCGCCGGACGACATGCTCGATGTGGATATGGGCGAACTCTTCCCGCAGTTCAGAGGCCAACACGTGCGGGGGCGCCTGATAGGCAAACGGGTCGTGCCTTATTTTAATCGCGCCGAGATCGACGCGGGTCTGGCGCCCGCACTACAAGGGCGCGAACTGTTCTGGACGGAGAATCCCGTTGAACTCTTCTTCCTGCAGATACAAGGTTCCGGTCGTATCGAGCTGGAAGACGGCAGGCGCGTGAAGATCGGCTATGCCGAACAGAACGGGCATAACTACGCCTCCATCGGCAGAAAACTCATTGAAATGGGCGAACTCAAACCGGAAGAAGCATCCATGCAAGGCATCAAAAACTGGGCTGAGAAGAATCCTGAACGGCTATTCATGCTGCTGGGGCAGAATCCCAGCTATGTCTTCTTCCGCGAACTGCCTGATACGCTTTCCGCACCGCTCGGTGCATTGGGTGTGCCGCTCACCAATGAATACAGCATCGCCGTTGATCCGCGCACCATCCCGCTCGGCGTTCCTGTGTTTCTTGCCACAACACAACCGAATAGCCCTGAACCGCTCAACCGCCTGATGTTCGCGCAAGATACAGGCGGTGCGATCAAGGGCGCGGTGCGTGCTGACTTTTTCTGGGGATTTGGCGAAATTGCAGCTGTACGCGCCGGGAGCATGAGGCAATCCGGGAAGATGTGGGTGTTGTTTCCCAAGGGCGGGGAGCCGACGTTGAATTGACTGGGAGGTTCGTAAGTGCGCTTGCCAAAACAAATTTGAACTCGCCACTTATATTTTATTTCTTGATTTTCCTTGGGGGGTAGCGTGCTGACGATACTGGTGATCAATTCCAAAGGCGGCTCAGGCAAGACTACACTGACCACTAACTTGGCCAGCTTCTATGCCAGTAAAAAGTGCCGAGTCGCCATCATGGACTACGATCCGCAAGGTTCCAGCCTGCATTGGCTGCGAATACGACCCGCAACCCAGAACAGCATTCACGGCGCCAATGCCGCACCCGCCAAAGGCAATGTTGCGCTACACAGCAGGCAAGGCTGGATACCTCCGGAAACCGAAGTGCTGGTCATCGATGCGCCTGCTGGAGCAACGGGCTTGTTGCTGAAAGAACTGGTGCGCAAAGCCAACTACATCGTTATCCCCGTCGCTCCTTCGCCCATCGACATCCGCGCAACCGCCGACTTCATCAAAGACTTGTACCTCGTGGGCGGCGCACTCACCTCCAAAGCCAAGATCGCTGTCGTCGCTAATCGTGTGCGTGTACGTTCTTCCACTAGCTATGCTGCACTTGAACGCTTCCTCACTTCATTGAAACTGCCGTTCCTCACCAGCATCAGCGATTCAGAGAATTATTTGCATGCTGTCGAAAAAGGCTTGGGCGTGTTCGAGATGGACGAGTTCGCTACAGCATCGGAGCGACAAGAACTCATGCCCATCTTGAAATGGCTGGAAGGTCAATTCCCGAATCGATTCGGCATCCGGGCAGATGACAAAATCGTCAGTCTGGAAAGTTCGAGGAAATGGGCTGTGTACCGGGGTGGTGGGGCGAGCTAGTAGCAGTTGATGTGCTGTCTGCTCATGGAGTAATGATTCGAGCCTGATCGGATATTTTCGTAGACACCGCTATTCCTTCAAGTGCCCCGCTTATATGCCGGTTTAAAAACAGTGTGTTATTTGCCTGGGCTCAATTGCTGGCTGGCGTATCACATGGTCAACATAAAATTTGACCTGTTAGTTCTGATAGCTGTTCAAATCCCCCGAATTATAGTGCAATGGTACGAGACGTATTGGCGTGTCAGTCTATCTGTTTCAAATTAAAGAACGAAATTGTGAAATTCAGGGGCATTTCATCAGCCTGTTTAGAGTGAAATTTTGGAAAATTGAACAAATGAAAATCAATAAATTACAGGGCATGGCAGAAAAATTTCTTTTCGTGACGCTTTTGCTCACATTGGCCGCATGCGGTCCTATCAATAAACCGTTCAATCCTATCGACTCTACTAAGACATACAAGCCTTCATCCATCGCCGTCATCAGCGGCAGTGACCATGATGGAGATATGAAGTTGGTTGAATTCATCACTCAGGGTTTGACAGAGCGCTCCACCTTCCGCGTGCTATCCCAGGATGAGATTGCAAAGCGGCTTCCCAATTACCCCTTGACGATTTCGATTAGAAACGACATTAAAAATAATGATGAAAAGGCCGTCTGGTTTCATCCATCGGAAAAAGGAAAGCTGAATGCCATACAGGCCAGGTTGAAGGTGGATTACCTTTTCTTGGTCTGGAATTCGCAGACGACGCTGGTCACCACCAATAGATCGACGACTTATTATGTCTATCCTATCGGCAACCTGATCGAATATCCGGGTGCTCAGGTATTGGCCTCGACCAGAACGTTCGACAGCAGTTTTATATCTCCATTGGCGTTGTTTCGGCCTGCGGATTATTACATCGTTGATGCTCTGAAAAGTTCCGCCGAAAATATCGTGGATGAATTCCTTGATGTTACAAATTCGAAAAAACATTAACACTTAAAATGGAGCAGCCATGAAATCCCACTTGTATGGCTTTGCGTCGGGCGTGCTTGCCATTCTGTTGTGCAGCGGTTGCGCCCATTACAGCGTCGACTTGAATTTGACGGAGGGCAATTTCAGATCAAAAGGAAAAACTATCGCGGTCATCTCCGGCACAAAGGAGCAGCAGAATGTCGAGCTTGCCAAGCTGATTGGAGATTCGCTAAGAAAGAATAGCCGCTATCAAGTCGTTTCGCCTGCGCAGGTATCTCAGTCACTGGACCTTTATCCGCAAACCATCAAGGGGCCATATAAATCCGCTTATTTTTTTATAGATACGGACTGGGCGTTGGGCGACAGAAAAAAGATATCTGATATCCAGAGCCGGCTCGGCGTAGATTACCTTTTTGTAATTTGGGCGCCCATTGCAGTGCAGCAGAGGGGGAGCGATATCAGCAGCGTACCCTCCGTTGCGCAGTTGTTTGAGCGCCCCAACACAAAAGAAGTTGCGGAAATGACGCTGATCGTCACGGTGGGCGACGATGGCAATCTCTATTTAAAAGAGGGTATAGACGAAGCCGCACGCCAACTGGCGGAAAAAACAAACATGGCGATTGCAGCGAAAAAGTAAACTCAAATTGAGTGCCCGTCAACAAGTTGACCTGTATGGAAGGGAATGAAGAACGAGATAACGAGAGTCGCATATGTGGCTGATTGGGGTAATGCACTGATTCCTTTGATCACGCCGGCCGGGGTGGTGTCCACCTTGGCGGGTATCAACAATAATGTAGTCACTACTATCGACGGCCCAGCTTTGTCGGCAACGTTTGACTGTTCTTACAGTGTCGCAGTTGACTCGACTGGTCATGTATACGTATCGGATAATTTCTATAGCACAATCCGCAAGTTCACGCCGTAAGCAAGGATGAGTATGTCCCAAGGTTGGCGTGCGGTCTGTGCTAGGCGTGGGTTGTCAGGACGATTGAGGGAAGAGGCATGATCATGCGCTGCCGCATTGAAGATTTGTAGATGGCTCAGGCGGCCGCTTCTACAACGACTGCCAATGTCGAAGGCGTGGAATAGCATAAACACCAGTACCTATCAGAACAGATAGGCTTCAATGGACTCCATATTTCATACAATCTACAAGCTCAATCTGGGGCATATTATTGAACTGATTTTTGGAGATTGCTATATGAAGAAAAGATTCGTGATTGCTGCACTGTTGTCTGCTGTTGTTGCTACCCCGTCTTTTGCTGCTGATATCGAGGGGAAAGCCTATGCAGGGATCAGGGTAGGTCAGTCGAACCTGAACAGTAGTCCCATCGGTTTTGGCTTGTTTGGTGGCTACACCATTTTCGAGCCCAATACCTTTAAGGGAAATTTCTTTTCCAAATTGAAAATTTCGGTGGAAGGTGAGTACACGAACCATGGCTCGGCAAACTATTCAATTGGTTCCGTCAAGGCGTCGTCGTTTGGCGCGAGCGCTGTTGCCAAGTATCCGTTCAACTCCAAATTCTCTGCTCTGGTCTCTGCAGGTTTGGCAAGAACGACAGTCGAGACGACAATTGCCCCGGTAACGTTCTTTGGCATCACCATCCCGGGCAGTTCGTCAACCTCCACAAGCATCGGATTGCATGGCGGCGTTGCAGGTGAATACAACGTTATTCCAGAAGTCACATTGCGTGCGGGCTACGACTTCTACCCCAACAGCGTCAACATGCTGTCGGCAGCAGCCATATACAACTTCTAAGTTGGTGCGCCTGTAAATCAAGACAAAGGCCGGATTCGATCCGGCCTTGTTGCAAATAGGGGAGAGAAGCACCAGCCAAATCCACTGCTTTAATTCCTCTTGCTCTTTCGCCAGGTCTTTATCCCGCTGGTTTGCAAAAAGAATAAGAACTACCGCGTCGAACTCAATAAAGCCCCACCTGCGAGGCTCTGCGCACCAGTCAGCAAGACTGCAATTTATCAGATTCTCTGAAACTTTGAGGCCACTTGGGGGCGCTGTGGAGCAGTCCGCAATGAATCGCCTTGACTACTACTTGTCTTCGGGAAGTGGCGTGAAACTTGTGGCGAAGATTACTAAAATGGAAATTAACAGCGGATTCTGAACAATTAAATATCTGGGCAATTTCCCAAGAGCTTTTTCCGCTTGCGCACCATTTCAGGCATTCAAGTTCGCGCTGGGTGAGGGTGGGTTGCGGGTGGTGATTGGGCGACTTGGCAAATTGCAGAGAAGCTTCGAAAGCGAAATCTCGCATCAATGATAGTGCTGGTAGAACATCCAGAAGATTTCGTTGAAAACGCCTGCTTGGCCGGATGTCTTTCGCAAAGCACAAGACGCCTATTTCACCGTTCGCTCCGTGGAACGGCAGGGTGATTCCGGCACGCAGGCCGTATCGGGATGCTTCTTCTCCCATTTCTTTTTGCTTTTTGCTTGCGAATATTGAGGGCTCCCAAAACAAGGGAGTTGAACGAGCTACACAGTGAGCTACAGTTGGGTCAATGTTAATCAACTGCTTGCGGTCATAAATGTCGAGCCATTGAGGTGAAAAATTACTGCGAAGGAACGCTTCTCCTAACGATGTGGGTCGTTCAGGAACAACGGCGATTAATGTCTGTTCGAACCCAAAATCACTTCCAATTTGAATTACGGCTTTTTGCAACAACTCTTCTGTCTGGCAGTCCAGCAAGGAAACAAATCGTTCGATAGTTTTCATAAGCAATAACACTCCCCGTTGCACGCATATGATTTCCGCCTATCCAGTAATTATTTTGGCTTCTGATGAAGCTCTATGAGTTTTATGCGACATGAAACAGATACATTCTCAGTGCAGTCACCACTGTTGTAAATATCCGACCTGTTGAGTCGATTATAACGAAATGACACGTTGGACAGGCCACATTTTCCATCTGCCCATGCGTTACGCGCTGGAAACGTGTGACTGTTTTTCGAATCAGAGGCTAGATGCTCCTCAAGGAAGCGGGTTTCCCGAACAACCATCCCTGTCCGAAATCGCAGCCGAGTTCCAGCAGAGCAAGACGTTCATCTTCAGTCTCTATGCCTTCCGCGACCACATCCATCTTGAGCGAGTGCGCGAGTTCGATTGAGGCCTGGACGATCTTGGCGCTTTGAGGAGAGGCGAGCATCTGGCTGACGAAAGCGCGGTCGATCTTCATGGTGCCGATGGGGTATCGATGCAGTGAATCAAGACCGGAGTGTCCCGTGCCGAAATCGTCAAGCGCGAGGGTGCTGCCCGTTTCGATGAGTTTGGAGAGCAATTGCAGCGCAAGCTCCGGGTTGTTGATGATGACGGTTTCGGTCAGTTCCAGTTTAAGTTCCGACGCGGGCATCTGGTGCATGTTGACGATGGCCTTCACTTCTCCCACGAATCCTTCCCCTGTGAGCTGCGAGGGCGACAGGTTGACGCTGACGAAGGGTTTGTGATGGTTGATGCGCTGGCGCAAAGCCGTCCAATCGCGGCAGGCTTGTTCTAACGTCCAAAGTCCGATCTCGCGTATCTGTCCGGTCTGTTCCGCTACCCACAAAAAATCCATCGGCGAGACCAGGCCTTCGACCGGATGATGCCAGCGGATCAGGGCTTCGTATCCGGCCAAGCGTCCGCTGGAGAGATCACAAATGGGCTGATAGAACATCTCGAACTGTTCTTCTCTCAAGGCTTCGGCGATGTCGTGCGCCAAGCGCAGTTGTTGCGTGGCGACGCCGCGCGTCGTATCACGCTTGAAGACGGTAGAGCGCGACGGGTCAAAGGCGGGCTGGTTGCGCGTGGAACGGTAGCGTTCAAGAATGGTCAACAGCAAATGGCGCACCACCGGGTCGGTTTTCTCCAGCAGCTCCTTCACCAGTTGGCGAGGAAGGGGAATGAGCACGGTGTTTTCAATAGCGCGCACGGTGGCGGTGCGGGGCTGCTGGTCGATCAGCGCAATCTCACCGAACAGTTCGCCTTTGCAGATACGTGTTTGCTGAGTACTGCTGACAATGACTTCGACGCAACCCTCTTCGATAAGATACGCGCTGTCTCCAGGATCGCCTTCCTTGAAGATGATCTCTCCGGCAGGATATGTTTCACGATGCAGATTCGTTAGCACGTTGCCTCCTTGAGAGTTCAATTTACACCTTCAGGTCGCCAGCCACTAGCGATCTTGTTTGCCCAGTCGTTCTCAAAAGCATTTGCCTGCAACTGTAATTTGTTTTTGCATTCGAGCTCATGCAGTGAAGTTGCGGGGTGGGTGCAATCGCTGGGCAAGTGAACTTGCGCCATCCATTTTCGCCATGCCTGCTCTTTTGCACTTTGCCAGGCAGCTGTGCGCTTTTCGGCGAAATGATTCTCGATGGGAGCGGCAATCCGGTTGTATTGTGCTTCGAACAAGTCCGGCCTTGCTGCCCAAGTGATAAGCCCGACCATCACCGAGATCATGAGTCCTACCAGAAAAAAATATCGCATGTGGATTACCTTGTTGGTGGATAGCACAGAATCTATTGCGCGGACGAAGCGGACACTAAATCAGTCGCGTAGCCCGGTCAATATGCCAAACGGCCTATAACCAGCCACTTGGTTGTCGTAGTTTGACAACCTTAGTGGAATGGCTATGCAAGGCTAACCAACCACTTGCCAACTGTCTTTTGGTTGGCTAGTGGAATGGCTTGAGATTTCACCAGATACCAGTAGTGTCGCGCTTACAGGTTTTTTGAATCAAGTACCAGTGCGATGCCGAGCAAACTCTGAATCAAATAGAGAATGCCGGAAATGGCGTGCCAGGTTCTGAACTGAGATGCGAGGACGCTTTTCATCACGTCTAGCGGCAATGCTTGAACCTTGAGGTCGGCGAGGATGGGCTGCAGGACGAATTGGCCGACAAGGACGAGCAGTAACATCGCTGCGATTATAAGGAAGATGCTGCGCCGAATTGCCGCTCGCCCGAATTGCTGAAGTTGATAGACGAGCAGATAGAGCGCGCAGGCGATGCCGATGTAAGCCAGCGAAGTGAACAACTGACCTGCCACGATGCCCGCAAGTTGGCGATCCGGCAGCATCTGGAAAAGTGTGGGCACAACCACGTAACCGAGCATCCACATGCCGCCTACCCATAATGTGATACTCAGGGCTGCAAGAAATCTGGGCAGATTACGCACGATTATTTGCTGTTGATATCCAAAGCTTTTTCGAGCTCGGCTAAGGGCAGGTAGCCGGGGTTGATGACGCCATTGGCGAAGATCAGCGCTGGCGTGCCATTTACTTTGAGGTTCTTGCCCAGAGCCAGCACCTTGTTACTAGGTGTATCGCATTTGCCTGCAGCGGGCTGCACGCCGTTCAGCATCAAGTCGTCCCACGTCTTGACCTTGTCATCACTGCACCAGATCGCCTGTACTTTTTCGGCGGAACCTTCAAAGATGGGGTAGAGGAACAGATACAAGGTGACATCAGTCACGTTCTGCATCTCATGCTCCAGTTTCTTGCAGTAACCGCAATTCGGATCGGTGAAATAGGCCATCTTGCGGCTGCCGTTGCCCTTCACTTTTTTCATCGCGAGCTCGAGCGGCAACTTGCTGAAGTCGATGGCGAACAATGTGCGCGCGCGCGCTTCGGTAATGTTGCTGCGAGCTTTCAGATCGAACAGTTGGCCGTCGATGAGGTATTGCGCGCTCTTGTCGGTGTAGAAGATGTGGTCGCCGGTCACTACTTCATATAAACCGGGAACGGGTGATTTGTTCACCTGATCGACCGAACCGATGAGTTGTGCGTAGTTCTTTTGCAGCGTGTCCTTGATGGCGGCAGCGGTCTTGTCGGTTTCGGCGGCGTGCGCGAGAGAAACGGAGAACAGTAATAACAGTAGGGTTCTAAACATTTACAAAGTCCTTAAGAAATAAATCAATTGAGTGCGTGACGTATCAGCATCTTCTTCAGCGGTACGAATTTGTTGGTCGCGGCGAGACCGATGTTGCGCAGAGTGCGCAGCAGCGGATTGTCGTTGACGAACAGGTTTTTCAGCGTATCCGTGGTGAGTTGCATGGACATGATGTCATTCTGCCGTGCCTTCTCGTAGCGGCGTAGCAGACGCAGATCACCGCAATCCATCTCGCCGCGTTGCTGCAATACTTTCACCAATTCGCGTACGTCGCGCAGGCCCAGGTTAACGCCCTGACCGGAAAGCGGATGTACGTTATGCGCGGCGTCGCCGACCAGGGCTAGACGCGGCTTGGTGATATGTGCGAGATTCAGCACACGCAGTGCGAAAGCGGCGGGAGGCGTGATGACTTGCAGCTCGCCCAGTGTGTGATTCGATGCCTCCGACACTCTAGCGCTGAATTCCCTGTGAGTGAGTGCCAACAGCTCGGCGGATTTCTCCGGGCTGACCGACCACACGATGGAGATGCGTTTGCCCGGCAACGGCAGCAAAGCGAGTATGCCGTCCGATGTGAACCACTGATAAGCGATGCCGCGATGGGCTTTACTGATGTTGAAGTTGGCGACCACTCCGTGCTGATGATAGGGCGTGGGTACTTCCGGAATGAGGGTCTGATTGCGTGCCCAAGAGTCGCGCCCGTCTGCGCCGACGATGAGTTTGGCGCGAATCTCGCGGCCATCCTTTAATTTGAGAAGGCCGGCATCTTCCTGCAATGACATCTCCGCGCATTGGGCAGGTTGTAACAAAGTCAGGTTGACCTGTTTGCGCAAGTCTTCCCACAAGGCATGCTGTAACAATCGGCTTTCCATGATGAAAGCCAGTTCCGGTGCGCCGATCTCATAAGCGCTGAAGTTCAGTCTGGAACCGGTGTCGCCGAACACGCGCATCTCTTCCACCTGCTGCACACGCGACGTATCCAGTCGCTGCCAAGCACCACATTCCTTGAGAAAGTCCACATTGCTGGGAGTGAAAGCGTATATACGGCTATCCCACCCCGAATCGAGGCTGGGTAAGGACTGACCCTCAATCAATGCGAGGCGCAGCCCGCTGCTCTTGAGTGCGGAAGCGAGGCTTGCACCTACCAATCCACCGCCGATGATAACAATATCGAATTCCATGCCGAAACTTCTCTTCTCGCAGAAAAATCTTCAAGCATCATAGCATGGGCGAGTTGATTAATTTATAATCGCCGCCCCCTTCGGAAATCACCATGCAAATCGGCCGCTACAAGCTTAAAAACAACCTCATCGTCGCACCCATGGCGGGCGTGACGGACAGGCCTTTCCGCATGCTGTGCAAGCGCATGGGCGCGGGCATGGCGGTGTCCGAGATGGTGGCTTCCAATTCCCTGCTGTACGGTTCCGAAAAGACCATGCGCCGCGCCAACCATGAAGGCGAAGTCGATCCCATCTCGGTGCAGATCGTCGGCGCCGATCCCAGGATGCTGGCACAGGCAGCGCGCTACAACGTGGATCACGGCGCGCAGATCATCGACATCAACATGGGCTGTCCGGCCAAGAAAATCTGTAATGTGATGGCGGGTTCTGCCCTGATGCAGAATGAGAAACTGGTGTCAGAGATTCTGGAAGCCGTCGTCGGCGCGGTAGACGTGCCGGTCACCTTGAAGATACGTACCGGCTGGGACAAATCCAATCGTAACGCAGTGAATATCGCACGCATCGCTGAATCCAGCGGCATTCAGGCACTGGCTATTCATGGCCGTACCCGTGCCTGTGCCTACACCGGTGATGCCGAATACGACACCATTCGCGCTGTGAAGGCGGAAGTGCACATCCCCGTCATAGCCAACGGCGATATCACCACCCCGGAAAAAGCCCGCTTCGTGTTGCAACATACAGGTGCCGATGCGGTGATGATCGGACGCGCCGCACAAGGTCGTCCCTGGTTGTTCCGCGAGATCGAGCATTTCCTGCAGACTGGGACGCACCTGCTCTCACCTCAAGTCGGCGAGATACAGACGGTGTTGATCGCCCATCTCGATGATCTCTATGATTTTTACGGTGAACACACCGGGCTGCGCGTGGCGCGCAAACACATCTCCTGGTACACCAAGGGATTGCCGGGTTCTGCCGTGTTTCGCCATTGCATGAACCAACTGGAGAGCGTGGACGAACAGATGCACGCCGTAACGGATTTCTTTGAAGAACAAAAAACAAGCAGCGAAAGACTGCTTTACGAAGGGGAGCTGGCAGCATGAGCAGCAAGCAGGGACCCCGCAAGGCGGGGATGTGCGAATCAGCGAGGGATGCGGCCGGTCACCGATACGACACAGGCAGGGCTAACAAGACTAATAAAGGGGTGGCAGCATGACTGAAGATTGCGGGATCAACGAGAACGACATTGCCAAGCATGTACGCAAGGCAGTGAACGACTATTTCAAAGACCTCGATGGCGAAGAGCCTTCGTGCGGGGTATACGATATGGTGCTCTGTTGCGTGGAAAAGCCATTGATCGAAACCGTGTTACATCACGCGGGCGGCAATCAGACGCGCACAGCAGAACTGCTCGGAATCAACCGCAATACGCTGCGCAAGAAGATGCAGGATCACCGAATCAAATAAAAATCCAATTTTCGTCGCTATGCTGTGTTGCTTACAAAAAATTACTCCTTACATATGCGCCATCGACACGTTACTGGGAAGCAGCCGTTTGCGGGAGATGGCGCACGCGGTCATTCCCGCACCAGACGGCTCCGCCGCACCGAGTCATGACCGCGCATATGCTGCGTCGCAATTTTTTGCTCGCGCCTTGCCTAGCTTAGAAACTTGAATTTTTAGAAATACCCATAATCAAGGAAAGAAACCAAATGGCCATCACTCAAGCACTCATCAGCGTGTCGGATAAATCAGGCATCCTCGAATTCGCCAAGGGATTGCACCAACTTGGCGTGAAGATTCTTTCCACCGGCGGTACGGCGAAGTTGTTTGCCGACAACGGCATTCCCGTTACCGAAGTAGCGGACTACACCGGCTTCCCCGAGATGCTGGACGGTCGAGTGAAGACGCTGCAACCGAAAGTCCACGCGGGTATTCTCGCGCGTCGCGATCTGCCGGAGCATGTCGCCACATTGAAGAAGCACGGCATCCCGACCATTGATCTCGTGGTGGTGAATCTGTACCCGTTCGCGGCGACCATCGCCAAGCCCGGCTGCACGCTGGAAGATGCTATCGAGAACATCGACATCGGCGGCCCGGCCATGGTGCGCTCCGCCGCGAAGAATCACGCGCATGTCGCCATAGTCACCGATCCAGCGGACTATGCGGACGTATTGGCCGAGATGCAGACCAACAAGGGTGCAGTCAGCGACGCAACGCGTTTCGACTTGGCGAAGAAAGCGTTCTCGCACACTGCCGCCTACGACAGCATGATCAGCAACTACCTGACCGCGATCAACAGCGAAGGAACGAAGAGCGCGTTTCCCGCGCAGATCAATTTCAACTTCGCCAAAGTGCAGGACATGCGCTATGGCGAGAACCCGCATCAACAGGCAGCCTTCTATCGCGACCTCGTTCCGGTGGTGGGTGGAATTTCCGACTACACACAGGTGCAAGGCAAGGAACTCTCCTACAACAACATCGGCGATGCCGATGCGGCGTGGGAACTGGTCAAGACTTTCGACCAGCCCGCCTGTGTCATCGTCAAGCACGCTAATCCGTGCGGCGTGGCGATCGCCGACACGGCGCTGAATGCTTACAAGCTGGCCTACTCGACCGATACGACTTCCGCGTTCGGCGGCATCATCGCCTTCAATCGCGAACTGGATGCCGAGAGCGCAACGCAGATCACCACCAACCAATTCGTCGAACTCATCATCGCGCCGAGCGCCACCGAAGCAGCACTCAAAGTGACCGCGGCGAAGCAGAATGTGCGTGTGCTCACCGTGCCGCTGTCCAACGCTCACAACCAGTTCGACTTCAAACGTGTCAACGGCGGACTGTTGGTGCAGACACCGGATGCGCTCAATGTGCAAGCTTCGCAATTGAAAGTAGTGACCAAGGTGCAACCGAGCAAGGAACAGCTGCAAGACCTGCTGTTTGCCTGGCGCGTGGCGAAATATGTGAAGTCCAACGCCATCGTGTTCTGCAAGGATGGGCAGACGCTGGGAGTCGGAGCGGGGCAGATGAGCCGCGTGGATAGCACGCGCATCGCCAGCATCAAGGCGCAGAACGCGGGATTGAGCCTGGCCGGTTCTGTTGTTTCCTCAGATGCCTTCTTCCCGTTCCGCGACGGTATAGATGTGCTGGCAGAAGCCGGTGCAAAAGCAGTCATCCAGCCTGGCGGTTCGATGCGCGACGAAGAAGTGATCGCCGCTGCGGATGAGCACGGGTTGGCGATGGTGTTCACCGGATTCCGCCACTTCCGCCATTAAGCCGGCTGCTGCTAAAGGATTGCAATGAAGATTTTGGTTATCGGCAATGGCGGTCGCGAGCATGCAATGGCATGGCGTCTGGCACAGGGCGCGAAAGTGCAAAAGGTGTACGTCGCGCCGGGCAATGCGGGCACGGCGCTGGAAGAGGGAGTGGAGAATGTTGCCATCGCCGCTATCCCCGAACTCATCGAATTCGTGCAGCGCGAGAACATTGAACTCACTGTCGTTGGCCCGGAAGCACCGCTGGCTGCAGGTATCGTGGATGCGTTCCGCGCGGCAGGATTGAAGAT
>CABEBA010000054.1_pt1 | contig 17090 bp, 16 predicted proteins | sample 3132531 | NCBI WGS metagenome assembly CABEBA01 (sample SAMEA5534344, study PRJEB31848) | metagenome | biome: tundra; feature: field; material: soil | place: USA | collected 2013-05 | depth 0.45 m
GATCTCGGTTGTGGCGATGATGCTGGCGGAACGCGGCATCTGCTTGCGGCTGGTGTAGGACATTTCGCCAAAGATGGAGCCGCTACTCAGCGTATTGAGCAAACGGTTGTTGCGCATAACGCTGACGCCGCCTTCGGTCAGGATGTAGAACGCATCGCCCATTTCACCCTCGCGCAACAGCACGGTCTTCGCCGGTTGTTTCTGCCATTCGCCAACGCGCAATAACTCCCACAGCTCGATATCGGAAAAATCCTGGAACATTTTCAATTTGCGCAACGCGGTGAATTTCTCGTTTTCGTTGATCTCAAGATCGCTTTTTTCGAAGTGTCCGAGTGCGGCCAGTTCGTTGCCAAAATCGCGCCAGGTGGCAAATCGATCCGCCGGTTTTTTTTGCAGGGCGATCATCACGATGCGCTCCAGTTGCGGCGGCAAGTCATTGCGCAACTGTGTTGGGGGTGTCGGTTTTTCGTGCAGTATCTGCTGGTACAGATGTGCCAGATTTTTCGGTGTATACGGTGAATGACCGGTGAGCAGGCGATACATGACGACGCCCAGCGAATAGATGTCGGTCAAGTGAGTGATCTCATCACCGCGCACTTGTTCCGGCGACATATAGTTGGGTGAGCCGACGCTGTTTTGCGTATCTTCGAGATCGATCCGGACGGCGGCACCCAGATCGGCGATCTTGATCTCGTCCGGGTTGGCCAACAACAGGTTGGCTGGCTTGATATCGCGATGGATCACGCCGTTGAATTGCGCATAGTTGAGCGCGCGGCAGCATTTGAACATATATCCGACCACGCGATCGAGAGGCAGCAAATTGTCCGAACGGATGTGCTTCTCCAATGTGCCGCCGGCCACATATTCCATCACGATATAACTCGCACTGTCGCTGATGACAGCTTCGTAAGTGGTGACAATGTTCGGGTGTACCAATTTCCCGGCAAGCGCCGCCTCAATCTCCAGTTGCCGGCGATTCTGTTTGCCGTTCTTCGGGTCGTCGAGGAATTCCTGCTTGAATACCTTGACTACGACCTCGCGGTCAGCAACCGGGTCGTGCCCCAGATAGACGATGCTGGTACCGCCGTTTCCCAGTTTCCTGATCAGGCGGTACCTGCCGATATGCGATCCGTGACTCATTGATTGGCTAGATATAGACAAGGCTTATTCCTGCAAACACAACACGCCGTCTGCCTCCACCAACGCGGCGCGCGGCAGAGAGGCGACACCCACGGCAGCGCGTGCCGGATAAGGCTGGTGGAAATAGGTCGCCATGACTTCGTTGACCTTGGCGAAGTGCGCGAGGTCGGTGAGATAGATGTTCAGTTTCACCACGTCGTCCAGGCTGCCCCCTGCCGCATCGGCAACAGCACGCAGATTCTGGAACACGCGGTGGACTTGGGCTTCGATACCTTCAACCATATTCATGGTATTTGGGTCGAGGCCGATCTGGCCGGAGAGATAAACGGTGTTGTCCACGCGCACGGCTTGCGAATAGGTGCCGATGGCAGCGGGTGCATCGGGAGTCTGGATCACGAATTTGTTCGACATGTTGTTTTCCTTTTAATTGGCAAGTTTGGCGAAACGGTCGTCGGCCATCCTGAGCCGGTCTGCCATGACGCGCAGAAAGGCCTGGTTGAAATGCAATTGGCAATGATCGGAAAGTTTTGCGAGATGTGCCGGTGATATCTTAAGCACGGTGACTTCGGTGCCGGCGGTGACGGTGGCGGAACGCGCAACGACTCTGCCGCTGATATAGGACATCTCGCCGAAGCAGTCGTCGCCGCGGATCAGATTGAGCAGGCGTCCGTTCTTGGTCACGCTCACACTGCCGTCAACGATGATGTAGAAAGCATCGCCCATCTCGTCTTCACGCATCAGGACGGTCTGCGGCGGTTGCTTCTGCCATTCGCCGATGCGCAGGATCTCCCACAGTTCGATATCGGTGAAGTTTTTGAACAACGACATCTCGCGCAGCGTGGTGAATTGCTCGGTCTGGTTGACATCGATGGCTGTATGTTCAAAACGGCCCAGTGCGGCGAGATCGCTGCCGAAATCTTTCCAGTTTTGATAGCGCTCCTGCCTGTCCTTATGCATGGCACGCAACACGACGCGTTCGAGTTCCGGCGGGATGTCAGGGCGCAGGCTGCGCAAGGTCGGCGGTGTGGCATGCAGTATCTGCTGGCAGAGGGCGGCCAGATTTTCCGCTTTGAACGGTGCATATCCGGTGAGCAGGCGGTACATCACCACGCCCAGAGAATAAATGTCGGTCTGGTGCGTCAGTGTCTCGCCGCGCAGTTGTTCCGGCGACATGTAGCCGGGTGAACCGATGTTGCTGACTTGAGTCTGTTCGATGTCAAGCAGCAGTGCCGCGCCCATGTCGGAGATCTTGATGTCGCCGTCTTCGGTGAGCAGCATGTTGGCGGGTTTGATGTCGCGGTGAATGACGCCGTTGAATTGCGCATAGTTCAGCGCGCGGCAGCATTTGAACATGTACTCCACCACGCGGTCGATGGGCAACAGATTGTCCGGTTCGGCATATTTTTCCAGCGTGCCGCCGCTGACATATTCCATCACGATGTGACTGGCATCGTCGCCGATCATCGCATCGTAGATGGACACGATGTGCGGATGCGACAATTTGCCCGCCAGAGAGGCCTCGTTATCCAGCTGACGCTGGTACAACTTGCCCATCTTGGGGTCGTTCAATATCTCCTGCTTCAAGATCTTGATCGCCACCTCACGTTTCGAGAAAGGATCGTAGCCAAGGAACACGGTACTGGTCGCGCCTTGTCCGAGCTTTTTGGTGAGGGTGTATTTGCCCAATGTTGCAGGTTGTTGCATGTTGGCGAGCTTCTGGGTGAGAAAGTGCACAGAATCTACACGAACAAGGCCCTGTTCCACAACTGCCGGATGAAGATGTGAGCGCTGGCTGGCTTGTTGAAACCAGTGCTTTCGCCGATAATGCCGCCGCCTTGCTGCAGTCCAAAAACCCTACTACCGGACACTCTTCATTGAATATTAGATTCCAACGTGCAGTCGACCATTGGGCCGGGATGCCGATCTGCTGGGTTATCTCGTTGTTTGAACGAGCCCGACTTATGATCTTCGGTCGTCCGACGGCAGCCCAACCCAAGCGCATTCTGATCGTATTGCTCTCAGAAATGGGCAGTCTGGTATTGGCGCAACCTATGTTCGCCGATTTGCGCAAACGTTATCCCGACGCTTCGTTGCATATCCTGATGTTTGCCAAGAACCGTGAAGTGCTCGATTTGCTGGGTGTGATGCCTGCGGAAAATGTCATTACCATCAGAGATAAGTCGTTGGGCGGCTTCGTGGCAGACACCCTCCGCGCGATACTGACTATGCGGCGTATCGGCTTCGATGTCGTGATCGACTGCGAGCTGTTTTCGCGTGTGAGCGCTATTTTCTCCTATTTATCCGGCGCCTCGATTCATGTGGGATTTCAACCGCATACGCAAGAAGGATTGTACCGGGGGTCATTTATCAACCGTCCTGTGCTGTACAACCCTTACCGCCATTTGTCACAGCAGTTCTTGACGATGGTTGCCGCCATCGGATCGGACACGCGTCCTACGGCCAAGGCAAAGGTTGCGGAATTATCCGCGCCGCCGTTGTTGCAGTTTGCCGAGGGCGAGTTGCAGCAGGTCGAATCTGTTTTGCTTCAAGACTTCCCGGTACTGCACGATAAGAAACTGGTACTGGTCTATCCCGGCGGGGGGATACTGCCGATCCGCGCCTGGCCGGCGGAAAACTACAAGCAGCTGTGTGTCACTCTGTTGAATGACGGCTATGTGGTTGCGGTGATCGGACTCAAGGAAGACAAGCAGCTGGCACAGGAAGTCGTGGCGCATTGCAACCACCCCAACTGTATAGACCTGACCGGTTACACCAGGTCGGTACGTCATTTGTTGGCCATCTTCCATCGCGCGTCTTTGCTGGTGACCAACGATGGCGGGCCAGGCCAGTTTGCAGCACTCACTCCGTTGCAGACATTGGTGTTCTTCGGTCCGGAGACGCCGGCTTTATATAGTCCGCTGGCTCCCAACATCCATTGTCTCTATGCCGCGCTGTCTTGCTCGCCTTGTCTGACTGCCTATAACCATCGCAACTCACCCTGTGATGGTGACAATCAATGCCTGAAGCAGATCGGTACAGAACAGGTGTTGCTCAAGGCGCGTGAACTACTACAAGCAGGACATCGGGCATGAGTACGCTTCTCAATCTGCACCTTTCGTTAGCTTCGTTGTTCCGCCGGATCTTTTCCAGGCGTTTCCTGAAATTCGGCACGGTGGGCGCATCGGGAACGGTGGTCAATCTCGGCGTCTTGTATCTGGGGCAGGAACATTTCTTCAGCAGCGTGCAGTCGACCCAGCTCAAGCTCAATCTGTCGCTGGCATTGGCCATCTTCCTGGCGACTGTGAACAATTTTTTCTGGAACCGCCTGTGGACTTGGGCTGACCGCAAGCAACACCACCACAAACCATGGCTGGCCCAGTTCTGGCAATACACCCTGGCATGCTGGTTGAGTATCGCCCTGCAGATCGTGTTCACCAATCTGCTCGCGCCGCATTTCTACTACCAGATCGCGAACCTTATCGCTATCGCGTTGACCAGTGTCCTGAACTTTGTGCTCAATGACATTTGGACGTTCGGTCGCCTGAAGTTGATGCGGCAGGATGAGCCGCCGCGTAGCGATTGACTATGATCCGGCAGCTGGGCGTGGCGCGTTTGCTCTGGTATGTCCTGGCGGTATTGCTCGCCGTACTCACCTATTTCTACGGTCTCGATAGCCAGCATATTCCCAAGAATGGCGATGAATACCCGTATGAACACATCACACGACTGACGGCGGCGAGCGGACACCTGTTGCCGTTACAGTCCGAACTCGATGGCATGCGCAATACCAAGCCGCCATTGCTGTTTTGGCAGGGAATCGCAACGACGCATTGGGGACAGGATTGGGACTTGTGGCATCTGCGCTATCCCAGCGTGATCTATACTTTGCTCACCGCACTGCTGGTGTTTCTGCTGGCCAATAAGCTGTCGCGGCAGGTGGAGACCGGTTTCATTGCGGCACTGACATTTCTTGCTTTCTTCAGTACTTACCGTTTCGGCAGACCCTTCCTGGTCAATCCGCCCGAGGTGTTCTGGTTCTTTTTGCCGTTCTTCACTTTGCTGTATTGGCGCGCGTTCAGTTTCGAATCCAGGCTGACTGTTCCCCTGCTGTTGGGCATCGAGATTGGCATCGGTCTGCTGTATAAATCTTTCGCGTTGCTGGCGCCGATAGGCCTGGTTCTGGTCTGGTGGTATTTGCACCAACTGCAATACCAATGGCGCGAGTTCATTTTGAAAGATGCCTACAAGCCGGTATTGGCGGGCATCGTGGCGTTATCAATATTCGCTTTGTGGTTCGTGTTTGATCCCGATCCGCAATCGGTATGGCGCGAATTCGTGGTCGGCGAGAACGCGGGTAAATTCGAAGCGCACGGCGATAGTTACTGGGTGAAACTGCTGTGGGGCGGGAGCAGCATCTGGACCCTGATGCTGGGCTATCCGATGAATGCGGGGTTGTTGGCGTTCCCCGTGGCGGCACTGTTCTTCGTGGCGTACCTCCAGCGGCACCGACTCGGCGAGGCAGAAAAGATGCTCTGGATCTGGATGGCAGTCCTGTTCATCGTGTTCGCAGTCCCCAGCCAGCGCTCGGCACGTTACCTGCTGGAAGCGATGCCTGGGGTCGCGGTGCTGTGCGCCCTGAATTGGCAACGCATTCCGCGTTGGATATTCATGCTCACGCTCATGGCGGCGGGTGTGGTGCTCGCGCTACTGGCCTTCCTCGCACACAGCTTGCAAAATGAAGCGGGCGGCATGTACGGCTGGGGTTATTGGTTGTTGATAGGCATGGCGTTGGCGCTGGCATTGCTGGCTTTGTTTAACGGCAGGTTCACGCGTGACTTGGTCAATGTGGTGGTGCTGCTCACTTTTCTTTCTCTCGCCGCCTTTTTGCGGCCGTTCGATGGTGCGCTGGGCACGTATAGCGAAGCTGCCCGGCGTTATGTTCAAGAAAAGGATGTGTGGGTATCGTGCAACTTCCGGGCGCATGACGAAGGCGATCGCTTCATGTTTCCAAACGCACGGGTGCATGGTTATGATGAGAACTGGAATCTGACGCCCGCCGAATTGGCAACGCGCTATCGCCTGTTCACGCTGCAGCTGCCGCTCAACGCTGATGCCTGCGCTGGCTGCCGGGTGATCGGGCAGAGGTTGGAGATACGCGGACGGCATAGTGCGGAAGAATTGAACGCGATGCTCAAGGGGGATGTGTTCCAACATCTATTCGTGAAAGAATTACTGCTTGAATCACCACATGTGGATTCCAATGTATTTAATGCGAACAAAGAAGGGTGCCGCTGATGCTGGATATTAGGCGCACAGTTACGCTAGGCATCGTGGTATTGGCTTTCGGTTTTGGCTTGCACAAGGCCTGGCAACAACCCAACCCATCCTTCGGGTTCAGGCTACCGGTCATTGATCCTCCGGTTGTGCAACCCGTAGCGGAGAAGAAACCGCCGGTACGCAAAAAACATCGCCGCCGCCGTGATGAAGAACCGAATGTCGTCATTGGTCACTTCGAGAGTCATTTCGCTTCATCCCGTCTGCATGTGCAGACTCACGCGTCTACCCTCGTCGAACTCAAGGATGGACGCATTCGTGCCTTCTGGTTCTCGGGTAGTCGTGAAGGTGCGTCGGATGTGACCATCAACGGCGCAGTGTTCGATCCGGCGCGAAATGAATGGAGTGCCGAACAGGTCGTCGCCAGCCGTTCGAGCACGCAGCGTGCGCTGCACCGCTATGTTGCCAAACTGGGGAATCCGGTGGCGGCCCGCGCGGCGGACGGCTCGTTGCGTTTGTTCTATGTCACGGTGTCGCTGGGCGGCTGGGCAGGCAGTTCTATCACGATGCTGTCTTCGAATGACGAGGGCGAGACATGGAGTGCACCGCGCCGCCTGATCACTTCGCCGTTCATCAATATCAGCACTTTGCTGAAAGGTACGCCTTTCCTCTATGCCGACGGCTCGATGGGGCTGCCGGTATATCACGAGCTGTTCAGCAAGTTCGCAGAGATACTGCACCTGGATGCGGCGGGCAACGTGATCGACAAGCAGCGTCTGGCCCGAGCGGGGCAAGGTACGTTGCAGCCAGTGGTGCTGGTGAAGAATGTGAACGATGCTTTGGTGCTGATGCGCTATGCGGGCAAGGATAATCCGCATCTTGCCCGCAGCCTCTCAACGGAAGACGGCGGGCAGCATTGGAGTGACGTGCAAAAATCATCCTTCCCCAATCCCGATGCGGCCCTGTCGGCCACGGCGATGCCGGATGGTCGGCTGCTGGCTGTCTTGAACCATCAGGAGCAGGGGCGCGACAGCCTGTCTCTGATGCTGTCGGCGGATGGCGGGATCAATTGGAAAGAATTGCGTCGCCTGGAAGAGATGCGCGTGGTGCGCGACAAGAAACTGGACGAGACGCAATGTCTGCATATCGTGCAGAGTCTGTTGCTGAATTCCGATGCGCGTCTGGCACAGGCATCCGCTGCGACGCTGGACGAATATGTGGACTCCGCCAAAGCCAGGGTACGCGCGGATGGCAGCTGCAGCTTCGAATTCTCCTATCCTTACATGATCCAGGCGCGTAACGGCGATTTCCATCTCACTTACACCTGGAATCGGGTGTTCATCAAGCACGTCACGTTCGATCAGCTTTGGTTGAACCGTCATTTGAAAAAGGGTATCGATGCAACTCGACACTGATCTGACCGGACTGTTCGGCATCACGCTTGCCATTTTTACGCTGCTAGTCCGCATGCCGCGAGTGCAAGCTTTGCCGTTGATTCGGAGAGCGGGCGTGCTGGGGGCGGCGCTTGTCGTGATCTCTATCCCGTTATGGGGCGTTTCGCTGGCGGGTTTCGTACGCGGCATGGTGGGTGATCTGAGTATCACCACGCTGGTGTTGCTGGCGCTTGCCTTGGTGCGTTCATTCTCAAATCGCGTGCTGGTCGGAGACCAGAACAGACATGCGATGCTGAAAGCGATCTTGCTTGCCGCCATCTTGTTTTACCCCCTTGTTCTGGGTCTGGGCATGTTCGACCCCTACCGATTGGGTTACGCCAATCTGTGGTTCATGCTCACGTTGCTGGGACTGGCAGTGTGGTCGAGTCTGCGCTATTCAACACTGTTCGCGCTATGCATCGCCTTGGCTGTTGCGGCATGGGGTGCCGGCTGGTACGAATCGCCCAACCTCTGGGATTACTTGCTCGATCCCTGGTTGGCGCTCTATGCATGCGCAGTACTGGTAAAGATATGGGTGGCACAATTGAGGGAGAGGAAACATGCCTAGCTTGGGCCGCAACGACTATCGGACGCTGGCGTTGGCCGCTTTGGGCGGCACGCTGGAGTTCTACGACTTCATCATTTTCGTGTTTTTCGCCGCAGTCATCGCGCAACTGTTCTTCCCGCCCGACATGCCGGACTGGCTGCGCCAGATGCAGACCTTCGGCATCTTCGCTGCGGGCTATCTGGCCCGCCCGCTGGGCGGGATAATCATGGCGCACTTCGGCGACCTGTTCGGGCGCAAGCGCATGTTCATGTTGAGCATCCTGCTGATGGCCGTGCCGACGCTGGCCATCGGACTGTTGCCGACGTATGCGGTGATCGGCATGTGGGCGCCATTGTTGTTACTGGCTTTGCGCGTGTTCCAGGGTGCGGCTATCGGCGGAGAAGTGCCGGGCGCCTGGGTGTTCGTCGCCGAGCATGTGCCGCAGCGCCATGTCGGCTTTGCTTGCGGTACGCTCACTGCCGGATTGACCGGCGGTATCCTGCTCGGCTCACTGGTGGCGGCTGCGGTAATCCACGCCTACACGCCCGCCGAATTGCTGGCGGACGGCTGGCGTGCGCCTTTTATCCTCGGCGGCGTGTTCGGACTGGTGTCAGTGTGGCTGCGCCAGTATCTGCACGAAACGCCCGTGTTCAAAGAGATGCAGGCGCGGCAGCAACTGGCCGCTGAATTACCGTTAAAGGCCGTCGTGCGCGAACATCGCCCTGCAGTCGTGCTCACCATGCTTTTGACATGGCTGCTCTCCGCCGCCATCGTGGTGATGATCCTGATGACACCGACCCTGATGCAGAAACTTTTTGCCATACCTGCCGCGATTGCTTTGCAGGCGAACAGCATCGCAACTTTGTTCCTGAGTATCGGCTGCATCACCTTCGGTGCGCTGGCGGATCGCTTTGGAGCAGGGCGCGTGTTGGCTACAGGCTGCGTGGGGTTGGGATTGACCTCGTGGCTGTTCTACCAGCAGATGGCTATCGCGCCGGAACATATCTATGTCCTGTATGCGTTGTGCGGATTCTTCGTTGGCGTGATCGGCGTGGTTCCCAGTACGGCAGTGCAGTTATTCCCGCCAGCAGTACGCTTTTCCGGTTTGTCCTTTGGCTATAACGTTGCCTATGCCGTGTTCGGCGGATTGACCCCGGTGCTGGTGAGTCTGCTGCTGCGTTACGATGCCCTGGCTCCGGCGCATTATGTGGTCGCTTTGAGCATGGTTGGCGTTGGCTTGGGCGTGTATCTGCGGCGGCGTGAGCTGGTTATCAGGTAGCATGGCTTTATGCGACAATGCGCGCTCGCAAAAAAGAGCGCGTGAATGCGCCAAGTATCAGTCCACATTCAGAATAGGAAGCGTCTTTGGAAAACCTCAAGCGATTACTCGCATCGGATATGGCAGCTGTGGATGCGGTGATCCGCACCCGTCTGCACTCCGAAGTGGCATTGGTCAATCAGATAGGCGAATACATCATCAACAGCGGCGGCAAGCGTTTGCGTCCGGCGCTGGTGCTGCTGTCTGCGCAGGCCTTCGCATACACAGGTAAACATCATCATGATCTGGCGGCGGTGGTGGAATTCATTCACACCGCGACCCTGCTGCACGATGACGTGGTGGACGAATCCGAATTGCGCCGCGGGCGCGAGACGGCCAACGCGTTGTTTGGCAACGCCGCCAGTGTACTGGTAGGCGATTTCCTGTACTCGCGTTCTTTCCAGATGATGGTGGATGTGAAAGAGATGCGCGTGATGCAGACATTGGCAGATGCCACCAACGTTATCGCCGAAGGTGAAGTGTTGCAGTTGCTCAACTGTCGCGATGCGAATGTGGACGTGCCGAACTACATGCGCGTCATCCACTGCAAGACCGCCAAATTGTTTGAGGCCGCGATGCGCCTGGGTGCGATCCTCGGCAAGGCATCGGCAGCCGATGAAGAAGCGGCCTCAAAATACGGCATGCATCTCGGCACCGCATTCCAGCTGATCGACGATGTGCTGGATTATTCCGCCGACGAGGCCCAGACCGGCAAACATCTCGGTGACGACTTGGCTGAAGGCAAACCCACGCTACCATTGATCTACGCAATGCAGCACGGCACGAGCGAACAGGCTGCCGTAGTGCGCAGCGCCATCGAGCAGGGCGATGTAGGAAAATTCGCTGAAGTGCTGACGATCATTCGCGATACAGGTGCGCTGGAGTACACGCGCCAGCAAGCATTGCGCGAAACCGAGGCTGCCTGTGCCGCAATCGCTCCACTAGCCGATTCTAAATACAAGCAGTGTCTGTTAGAATTGGCCAACTTTGCCGCGACGCGGCAATTTTAGAGAAACGCTGAATAAGTCCGTTCGTGGTGAGCTTGTCGAACCATATCTTCAGGACTTATTCAGCGTTTCCTTAGTTTCACCGCAGGCCATCCGGCCTGTATGAGCGGGGTGTAGCTCAGCCTGGTAGAGTACTGCGTTCGGGACGCAGGAGTCGGAGGTTCGAATCCTCTCACCCCGACCAACCTCAGTTGGTCATCAAATCATTCCTTCATTACTTCTTAAATCTGCGTGTTTAGTGGCGTTTGCTCTTGAGCGGCCGCGATCTACAAGCGGTCATAGAAAATCAATCTGAAATTGTTTTCGAAGGGCGGAAGCCCGTAACAGCCGATGACGACCGGCAGCTTTCCGGTATTCTATTTAAGTGATCGGAATTCGGCTGCCGACGCATAGCTGGCGGTCAGTGTTGCGAATATGAAGACTTTAAAATTTGTAACTTAATCCCACCGAATAAACCGGAACCCTGCCATAAGCATATTGGCCTGTATCAAAAGAATCGGCGTCTATTCGAAGCGCCCAATTTTGATCAAAGTCGTATTTCGCACCCACGCCAAGCGTAATACCCTTTTTTGTGAAGCTGCCAGATGCTGAAAATATTGTTGGAATCGTTGCTGACCCACTAGCACTAGATTTGACTTGGGCGATACCAAACTTGGCCAAGAAGGAAAATGCATTGTTGCCAAAGCTGTCATGGATATTCCATGTTCGAACAGCAGTTAAACTGGCTGCGTTCGATTTTGAGGATAAGTTCGCTGTTCCTCCTGTTACCCCTCCAACAGTTACGTTACCAGGGTAGTTGGTTGATCCTAAGTCAACATATCCCCCTTCGATGGCCCATTTAGAATTCAATTGGTAACCAAGAAAAAGCATATATGCGTCTTGGTTATTCTTTGTAATAGATGATTGCTGGGATTGGCCTGCTGCACCATAGATATATATGCCACTATCTTGACCTGCTGTTGCTGAACCTGAAATTCCGAGGCTACACAATACTAATATTCCTACAAACAGCTTGACCATATTTTGCCTTTATTTTTATTTATTGTTGATGTACTTTCTTCCTCATCCTACCAGAGGATTAGTTACACGGATAACCTTGTTAGGTTACTGCCTCAGAGAAGCATTCTCGAAAAACCGCTCTTGGCAGGTTTTTGCAGGTTTGTGTTCGCTAACACCAATAATATAATGCAGCCACCTTTGTGATCCGCGAAAGAACGAATCATGTTCAGTCTGTTTGAAGGGAAACCGGATCATCCCCTGTTTGATCTGGCAGAGACCCGGCGCCTGATCTCCGATCTGCCGGATGCCCATAACAGCTCGTCAATGCCACCATGCTCATGGCGTCCGGTGCTTTTGTGCCGGGCAACTTCTATCAGGCGTTGATGGGCGAGAAAAGCCGCGAGATCAAACTGACGCGTCTGCTGGCCGAGGGCGAAGACTACGAACAAGTCGGGTACGAGTGGGTAGAGGCTGCGCCAAGTTAGGCTGGAAGCAAACGGGAAAGGCGGCTAACATTCGTTTCCGCGATCCGCGTTTGATGCGCTTATCCGATCGCCAACGACTATGATATCCATATTGTTTCCTTTCTTTTTCGACTCCGCCTTGCCCTATGCGCATTCTGATCAGTAACGACGACGGCTATTTCGCGCCGGGTTTGGCTTGTTTGGCCCGACATCTTTCCGCAATCGCCGACGTGGTGGTAGTGGCACCCGAACGCGACCGCAGCGGTGCGAGCAATTCACTCACCCTGAATCGTCCGCTCAATCTGCGCCAGGCCGCGAGCGGTTTCTATTACGTCGATGGCACACCGACCGATTGCGTACATCTGGCAGTCACCGGCATGCTGGATACACAGCCGGACATCGTGGTGTCGGGCATCAACTCCGGTGCCAACATGGGCGACGACACCATCTACTCCGGCACGGTAGCGGCAGCGACCGAAGGTTTTCTGCTGGGCATTCCCGCCATCGCCATCTCGATGGTCGGTCACGAACTCAAGTATTACGACACGGCGGCGAAGGTAGCGGTGGAACTGGTGCAGCGTTTCAAGACGGAGCAGCATAGCCAACCCTGGTTGCTCAACGTGAACGTACCGGACATTCCCTACGAACAGTTGCAAGGCATGGAAGTTACGCGCCTGGGCAAGCGTCACAAGGCCGAGCCGGTGGTCAAGAGCAGCAATCCGCACGGTCAGCCGGTGTATTGGGTTGGCGCAGCGGGCAAGGCGCAGGATGCGGGCGAGGGTACGGATTTCTTTGCAACATCCCGGAGCCGCGTCTCTATCACGCCGTTGCAGATCGACCTCACCCAATATAGCCAACTGGATGCGGTTCGTTCCTGGTTAGGAGCGCAGAAGTGAACTTGCGCCACGCCGGCATCGGCATGACTTCTGCACGCACGCGCGGCCGCCTGATCGAACGATTGCGCGCCGAAGGTATCGCAGACGAGACAGTACTTGCAGCGATGAGCGAAGTGCCGCGTCACATTTTTGTGGACGAGGCGCTGGCGACGCGCGCCTACGACGATGTGTCTTTGCCCATCGGACACGGGCAGACCATTTCGCAACCTTATATCGTGGCGCGCATGACCGAAGTGTTGCGCAACGGCAAGCAACTCAACCGCGTGCTGGAGATCGGCACCGGCTGCGGTTATCAGGCAGCGGTGCTGGCAAAGGTGGCGAAGGAAGTCTATTCCGTCGAACGCATCCAGCCGCTGTACGAGCGCGCCAGAAAAACACTGCGTGAACTGAAGATATTCAATGTCAATCTGCGCTATGCGGATGGTGCCGCAGGCTTGCCGGATGCGGCTCCGTTCGACGGCATCATCATGGCCTGTGCCGCCCCTGCGCTCTCCGCCGTGCTGCGGGAGCAGCTTACGGTCGGTGGTAGAATGGTGTTGCCGATGGGGACGCAGGAACAGTACCTGTACTTGATCGAGCGCGATGAGAACGGCTTTCGCGAGAGCCGCCTGGAAGCCGTGAAATTCGTACCGTTGGTGATGGGAAAAGCATGAACAAACAGATTCTGCAGTGGGGAGCATTGGCTCTGGCCGCATTTGTACTGGCAGGCTGTGCCACTCCTGCGTCCAATGGCCGGCGTGCGCCCGTCATGGAATATGGTTCGGACAAAAAGCCGGGTACAACAGCGCCACAATCTGCCGCGAAAAAGGCAGTGCCGGTGATGGACTCCAATTACGAGACCGTCACACGGATATATATAGTGCAGAAAGGCGACACGCTTTACAGCATCGCTTTTTTGAACGGTGTGGATTATCGCGACGTGGCCGACTGGAATCATCTGGACAATCCTGCAGCGATCAAGATCGGACAGCAGTTGCAATTGCATATCCCGGTTGCCGGTTCGGTGTCCAAAGACGTGCCCAGGCCGGTGATGGATTCGCAAGTGGCGGAATCGAATGAAACAAAGAGCTATCCCAAGGTAGGCAAGCTGGCTTACACCGAACAGGCATTGGCACAAGCGGAGCGTCTGCAGAACGAACCCGCGGCAAAGGTGGCCGCGACTCCCGTGGTTACGGCCGCAACTCCAATCAGATCTGCCGTTGCGCCGACACGCGCAGTGGATGACGAAGAACCGCTGGAGTGGGGCATGCCGACCAGCGGCAAAGTGATCGCCGGATTTTCCGAGAACGACAACCGCAAAGGCGTGGATATCGTCGGCCAGCGCGGACAGACCGTGGTGGCGAGTGCATCGGGCAAGGTGGTGTATAGCGGCAGCGGGCTGCGCGGCTATGGCAAGCTCATTATCATCAAACACAACAAGACCTACCTCAGCGCCTATGCGCACAACGACCAGATACTGGTGAAAGAAGGCCAGAACGTCAGCAAAGGACAGAAGATAGCCGAGATGGGCAATACCGATGCCAGTCAGGTCGAGCTGCACTTCGAGATCCGAAAATTTGGCAAGCCTGTGGATCCGGCCAAGTATCTGCCGATGGCGAAGTCTTGACTAAACCATCTGGCAACGGATCAATATGATACCGTTGTTACCCACCCAACCGTTCGGGCTGAGCTTGTCGAAGCCTATGCTGTAGTCCATTCACCCTTCGACAAGCTCAGGGCGAACGGGAAATTGGATCCACGATAATCCGTGACTGATGAACTCACAAAACTGAGCACTACCGATCACAGTCGCGACAGCGCCGGATTGCGCTATGTGTATCCGGTCGTCTCGCGCCGCGCGGGCGGCGTCTCCATCGGCATCAACCTGAATACCAATAATGCCTGCAACTGGCGCTGCATTTACTGCCAGGTGCCGGAACTCATGCGCGGCACTGCGCCACCGATTGATTTGCCGTTGTTGGAAAAAGAGCTGACTGGATTTCTGCGTGAATTGCAGCAGGGCGATTTCATGCAACGCGTGCCTGCCGAAGCTCGCCGCATCAACGACATCGCGCTCTCCGGCAACGGCGAACCGACCAGCGCACAGGAATTCGCCGAGGTTATCGAACTCATCGCCAAATATAAACCAGCCGACCTCAAGCTGGTGCTCATCACCAACGGCAGTCTCATCCAGCGCGACAACGTTCAGCAAGGCTTGCGCCGCATGGCGCAACTCAACGGCGAAGTCTGGTTCAAGCTGGATCGTGCCAGCGCAGAGAGCATGCAGCGTATCAACGACACAAAAATGACGATGGACAAAGTGCGGCAGAACCTCGTTACAGCCATTGCCTGCTGCCCCAACACCTGGCTGCAAACCTGCTGGTTCGCACTGGATGGAGTTGCTCCAAGCACGCAGGACGAAGATGACTATGTGAATTTTCTTAAAGGGCTGTTGCGCGGAGGAATCAAACTGCAAGGTGTGCTGCTCTATGGCTTAGCTCGGCCTTCGTTGCAGCCGGAGGCTCCGCGCTTAACTGCCTTGTCAAACGATCAAATGGAGAGTTTTGCAACACGAATTCGCGCCTTGGGAGTGGATGTGAGAGTGACGGATTGACTATTGGAATGCAAGACTGCATCGGCCTATAGCCCCAAGTTAAGTATATATGCCTATATCTAGACCTTTTGGCATATTGTCGGAGTGAATCCATCTGGTTATATTCGCATCTGGCCTATTCTGGCTTTACCGGGGTGTTCGATATGATTCTCATTCCGTTGATCGTCAATGCAATAGTGATTTTTGTCATTGGCGCTGAACTGGTTGCGACTGCATTGGGTATGGCTAGTGCCGATCAGTTACTTGTGGCCAGTTCTCTATCGGGTTTGTTGACTATCCTTTCGTTCAGACTCTCAAAAGAAGCATTGTTGCGTATTAATGGTGATTCAGATTCCTTAAGTTCCGTGGATGAGAAAGTAGCGGACGAAGCCTGAAGAATACCTGGCTGAATGAAAAGGCTGCCTGCACTGGCAGCCTTTTCGTTTTGGGGAACGCTGATAAAATAAGCGCTATTGCTCAATCGCGGGATATTCACATGCTGCTGTGGTTCGTTATCGCCTATTGGATCATTTCGGTCGGCATCGGCCTGTATGCAGCCACACGGGTTCATAACACCAGAGATTTCGCCATTGCCGGACGTCACCTGCCGTTCTATATGGTGACGGCAACGGTGTTTGCCACCTGGTTCGGCTCCGAAACGGTGTTCGGCATCCCGGCTACCTTTCTCAAGGAGGGTTTGCATGGCGTAGTGGCCGATCCGTTCGGTGCCTCCATGTGCCTGATCCTGGTCGGGCTGTTCTTCGCGGCGCCGCTGTACCGCATGAACCTGCTGACCATAGGCGATTTCTACAAGAAGAAATACGGCCGCAGCGTCGAGGTGCTGACCACCATCGCCATCGTGATTTCCTATCTCGGCTGGGTGGGTGCGCAGATCACGGCGCTCGGTCTGGTATTCAACGTGGTATCCGGCGGCGAGATCAGCAAGGTCGCCGGAATGTGGATAGGTTCCGGCACCATCCTCATCTACACTTTTTTTGGCGGTATGTGGGCAGTGGCAATCACCGACTTTATCCAGATGATCATCATTGTTATCGGCATGCTATTCATCGGTTTCGAGATCAGCGGCGAAGTGGGCGGTGTCGGAGTCGTGTTCAAACATGCCGTACAGGCGAACAAATTCGAGTTCTGGCCGGCGCTGGATGCCAAGGAGATCATTGGCTTCATTGCGGCCTGGATCACCATGATGTTCGGTTCGATTCCGCAGCAGGATGTGTTTCAGCGCGTGCAATCGGCCAAGACGGAAAGAATTGCCGTCTGGGGTTCGGTATTCGGCGGCGCGCTGTATTTTCTGTTCGCTTTCGTGCCGATGTTCCTTGCTTATTCTGCCACGCTGATCGATCCGAAGATGGTGAGCGACCTGATCGACACCGATCCGCAAATGATCCTGCCGCGCTTGATTTTGCGACCAGAAGTGCACCT
>CABEBA010000062.1_pt1 | contig 16263 bp, 14 predicted proteins | sample 3132531 | NCBI WGS metagenome assembly CABEBA01 (sample SAMEA5534344, study PRJEB31848) | metagenome | biome: tundra; feature: field; material: soil | place: USA | collected 2013-05 | depth 0.45 m
AAAGGTTGGCATAAGTTACTCCTCTATTTCTTATCGAAAATTAGTCAAGACAGCATTAGTAATGGTTGGCTCTTTCAGCCTTGATGCAAAGCCCCATGTTGGGCGGGTTCTTGCCCATATACTTGGGCACATCCGGAAACTTGCGCTGTACTTCAGGATCCGTCAGGTCATAGTCGGGAGGCAGATTCTCGCGAGAACCATCGGCCATGATGACCCGCTTCTGGAAGGCCGCAGCGGGCTTGAAGAACATGTGGGCAAACTTGGACCAATACACGCCGCCAAACAGCACTGTGCTGGACAGGATGAACAAGGCAAAGAATACGGTTACTCCGCCGCCGGTAAATGACCAGATCAATGCGAAGGTCGAGGTGGCCAGGAGCGAAAGGATAAACAAATCCGCACGTTCTAACCGGAAGCTTGAAAGGCCTTCCGCAGCCACGTCAGCGCGGATGAAGAACCAGAACCAGTATCCACCCACAGCCAGCATCAGCGCGCCGATGTGCCAGAGCTGAGGCAGCAGGGTAGAAGTGGTCGACGGCGAGAAGATCATGATTGCGGTAGTCACGATAAAGATAATGGTTCCCCACATGGTCAACAGATGGGAAAGCCTGCGCCGAGGATTGTCGAATTCGCCGGAGGTCAATACTTCTTTTACCAGCACTGCAGTGGCGATCGCTACCTTTTCACCACCACCCACCGATCGTTTGGCGCTCTTCTGTGCTTTTTTCGCATTTTCGAAGAAGTACTGCGCGCTTTTCTTGTGAAGCATATCAAGTATCGTCCCGCCCATGACCAGCAGGATCATCACGACGATATACCCCTGCATGTAGTCGGTTGGAATCGATGCCGAAAGTGCGGCAAAGGGATTGCTCGTGAACATTAGTTTCTCCTAAAAAATTGCAGACGAATGACCATCCTAAATGACCGGAATATCCGCTGGCCTTACTTTGCGGAATGCCCCGTCAGTTTTACTTCTACCTTCTCATGCTCTTGCAGTCCCGCGTAGTACTTGCGCAATATCTCCAGCACTTCGGGACGGCTGAATTCCGGGGGTACATCGGATCCTTCGGAAAGCATCTTGCGCAACTTGGTACCCGAGAGCAGCAGACGTTCTGCATCGCCGTGAGGGCAGGTGCGGGCGGAGGCCATGCCGCCACACTTGTAGCACCAGAAAGTCCAGTCGATCTTGAGCGCCTGTGTTTCGAGCGCGCCCTTGGGGATCTTGTCGAAAATGTGATGTGCGTCGAACGGGCCATAGTAGCTGCCGACCCCGGCATGATCGCGCCCGACGATGAGGTGCGAGCAACCGTAGTTCTGGCGGAACAGCGCATGCAATAGGGCTTCGCGCGGACCAGCGTAACGCATGTCGAGCGGATAACCTGCCTGGGCGATGGTCTTGGCCACGAAGTAGTGTTTGGTCAGCGCGATGATGGCATGGGTGCGCACCTCGGCCGGGATGTCGCCGGGTTTGAGGTTGCCGAGCAAGGAGTGGATAAGCACTCCGTCGCAGACTTCGATGGCGACTTTGGCCAGATACTCGTGCGAGCGGTGCATGGGGTTGCGCGTCTGGAAGGCAGCGACCTTGCTCCAGCCCAACTCGTTGAACAGAGCACGCGTCTCTTTCGGTGTCATGAACAACGGGCCGTATTTCTGCGGGAAACCGCCTTGCGATAATACTTTCACCGGGCCGGCGAGATTCACTTCACCCTGTTCCATCACCATCTTCACACCGGGATGTTCGATGTCGGTGGTACCGAACACAGTGGCGCATTCATGCCCCTTGTCGATAGTGTATTTCTCGGTGACCAGCATCGTGGCGAGAATGCTGCCGTCTTCGGGATCGATAAGCGCGATCTCGTTGCCGGTAGGGATGGCGTCAGCAGTGGATTTGTCGGTGGAGAGGGTGATGGGGATGGGCCAGAACAGGCCGGTGGTCATGGTCATGCCGTCGCAGACACCCTGCCAGTCGGCATGGGTCATGAAACCGTTCAGTGGCGTGAAGCCGCCGATGCCGAGCATGATGATGTCGCCCTTTTCGCGCGAACTTACGGTCACTTTTGGATAAGAGCGAGCGCGCTTAAGTTCGGCGATCAGGTCTTCACCCACCAGCAACAGGGGATTAAGACCGCCCCCGCCATGCGGGTTTACTAATGCCATTTATATCTCCCTGATTCGGTTCAGCTGCTTATGGAATCTCTGGTTAGGCACACTAGAGCAACATCCTCAACTCTGCGATACCCCTCATGGGTTGAGGGGCGTACCCCCCTTACGGGTTATGTCTTAATCACTCATCACGGCTATGGCAGTGCCGGCAGGGGATACGCATACTTGTGACCCAGAAAAGCCGACTAATTTGGTGAGGCTGCCCGCCTCGATAACTACTAATCCAGCCACCCACCCATGTCATCGACTCCATTGCACGACCCGTTTGCTCCGCCCGTTGCGGATGCAAAAATAGAAGTACACAAAACCACTTGTTATATGTGCGCCTGCCGTTGCGGCATCCGTGTGCATATGCGCAACGGTGAAGTGCGCTACATAGACGGCAATCCCGACCATCCGCTGAACAACGGCGTGATCTGCGCCAAAGGTTCGTCCGGCATCATGAAGCAGTATTCGCCGGCGCGGCTGACCAAGCCCTTGCGTCGCAAGCCGGGATCGGAGCGCGGTGCGGGTGAGTTCGAGGAGATCAGCTGGGAAGAGACCTTCTCCATCCTCGCCGAACGCCTGGGGAAGATACGCGCCACCGACCCGAAGAAGTTCGCGCTATTCACCGGACGCGACCAGATGCAGGCGCTGACCGGTTTGTTCGCACGCCAGTTCGGCACGCCCAACTATGCGGCGCACGGCGGTTTCTGCTCGGTAAATATGGCGGCGGGCATGATCTACACCATCGGCGGTTCGTTCTGGGAATTCGGCGGTCCCGATCTGGAGCGTTCCAAGCTGTTCATCATGATCGGTACGGCCGAAGACCATCACTCCAATCCGCTGAAGATCGCATTGTCGAAATTCAAGCGCGAAGGCGGACGTTTCATCTCCATCAATCCGGTGCGCACCGGCTATTCCGCCATCGCCGACGAATGGGTGCCGATCCGTCCGGGTACGGACGGTGCACTGATGCTGGCGCTGATCCACGAGATCATTGCACTGGGTCTGTACGACCGCGAATTTCTTGTGCGTTACACCAACTCCGGGCAACTGGTGAACCTCGACGCTGAGCATGATGAGTTCGGCATGTTCGTGCGCACCGAAGTACCGGAAGAAGAGGCTTGCTACGATCCGCAGAACAAACTGTGGTGGGATCGCAATACCGAGAAGGCGGTGGTCACGCATACCGAAGGAGCCGATCCTTACCTGTTCGGAGAGTTCAAACTGGCCGACGGTACGCCGGTCAAGCCCGCGTTCCAGTTGCTGCAAGAGCGCGTCAAGGAATACACGCCGGAGTGGGCGGAGCAGATCACCGGCATTTCCGCCGAGACCATCCGCCGTTTGGCGCATGAGATGGGCATCACGGCACGCGACCAGAAGATCGAACTGCCGATCGCCTGGACCGACTCCTGGGGCAAGGAGCATGACACCGTCACCGGCAATCCGGTTTCGTTCCATGCGATGCGCGGCTTGGCCGCCCACTCCAACGGCTTTCATACGATACGCGCACTGTCCATTTTGATGACGCTGCTGGGCACCATCGATCGTCCCGGCGGTTTCCGTCACAAGACCCCGTTCCCGCGTCCGATCCCGCCTTGTGCGCGCACGCCGAATGACCCGCGAGCGGTACAACCGAACACGCCGCTGGACGGTATGGCACTCGGCTGGCCATCCGATCCTGACGATCTGTTCGTCAATGCCGATGGCAGCCCGGTACGTATCGACAAGGCCTTCTCGTGGGAATATCCGCTGTCGGTGCACGGCATGATGCACAACGTCATCACCAACGCCTGGCGCGGCGACCCCTATAAGATCGATACCTTGATGCTATTCATGGCCAATATGGCATGGAACTCGAGCATGAACACCAGCGAAGTACGCAAGATGCTCATCGACAAAGAAGAAGACGGCGGATACAAGATCCCGTTCATCGTCGTGTGCGATGCATTCCATTCGGAGACGACGGCTTTTGCAGATTTGATTTTGCCGGACACGACTTACCTCGAACGCCATGATGTGATGTCCATGTTGGACCGTCCGATCTCGGAGTTCGACGGCCCGGTGGATGCGGTACGTATCCCGGTGTTGCCGCCGACGGGCGAATGCAAGCCGTTCCAGGAAGTGCTGATCGAACTCGGCACGCGTTTGAAGTTGCCGGCCTTTGTCACCAAAGAAGGCGAGCGCAAGTACCGCGACTATCCCGATTTCATCGTCAACTGGGAGACCGCTCCCGGCTCCGGCATCGGTTTCCTGATGGGATGGCGCGGCAAGGGCGGCGAGAAATCCATACGCGGTGAACCGAACCCGAACCAGTGGGAGATGTATGCCAAGAACGATTGCGTGCATCACCACAAGCTGCCGCGTTCATATCAGTTCATGCGCAACTGGAACAAGGGTTACCTTGAATGGTCGCAGCGTAGCGGCATTACGCGCTATGCAGAACCGATCCTGATCCATCTCTACTCCGAGGTGTTGCAGAAGTTCCGTCTTGCCGCACAGGGAAAAAGCATTACGCGCCAACCGCCCGCGCATCTGGTGAAACGCATCGAGACTTTCTTCGACCCGCTGCCGTTCTACTACGAACCGCTGGAAACGCAGACCTGCGACAAGCGCAAGTATCCGCTGTCGGCACTGACGCAGCGTCCGATGGCCATGTATCACTCGTGGGACTCGCAGAACGCCTGGTTGCGCCAGATTCACGCGCACAACTATCTCTATGTCAATTCCCAGACCGCGCAGGATGCAAGCATCGCCGACGGCGACTGGATATGGGTCGAGTCGCAATGGGGCAAAGTGCGCTGCATGGCGCGCTACAGCGAGTCGGTGGAGCCGGGTACAGTGTGGACATGGAACGCCATCGGCAAAGCGGCCGGAGCGTGGAACTTGTCGCCCGACGCGAACGAGTCGCAACAGGGTTTTCTGCTTAACCACATCATTTCGGAAGAGCTGCCGCCGCAAGCGGACGGCAAGCGTTACTCCAATTCCGATCCGGTCACAGGTCAGGCGGCCTGGTACGATGTGCGTGTGCGCATCTACAAAGCGGAAGAGGGCGAACCTGAGCAGACTTCGCCGCAATTCGAACCCATGAAGAAATATCCCGGCATGACAGTACACCCGAGCTTGCTCGCCTACTTCGGCGGCGGCAAGAAGAAGGGCGGTGCGAAATGACCCAACTCGCGCTCGTGATCGACTTGAATGTCTGCGTGGGCTGTCATGCGTGTGTGACCAGTTGCAAGGAGTGGAACACCTCCGGTTCGGCCGGTCCCCTGTGCGATGAGAACCCTTATGGCGCTGATCCGACCGGCACGTTCTTCAACCGCGTGCAGACCTTCGAGATCGGCACATATCCGAACAGCGAGACGCTGCATTTTCCCAAGTCATGCCTGCATTGCGAAGATCCGCCCTGCGTACCGGTGTGTCCGACCGGTGCATCGTATAAACGCAAGGAAGACGGCATCGTCCTGGTGGATTACGACAAGTGCATCGGCTGCAAGTATTGCACCTGGGCCTGCCCGTACGGCGCGCGCGAATTCGACGAGAAGGAAAAGGTGATGAAGAAATGCACCTTGTGCGTGGATCGCATCTACGACATGTCTATGCCGGAGGCAGACCGCAAACCCTCTTGCGTAAAAGCGTGCCCGACCAGTGCACGTCTGTTCGGCGATGTCCACGATCCGGAATCGGAAGTGTCGCAGGCTATCCGCGAGAGTGGCGGTTATGCGCTGATGCCGGAATGGGGCACGCATCCCGCCAATCATTATCTGCCGCGCCGCAAGACCATACTCAAGATCCACCAGGATGAGTTGGAACGCGCGGACAATCCGCTCAAAGTTGACGGCCAATTGCCCAAACCGGCAAAGGGTGCGCCGTCGATGGACGATGTTTCTGCCTGGTAAAAACGAACTATGAAACCTGCTTTTTCAGTAATTATTCTGACCACCTTGCTCGGCGCCGGGCAGGGTTTGTTCCTCGCGCTGTTTACGCATCAATCGTATGCGCTGTTCGGTTTGTTGCCGATGCAATCCGATGCGTTCTACGGTTACGGCAGCGTACTGGCTTTGCTTTTCCTGGGATGCGGTTTGATTGCCTCGTTCTTCCACCTTGGGCGTCCCGAGCGTGCCTGGCGTTCTGCCACGCAATGGCGCACTTCCTGGTTGTCGCGCGAAGTCATCGTGTTGCCCGCGTTCATGGGGGTGGTGTTCCTTTATGCTGCGTCGCACTTGTCTGGTTATCGGCCCGATATCGTGACTTTGCCCAGTGGTCTGCTCATCGATCTGTCCGTTGTGATTGGTATCGTTGGCACGCTGCTGTCGTTCGGGCTTTTCCTTTGCACCGGTATGATCTACGCCTGTCTGCGCTTCCTGCGCGAATGGAATTCGCCGCTGACGGTCATCAACTATATCCTGATGGGTGGTTCTTCCGGTTTCATACTGGCAGCTTTCTATGCGTCCGCAGTAGCGCCATCTCAAACCAATTTCTTTGTCGGTTGGGCGATCATCATTACCACGCTGGCATTTGTCGGACGCGCTGCATCGTTGGTGCGCAACACGCGTCTAAAACCGAAATCCACGATGCAAACTGCCATCGGCATCAAACATCCGCACATCGTGCAGCGCTCGATGGGCGCCATGGGAGGCTCGTTCAATACGCGCGAGTTCTTTCACGGCAAGAGTCCGGCATTTCTGCGTACAATAAAACCCACTTTTTTAATCTTGGCTTTTGTGGTGCCGCTGCTCTTGCTGGCGCTGGGCATGTTTACTCCATCGTTGCTCGGTTTGGCGTTTGCGCTCCAGTACATCGGGCTGATGGCTGAGCGCTGGTTCTTCTTCGCGCAAGCCAACCATCCGCAGAATCTTTACTACCAGACCATAGGCTAAGCGGAATATTTTGAAGACCCAACACACACGCAAATACTGGCTGCACCTTCTGTTTCCTTTCATGCAGTGGTGGCATATGGTGGATCGCACCACCAGCCGTGCCGATTTGATCGCCGGCATTACCGGCGCATTGATCGTGCTGCCGCAAGGTGTGGCTTTTGCCACCATCGCCGGGATGCCGCCGGAATACGGTCTGTATGCCGCCATGTTGCCGGCGATCATTGCCGCATTGTTTGGTTCGAGCTGGCATCTGGTCTCGGGGCCGACGACGGCCATCTCCATTGCAGTGTTCGCCGCTGTCAGTCCGCTTGCCGATCCCGGTTCGCCGGAATTCATCAGCATGGTGCTCTCGCTTACCTTTCTCACCGGATTGTTCCAGTTGATCCTGGGGCTGGCGCGCATGGGGGTACTGGTCAATTTCATTTCACACACGGTGGTTATCGGTTTCACCGCCGGTGCTGCGCTGCTCATCGCGGCCAGTCAGGTGAAGAATTTCTTCGGCATCAACATCGCACGCGGAGCCCCTTTTCATGAGGTGATCGCGCAGACAGTCGTGCAGATCGGTAACATCAATCTGTATGTCACATTCATCGGTGCGACCACCTTGGCGGTGGGAATTATGTCCAAGCGTTACATTTCCAAACTGCCTTACATGATTGTGGCGATGGTTGCAGGAAGCGTAGTCGCTTACCTGGTCAATCTGCAGGTCGGTGCAGACACTACCCTGATCAAAACCGTGGGCGCATTGCCTTCGCATCTGCCTCCCTTCGTTATTCCGAGTTTTTCCTTCGAGACTATGCACAAGGTACTGTTCCCGGCCTTGGTGGTCACCATGCTGGCCTTGACCGAGGCAGTTTCCATCTCGCGTGCCATCGCGGTGAAATCCGAGCAGCGTATCAACGGTAATCAGGAATTCATCGGCCAGGGTATTTCCAATCTGGTGGGTAGTTTCTTTTCCAGCTATGCCTCCTGCGGTTCATTCAACCGCAGCGGGGTGAATTATGCGGCCGGTGCACGGACACCGATGGCGACGGTGTATGCATCGATCTTTCTGGTGCTGATTCTATTGCTGGTCGCACCGCTGGCTTCCTATCTGCCGACCGCGGCAATGGCGGGGATTTTATTTCTTGTCGCCTGGGGTTTGATTGATTTTCACCACATCTTCGGCATCATCCGTACCAGTAGATCCGAGACGGTCACTCTGTTCGTCACGCTGTTCGGTACGCTGATCGATCTGGAGAAGGGCATCTTCTTCGGCATACTGCTCTCGCTGTCCATATATCTGTACCGCGTCTCGCGTCCGGGTATCGTTCCTGTGGTGCCGGCAAAGGAGGAGGGGGCTTACCACTTCGTCGGTGCCGAGGATCATCCGCAATGCCCGCAGTTGAGCATGGTGCGTCTCAACGGCGCGATCTTTTTCGGTGCCGTAGATCATGTGCAAAACAGCCTGATGCAGATCGACGAAATCAACCCGCAACAAAAGTCCGTGCTGATCGTGGCCCGTGGCATCACTTTCGTCGATGTGGCGGGTGCGGAGATGCTGGCGCAGGAAGCCAGACGCCGCCGCAAGATGGGCGGAGGTTTGTATTTCTACCGCTGCAAGGATGAAATCTACAAGTTCTTGCGCAAATCCGACAAACTGGATGACATCGGTGTAGGTGGTTTTTTTCCGACGATGTCAAACTGGATCAAGCCGGTGTATGCCACGCTCGATTCGGAGATTTGTAAAAACTGCCAGGCGCGCATCTTCTCCGAGTGTCACGATAAATTGCCCGACGGCGAACCAAGGACAGCATGAATACCCGTCTCGCGCGTTTCTTCCCCTTTTTTTCATGGTGGCCGTTACGCGGCGAGACAGTCCGAGCCGATCTGATCGCGGGCATCACTATCGCGCTGGTGCTCATCCCGCAATCCATGGCATATGCGCAACTGGCCGGTTTGCCTGCTTATTACGGACTGTATGCGGCATTTCTGCCTGGCATGATTGCGGCGTTATGGGGATCTTCCTCGCAACTGGCCACCGGTCCGGTCGCGGTGGTCTCGCTGTTGACCGCTTCCGCACTCGCGCCGCTGGCGGCTACCGGTTCGGAACAGTTCATCGCACTCGCCATATTGCTCGCCCTGATGGTCGGGGTGATCCAGTTGACTCTGGGGGTGTTTAAACTGGGGGTGGTAGTTAGCTTCTTGTCGCATCCGGTCATCGTCGGATTCACCAACGCCGCTGCGATCATCATCGGTTTGTCCCAGATCAACAAGCTGTTCGGTATCTCGATGGGGCGCAGCGAACACTTCCTGCAGGACGTGTGGGGCGCGCTACAACTGATCGGCGAAACACATCTTCCGACGCTGATGATGGGGGTGGCTGCATTCGTCATCATGTTCGGCATGAAGCGATACACGCCGAAACTGCCTAATGTGTTGTTCGCAGTAACTCTGACTACGTTGGTGAGCTGGGGGATCGGCTTCGAGCACAACGGAAAGGGCCGTGTCGAACACATCATGGATAGTGAAGTCAGTCGTTTGGCCGATGAATTCATGAAAACAGAATCGCGCATCGCGCAATTGAATGAACATATCGGCCAGCATTCTGCCGAACTAAAACAGTTCCAGAAACAAGGCGAGAGCAGCCAGCGCGTCGCTGCGGTACGTTACGAGATCGAACTTCTGCAACTGGAATTGGGCAATGCCGAGAACGAGAATCGGAAAAACAGCCGTTCCTTGCGCAAATTCATTTTCGAGCAAGTCCAGGCAAGCGATACCCAGCCAGCCCGGCTCTACCTGACCGGTCAGGTGCCCCAGGGTGAGAAATCTGACGGTTACCGCTGGCGCATCAAGAAAGTGAACAAGGGTGAATTGAGTCTGGTTGGCGGCGGTGAAGTGGTGGGCGGTATTCCCTCCGGCTTGCCTGAGTTGGCGCTACCGGGCATACGCTGGGGTGATCTGGGGATGCTGTTTTCCAGCGCGCTGGTCATCTCGCTGGTCGGTTTCATGGAAGCGATCTCGATTGCCAAAGCGATGGCCGCCAAGACCAAACAACGCATCAACCCGAATCAGGAATTGCTCGGGCAAGGCTTGGCCAATGTTGTAGGCAGTTTTAGCCATGCGTTCCCGGTCAGCGGATCGTTCTCGCGTTCGGCAGTCAGTCTTAATGCGGGTGCCCGAACGGGGCTGTCATCGGTGTTTGCCAGCATCATCGTGCTGTTGACGCTCTTTTTCCTCACGCCTTTACTGTACCACCTGCCGCAAGCGGTGCTGGCTGCAGTCATTATCATGGCAGTGACCGGGCTGATCAATTTTTCCGCTATCAAGCATGCATGGCAGGTACATAAGCACGACGGTATTGCCGCCATCGTAACGTTCGTTGCCACCATGGCATTCGCGCCGCATCTGGATAACGGTATCCTGCTCGGCGCGGCGATCGCCATCGTGCTCTACCTGTATCGCACTATGAAGCCGCGCGTGGCGCGTTTGGGACGCTACACCGACGGGACGCTGCGCGATGTGAAAGTGCATCCCGAGATGCCGACCAGCGAGTATGTGGTACCGGTGCGTTTCGACGGCCAGCTCTATTTTGCCAATGTCACTTATTTCGAAGATGCCCTGCTGGAAGCGGTAGCGGAAAAGCCGAACGCGAAGTATGTGCTGGTGGTGGGCAACGGGATTAACAATCTCGATGCATCCGGCGAGGATGTCATCAGGTCGCTGTATGAGAGATTGCGTGATAACGGCGTCACCTTGGTGTTCTCCGGCCTGAAGAAACAGGTGCTGGACGTGATGCACCATACCGGGCTATTTGACGAGATCAGCCAGAAGCACATCTTTGCCAATGAAGACATGGCACTTGCCGCAATTTGCGAGTTGTTGGGTGAAGCCGGAAAGGACGATCCGTTCAATCCGGCCAAAAACTTGCCTAACAGCGGGTGATCGTTTCAGTTAGAGTGTTCGCATAACACCAACGGGCTATCTTATTACCCCTTCGTGGCTATGGACGCTGATGGAGAGATTATTCCTATAATGCAACTCAAGCTATGTGCGGTGACGCACTTTTTTCAGTAGTAGTTCTAAACAACTCGTGGGAGAAGAAATAATGAATTTCGATAAAGAACTGAACGCACGCGGTATGTCTTGTCCCTTGCCCATCGTGAAGACCAAGAAGGCACTTGCCGACATGACTTCCAATCAGGTGCTCAAGGTTATTTCGACCGATTGCGGCTCGGTGAAGGATATGGCTGCATTTGCCGAGCAAACGGGTAATCCATTGTTGAGCCAGGAAGAAGTCAATGGCGAATACGTCTTCTACATGAAGAAGAAGTAATCGAATCACCTGCAACCAAACATATTAAGGGGCAAGCATGGCTAACAAGAAAATGGCGATCATCGCCACCAAAGGCACACTGGACATGGCCTATCCGCCATTCATTCTGGCTTCGACCGCCGCCGCACTGGGTTACGACGTGCAGGTGTTCTTCACCTTCTACGGCCTGCAACTGCTGCGCAAGGATCTGTCGACCGTGATGATCAGTCCGCTCGCCAACCCGGCGATGCCGATGCCAATACCGATGCCGGTGATGGTGCAGATGCTGCCCGGCATGGAATCCATGGCGACCATGATGATGAAGCAGAAGCTGAAGAAACATGGCGTAGCTTCGCTGCAAGAATTGCGCGACCTGTGCCTGGAAGCAGACGTGAAATTCATCGCTTGCCAGATGACTGTCGATCTGTTCGAATTCGACAAGAGTGAGTTCATTGACCAGGTCGAGTATGGTGGTGCAGCGACCTTCCTGGGCTTTGCGGGGGACACCGATATTTGCCTGTTCATCTAAGGTTGAAGTCGTTGTAATATGAGGCGCCATTGGGGCGTCAATCACAATCAGGGAGAGAGAAGCATGAGAATCAAAAAGATCGCAGCTTCGTTGTTTTCACTGGGCATGGCGGCATCGCCATTTGCCCACGCGACTAACGGGATGAACTTGGAGGGTTACGGGCCGATCGCAGAAGCGATGGGCGGTGCTTCCATGGCCTATGATAACGGCGTAGCCGCAGTCATGAACAATCCGGCCACCCTTGGACTGATGAAAGACGGCAGCAGTGATTTCGGCGGTGGATTAGGTCTGCTTGCACCGAGCATCACTTCCAAAGTGCCAGGTGCTTCGGTTGATTCCTCAGCCACCGCGTTCTACATGCCTGCCATCGGTTATGCACACAAATCCGGGCAATGGGCTTATGGCGCAGCAGTGTTCTCTCAAGGCGGGATGGGCACCGAGTATGCGGCGAATTCATTCATGGCGGCAGGCTCTAACCAGACTGTGCGCTCCGAAGTGGGTGTCGGCCGCTTCATGATTCCTCTGGTCTATCAGCTCGACGACAAGATCACTCTCGGCGGCAGTCTGGATTTTGTTTGGGCCGGCATGGATCTGAAGATGGCGTTGTCTGGCAAACAGTTCGGTGACATGGTCGCTGGTTTCCCTGGGGGAGGGACGCAAACCTACGGCAGCGCCAGCGGCAGTTTGGTCAATGTTTTGGCTGGTGCAGTGGGTGCTGGTCAGCTTACAGGACTCAACTGGGCGCGCGTCGACTTTTCCAATACTAACCAGTTCACTGGACAAGCCAAGGGGAATGGTGGCGCCTTCAAGCTGGGCGGTACTTACAAGGTCAACTCCGAGTTGACGTTAGGCGCGACCTATCACAGCAAGACTTCGCTGGGTGATCTCACTACTACGGGTGCTTCGATGTCGATGAACGTTGTTGGCCCTGCTACAGGTGGCGTTGCTGCAACAATCCCGGTGACAGGTAGCGTTTCAGTCCATAATTTCCAGTGGCCAGAGACCATTGCGATGGGTGCGGCGTATCAGGCCACTGACAAATTGCTGTTGGTGGCTGACTACAAACGCATCGGCTGGAAAAATGTGATGAAGGGTTTCAATGTGACCTTCACGGCAGACGCGACTCAGACCGGCACAGCTGCAACATTTGGCATGGGCGGCAAGAGCGTAGATATGTCCTTGATCCAGAACTGGGACGACCAGAATGTGTTCGAGTTCGGCGGTGCGTATAAGACCACTGATGCTCTGACGCTTCGCGCCGGTCTCAATCTGGCCAACAACCCGATTCCTGACAAGTATATGAACCCGCTGTTCCCGGCGATCGCCAAGAACCATGTGACCTTGGGAGCGGGCTATGCCGTCACCACGCAATCGGCTGTGGACTTCTCGTACGTGTATGTACCCAAGGTGTCTGCTACCAATGGCTCGGGCGTGACAGTCGATTTTGCTGGGTATAGCGCACAGCTTGTATATCGTTATATCTACTAGGTAAGACGGGGCTGATGTAGTCTCTAGATACGGATAAAAATGGCTGACGATGAAGAATCGTCAGCCATTTTTAATTCTGGCGTTGCAATAACGCTACGCATAGTCTGGTTAATTCCTGCGGCTGGGATGATTAAACAGCTAATAAGAAATTATAGTTCCGCCGAACTGGCGGATTTTCTACCCAATATGATAGAGGAGCGACTTGATGATTTCTGATATCAATTTAGAACGCCGCAAGGCACTTAAGGCGGGAGGCAGTGTCGGTCTGCTCGCATTATTTGGTGCGTTTAGTCTATTCAAGCCAAGTGTCGTGCTGGCTGCATGGAACAAGACAGCCTTTTCATCCAAGACCATGGATGATGCGTTAACTGCGATGGGCGCGATCAATCCCGAGAAAAATGGGGTCTTTATCCAACTGACCGTACCGGAAATCGCCGAGAACGGTGCCATCGTTCCTGTCTCGGTAGTCAGTACACTTCCCAATGTCGAGCAAATCACCATCTTTGCCGATAAGAACCCGAATGTGATGGCAGCCAACTTTGTGTTTCCTCCGGGAACTGAGGGTGTCGTTACGACTCGCGTCAAGATGGCCAAAACATCCAATATCGTTGCGCTGGTAAAGGCAGACGGAAAGTTCTATATCACCGCCAAGGAAGTCAAAGTTACCGCGGGTGGTTGCGGTGGTTAACGGCTTGCGGATTTAACTTAATCGATCAGAGGAAAAAATATGGGCAATCCAATGAAGATTCGCGCCGCTGTCAAAGATGGCGTGACTGAAGTCAAAGTTCTCATGCAACACAACATGGAGACGGGGCTGCGCAAAAATGATGATGGTACGCTGGTACCCGCGTGGTTCATCACCGAGGTCAAGGCGCAGTATCAGGGGAAAACCGTACTGGAAGCCCAGTTTGGCCAATCCATTTCAAAAAACCCTTACCTGTTGTTCCGTTTCAAGGGTGGTGCCGTAGGAGAAAAGGTCACTATCAGTTGGGTGGATAACACAGGCGATACGCGAACCGATGAGGCAACCATCGCAGCACAGAGTTAAGACAATCTAAACCGGCTGTGCGATTCTCACGGTCATTCTTTACTTGGGGGGTATAGATGAACATCAGTAACCTAAACAAGGCATTTCTGCTATTGGCATTGGCGGCAAGCGGTACTGCAGTCGCTGCCGAAAGCGAAGTTTCCGATTCGGATCGCATCGCGCAATATCGCGAAATGATCGCTGATGGTAATCCGGCTGAATTTGATGAGATGGCCGGTGAAGAGTTGTGGAAAAAACCCAATGGCTCCAAGCATGCGACCCTGGAGAAATGTGATCTGGGCAAAGGCGCAGGTGTCGTGAAGGGCGCTTATGCCGAATTGCCACGCTACTTCAAAGATACCAAGAAAGTGCAGGACCTGGAGTCACGTTTGATGACTTGCATGAGCACGCTGCAAGGTATTCCGGAAGAAGAAATCGCCGCCAAGCCTTTCAGCACCGAGCAAAAGAAGTCAGACATTTCATCGCTGGCAACCTATGTAGTGGGGCAATCCAAAGGCATCAAGATGGCAGTTTCAATCAGGCATCCCAAAGAAAAAGAAGCTTACGAGATCGGCAAGCGCATCTTCAACTATCGCGCAGGTCCTTATGATTTTGCCTGCTCAACCTGCCATGCGACCAGCAATGTGCGCATACGCATGCAGGATCTGCCAAATTTCCACGTCCAGAAAGATGCACAAGCGGCGTATACCAGTTGGCCAGCCTATCGGGTTTCGCAGGGTTTGACGCGTTCCTTCCAGTGGCGTCTGAATGACTGCTTCCGCCAACAGCGTTTCCCTGAACCCAAGTTTGCATCAGAAGTGACCATCGATCTGACCATGTTCTTGGCAGTCAGTGCAAACGGTGCCGAGTATGCAGGTCCGGGTCTAAAACGCTAGGAGATGACAAACATGAATGCAAAAAAATGGATTATTGGAGTGTTAGCGACTGTATCTCTGGCAATCATGGTCGCACCTGCTCAGGCGGACGGTAAGATGGATTCAAGTTTGGATGCCAAAACGACCGCGATCATCAAGCGTGATTTTCGTGACAAGGGCATTGCCAAGGCAGATCGAGTGAACCAGGATAAATTGCAGGCGATGTGCAGCAAGTACGTGGATAAGCTGCCCGAAAAGTTGAAAGTGAAGCTGGAAGCCGAGCAGGCGAAGAGCATCAAATGGCCTGCCGATGGAAAGTATATGGGGGACTGGAAGGCTGGGGAAACGCTGGCCCAGAGCGGCAAAGGCATGACCTGGAGCGACAAGGCAGATGAACCGGCAGGTGGCAATTGTTATAACTGCCATCGACTTTCGGCCAAGGAAATCGCCTATGGCACCATAGGCCCCAGTCTGTTTAATTACGGCAAGATACGCGGCAATACCGAAGAGGCACAACGTTTAGCCTTTAGCCGTATCTACAATGCAAAAGCCTTTAATGCTTGTGCCAATATGCCGCGCTTTGGGCACATGGGTATTTTGACAGAAGCACAGATCAAGGATCTGGTGGCGTTGCTGCTGGACCCGGAATCACCCGTCAACAAATAACGCAGCAATGACCCAGCCTTCCTTGGAAAGGCGGGCTAGGCCATCACGAAATTTCATGCCTAAACTCGGCTTTAACGCCGGAGCATCTTTTGAGAAGGAGATTTCATGGACATGAATCGTCGCGAGTTTCTCCAATTGTTGGCTATCGCATCGGCAGGCGGATTTCTGCTGAAGAACGGTGAAAGCTATGCAGCCAGCGATGCATCGCGTGTTTATGATCTGCCGAAATTCGGCAATGTCAGTCTGTTACACATCACCGATTGCCACGCGCAACTGAATCCGATGTTTTTCCGCGAGCCGGAGATCAATCTGGGTGTGGGTGCAATGAACGGTCTGCCGCCTCACCTTGTCGGCAATGC
>CABEBA010000064.1_pt1 | contig 16221 bp, 14 predicted proteins | sample 3132531 | NCBI WGS metagenome assembly CABEBA01 (sample SAMEA5534344, study PRJEB31848) | metagenome | biome: tundra; feature: field; material: soil | place: USA | collected 2013-05 | depth 0.45 m
GTGCGCATATCCATCGACAGCGATTTGGCCAGCGCGCCGAGTCCGCGCGGTTGTTCCGACCCGTTCACCCAGACCTCGAACGGATGATTGCGGCCGTTGGTGGTGTGCGATACGAACGTCACGAAACTGCCAAGCGGATGTTTCACCACCTGCGACACCCAGCCTGCACTGCCTGCGGTGAGCGTGGGTCGGCCCGGCCAGCGCAACGAGGCGAGGGCAGGGTTGGGTGTGGCTTCCAGCACGATTCGACGATCCTGGTCGAACACGAAATCCTGCGGCTGTTCTTCTTTTTTCTCGGGTGTGACTGAAAGTACCGAGCCCAGCACGCTGTTCGGGCGATAGGTCGCCAAGCCCTTTAATCCGGCTTTCCACGCTTCGGTGTAGAGGTCTTTGAAATCCTCGTACGGATAATCGGCGGGGACATTGACGGTCTTGCTGATCGAAGTGTCGATGAAAGGTGCGACGGCGGCAACCATCTTCATGTGGTCGATGGCACTGATCTCCAGCGCGGTGACGAAAGCGGGTGGCAGCTTCGATACATCGCCTCCTTGTTGCTTGAACAAGCGCCAAGCGTGATCCTCCACCGAGTAATCTTTGGTCGAGCCATCCATCATGCGTTTCTTGCGTGTGTAGAACCACGAGAAAGCGGGCTCGATGCCGTTGGACGCATTGTCGGCAAAGGCCAGAGAGATAGTGCCGGTGGGCGCGATGGAGAGCAGGTGACTATTGCGGATGCCATGCTCGCGTATCTTGTTCTTGATCTCGTCCGGCAGGCGCGATGCGAAGCGCGGTGCAGAGAGATATTTATCGGCATCCAGCAACGGAAATGCGCCGCGCTCGATGGACAAGTCCACTGACGCGAGATACGACTCGTCGCGCATGATGCGCGAGATGTCGGCGGCAAAACTGCGGGCCTCGTCGGTGTCGTAGCGCAAGCCCAACATCACCAGTGCATCGCCCAATCCGGTAAAACCCAGGCCGATGCGCCGCTTGTTCTGCGCTTCCTGCTGTTGCTCCGGCAACGGCCAGGCAGTGACATCCAGCACGTTGTCCAACATGCGTACCGCGACGCGCACTATTTGTTTGAAAGGCTCATAGTCGAAACCGGCGTGTTTGGAGAACGGATTCTTCACCATGCGCGTCAGATCGATGGAGCCGAGACAGCAGCAGCCGTAAGGGGGCAACGGCTGTTCGGCACAAGGATTGGTCGCTTCGATCACTTCGCAATAGGACAGGTTGTTGTCGCGATTCATCAGGTCGATGAATAACACACCAGGCTCGGCGTGGTCGTAGGTACTGGCAATGATCTGCTTCCACAGATCGGCGGCGCGCACTGTGCGATATACCCACTTGCCATCGGCGCGTTTTGCCGCTCCCGTTGCTTTGATCGCGGCAGACGGTTCGGCGGCATGTACCAGTTCAAACTCCTGATCCTTTTCCACCGCCTGCATCAAGGTATCGGTTACACCGACGGAGATGTTGAAGTTGCGCAGATCGCCCTGGTCCTTGGCACTGATGAATTTCTCGATGTCGGGATGATCGCAACGCAGCACGCCCATCTGCGCGCCGCGCCGCGCACCGGCGGATTCCACGGTCTCGCAGGAACGGTCGAACACACGCATGTAAGAGATGGGGCCGCTGGCGCGCGAATTTGTGCCTTTGACGTGCGCGCCTTCAGGGCGGATAGAAGAGAAGTCATAACCGACGCCGCCGCCGCGTCGCATGGTCTCTGCGGCTTGCTGCAATGCATCGTAGATGCCGGGCTTGCCATCGGTGGTGCCGGAGATGGCATCTCCCACCGGTTGCACGAAGCAATTGATCAGCGTGGCTTGTATCTTCAATCCGGCCGCGGAGTTGATGCGGCCCGCTGGAACGAAACCATTTTCTTGCGCATCAAAAAAAGCCCCTTCCCATTTTGCGCGTTGTTCCTGCTTTTCGGCTTGAGCCAAACCGCGCGCTACACGGCGGCGCACATCCTGCACTGACTTTTCATCTACTTCTGCATATTTTTCCAACAGGACTTCGGTGCTGATCTCTTGCGTCATTGCTATGGTTTCCTTGTTAGCAGATTCATCTGCTAAATTTTTAGTGAGTTCGGTAAGAAATTGTTGTCCGGCATTAAATGCCTCTCCAGGCTCAACTTGAGGTACCTGTGTTTTGGAGCGGGGTATTCGATGACGGTCTGAAGGGATGCTTGTAGTAACGCTTGGTTCGGAATCGCTATGGGCGGATGTTGAAGGCAAAACACTTTCAGTATCGAACATTATGTTACCCCTTTGATTGCACTGGCTACTTCATCAAAAGAAGCAAAAACCACTATATATAGTAGTCAGTCGTTAGAATTTCACTAATTGTAGGGTGCTCAGGTTTTTTTTCAAGCTAAATATTGGGCCGTAATATTTGACTTGGAGCCTGGGAAGGGTTAGACGAGTTTACGAAACAATGCCGCTCATGAGCTTGTGTTTCAGCGATTTACCAATCCAGCCATGCTTATCTCTTGTATTAAGGCTTGGCTGCATTCGATGCTGCGTGTTCTACTTCTTCCTCGGCCAGCGATGTGCGAAATTCTTCGAGCTTGCGGTGGAAGTCTTGTCCGTCGCCGTAATCAAGGAAACTTTCGTAGCGAGAATGCGAGGCAAGTACCTATCGATCTGATAGTGCAGTTGGCTTTGCTGTTCTTCACGCGCTGCATTCAATTCATCTTCCAGTCGGGTGATCTGGTCGAGAATCTGTTTTACCTTGCTATTCATGACATTCATCTCAGTGCGCAGCACGCATCGCTCATCAATGCGTTAGCTGACCTGTGTTCCCAAACAATAACAGGGCCTGGAATGTCGCAGATGACTCAATCTTTAGTTGGCGCAGTTCAAGCGCAGGTTATCGCTCTTGCCTGTGAGACTGGATAGGGCTGCGGAATAGACCGCATTGCCGTTGCCGCATTTCCATTCGGCGGCAAAATCTTTGCTGCAATTCGGAGCCGGGTCTTCCAACACGGTTGTGTCGATGATGAAATCGCAACTGCTATGACCGTCGCATGCCTTGGATAGCGGAGCAGTCGCATTGCCAGCCTTGGCGTTGCAGTTGCGGCCATAGGTGCCGGAGACGACCTTGATGGTGCTCGTTTCGGCGTTGGAAGGAGCGCTGGCAGGGGAAACAGCGACCACAGTTTGCGGCGGAAGAGACGCGATCATATTTGGCGACAACTTGGCATACACATCGTGTGTTTCGCCATATTGCATGATGAGCCCGATCAAGATCAGAACAGCGCCAAGGATGGCCGCACCAATGCGACCGATGCGACCGGGTTCGATCTTGCCCTCGATCTTGCCCAGCACTGCGATCAACAAGAAGATGATGCCGGCAAGAACGAACATGCGCACCATGGGTACGTCTACCAGCTTCAAGATGACATCTTGCATGACTATCCTTTTTGCCTAGTTTGAAAAATTCGTTTGCACTTTAGCACACCAGAACTTGGTTGAAATCGCGCGATGCGGACGGTTTAATGCCCGAACAGATTTACCAATCCATCCAGTCCGACGAAATTCAGCGCGTAGCTCGCCTGTTCGCGCACGATCGGCTTGGCGTGATAGGCGATGCTGATCCCGCTCTGTGCCATCATCTTCAAGTCGTTCGCGCCGTCACCCATCGCGATGACCTGATCCGGCTTCAGCCCCAGCTCTTTGCGTACGTGTATCAGCCAATCCGCCTTGCCTTGTGCATCCACGATCTTGCCGGATACGTTTCCGGTGAGCTTGCCATTCGCGATCTCCAGTTCGTTGGCATGGGCGAAATCGAGACCGAGCCGTGACTTCAAGCGCGCGGTGAAGAACATAAATCCGCCGGACACCAGCAGCGTCTTGATGCCGTGTTTTTTCAATTCAGTCAGCATGATCCCGGCACCGGGATTGAGCCTCAATCGTTCGTCATACACACGCTGCAATGCACCTTCATCCAGACCTTTCAACAATGCCACGCGACGGCGCAAGCTCTCGGCAAAATCGATCTCGCCGCGCATCGCGGATTCGGTGATGGCGGCAACCTGCGGCTTCAGCCCCTGCATGTCGGCGATCTCATCGATGCACTCGATGCTGATTAGCGTCGAATCCATATCCATTACAACAAGTCCGAAATCGGACAGATGCTTTCCCTGCGGCACGAAGCCGTAGTCGAGCTGATTTTCAAAGCAATAGGCTGCAATGTCAGCGTGCGGCTTCGCTTCGCGCAGACGATACAGATGCGGTGCGATCTGTTCGATGCGTGCGGCATTGGAAAGTTTGGCGAGATGCTCGATCTGAACAGAAGGGATTTCGTGGATGGTTTGGAGGATGAGGTTCATGTTCTATTTTTCAATCTCGCATGCGAAAAAGTCAGTCAATGTCAGAAACGCTGCATTTTAAATCAATCAGCAGCCTGAACTGTGGTTGAAATGCCGAAAGTGGCCGATTGACCCGATAGAGGGTTTGCCGTGGGGAATCAAAATTGGTAGGCTCACTCCATGAGGCGTCCTCCAAGGGCGCCTTTTCTGTGTCTGGTTCGTCTTGAGGGGTATGAAGATTATTCAGCACGGGTTGCTATGCGCACATTCTGTGCAATACGCAGTTAAGGCGGATTTAAGGTTTTATCAATAATGTGAATACTGATTGCGAACTCGGTAAAAGATATATGTACGAATTTATACTTGCTGCAAAAACGACCATTAAGCGTGCGACCACGGTCGCCATATTGATTGCAAGTCAGGGTGCGCTTGCCGCCGAGGATGTGTGGCAGCCGCGCGAGGCCAGCACCTTGTGGCAAAACGAGTGCGGAAGTTGCCACATGGCTTTCCCGCCCGCGCTGCTATCCAAAGATGATTGGCATCTTTTGATGCAGGGGCTCGATAAGCATTTTGGAGTGGATGCCAGTCTGGATACGAAGATGCGCGATGAAATCAGCGCATTTCTTGAGCGCAATGCCGGGTCCCGTTGGAGTCATTCTGCGGAATCGCAGCGTATTACCGATACCAGCTGGTTCATACGCAAGCACAAGGGGGCCATCAGCATGATGATAAAGGGGCGCGTGAAAAGTTTGGTGGACTGCGTTGCTTGCCACAAGGGACATTGAACAGAAGATCTGGAAGAGGCTGATGGCTTCAACAAGCAAAAGCCGTTTCACCCTGAGTCAAATCATCAGGAGCGTCACTTGAGCATGGATTTCGACCAGGAAATTCCGCGCAGCGGCACCAACTCCGTCAAGCATGACGGACGTGCTGCCTATTTTGGCACTGCAGATGTGTTGCCGTTGTGGGTGGCGGATATGGATTTTGCTTCGCCTGAAGCAGTGACGCGCGCCCTGCAAGAACGTGCCGCACATCCCGGTTTATGTTTCGGTTCCAGTCGCTGAAAGCCGGGATTGAATTCGACTCCGGCACTTTTTGTAATTTGCAATCCCGAATATATTTGCTATTGTCTGCGAGGATTTAACCGATGGGAGACAAAATGAACCTTGAACAACATCAGCAAACCGGAACACGCTACGTTACATCCGCACGTCTTCTCGTCGGGTTGTTCGCCACTGTAGTTTTGTCGGGCTGCATAACGGCCACCCCGATCGTGGCCGACGACCCGCATGTCTTCCTCCCGTCGGTCAGGGCGAGCGTCAGTCTGGACGATGAAGTGAAAACGCCCGCCAATCCGCAGACGGGTCATGCGATCGAGTTCGAGTTTGTGAAAGCAAAGGGCAGCGGCAATCAGTCTCTTGCAACCGGGCAACAGCCGGTCATCTTCAACAATACGACATTTACTGCGCCGCAACAGCTCAGAAACGATTTCGACTTTAACTATGCCGACATTTCGTTTCGCTGGCGCAAGTTCTTTCGGGAACGCGCGGTGGGTATCGAGTTGACTGGAGGGGTCGGGCATACGTCGCTCGGCTTGAATGTGGCCTCGCCCACGCAAAGTGCTTCCGAACACTTCGGCACTAATGGTCCGCAAGGCGGGGTTGCCCTTATCTGGCGCATGCGCCCCAGTACCAGTTTTCATGCGCGCATCTCCGGGTTCGTCTCGACGTCAGCCACAGGCATCAGTGACATCGCCAGATATGAGCTGTTCTTTGATCAGGCGCTTGGCGACAATCTTGCACTGCGTGCGGGCTACTCCAAATGGAATATAAATGGAGATGACGGTGCAGGTAAATCGAACTTCCGGACGACTTTTTCCGGGCCCGTTCTTGATCTGGGCTTGAATTTCTAAGGATTAGGGCCGTCTCTGATATTGAAAACAGTGCGAACCCGACCCCGGTCCCGACCCCTTTCAATAGCAAAAACTGCGTCATACCGGCGCAGGCCGGTATCCAGATGATTAACAAATTCCCACGTCAGTGGGGCGACATCATGGATTTGTCCGCTTCACAGAGTATTTTATATTGCTGGATTCCGGCCTGCGCCGGAATGACGGGCTAATGGATACTCTGGGTTTAAACAACCGGAGACGAACATGAGCAAGAAAGACATCGGCAGCAGCTTCGAAGACTTCCTGTCCGAGAACGCCATATTGGACGAAGCGACCACAGTCGCCGTCAAGCGTGTCAGCGCATGGCAAATCGAACAAGAGTTAAAAGCACGCTTGGCAGAGATTGAACGAGGTGATGTTGAATTGATTCCTGCCACTGAGGTGTTTGCCGACATCCGCCGCAAGCTTCAATGAGTTACCTTAGAGTGGTTGGTGTAAGATGCCAGCGCAGGAAATATTTTGGAGGTGAGAATAATGAGCGACCGCATTACAGTTGACCCTTTGGTATGTCACGGCAAGCCTTGCATTCGCGGCTTGCGCTATCCGGTGGAAAACGTGCTGGAATGGCTGGCCAGCGGCATGAGCATCGAAGAGATACTGGCCGATTACGAAGACCTGGAGCGTGAAGATATTTTGGCTGCGCTGTCCTATGCCGCACGTCTGACGCACGTCAAACGACTGGATCGTCTGGCTGCATGAAATTCCTGGTCGATGCGCAACTCCCCCGGCGCTTCGCCAACTGGCTGAACGAAGCGGGACACGATGCATTGCACACCCTCGAACTTCCCCGCAAGAACCTCACAACAGATCAGGAAGTCATTGCCCGCGCCAAGCGGGATGGCCGCATTGTGGTCAGTAAGGATGCCGATTTTGTGCAGTCCTTCTTGGTTAACGGCGAACCGCCACTGTTACTGATCTCCACTGGCAATATCAACAACGCAGAACTGGAAAAGGTATTGCGCGCGAATTTGTCCGGCATCGAAGCCGCCTTTGCATCCAGCCGGTTTGTCGAAATCACCCGCGATGCGCTGGTGGTGCATGAATGAAAACAATTGCGATGCTGACCCGTTTCGTTGGACCCCGTTAATTATGCTGTTAGGTAGCTTTGATTAAAATTTAGCTGCCTGCGAAGCCCCGTCGATACTAGCTTGCGGGACAGGTGCTTTAAGTGAATGGCCGAGTGATTCAGTTTCAAAAACTATTGTGTGCCTGGCCCCTTTGATCCCTTTGGCCCCTTTGATCCCTTTGATCCCTTTGATCCTTGCCTTTGATCCTTTGATCCTGTGGAAGCGGTGAGCCGAAAATGGAAAATGTGATATCGATTCAATTATTTAGGCTTCTTAAGATATGGATATTCGCATCGCTACTTTTTGCGTTGTCAATTGAGCAGGCTGCATTCGGCTGTACGATTGTAATGGCATCACAGGATGAACTCGTTCTTGTAGGAAACAATGAAGACAGAGCCCATATTGAAACGGTTGTTAGCTTCATTCCGTCCGACGGAAAGAACAACGGCGCAATATTATTTGGTTACGATGATGCTCCATTTCAAGGAGGGATGAACGATAAGGGACTTTTCATTGATGGAAATGCTTTGCCTCCAACAGGGTGGCGGGCCGAAAGTGGCAAATCGGAGTGGAGAGAAGATTCCTTTCGGAAGTTACTTGGTTTGAGCGCAACGGAAAAAGACGCAGAGAATTTTATAAAGTACATTCTCTTGAATTTTGCGACTGTGGCCGAAGTAAAAGACTTCATGAATAAGTACAATCATCCAGTTCTTGCGAATGCAAAATTTCCTGTGGCTGATCGAACGGGCGCTTCGATGATCTTTGAGTTTGGTCAAGGGAGAGTACAAAGTGTTGAACGTAATGGTTGGTATCAAATTTCGACCAACTTCGTATATTCCAACATAACAGACCCAAACTACTCCTGTTGGCGATATAGAGAAGCGGAGAAATCATTCAAGCAAGCGAAGAAGCTGGATTTGCCATTAATACGTGGCATCTTGAAAGCAACACATCAGGAAGATGAACAATGGATATACACAGTTTATTCCAATATCTACGATCTAAAGTCTGGAGTGGTCTATCTTTACAATCGCAGTAATTTCGAGAAAGTGGTGAGAATAGACTTGGACGAAGAATTAAGAAAAGGCAAACGGGTTGTTACGTTGCCATCGTTGTTCGATTCCAACTAATCCGCAGAAAATTCGGTGACAGGTCGAGATCTGCCTTCTTTCTCCCCTGTGCGCCGCCGAGTAGCGGAGGCGGGTCAGGGGATTTCGGCGAGGACTGTCTGAGCGCGAAGCGTGAGTTTCGCAGCCGCCTGACCAGTCGAGCAACGCAGGGAACCCCGAAGGGGCGGCGCACCGGGGTCGCCTTCTTTTTGGTTACTTTTTCTTTGGCGAAGCAAGAAAAAGTGACTAGCTGTCGGGCTACCCCCGGCGGGGTTGGTGTTGAACTTGAAGAATCCGCGTGGGCACAAAAACATGCCCACCCTACAAACCAGCGGGCTTCGCCCATCCTTCGATACACCTTGCTGCGCAAGGTACTCAGGACGAACGGCCTGTTAGTACCTTCAAGTTATTACTTCAACTCCCCAAAGAAATTCCTGATCGCCAACACCCGCTGCTGCAAATCCTCATGCTTGATCTCAATCCGCAGTTTGTCCTGCCCCGTCATTTTGATATAGCGCCGACTCTGGATCATGGTGATTATCTTCATCGGGTCAATCGGCGGATTGGGGACGAACTGCATGACGATGGCCTCAGATGACGCGTCCACCTTGCTGATGCCGAGCGGCTTGGCGAGGATGCGCAGGCGGTGGCTATCGAGCAGGGTCTGTGCCGGGTCGGGCAGCAGGCCGAAGCGATCAATCAACTCCTGCTGCATGTCATCCAGGTCTTCCTGCGAGTTGCAATGCGCGAGGCGCTTGTAGATGACCAGGCGCTGGTGGATGTCTCCGCAGTAGTCGCTGGGTAGCAGCGCGGGGGTGTGCAGGTTGATCTCGGTGGTCACGCCCAGCGGGTGCGCCATGTCCGGCTCGTGGCCTTGCCTGAGCGAAGTGATGGCGGCGCTCAGCATGTCGTTGTAGAGACTGAAGCCGATCTCCTGCATCTCGCCGCTTTGTGATTCGCCCAGCACTTCGCCCGCGCCGCGTATTTCCAGATCGTGCATGGCCAGGAAGAAACCCGAGCCCAGTTGTTCCATCGCCTGGATCGCTTCCAGTCGTTTCTTCGCCTGCGCGGTGAGGCCGTCCATGCTATCCACCAGCAGGTAGGCGTAGGCCTGGTGGTGCGAACGCCCGACGCGGCCGCGCAACTGGTGCAGCTGCGCGAGGCCGAAGCGGTCGGCGCGGTTCATGATGATGGTGTTGGCGGTGGGCACGTCGATGCCGGTCTCGATGATGGTGGTGCACAGCAGCACGTTGAAGCGCTGGTGGTGGAAGTCGCGCATCACTGATTCAAGTTCGCGTTCGTTCATCTGTCCGTGCGCCACGCGGATGCGCGCTTCCGGCAGCAGCGTCTCCAGCTTCTCCAACATGTTGTTGATGGTGTCCACCTCGTTGTGCAGGAAGTACACCTGTCCGCCGCGCTTGAGTTCGCGCAGCACGGCTTCGCGGATGATGCCCTGGCTGAAACTGCTGACGAAGGTCTTGATGGAAAGGCGGCGTTGCGGCGCGGTGGCGATTACCGAGAAATCGCGCAGCCCTTCCAGCGACATCGCCAGCGTACGCGGGATGGGCGTGGCGGTGAGCGTGAGTACATCCACCTCGGCGCGCAGTGCTTTCAGTTTTTCTTTCTGTTGCACACCGAAACGATGCTCTTCATCGAGGATGACCAGGCCGAGATTGTGAAACTTCACATCCTTCTGGATCAGCTTGTGTGTGCCGATGACGATGTCCAGCTTGCCGTCCGCCAGGTCTTTCAGTGCTTGTGTCACTTCTTTGGCGGAGCGGAAGCGCGACAGCTCGGCGATCTTGATCGGCCAATCGGCGAAGCGGTCGCTGAAGGTCTGGAAGTGCTGCTCGGCGAGCAAGGTGGTGGGCACCAGCACCGCGACCTGCTTGCCTTCCATCGCCGCGACGAAGGCGGCGCGCAATGCGACTTCCGTTTTGCCGAAGCCCACGTCGCCGCAAATGAGCCGGTCCATCGGCTTGCCCGATTGCAGATCAAGCAGCACCGCCTCGATGGCGGCGGCCTGATCGGCAGTCTCCTCAAAGCCGAAGCCCGCAGCGAACGCTTCGTAGTCGTGATACTGCAGCTTGAAGGCGTGGCCTTTGCGTATGGCACGCTGGGCGTAGATGTTCAGCAATTCGGCGGCAGTGTCGCGCACCTGCAACATGGCGCGGCGCTTGGCTTTGTCCCACGTGCCGCTGCCGAGTTTATGCAACGGTGCCGCTTCCGGCGAGCCGCCGCTGTAGCGGCCGATGACGTGCAGTTGCGAGACGGGTACATACAACTTGTCGCTGCCCGCGTATTCCAGCAGCAGGAATTCATTCTCGCCTTCGCCCAGGTCGAGGTTCACCAAGCCCTGATAACGCGCAATGCCGTGCTGCTCATGCACCACCGGATCGCCCGGCTTGAGCTCGGACAGGTCGCGCAACATGCCTTCCACGTTGCTCTTCTTCGCGGCGCGGGCGGCTCTGCTTCTGGGCTGCGCGGCATACAGCTCGGTTTCGGTGACGATGGCGAGCTTGTCATCCGGCAGGGTGAAGCCGATCTGGATCGGGCCGACGCCGAGCATGAATTTCTCTTGGCTGGCGAGGAACGATGCGTAGTCTTCGCACACGGCAGGCGTCAGACCGTATTCCTTCAGGTAGCCGGACATGATCTCGCGCCGACCGAGGCTGTCGGCGAGCAGTAGTGTGCGTCCGGTGTAGGCTTGCAGGAAATTCTGGAAGGCGTGGGTGGGGACTTCGGCGCGTCTATCCACGGCGATGGGTGGAATCGCGGCGGTGGGGCAGGGGGTGAGTGTCGCGCCTGTCTCATTGGCAACGATGTCCAGCCGCGCAAACTCCTTCGCGCGAATAAAGAACTGCTCTCCATCCAGGAATAATTCCTTCGTTTCCAGCAGCGGGTGTTGCGGATCGCCGCGCAGCAGGTTGTAGCGCGAAGCCGCATCCTTGCCGAAGCTGGCGATGGCTTCATCCACATCGTGATGCAGACACAGCGTGGCGTTCTTCGGTAGGTAGTCGAACAGCGTGGCGGTCTTGTCGAAGAATAGCGGCAGGTAATACTCGATGCCCGCCGGGGCGATGCCCTTGCTCACGTCTTTATAGATACGCGACTTGGACGGGTCGCCCTCGAAGCGGTCGCGGAAGTTCTGGCGGAAACGCGCCTGTCCGGCATCGTCCATCGGGAACTCGCGTGCGGGTAGCAGGCGGATCTCGGGCACCGGATACAAGGTGCGCTGGGTGTCCACATCGAAGGTGGCGATGGTTTCGATCTCGTCGTCGAACAGGTCGATGCGGTAGGGCAGTACGCTACCCATGGCGAACAGGTCGATGATGCCGCCGCGCACGCAGTATTCGCCGGGGGTGAGCACCTGCTGCACATGGTTGTAGCCGGCAAAAGTCATTTGCTCGCGCAGCTGCGCGACATTCAGCTTCTCGCCGCGCTTGAGGAAGAAGGTATAGGCGGCCAGATGTTCCACCGGCGGCAGCGGATACAAGGCGGTGGTGATCGGCACGATGACGACATCGCTGGCGTTGCTGCGGATATGGTGCAGCGTGGCCAGCCGTTCGGAGATCAAGTCCTGGTGCGGGGAGAAGTGGTCGTAGGGCAGCGTTTCCCAGTCCGGCAGCAGATGCACGCGCAGTTTGGGGTCGAAGAACGGTATCTCCTCCACTAGCCGCTGCGCTTCCAGCGCATTGGCGGCGATCACGACCAGCGGCGAGTGTTGCGTTGCGTATTGCGCCAGGGCCAAGGCATCGGAGGAGCCTTGGAGGTTGGTATAACGCGGGCGGGAGTGGGTAGAGGTGAACAGCATGGGAACGGCCTGAAGCAAAGGCGCGCATTATACCCTCGACATCGTGGCGCGACGACGATGCGCATCATCTGGCCAAGACGAGTGTATTATCTTTACAGGACAGATGACCAAGATTAGTTATAGAACGATGCGACATTTCGAATATTCCCGGATCGGTTTACTGAAGAGCCACACCCGCTTCCTTATGCTGGTATGGAGCATGATCATCGTCGTTTCGCTGGGCTGGACCCTGTATTTCCAACGGCATAGTTTTGAAACGGTGTTGCATACCGAAGCGCAGGCCGTCCATGCCATGGACATGGAGTACCGCAACTGGGTCATCCACAACGGCGGGGTGTATGTCCCGGTCGACGACAAGGTCACGCCCAGCCCCTGGCTGAGCCATGTACCGGAACGCGACATCACCACGCCGTCGGGAAAACAGCTCACCCTGTTGAACTCATCTTATGTGGTGCGACTGGTGCATGAGGGCATGGTCAGCAGCGGCAGCGAGCTGCGTGGACACATCTCCAGTCTGCGGCCGATCAATCCGGTCAATGCGGCGGATACATGGGAGCGGCAGGCACTTGAAAGCTTTGCACGTGGCGACAAGGAGTGGGCATCGTTCGACGTGATGGCGGACGGCAAGACCTATTTCCGCTTCATGAAACCGATGGTCACGGAGCAGGATTGCCTGAAGTGTCATGCCAAATATGGCGACAAACTGGGGGATATACGTGGCGGGGTGAGTATCGCGGTTCCTGTCGATTCGGTCTTGCTTGCCGAGCGGAGTGAACGCAACGCATTGATCGGGGGGCACGGCCTGATCTGGGGGTTGGGACTGTTTGCGCTGTTCATCCGCGGCAGACAGCAGCACCGAGCGACACAGGAGATCGAGCGAAGCGGGGCGCAGGCCACCCTGCTGGCTAACTCGATCGCTCATGCCATCTATGGGCAGGATGTGGAAGGGAACTGCACCTTCATCAACATGCCGGGGATGAAGATGCTCGGTTATGACGACGCTTCCGAGCTGCTGGGCAAGAACATGCACGCATTGGTGCACCACACGCGGCAGGACGGTTCTCACTATCCCTATGCGGAGTGCTCTACCTTTTCCTCCATCCGTGACGGCAAGTCATACCATGTCGATGACGAGATACTCTGGCGCAAGGACGGCAGTTCCTTTCCCGTCGCTTACTGGTCCTATCCGGTGATCAAGGAAGGGCGCACGCATGGCGCGGTAGTGACCTTTATGGACATCTCCGAACAGTTGCGCGTCAAGGACGAACTGAAGCAATCTCAGATGTTGCTGGATTCCATTGTCGAGAACATCCCGACCATGGTCTTTCTCAAGCGTGCCGGCGATCTGCGTTTCGAGCTGTTCAATCGGGCGGGTGAGCAACTGCTGGGCCATACGCGCGCCGACCTGCTGGGCAAGAACGATCACGATTTATTTCCGAAAGACCAGGCAGACTTTTTCACGCAGAAAGACATGGCAGTCTTGGAAAGCCATCGCTTGCTGGAGATACCGGAGGAGCCGATCCAGACTGCCGACGGTAGCGAAAAGTGGCTGCATACTTTCAAGGTTGGTCTATATGACAAAAACGGGCAGCCCACCCACTTGCTCGGCATCTCGGTTGATATCACTACGCGTAAGCAGATAGAAGATGATCTGCGCGAGAGCGAAGCCAGGCTGGAAGAGGCGCAGCGTATGGCACATCTGGGGAATTGGCAGCTTGATCTGCAAACCAACGAATTGAAGTGGTCGGACGAGATCTATCGCATTTTCGAGATCAACCCGAAGCAGTTCGGTGCTACCTATGAGGCTTTCCTCGCGGCTATTCACCCGGATGACCGCGAGGCGGTGAACAAGGCTTATACCGAGTCGCTGAAGGATCGGTCTTCCTACCAGATCGAGTACCGGCTGCTGATGCAGGACGGTCGCATCAAATATGTATTGGAGAAGTTCGAGTCGAACTTCGACGATGACGGTAAACCGCTACGTTCGCTGGGAACGTTACAGGACGTGACGCTGACCAAGTTCGCCGAACGCGCCTTGCGCGAGCAACAGCAAGTGCTGGAACAGGCATTGGAGGGCACGATCCACACGGTCTCGATGGCGGTCGAGCTGCGCGACCCCTATACGGCAGGTCATCAGCGGCGTGTGGCTGAATTGGCCATAGCTATCGCGCAGCTGATGGGGCTGGATGAAGAGCGTATCAGGGGCATTCGTATGGGGGCGACGATCCACGACATCGGCAAGATCGGTGTTCCGGCGGAAATCCTCAGCAAGCCGACCCAGCTGACGTCGATCGAATTGAAGCTCGTGCGGGAGCATGCCGCGATGGGGTTCAGTATCCTCAGGGATGTCCGGTTCCCTTGGCCGGTAGCCGAGATCGCTCACCAGCATCATGAGCGCATGGACGGTTCCGGATATCCGCAAGGGCTCAAGGGCGAGGCGATCTGTCTGGAGGCAAGGATCGTTGCGGTCGCCGATGTGGTCGAGGCGATGGCATCCCATCGTCCGTACCGTCCGGCGCTGGGCATGCAGGCGGCGCTGGACGAGATCGTCGCTCAGCGTACTGTGCTCTACGACGCGCAAGTGGTAGATGCCTGTCGGCAGGTGCTGGACAATGGATTCAAGTTCACCTGATGTTTCAAGCGCGCGTTCAGTGTGCAGGAGTTTGGTAAACTCCCCCCATGTCTGAATTTCACGCATTAGTTCCCGCTGCCGGTTTCGGCGCGCGCATGGGTAACGAGTTACCCAAGCAATATCTTGATCTGGCCGGTCGGCCCATGATTTGGCACGCGCTTTCCACTTTGTGTGCTAATACCAATATCAAGACTGTATTCGTGGTGCTGGCGCCGGAGGATGAGTATTTTGCACGCTATGACTGGTCGCATTGTGCGGGCAAACTGGAACCGCTGTATTGCGGCGGGCAAACGCGTGCAGAGAGTGTGGCGAACGGCCTGTTGGCATCGGAATTGGAGCCGGACGACTGGGTGCTGGTGCATGACGCGGCAAGGCCTTGCCTGAGCGCACACTTGTTGGCCCGCATGATCAGCGAACTGCGCGACGACCCGGTGGGCGGCATCCTGGCCGTCCCTGTTGCAGATACCCTGAAGCGCGCCGATGCGCAGCAACGCATCGCCCACACCGAGCCGCGCGAAGGTTTGTGGCAGGCGCAGACACCGCAGATGTTCCGCGCCGGAATGCTGGCGGAAGCGCTGCACCGTTGCAACACTGTCACCGACGAAGCTTCCGCCATCGAGGCGCTGGGGCTGCAACCCAAGCTGGTGGCGAGCGATACCAGCAATTTCAAAGTGACCTATCCGCAGGATATCGAATTGGCCGAATTACTGCTTCAACAAGGAAAATAATCATGCGTATCGGACAAGGCTTCGACGTTCACCAATTAGTTGCGGGACGCAAGCTCATCATTGGCGGAGTGGACATCCCACATGACAAAGGCCTGCTCGGTCATTCTGATGCGGATGTGTTGCTGCATGCCATTTGCGATGCGCTGCTCGGCGCAGCTGCACTGGGCGATATCGGCAAGCACTTCGCCGACACTGACGCGGAGTACGAGGACATCGACAGCCGCATTCTGTTGCGCGACGTGGCAAGCAAGATCAAGGCCGCCGGATATCGCGTCGGCAACGTGGATGCCACCATCATCGCGCAGGCGCCCAAGATGGCGCCGCATATACCGCAGATGCTCACTAACATCGCTGCCGATCTCGGCATTGCAGTCAACGCCGTGAATGTGAAAGCGACCACCACTGAGCAACTCGGCTACACCGGACGCGGCGAAGGCATCGCGGCGCAGGCGGTGGCATTGCTGTTGGACTGATGAAAATACTAGCTGTTGAAACTTCCACTGAATATTGCTCGGTCGCGCTGTGGCAGGACGGCGTACTGAGCGAGCGGTGCGAACTGGTCGGGCAGAAGCATTCCGAAGTGTTGATGGCGATGCTGGATG
>CABEBA010000066.1_pt1 | contig 16212 bp, 16 predicted proteins | sample 3132531 | NCBI WGS metagenome assembly CABEBA01 (sample SAMEA5534344, study PRJEB31848) | metagenome | biome: tundra; feature: field; material: soil | place: USA | collected 2013-05 | depth 0.45 m
ACCGGCAGATCGGGACGTGCGCTCTTTGCATGATGCAATATCTTGAGCGCGGAATGTTTGTCGTCATAGGTGATCACCAACGCCTTGGCCCGCATCAAGCCAGCGGCTTGCAACACTTCCAGTTTACCGGCATCGCCGTACACGACTTTCTCTCCTGCTGCCGCCGCTTCGCGCACCCGGCGCGAGTCGAGATCGAGAGCGATGAAGCTGATACCTTCCTCGGTCAAAAACTTCGCCAGCGCCTGACCGCTGCGTCCATAACCGCAAATGATGATGTGCTGCTTGCTCGACATGCTGCTGACGGCGATCTGGTGCATCTGCATGGCGCGGTTCATCCATTCTTCCGGCGACACACGGCGCACGATGGCTTCGGCATGCTGGATCAGGAACGGTGCGATGAGCATGGAGATGAGCATGGCGGCCAGCACGTTCTGCATCACATCCGCCGGCAACAGTTGCACCCCTCCCGCCAGCGTCAACAGCACAAAGCCGAACTCCCCTGCCTGGGCCAAACCTATGCCGGTGCGCAATGCCGCACCCCACTCGCCGGCAAATCCGCGCACCAGCAAGGCCACCACAGCAGCCTTGAACGGAATGAGAATAAGCAGCAGCAACAGGATCCATCCCCAGCCAGCGATCACCGCACCCAGATCCAGCATCATGCCGATGGTGACGAAGAACAAGCCGAGCAAGACATCGCGGAACGGTTTGATGTCTTCTTCCACCTGATAGCGGTATTCGGTCTCGGAGATCAGCATGCCCGCAACGAACGCGCCCAAAGCGAGCGACAGCCCGCTCAGTTCGGTGAGCCATGCCATGCCAAGGGTGAACAGCAACACGTTGAGCATGAACAGCTCGGAAGATTTTTGCCCGGCCACCAGATGGAACCACGGACGCAACAGACGTTGCCCGAAGGTCAGTAACGCCGTCAACAGGATGACCGCCTTGAGCAAGGCGATGCCAATGGTACTGCCGAGATGGGTGCCGCTGTCTGCCAGCGCCGGAATGATGATGATGAGCGGCACAACGGCCAGATCCTGGAACAGCAACACGCCCATGATCTTCTGTCCGTGCGGCGCGTTTAGCTCGGCGCGCTCGACCAGCATCTTGCTGACGATGGCGGTGGAAGACATGGCCAGAATGCCGCCCAGGGCAAGACCGGCGCGCCAATCGATCTCGAAGAACAGCGACGAAAGCATCACCAGCACCATGGTCGCTGCAACCTGCGCCATGCCCAGGCCGAACACCAGGCGCTGCATGGCACGCAAGCGCGCCAGGCTGAATTCCAGGCCGATACTGAACATCAGAAAGACCACGCCGAACTCGGCCAGATGGCGCGTTTCCGGTGCATCGGGTATCCAGCCCAGGGCATGCGGACCGATCATGATGCCGACGAGCAAATATCCAAGCATCGCGGGCAAACGCAAAATGCGGCACAACACCACCACCCCGACAGCGACGGCTAACAAAATGAGGATGAGATGGAGTGAACTGTTCATGCCTTGATGATGCCACATTTTCAAAAAAACTCCGCCACCAAACAGCACTGTTATAATCTCAAATTATGAACAAACCACTCTCCGCCGCACCGCATGCACTCGACCTTGCGCGTCAGGTTCTGAACATCGAAGCCGACGCTGTCCGGGCACTCACCCAGCGTATCGACGACAACTTTTTGCAGGCGCTGAATCTCATCCTCGCGTGCAAGGGAAGAGTCATCGTTAGCGGCATGGGCAAGTCCGGCCACATTGCGCGCAAGATCGCTGCGACCATGTCCAGCACCGGAACACCCGCGTATTTCGTGCATCCGGGCGAAGCCAGCCATGGAGACCTCGGCATGGTCACGGCGCAGGACGTGTTCATCGCGATCTCTTATTCCGGCGAGAGCGACGAGCTGCTGACCATCGTTCCCGCCATCAAGCGCCAGGGTGCGCATCTCATCAGCCTGACCGGCAATCCAAATTCCAGCCTGGCGCTGGCGGCGGATGCACATCTCGACGGCTCTGTGGCACAGGAAGCCTGCCCGATGGGACTTGCTCCCACGGCCAGCACCACTGCCGCACTCGCATTGGGCGATGCTCTCGCTGTAGCCTTGCTCGATGCCAAAGGATTCGGCGAAGAAGATTTCGCCCGCTCGCACCCCGGCGGCAGTCTGGGAAGACGCTTGCTCACCCATGTGAGCGACGTCATGCATACCAACGCCAGTATTCCGTCCGTTCACAATAGTGCGACACTGGCCGATGCGGTGCTGGAGATCTCGCGCAAAGGTCTGGGCATGACCGCCATCGTGGATGACAACAAACATCTGCTGGGCATCTATACCGACGGCGACCTGCGCCGCACACTGGAAAAGAAGGTGGATTTCAGCACCACGCCGGTCAACACCGTGATGTCGAAAAACCCGCGCAGCATCAGTCCCGAAGCGCTGGCAGTCGATGCCGTGCAATTGATGGAAAAATACAACATCAGTCAGCTGCCGGTGGTGGATGGAAAAAGACTGGTCGGCGCACTGAACATGCATGACCTGCTGAAAGCGAAAGTCATCTGATGAGCGCATCTCAAAATATAATATTTCGTCGCCATACTGCGTTGCGCTCAACAAATCTTGCTTACATATTCCCGATATGCTGCGCTGCGATTTTTTCGCGCGCCTTGTCTGGCTTAGAAATATTAATTTTTAGACGCACTCATACGGTTCGATCATTATGGCTCTAGCAGATAGAATCAAACCGCTGCGCCTGGTCGCATTCGATGTGGATGGCGTACTCACCGACGGCGGGTTGTATCTTTCCGATTCCGGTGAAGAATTCAAGCGCTTCAATTCTCTCGACGGACATGGCCTGAAGATGCTCAAAGCATCGGGCGTGGAGCTGGCCATCATCACCGGCCGCACTTCGCGTTGCGTCGAACAGCGCGCCAAGAATCTCGGCATCGCACGTTTGTACCAGGGCGTCGAAGACAAACTCGCAGTGATGCTGGCGCTGCTGGCAGAGTTGAAACTTGCGCCCGAGACCGCTGCTTTCATGGGCGATGACGTGGTCGATCTGCCGGTGATGCGCCGCGTCGGATTGGCACTGAGCGTGCCTGCCGCACCGCAAGTGGTGCGCGACCACGCGCATTATGTCAGTCAGCGCGAAGCGGGTCATGGTGCGGTACGCGAAGTGTGCGAAATGATCCTCGGCGCACAAGGTACATTGGACGCGCAACTCGCGCCCTACCTAAAGTGATGTTTGCAACCCGCGTCATCGACAAAGCACGCTCGTGGCTACCGCTGCTGCCTTTGCTGTTGCTGCTGATAGCGACCTATTGGCTCAATCTGCAAGTGCAACCGCTGCCGCTAGTCCAGAGCCAGCAGCGCCATGATGTCGATTACTATGTCGATAACTTCACCGCGACCTCGCTGAACATTCAAGGGCAGCCCCGTTTCACTCTCAATGCAGAAAAAATGTGGCATTACCCGGATGATGACACCACACACTTGCAGATGCCGAAACTCACCAGTTTATACGCGGACCGGCCGCCCACACTCACTTCGGCGCAGACCGGTATGCTCTCCAGCAAAGGGGACGATGTGTTTCTTTATGATGAAGTGCGCATATTGCGTCCCGCCAGCGCCAGCTTCAGCGAACAACACTTCGCGACCGATTATCTGCACGTCGTTCCCGACCGCGACTGGGCTGAGACTGACCAGTCGGTCGTGATGACCAATCCGTACAATGTCATCCGTGCTGTCGGCATGGAACTCGATTACAAAGCGCGCACGGTCAAACTGCTGTCGCGCGTCAGGGCTTCCCATGAGCCAATCATCCGCTAGCGCCGCGCTGTGCAGCCTGCTGCTTCTGCTCTGGAGCAATCTGCTGTATGCCGAGAATGCAGATCGCGACAAGCCTATCCACCTGGAATCGGATCGCGTGCTCATCGATGACGTGAAGCAAACCAGCGTGTTCGAAGGCGGTGTGGAACTCACCCAGGGTACGCTGCGCATTCAGGCGGAGAAGATCGTGTTGACGCAGGACAAGCAAGGCTACAAGCACTGCACCGCCACCGGAAAACTCGCCAGCTTCCGCCAGAAACACGAAGGCACGGATGAATATATTGAAGGCTACGGTGAGCGCATCGAGTACGACACCCGCGCCGAGACCGTCGATTTCTTCGTTCAGGCCCGCGTCAAGCGCGACCAGGACGATGTGCAGGGAGACCACATCGCGTACAGCACCCGCACCGAGGTGTTTCAGGTGAGCGGCGATCCGGCCCATGCCAACGACCCGGACAAAGGTCGCGTGCACGCGGTGATCCAACCCAAGACCCAAGAGACTTCCGGTAGCAACGTACAGAAAAATGCGCCACTCACTATCCAATCCAGTCCGAATCTGTCAAAACAAAAACCATGAGTGAACTCCGAACTGTTTCGCTGAAGAAGCGCTATGGCGCCCGCACCGTGGTGCAGGATGTCTCCTTGTCCGTGAAAAGCGGCGAAGTGGTCGGGCTGCTGGGGCCGAATGGTGCCGGCAAGACCACCAGCTTCTACATGATCGTCGGTCTGGTCGCCGCAGACGGCGGCGAGATATTCATCGACGACCAGGAAATCACCCATCTGCCCATCCATCGCCGCGCGCGCCTTGGTCTGGCCTATCTGCCGCAGGAAGCCTCAATCTTCCGCCGCCTGACCGTGGCTGAAAACATCCGGGCTGTGCTGGAATTGCAGGGCTATGTGGCCGCCGAGATGGACACGCGACTGGAAGCATTGTTGAACGACCTGCACATCACCCATATCCGCGACAATTCCGCTATCAGCCTGTCCGGCGGCGAGCGGCGGCGGGCAGAGATCGCCCGCTCACTGGCTACCGACCCGCGCTTCATCCTGCTCGATGAACCCTTCGCCGGGGTCGATCCCATAGCCGTGCTGGACATCCAGAAGATCATCCGCTTCCTCAAAGAACGCGGCATCGGCGTGCTCATTACCGACCACAACGTGCGCGAAACGCTGGGCATCTGCGACCGCGCTTACATCATCAATGCAGGGTCGGTGATGGCCGAGGGCAAGCCCGAGGAAATCATTTATAATGAGGGCGTGAGGAAGGTGTATTTGGGCGAACACTTCAAGCTGTAAAGATAAGTAAGTTAGAACCGCCCCTCACCGAACAGCCACAATGAAACATTCTCTCCAACTCAGGCAATCGCAACAACTGATGCTGACGCCCCAGTTGCAACAGGCTATCAAGCTGCTGCAACTCTCAACGTTGGAGATCAATCAGGAAACTTCGCGTCTGCTGGACGAAAACCCCTTCCTTGAACGCGAGGACGACAGTACCAACCAGACTTACAGCGGCAACAGCAGCACCGACACGCCCGCGCCTTCAACTAGCACCGAAAACAGCGCCCCGGCCGAAACCGAATCGCGTAACGACAACAGCAATGAATGGCCGGAGCCTACTTTCTCGTCGTCATCTTCTTCCTCCAGCCCGGACGATGAAGACGACGGCTATTCCGAAGTCGCTGCCGACAAGCCCAGCATGCGTGAGCACTTGCTCTGGGAATTGAACATGAGCCAGATGGATCCGCGTGACAAGAAGATCATCGGCCTGCTCATCGACGCGCTGGACGAGAACGCCTACCTGTCGCAGCCACTGGAAGAGATCGCCGAACTGCTGCCGCCGGAACTCGACATCACGCTGGACGATCTGGAGACAGCACTGGTGCAGTTGCAATATCTGGACGCACCCGGGATCGGCGCGCGCAATCTGAGCGAATGTCTGGCACTGCAACTGCGCGCCATACCGGAAGATGTGCCGGGACGAGACCTGGCGTTGGCTGTCGTCACTCAGCATCTGGACTTGCTCGCCGCACGCGACTTCAATAAATTGAAAAAAGCCCTGCACTGCGACGACGACGCCTTGCGCTGCGCACAGGATCTGATTGTGCACCTGCAACCCAAACCCGGCTCGGCGTTCGAGCATCGCGCGGCAGACTATGTGGTGCCGGACGTACTGGTGGAACGTCACGGCGGCATCTGGCGCGCACGTCTGAATCCGGAAGCCATGCCGCGCTTACGCATCAATCAGGTATATGCCAACATCCTGCAACAGCGCAACGAGAAGAACGCACAGGAAATGGCCGGACAACTGCAGGAAGCGCGCTGGTTTATCAAGAATTTGCAACAACGCTTCGAGACCATCTTGCGCGTGTCGCAGGCCATCGTCGAGCGCCAGCGCCAGTTCTTCGAGCATGGCGACATCGCCATGCGTCCGCTGGTACTGCGCGAGATCGCCGAGCAACTCGAGCTGCACGAATCCACCATTTCGCGCGTGACCACGCAGAAGTTTATGCTCACCCCGCGCGGTATCTACGAATTCAAATACTTCTTCGGCAGCGGTCTCGCCACCGAAGCCGGCGGCGCATGCTCTTCCACCGCCATCCGCGCCCTCATCAAGCAACTGGTCAGCGAGGAAGACGGTAAGCATCCGCTCACTGACAGTCGCATGTCCGAAATCCTGGCACAGCAGGGCATATTGGTCGCCCGCCGTACCGTGGCAAAATACCGCGAGGGGATGAACATCCTTCCGGTAAATCTTCGTAAGTCACTTTAACCAAAAGGAGCAGGCCATGAACCTCAACCTCACCGGACGTCACCTTGAAATCACCCCAGCCATCCGCGAACATGTGCTCAGCAAACTGGACAAGGTCAAACGCCATTTCGACAACGTGATCGACATCAACGTGATCCTGTCGGTGGACAAGTTGCTGCAAAAGGCCGAGGCCACTGTCCATGTTTCCGGCAAGAACATCTTCGCCGAAACCGAGGATGACAACCTGTATGTCGCCATTGATACACTGGTCGACTCATTGGATCGCCAGGTGTTGAAGCATAAAGAAAAACACACTGCGCGCCGCCATGACGAATCCGGCAAACACCCAGCGGCAGAATGAAGCGATGCGGGGCAACCAGAATTGGTTGCCCCGTTTTTTTCATAATGGTGAAATAGTATGAGTCTGATCAGCAAAATTTTAACCCCTGAATGCGTGTTGCTGGATAGCGAGTCTGCCAGCAAGAAACGCGTATTTGAACGCGTCGGGTTATTGTTCGAGAACACGCTGCATATCGGACGTAGCCAGGTGTTCGACAGCCTGTTCGCACGCGAGAAACTCGGTTCCACCGGATTGGGTCAAGGTGTAGCCATCCCGCACGGTCGGGTGAAAGGTCTGCGCGATGCGGCAGCCGCCTTCGTCAAAATGCAGAACCCCATCCCGTTCGATGCGCCGGACGGACTGCCGGTGAATTTCATTTTTGTGTTGCTCGTGCCCGAACGGGCGACCGATCTGCATCTGCAACTGCTGGGTGAATTGGCGCAGATGTTCTGCGACAAAGCATTCCGCGATCAACTGCAGGCCACCGACGATCCTGTAGCGATCCACAAACTGTTCGTCGACTGGCAGGGTTGACACAGATGCCTCTTAAAATTCAAATTTCTGATGAGGCTACTAGCCATTCCACTAGGCCACCAAAAAACGGTAGCCAAGTGGCTGGTTATAAGACAGGCAAGGCGCACGCGACAAATCGCAGCGCCGCATATGTGGGAATATGTAAGCAAGATTTTTCGCGTGCAACGCAGCATGTCGACGAAACTTTGGATTTTAAGAGGTATCTGTAATGGCTCAGGTAAACATCCAGCAACTCTTCGAAGACAAGCAGGAGCGCCTGGGTCTCACCTGGGTGGGCGGCGCAAAAGGCGCGGATCGCGTACTTGAAAGCGAGGTTGTCAACGCTTCCAACCGCGGCTTGATCGGCCACATGAACGTGATCCATCCGAACTGGGTGCAGGTATTCAGCAGCACTGAACTGGATTATCTGCATGCGCTCTCCCCCGCCGAGTTGTCCGTTACGCTGACGCAACTGGAACAAAGCGAATCGCTGTGCCTGATCGTGGCAGGCACAACCGAGATTCCAAAGGGCCTGCTGGACTTCGCCAACCGCACGCATACCCCGATGTTCCGCTCGCCGCTGGGCAGCGTGCAACTGATGTGGATGATCCGCCACTACATCGTCAAAGGACTGGCCGATTCCACCACACGCCATGGCGTGTTCCTCGATGCGCTCGGTGTCGGCGTAATGATCACCGGCGACAGCGGCGTGGGCAAAAGCGAACTGGCGTTGGAACTTATCACGCGCGGCAGCGGCCTGGTGGCCGACGACATCACCGAGCTATATCGCATCTCGCCGGAAACGCTGGAAGGACGCTGCCCGGAGTTGCTGCGCGATTTCCTAGAAGTGCGCGGATTGGGTATGCTCAACATCCGCACCATGTTCGGCGAGACAGCGGTGCGCCGCAAGAAAAGTCTCAAGTTGATCGTGCATCTTTATCGCCCGCCGCACGACGATCTTTCCAAACTGGAACGGCTGCCTACATCAAGCTTCGAGGAGATCATGGGCGTCAAGATCAGCAAGGTTGAGCTCCCCGTGATGGCAGGCCGTAACCTGGCCGTGCTGGTGGAAGCCGCCGCGCGTAACTTCGTGCTACAGCAGCGCGGCATCAACACCATGCAGGAATTCATCGCGCGCCAGGAAAACCTGATGCAGGGGCCTTAAACGTGCAGTTATTCCTGATCAGCGGTTTATCCGGTTCCGGCAAGAGCGTCGCTCTCAAAGTGCTGGAAGACAGCGGCTACTACTGCGTGGACAACCTGCCAGCCGAACTGCTGCATGTACTGACCAACAATCTCAAACTGGCCGGCATCACCAAAATCGCTGTTAGCGTCGATGTACGCAGCGGTAACAGTGTTCTTCTGCTGCCGCAATACATCGAAAAACTGAAGCAACAGAATGTGGATGTGCATGTGTTGTTCCTCGATGCGAAGAATGAGACGCTGGTCAAACGTTTCTCCGAGACGCGCCGCCTGCATCCCCTGAGCGATGGCGTGAAGACGCTGCCGGAATGCGTTATCCACGAGCGCGAACTGCTCGCCGAGATCGCCGACATCGGCCACCATATCGACACCAGCGAACTCAACGCCAACGCTCTGCGCGCCTGGATCAAACAATTCATCCCACTGGATCGTGCACGCCTGACCCTGCTGTTTGAATCTTTCGGTTTCAAAAACGGTCTGCCGCTGGATGCCGATCTGGTCTACGACGTGCGCTGCCTGCCCAACCCGCATTACGACCCCGTGCTGCGCCCGCTCACCGGCCGCGACCAGGCGGTGATCGAATTCCTGGATGGCTCACCGCTCGTGCAAAAGATGTATGCCGACATCCGCGACTTCGTCGAAGCCTGGCTTCCCGGCTTCGTCGCCGACAACCGCAGCTACCTCACTGTCGCCATCGGTTGCACCGGCGGACAGCACCGCTCGGTCTATCTCGCCGAAAAGCTGACGCAACATTTCAAACCGCAACAACAAGTGCTGTTGCGTCACCGCGAACTCACGCAACACGCCTAGCGGACGCGACTTATGATGAACGATGCTTTCTTGTCCGCCCCCCCTCTCCTGCTCTCCCTCAAAAGGAGAGAGGGACAAGGACTCGCTTTGCGAGTTTCTCATTAGTTGTGTTCGCGCTGCGCCACATTAGACCCGGCGACTACCTCACGCTGTTGGCCGGCGGTCTATGTACCATTTGGATAACCGTCATGGTCTGGTCGGGCGGTCCTGCGGACAAAGCCCTCATCCGCAGCGGCGGCAAAATGTTCCTCGAAGTACCGCTGTCGCGCGACCAACAAATCGAAGTGCCCGGCCCGCTTGGCACCAGCATCATCACCATCGAAAAACGCAAAGTGCGCATCACCTCCGACCCCAGCCCCAGACAATACTGCGTGCGTCAGGGCTGGCTGCAACAGGCGGGCGAGATCTCTATCTGTCTGCCGAATGAAGTCAGCGTGGAGTTGACCGGCGGAGCAAAAAAATATGACAGCCTCAACTACTGAAAATCAGGATTCAGGATACGGGATACAGGATGCAGGGAAAAGCGTAGAGCAGCGCGATCCCAGTATCCCGAATCCTGTATCCCGTATCCTGCTAAACACCACCGCGGAAGACCATCACATCGCAAAGATGGCCGCGGTGGCGCTTGGCCTCACCGTGCTGGAAAACGCTATCCCCTCACCCTTGCCCGGCGTGAAGCCGGGGCTGGCCAATATCGTCACGCTCATCGTACTGGAACGCTACGGTTGGCGTGCAGCGGCATGGGTGTCGCTGCTGCGCGTACTCGCAGGCAGCCTGCTGTTCGGCAACTTCCTCGCGCCGGGATTCTTTCTCAGCTTGTCCGGTGCAATATGCAGCCTTGCCGTTCTCGCACTAAGCCTGCACTTGCCGCAGCGCTGGTTCGGCCCGGTGACCGACAGCATCCTCGCCGCCTTCGCCCACATCGCGGGGCAGATGGCCGTGGTCTATCTGTGGCTCATCCCGCACAGCGGCATCGCCTACCTCATTCCTATCTTCGCCACAGCCTCTCTGGTGTTTGGCACAGTGAACGGTTTGATCGCGGCGAGTTTCATGGATAATACGCAGCAATCCCCTCTCCCTCCGGGGGATAACCAGCGACTTGGATGACGTTGTTTGGCAACCTAGTCGAATGGCTAGTAGTTCAATCAGGGCTAGGGTGGGGGAACACCCCATCAAAGAGGATGAAATAATGAAGACGATCACATTGGCTTTCACTGGCGCCTCCGGCCTGCCCTACGGCATGCGCCTGCTCGAATGCCTGCTGCAAAGCGGATCACGCGTGCATCTGGTGTATACACAAGCCGCGCAGATCGTCGCCAAACAGGAACTGGATTTCACGCTGCCGAATCGTCCGCAGGAAGCAGAGCAATTGTTCGCCGAACGCTTCGGCAAATTCAGCGGTGAACTGAAAGTGTTCGGCATCCAGGACTGGTACGCGCCGATGGCCTCCGGCTCCAACCCCGGCGATGCAATGGTGGTCTGCCCCTGCACCATGGGCACCCTCGGCAAGATCGCCGGCGGCATCAGCGACGACCTCATCGCCCGCTCCGCCGATGTGATGCTCAAGGAAAAGCGCACGCTGATCTTAGTGCCTAGAGAGATGCCATTCTCGGCTATTCATCTGGAGAACATGCTCAAGCTCTCACACGCAGGAGCCGTCATCATGCCGCCGAATCCGGGGTTCTATCATCATCCGCAGAGCGTGCAGGATATTGTGGATTTTGTGGTGGCTAGGATATTGGATCATCTTGGGGTGAAGCAGGAGTTGGTGAAGAAGTGGGGAGAGTAATACCACTCCGTTCGTCCTGAGTGCCGCGCGCAGCGCGGTGTATCGAAGGATGGGCGTAGCCCGCTGGTTTTAAACCAACCAAGAAAAGGCGACCCCGGTTTGCCGCCCCTGCGGGGTTCCCTCGATATTTCGCCAACAAGCGAGGCTGCGCAACTCGCCCTAGCAGGGCACACAAAACGTGCCCTGCCGCGGAGCTCAAACAGTGCTCGCCTAAAGCACCGCTTGTTGGCGCAATATCGAGGCGGCGCTCAGGAGATGCAAAGGCGAAAATTTAAAACACCGCGTGGGCACTTCGTGCCCATGTTACTTGGCTCAATTGTCGTAATCATTTGTAAAAGGAAAAGTCATGGCTATGGACATTAGTGAAATCAGGCACAAGAACTTCATTGCACTTCTAAAAGAATTTCAAAAGATACGAGGTGGTCCGGAGCGCGGGCTTCTGAAAAACTTTGGCGAACAAGTAAAAACTTCTGATCGACAGCTATCTCATATGAAGTGCAAAAACAGGGCTATCGGAAAGAATTCTGCGCGCAAAATCGAACAAGGTCTTGGTCTTGAAATTGGCTGGATGGACTCTATACGCAAAACAAGTGAAATTCCCAATATAAAAATCAAAATTGCATCAGCAAATAATGTTGCTCCAATTATCAAAGAGCCTCGTGGAAATCAACGCAATGTGGTGATAACCGCCAATAAGCGAGAACTACTCTTTATTGAAGCCGCATTGAAGCTGTACAGAAAAGCCCCCCTCAAAGCTCATGAATATTTATTGCAATTAATTTAGTGACGGCCAATTCACTAGGGTGGGCACAGCGTGCCCACCCTAAGGTTTGATTCATTTTTTCGCTTTTCCTCCCCTGTGCGCCGCCGAGTAGCGCAGGCTGGTCAGGGAATTCTGACGAATATGTTTGAGCACGTGGCCGCGTAGCGGATCGTGCGAGTTTATGAGGAAGCCTGACCAGTCGAGCAACGGAGGGAACCCCCGCAGGGGCGGCAAACCGGGGTCGCCTTTTCTTTGGTTACTTTCTTTTTGGCGAAGCAAAAGAAAGTGACTAGCTGTCGGGCTACCCCCGACGGTGTTGGTGTTGAATTTACAAACCAGCGGGCTTCGCCCATCCTTCGATACACCTTGCTGCGCAAGGCACTCAGGACGAGCGGTCAAAGGAGCTCACCACGAACGACCTTATTCAACATCGCCCTCACCGGCGTCGGTATCGCCCCCCCCATCGCCTCCTCCACATCCAGCCACACACTGCCCGGCTGCGCCGCACGCAACGGCTTATGTGAGAGTTGAATCTTCAACGGCGTGATATGCAATTTGAAATGTGTAAAGGTATGAGTGAATGTCTCCAACTTTTCCCCATCCCTCGCCTCCATAACACTGCGCACGAACCAGTCCCTCGCCGAGGCCTCATCATCAAACTGCGGCGGACACCACAACCCTCCCCAGATGCCGCTGCCGGGGCGTTTCTCCAGCAGGATATCGTTGCCATGCATCAGCAACAGAAAGACCGCATGCCGTTCCGGCACAGCCTTGCGCGGACGCGGCGTAGGCAGTTCAGCGATGCGCTCGGTCAGCAGGGCGACGCAATCTACTTGCACCGGACACAGCGCACACTTGGGTCGACTGCGTGTGCATACGGTTGCGCCCATATCCATCAAGGACTGCGTATAGATGGCGACTTCGTATGGCGGCAGCAGAGCTTCGGCCTGTTGCCATAACTTCTCTTCCACCTTCTTGTTCCCTGCCCAGCCTTCAATGCCGCAGTAACGCGCCAGCACACGCTTGACGTTGCCATCCAGTATCGCGCGGCGTTCATGGAAGGCCAGTGCGCAGATGGCAGCGGCGGTGGAGCGGCCGATGCCGGGCAGTTCGAGTATCTGCTCCAGCTCGCGCGGGAATTCGCCGCGATATTTTTCCATGATGATTTGCGCGGCTTTATGCAGGTTGCGACCGCGTGCGTAGTAACCGAGCCCGCTCCAATGCGCGAGCACCTGGTCTTCCGTTGCGGCGGCAAGTGCGGCGATATTGGGGAAGGAGGCGACGAAGCGCTGGTAATACGGAATGACGGTGGCGACCTGCGTCTGTTGCAGCATGATCTCGGACAGCCACACGCGGTAGGCGTCCGCCTCCGACACGTTACTGGCGGAGCCAGCCGATTGCGGGAGGAGGCGGGGGGACGGCATTCCCGCACCATAACCAGCGACTTGGTCAGCGTTTTTTGATGACCTAGTCGAATGGCTAGTAGTTTCATCAGACGCTTGCGTGCGCCGTGTCATGCCGTCGCCTTGCCACGGCAGGTCGTGGCGGCCGTGTTGTTTCTGCCACGTGATGAGGCGTTGCGCGAACGAGTGCATGAATGAGCGGTTCAGATACGTCGTGAACCGCTCACTTGAACAGACCCTTCAAGTTCTTCTTCAACTCATCCTGCAGCTTGGTCTTGGCCTCTTCTTTTACCTGTTCTTTCTTCTCGTCGAGCTTCTGCTTGGCGACATCGGCAAGCAGAGCGCTGTAATCCACTTTGAATTTGAGATCGTCGAACGCACCGCTGATGTTCACCGGCAAAGTCGCCGTCTTGCCCTGTTCCGTCTTGGCGAAAATGGCTTTGGCGTTGTAGTCCAGATTGTCGTGTCCGATGTCGATGTCGCCTTTGCCGGTCACACGTAGCACAGTGGACTTCACTGCGAGGTCGTCGTTGTGTGCCACGCCGTTGCGTATCTTGAAGGTGGCTTTGAATTCGCTGAATGGAGTTTTTTCGTTCTTGTCCACGCCCAGCGTTTCAGCCTTGCTATCCTTGCCCAAATTCTGCACGCCCTGCACCAGCTTGGCCAGGTTGATACCTTTGATCGCACCGTTCGCCAGATCCACCGAGACTTTCCCGTTCAGTGCTTTCTTCAAACCGCTGACGGTGTTGCCCTGCGCGGTGAGGTCGAGCACGATGTTGCCCTTGCCTTCGACCAGTTCCAGATCGGCAGCATCTTTCAACAGCGGCGCGGTGTCGATGCCGGTCAGCTTCTCGTTGATGCTAAAGCTGTTGGTGACGGCATTCACTGACGCCTTACCGTCGATGCTGCCCTGATACATTTTGGCCGAGAGCGGCGCGATGTTGACTAGTCCGTTACGCGCTTTCACATCCACGCGCAATTGTGCGACCTTGACGTTTGCTGCTTTGAGCGAGCCGATGCGCACACTGCCTTCCACGTTCAACGTCTTCAAGGCAGTCAAGTCGAACGGTTTTTCCGGCTCGGCCTTCTGGCTTTTGCTTGGCTCTTTGGCATCCGCGGTCTTCTTCGGCAGATAGGGATCTGCGTCGAATTGGTCGACCTCCAGATCGTAGCGAATCATCGGCACGTTGAAATTATTCACCGCCAGTTTGGCTTTGATTTGGCTTTGCAAAAGCCCGCCTGCCAGATTGCCTTGAATGCTTTGTCTGCTTAGGTCGGCCTGGATGCTGCCTTTCAATTCGCTGCTGATGCTCTTGCCCGGCAGCTTGTCTCCGGTCGCGTTAAGTACCAATTTAAGATCGGACAGATTGAATTGCTGCGCCTCGATGCTACCCTTGACCGGCGAGGTGAGTTTCAGTTTGAAAGCCTGTTCCGGTTGTTTTACATCGACGTCCAGAGACAGCGAACTCACCTTGAACGCGGTTGCGTTACCTTCTATTCCGGGTAGCGCGAGCGCCGCGACGACATTGCCGAATGCTCCGTCCAACTTGGCATTCAGGATGATGCCGTCGCCGGTAAACTTGTCCTTGCTCAGGTTAAGGCCGGGTGCATCCAGCCTGGCCTCGAACTTGTCTTTCCCTTTTAATCCACTCGCACTGAGAGCGAATTTCTTCATCGAGATTTCCAGCGTTGCCGGTTGCGCGCTGGCATCGCCGCTGGCCTTCACGCTCAGGTCCGTGATGTCCAGCGCTTTGCCATTGGCCTGCAGATCCAGCCCCTGAACCTGGAACAGGTTCTTTTCCAGATCGAAAGTGAGCGTGGTCTTGATCTGCGCTGAAATATCCAGTTTGGGTTTGTTGGACTGGATATGTGCGGCAAAATCGATCTTCGTCGGGATTCCATTGGCGATACGTCCGGTCTTAAGACTTAAGTCCTGCACGCTGTAACGCGCACCGGAAATATCATCGCGGTAGCTCAGATCAGTCTTGTCCAGTTGCACAAATGCGATGTCAAACATCATGGGCGCACTGGCTTCGGTTACTGCTGCGGGTGCCGGTGTAGCAGGTGCATTCTGTTTGCCCAGCAGATCGTCGATGTTGGTTTTGCCGTTCTTGTATTTGATTAGCTGCGCTTTGACGCCGCTCACCGCTACCTCATCCACCACCAGCTGCTTGAACAGCAGTGGCAACAGCTTGAGCGAAACCCTGGCACTCTCGACCGAGACGAACTCCTGCTCGCTCTGATATTCGGACAGCGACACCTTGTCCAGACTGACGCCGATACTGGGAAAGAAGTACAGCTTGATATCACCATCCAGTTTGAGTGTGCGTTGCTTGCTGTCTTTCACCGCCTGGATGATCTGGGGTTTGTAAGCATTGGGATCGAAGGTCAGCGCGATGTATGCGATAGCACATGCGCCCAGCGCTACTACGCCACCGACCGTCCACAGGCCATACTTGAGATATTTATTCATATCGTCACCTAGCAAGAAATATTGTGCGAATTATAAACAAGAGAACCGCCATCAGAGATGGCGGCGGCAAGCTGCATCAGAACGATACGAGCAGCTTTGCACCAAGCGCATCCATGTTGGACTTGGGTTGATAGATACCCCAAGTTTTTCCCACAGTGTCAACTACTATGACATCAGCAGACTGACGGAAGCGCCAACTGTCGTAATAGCCGAGTACATCGAATCTGGCATTGATGCGATAGCCGAGTTCCGCATAGCCGCTGACTGCGCCCTTTGGAGAGAGCGATGGATTGGAGGTAAAACCGGCGCTATCCAGATGCGCATTCTCCTTGGTTGAGACCGGATATTTGAT
>CABEBA010000068.1_pt1 | contig 16041 bp, 18 predicted proteins | sample 3132531 | NCBI WGS metagenome assembly CABEBA01 (sample SAMEA5534344, study PRJEB31848) | metagenome | biome: tundra; feature: field; material: soil | place: USA | collected 2013-05 | depth 0.45 m
TGCGCGACAGCATCGATTCCAGACTCTCGGTCATTTCCGCCATCCTGAACGGCGACTTTGCCGCATTGCATCAATTGCTCATCTCCGATGTGGAAGTCAATTTCAGCCAGGACAGGGATATCCCGATCTTCCTCGCCATCGAGAAGGGCAATGTCGATATCGTCCTGCTGTTGCTGACCCATGGTGCGAAACTCAGGATAAAGAACCCGCATGGCCTGACACCCACCGACTTTGCCCTGAAGCTCCGCTTCGCGCGTATCGCAAAGATCCTCCATTACGCCGAGACGCAAAACATGTCCATCCAGAACCGGGCTGTCTATTCGTCCCAGCAGACGAGGAAGATGGCTGTCCTGTTCGCCGACATCTGCGGAAGCACCGCCCTGTACGACCAGCTGGGGAACGAGACTGCGCTGAACATGATCACGGGCACGCTGAATCTCCTGAAACAGGAAGTCGCCAGACACAAAGGCACCCTGATCAAGACGATCGGGGACGAGATCATGTGCACTTTCCCGAACGTCTTGCGCGCGGCCCAGGCTGCCCGCGCCATGCATCTTGTACTCGATGCGAATAAACCCGGCGGCGAGTATCCCATCGCTGTCCGCATCGGCCTCCATTTCGGCGATGTCATTCTCAAGGCCAACGATGTGTTCGGCGATACCGTTAATGTCGCCGCCCGCATCGCATCGATCACGAGGGCGGGGCAGACCATGACCACACAGGAGGTCATCGATGTCCTGCCCGCGGATTTCGGTCACAAGGCGGTTCCCGTCGCCCGTGCGTCGTTGCGTGGCAAGCAGGATACGCTGGCCGTTTACCAACTCGTTTGGGAGACTGAACAATCGGCATTGCAACGAATCGGCGATTCGACATTGCGCAGACTGCAAGCGGACGGCGAGGCATCGTTTGGCAATGTTTCGGGAGCGCTGATTCCGCAGTAGATCGACCTCGCGGAAGCGATCAGCCAAGCGGACTCCAACTGCTGCTCACAAGAAGAAAGCCCGGCAGTGCCGGGCTTTCTTCTTGTCACTCTTTGTGCGTGGACACGACTCAGGCCACTTCGATCAGGGCGATGACTTCCCCCTGATCGATGGGGTCGAATTCCTGCACCCGCACCTCGGTGATGGTTCCGTCGTAAGGCGATGGGATGTCGATCGCGACCTTGCCTGTTTCCAGAACGATGATGGTGTCGTCCCGCTTCACTTTGTTTCCCGGCGAGACCAGCACGCTTTGCACGACGATATCGCCGTTGGCGCAGTTTCCGCAGGCTGTCCAGCATTCCGGATACTTCGGCATCTTGATCTCGACGGGCGATCCCATCACATCTCTCCATTCCATCTCAGGGGCAAAGCGCATCACCCTGCCCTTGCAGTCTACCTTGATCGAATTTAACCAGTCAGGAATTCAACGGGTCAGCATCGCATTACTTTTTGCGAATTTAACGGGTCAGCATCGCATTACTTTTTGCGACCATGCCGAAGCAAAACAGGCCTGGAAAAAGAAATGCAAAAGATCAATGCGGTGGCGCCACCGAACCGGCGTAGATCACAGCGCACTCTCCGCCGGGCAAGAGCTTCCTTCCCTTCTTGAGCAGCTTGAGCGCCGGCCCGGCGAGGGACTTGATAATATTCGGCTGTTCCACCACCGGCTTCTCGAAGGGACCGCTGATCTTTTGCCGCACTTCGGCGCAGCCCCTGCTGTCGATCAGCGCCACGGTCACATCGGCGAAACGTCCGTTGACGAAATCAAGCCCGCCCTGAAGGGCGATCCGGTGTTTGTTCGTTGCCATCGCCACATCCTGCGCCTGCATAACGCCGCGCTCGACTTTCCAGTTTGAGACCAGCGTACGGATCGTGCTGACACCGCCCGATCCTTTAAAGAGGGTCGCAAAGTTGTAGCCCTTGGTGACCGCCAGACCAACCGGCCCAGCAAAGAAAAAGGCGCCCACGTCCACGAGGTTGAAGTTTTGGCTGGACTCAAACCGGGATAACTCCAGATCGAGGTCGTGCCCATAGAACGTGATGTTCTCGCCCCGAAGTGAGGCCTCTCCGTTCGCGCTCTGCGTCATCGCGTTTACAGTCTTGCCCTGCATCGACAGATTCGCGGTGAAATCCATCGGCCCTTCCGCGACCTTTTGCGGCGACCGGGTTTTGAAATAATCCTCGATGCGGAACTGCCGCAGAGTGTAACGAACGTGATAATGGGGGACGGCGCCTGTAAAGTCCGCGCGGATGCTCCCCGAACCTTGTCCGCCGAAGATTCCCATCGTGACTGACTTGAGATCGAAGACCCCGCTGTTCCCGTTGGCAGAGAACTTCAAATCGGACACCGTGTAGTCCTTTGTCTGAATCTTGCCGCAGGCAAGTTCTGCCGTGAAGGAGAGATTCTTCATGATGTCCGTGTCCGCGCCCGCAAGCAGTAGATGGCGCACGTCCAAGCTGCAATCGCCTGCATCGAATCCTCCCCCGGATTGTTTGTCCGCGTAGAGAAGCGTTCCGTCCGAAAGAGAAATCTGCGCCAGGTCCTGCGCGGGTAACGTTGCTGCTGCCTGCGGATTCTCGAAGTTGTACTTGCCCTGGGCATTTCGCTCGATGGTGATTTTGGGGTGTAGCAGCAAGATCTTCGTTATCCGGTATTCATTTTGGAGCAGCGGGAGAAGTTCGAGCCCGAGCCTGACCTTCTCTGCGGCGACAATGTCCTTGCCCTGATTACGAATGTGCACATCCTTCATGGTGAGCAGCATGCCCGGAAAGAAGCCGATGCCGAGTTGACCGCCGACTTTGACTTCCATTCCCAACGCAGCCGAGGCGGCCGCTTCCAGCCGTGGCTTGTAGGCATTGGCATCCACAAAAAATATCAAGGTCACCGCGATGAGGACGAGCAGACCCACGAAACCGCCGATGGAGAAAAGGATGATCTTGAGTGGTTTTGACATTGCCATGATTCAGTCTCGCGGTGATTTACGCTATCCGGCTCAACCCGTTGATGTCCGACAATGCCGGTGGCCTTGCTCTGCCATATCCGGAAGTACGCAAGCCCCTTTGATTGCTAGTTCTTCGCGACAATTTCGAAAAGAACCCGCATATTGGCCTTGGCTTCCGGCGAGTTAATGTTACCGGGAGAAACTTCATACAATGCCGGCTTGGTCCTGCCGTATCCGATTGTCGTGATCCTGTCTGCCTTGAGACCTTTTTCAAGCAGATAGCTCCTCACCGCGTTTGCTCTATCTTCGCTGAGTTTTTGATTTACCTCTTCCGTGCCTTCAGCAGAGGTATATCCCGCCATACGGACGTGCATTTTTGGATTTTCCTGCAAGAACTGAATATCCTTGTCCAGCAGCGCCTTGGCTTCAGCGGTGAGCGTTGATTGATCGAAAGCAAAATGCGTGTCTCCGAAAGCGACCACTTTCTCATCCTCTTTGGGATCAGGCACGAGCATCATGAGTTTCAACTCGGACAGGCTTTTTTGCGACAGCTCCATCTTGGGTGCAGGCTTAAACAGCATCATTAACAGGATCGCAATAATGACGCACAACAATCCCACAATGACAGCACGCAAGTTCGGGCTGCGTTTTTTGAATATCAACGGGGGATGTTTTCCAGACAGCCTTTCCGCTTCAAGCCAATCAACATAATCATTGCCGTCTTTAAAGCCGTGTTTTACATACAGCTCATAGGCCACGTTCTTTATTTCCTTGTTTTCTTCGTTCAATTCTTTTTGAAGCATTTTGTCGCCTCTCTCTTCATTTTCCAGGATAGTAAATTCAACAGCGCAAACGACGGCAAATCCGTTGCGCGGCATGCAGGCGAATTCTGGAAGAGATTGCCTCCATTTTCTGTGCGTTGTCGAACGTATAGCGCAAGCCCAAGGGCTCAGTCTGTAATTACTTATGAATAACTTTGGCATGAACCACGGCTGAGGTTCTGTTCTAATACCGCATTCAAGAAAGGCGATGCTGAAATGCCCGCTTCAACTCAAACAACCGGTTCTCTCGTCCTATGAAAAAAATCGCTCCGACCAAGCCTGAGATCGCGCTGCTGGAGCCGTTTATCGGCCTCACGCTTGCGCACATCCATGTGCCGACAACCAAGCAAGAGTTTGCGTCCGCCACTGTCGCCATAAAGGCTGCGGGCATCGTTGGATTTGATACTGAATCCAAACCCACGTTTGTCACCGGCGATGTGAGTGAGGGGCCGCACGTTGTGCAGTTTGCCCTGCACGACAAGGCCTACCTGTTTCAAGTGCATCGGGTGGAGGGGCATCCGTTCCTGGTCGAGTTGCTGCACTCGGATAAGGTGATCAAGGTGGGCTTCGGGCTCAAATCGGATAGCGGACATATCTTCAGGAAACTGGGCGTCAAATTTGGCGGGGTGGTCGATCTCAATACAGTCTTTTGCACGGACGGTTACCAGAAAGAAATGGGCGTCCGGAATGCGGTGGGGTTGGTCTTTAATCAGCGCTTTGCCAAGTCGAAGAAGATCACCACCACCGATTGGTCACAGCGTGAACTTACACCACAGCAAATGCTCTACGCTGCAAACGATGCCTATGCGGCACTCAAAGTGCTGGTGGCATTAAACCTGCCGCGTGAGGATCTGCCCATCATGGGCTCGACCCCGGAAACCTTGGGGACGGAGCATAATTAACCCCAACCTGGATAATCCATTAGCAAAAACCGCGTCATAACAGCAAGGAGTCATACATGCCTGCCTGGCTCATTCCCGTACTCAAGTCCATCCTGCCGCATGTCGGTACTATCGTATCAGCGGCCGCGCCGGTATTTACCCGGAAGAGTGCAGCGGCTGCCGCCAATCAGGCAGCATTGTTGCAACAGCAGATAACTGAACTTCAGTCGGCGGCATCCGAGAACGATGTTCACATCAAAGAGCTGGCAATACAGATGCAGAATGTTGTGGAGGCGATCGAGAAGGGAACTTCACTTGCGGAGAATAATTATCAGCGCGCGATGGTTCTGGGCATCGCGTCATTCATCATTTCCGGCATTGCCCTGTGCATCGTGTTGTACATTTTGCTTGCGCGATGAGACACTTTTTGGCAGCGGCATTCGGATCGCCAGCGACCAGCCTCCGCTTCTGCCAGCTCTGGTCCGCCGCAAAACAAATCCCGGGTTATTTATGAAAAGCGTATTTGAAGCCTCTACCGGGCTGGAAGCCCACATGATCCTAAACCTTCTTGAAGTACGCCGCATTACAGGGCGTATCGAAGGTGAGTATTTGCAGGGAGGAGTCGGCGAACTTCAGGCGATGGGCTTTGTGCGCGTGCTTGTTGCCGACGAAGACTACACAGAGGCCAGGCAGATAATCAGCGAATGGGAAGCCATACAACCGCTTGAAGAAGAATCCAAACCGGAATCAGGTGTTTCGATAGCGATCCGGATCTTCGTCTCAGGGATCATCGTCGGTGCGGCGATCATGTATTGGGTATTGAAAGTGTCCGGCGCTTGATTCAAACGCTGGACTTGTTCAACGCTTCCTAAATTAAGCGATTAATTTCTTGATGATGTCGACGCGTATCGGCATGTGAAAATTCGCACCTTCCTGCGTCATATGCCTGTTGAATTTTGAGCGTACCTTTTCAAAGGCCTCAGCAGATAATTTATGCTCGGTGTGGGTCACTTTGAGTACTTGCTGTTCGAACTGTTCGAAGTCTGCAAAGTGCACCGGTTGCAGGAAAAATTCCTGCGACTCAAGCACTAACTGTCCCGATGCAAGCGCACGTTTCACGGTAGCAAAAGCCGCCTCGCGCACCGTTTTCTCGTCGTGAAAAAGCTTCAGGATTTCGTTGTAGTCTCCTGCATAGACCGGTTCCGAGATGTAGGCAACTCCACCCGGTTTCAGTACCCGCCGAATCTCGGAGAATGCACTGTCCATCGATTCGATCGGCACGTGATGCAGGGATTTGAACATCAGCACGATGTCGTAATTCGAATCAGGCGCCGGAATCTTCTCTGCACCCCCATGCGCGAAGCGCACATTGGGCAGATCGGTGATGGTGATGTTCTTTGCGAGCTGCTTTTCATCGACTTCCAAGGCCAGCACCGAGGCTGCTCTTCTCGCGACGATGCGGGTCTTCTCCGCTTTGCCACAGCCCAGTTCCAGTACCTTTGCTCCTTCCAGGTGCAGGAGTTCATCAAGAATTTCCGCCTCGTTCGCGACGAGCTTGGCTTCCGAATTTGATATACGCATCTCAGTCATCATTTTTGGTTTTACTTCTTCCAGGAGGTACGGATCACTTCACCTTCAATCACCTTCTCCTCCCGCGCCACTTCGCGAGGGGAAAAGTTGCGCATCTGTTTCCGCAGCTCACGCGTCTTCCACCACAGATATATCCCGGCTATTGCGCCGACAATGGCGATGATCACCAACACCACCACCGAGAACATCAGCACCAGACCAACCAGTGCCGCAGTTACGATCAAAGCCGCCAGCTTGCGCAACGGACCGGCAGATTTAGCCGGAGAATTTAATTCATATTTCATGTGCATTGCGTTCGTTTGCCCAGGAGTAATTTAAGAAATTGTGATCCAGCAATACTAAACTTTTCGGCGGAATACCTCTCACTTCGCGCTTGCATTCTACCTTGACGGTGTCCTTGGCAGAGAAATGGCCTTCCAATATCTGCTTCGCCGATGGACCTGGCCTTCATGATCGGCTTCATCCCAGGGCATCGGCGAGCACTGGACAGTGGTCGGCGTGGCAGGCCAGCAATTGTTTTCGGACGGCAACAGCCGCGAGCACTACCGGGCAAAGGTGGTCTTCCAGCCCATACTGGATTCCGGCTTGACGCTGCAGCTCCGTTACCGCACCTTCCACAGCAGTTCAACCAATGTCGGCGGCACCTATTTCAATCCCACCAGCTACGACGAGACCCTGCTCGCATTGGGATGGCGCAAGCGCATCGAGGGATGGGTGCTCAGGGCGACTGCAGGCACGGGCATGCAGCACGTCAGCAGCGGGCCCGGTTCCGATACCCGCCTGCTCGAACTGCTGCTGGATAGCCCCTACAAGGGCGACCAGTTCATCAGATTGCGGGGAGGCCACAACCAGAGCGCTTCATTCGGCGGCCCGAATTACGCATATACCTTCCTGCAAGGGGAATGGATCATCCGGCTTTAACTGATCTGTGCCAAAACTCCGTCGCTGCCTGTCGTTTTTTGCAGATGCTGCAACTGGATACGCGCGATGGATTTGATGCACTTCTCGTCCAGCGTGTGGAACATCACCACCTCATCAATGCGGTTAATGAACTTATCAAAATGGGCAGGGCTAATATTTCTTGGCCCAGAAAAAAATTTGAGCTTGGCCCCTTTCATCCTCTCCTTCGTTACCGTTCATCTGGAATGTGGCTTCCATGTCATCTGACTGAGGGCATTGCACGTTACTGACAGCACAGTAGGCTCTTTGCGAGTCGCTGATTGTCATTAACGAACGAAAGGATTATATGATTAAGCTTAGCCATATTGCGACTGCATTGCTGCTTGCTTCTATTTCCGTTGCACACGCGGAAACGACAAATCAGCCGGTATCCCAAGGCGCTGCCAGCGTTAACCAGAACCTGAACAAAGACCCGGATAACAAGGGACTGCAAAATGCATCTGAGCAAACGAAGGCAAATGAAGCAAAAGTTGCCGAGAAGCGTGCCGATGCTGATAAAAAATCCGACGAAGCCAAACTCAAAAAAAATAAGGAAGAAAAGCACGAAAAATCCGTGAAACACGAACACATGGAAAAGGTAAACCATGATGACAAGATAGAGCGTCCCGCAAAACCTGAACGTCCAGCGCGTTAATTGGTACGTTCATCACTATCCCGGCTGTTAATCAGCCGGGATTTATATTTTGTTGAGGAATTCGATAATGAAAAAACTGCTTTCCGTTCTGACCCTGCTCGCCATTTCGGTGCCTGCGATTGCTGAAGACCAATTCAGCCTGGGGACAGGGTTCGATTACAGCTCGGGTAAATATGGCAATGCCGTATCAACCGACATCCTGTATATCCCTGTCACCGGCAAATACGAATCCGACAACCTGACCCTGAAGCTGACCGTACCGTATATCAGCATCACCGGCCCCGGCGGGGTCATACGTGGAATGGGGCGAATTCATGGAACTGTCGCAACGACCACTACCGCAACCACAAAAACCAATTCCGGTTTGGGTGACATCACCACATCGGCAGGCTACAACGTTTACTCCGGCAATTCACTTGCGCTTGATCTCGTGGGCAACATCAAGTTTGGTACGGCAGATGCCAATAAGGGATTGGGCACCGGAAAGAATGATTATTCGGCGCAAGTCGATGCTTACTATAAGCTTGATAGGACCACGCTCTTCGCAACGGCTGGCTATAAGAAATATGGGGCTCCTGCAGGTGTGACCTTGAACAACGCTCCCTATGGCACAATCGGCTTCAGCCAGAAACTGAGCGACAAAACCAGTGCCGGCGCAATGCTGGATATGGCGAAAAGCCCAATCACCAACGGTGCTGCCCAACGCGAAGCAACGATCTTTGTTTCGCAAAAAATGTCGGCCAACATCAAAGTGCAGGCGAATTTATTGAAGGGCTTCGCCAATGGCAGTCCGGACTTTGGTGGCGGTGTTATGGTTACCGGTACCTTCTGATTTTTGAAACTGCGGCCCTGTTTCTCCGCTTGACTGACGAAAGTCGTTAATGGAGATACGTTAAAAAAGCCCGGCATCGCCGGGCTTTTCTTTGCAACCACCTCATCGTAAAACCGTAACGAGCGGCTTGAGTGCAAGGCGCACGGCGTGCAGAAACCGGAATGTACAATTAGTACATGAGGATTTCGAGTACCGCGCTGACAACTCCGCAACTGGCTTGCCAGTTAGCAGTTGCGTACCTTTGGTGCAACGCCGCGTGCGAGAGGGTGGCGGCAAATCCGCCGGGACCCACCGGCCTACCCCTTGCGGGTGAATCGAGTCGCGCAGTAGGTTTTACCCTTTGTCGAACTTCATCACCCCGCCCTTGCAGTCCACCTTGATGGTGTCCTTCGCGGCAAAGTGACCTTCCAATATCTGCTTCGCCAGCGGGTTCTCCAGTTGCGCCTGGATGGCGCGTTTTAGCGGACGTGCGCCGTACACCGGGTCGAAGCCCGCGTTGGCGATCTCGGCCAGTGCGGCATCGCTGATGCTCAGCTTCATTTCCATTGCGGCCAGGCGTTTCTCCAGATACTGCAACTGGATGCGCGCAATGGATTTGATGTTCTTCTCGTCCAGCGCGTGGAACACCACCACCTCGTCGATGCGGTTGATGAACTCGGGACGGAAGTAGCTCTTCACCTCGCCCATCACCGCCAGCTTGATGACCTGATAATCGTCGCCGGACATCTGCTGGATCATCTGCGAGCCCAAATTGGAAGTCATCACGATCACCGTGTTCTTGAAGTCCACGGTGCGGCCCTGGCCGTCGGTCATGCGCCCATCGTCCAGCGCCTGCAGCAGCACGTTGAACACATCGGGGTGCGCCTTCTCCACTTCGTCCAGCAGGATGACGGAATACGGTTTGCGCCGTACCGCTTCGGTCAAGCCGCCGCCTTCTTCGTAACCGACATAGCCGGGCGGCGCGCCGATCAGTCGCGCCACGGAATGTTTCTCCATGTACTCGCTCATGTCGATGCGGATGAGATGGTCTTCGGAGTCGAACATGAAACCGGCCAATGCCTTGCACAGCTCGGTCTTGCCCACGCCGGTGGGGCCGAGGAACAGGAACGAGCCGTAGGGACGATTCGGATCGGACAGGCCGGAACGCGAACGGCGGATCGCATCGGACACCAGGCGCACGGCTTCGTCCTGCCCCACCACTCGTTCGTGCAATTTATCTTCCATCTTGAGCAGCTTGTCGCGCTCGCCCTGCATCATCTTGCTCACCGGGATGCCCGTCGCGCGGCTCACCACTTCGGCGATCTCTTCCGCGCCGACCTGGGTGCGCAGCAATTTGTTTTTGTTCATACCGCCTTCGGCTTCGCGCTGCGCAGCCTCTTTCAATTTCGCTTCCATCTGCGGCAACTTGCCGTATTGAATTTCGGCCACTTGCTCCAGCTTGCCTTCTCGCTGCAATCTGACGATCTCGGCACGCGCGTTCTCAATCTCTTCCTTCACGTTGGCCGCGCCTTGAGCTGCGCCCTTCTCCGCCTTCCAGATTTCTTCCAGATCGGCGTATTCACGTTCCAGAATTTTGATTTCGCTTTCGATCAGGGCAAAGCGCTTCTTCGAGCCTTCGTCCTTTTCTTTCTTTACTGCCTCACGCTCGATCTTCAACTGGATCATCCGGCGTTCGAGCTTGTCCATCACTTCCGGCTTGGAATCGATCTCCATCTTCATGCGCGATGCGGCTTCATCGATGAGGTCGATGGCCTTGTCCGGCAGAAAACGGTCTGTGATGTAGCGGTGCGACAATTCCGCCGCCGCAACGATGGCGGGGTCCGTGATCACCACACCGTGATGCACTTCATATTTTTCCTTCAAGCCGCGCAGGATGGCGATGGTGGATTCCACTGACGGTTCATCCACCAACACCTTTTGGAAACGACGTTCCAGTGCAGCGTCCTTCTCGATGTATTTTCGGTATTCGTCCAGCGTGGTCGCGCCGACGCAATGCAGTTCGCCGCGCGCCAGTGCGGGCTTGAGCATATTGCCCGCATCCATCGAACCCTCGGTCTTGCCTGCGCCAACCATGGTGTGCAGTTCGTCGATGAACACGATGATGCGTCCTTCTTCCTGGGAAATTTCCTTGAGCACGTTTTTCAGACGTTCTTCAAACTCGCCGCGATATTTGGTACCCGCCAGCAGTGCCGCCATGTCCAGACTCAACACCTTTTTACCCTTGAGCGATTCGGGTACTTCACCGTTGATGATGCGCTGGGCCAGCCCTTCGACGATGGCGGTCTTGCCCACACCGGGTTCGCCGATCAGCACCGGGTTGTTCTTGGTGCGGCGTTGCAGCACCTGAATAGCACGGCGGATCTCGTCGTCGCGGCCAATCACCGGATCGAGCTTGCCTTGTCGTGCTCTCTCGGTAAGGTCGAGACAATATTTCTTCAACGACTCGCGTTGTCCTTCAGCCTCTTGCGAACCGACAGACTCCCCGCCGCGCACGGCGCTAATGGCCTGCTCCAGCGGCGCACGCGCCACGCCGTGCTGCTTGAGCAGCCGCCCGGACTCGCCTTTGTCATTGGTGAGAGCCAGCAGGAACATCTCCGAAGCGATGAACTGGTCGCCGCGCTTCTGCGCTTCCTTGTCGGTGAGATTGAACAGGTTGCTCAGGTCGCGCCCGACCTGCACCTCGCCGCTGCCTCCCTCCACCTTGGCCAGACGCGAAACAGCGTCATTCAGCGCCGTCTTCAGCGCGTTGACGTTGCCCCCGGCGCGGGCCAGCAGCGAACCGGCCCCGCTATCGGCGTCGTTAAGCAAAGCCAACAGCAGGTGCTGCGGCTCAATGAATTGGCTGTCGCCGCCGACGGCCAGACTCTGGGCATCGGACAGGGCTTGTTGCAGCTTGGTAGTGAATTTTTCAAAACGCATGATGCACTCCTCAAAAAGACCTTCGCACAACTACTGATGGAACTACTAGCCATCTGACTAAGTTGGCAAACTACGCCAACCAAGTCATTGGTTATGCGCTTGGTGATACTTCGTCGGAGAATGACTCAAAATCCTCATGTATAAGGCATACATTCCGGTTTCTCACCACTCTCCGTCTCGTCTGACCTGCGCTCGTAACGTTGTGCGAAGGTCTTTTGGAATATCTGACTGCCGGATAAATGGGGCATGCAGCAACAATTTCAACCCCCCTCTCCATCCCTTATACTACGCCCTCATTCAAGGATATGTATCATGCCCCACACAACGCTAGCCCATCACATCCGCGCCAATGTTGCTGCCGCACTGGAAGAAGATGGTTATGACCACGACCTCACCGCGCAACTGATTCCGGAGCATACGCAAGCACACGCCACCATCATCACGCGCGAGGCAGCGGTGGTGTGCGGCACGCTGTGGTTGGAAGAATGTTTTTTCACACTCGACCCGAATTGCACGATCACCTGGAAGGTACAGGAAGGCTCACTCGTTGAGGAAAATCAGACCTTATGCGAGATACGCGGCAATGCCCGGGCGCTGCTCACCGCTGAACGATCGGCCCTGAATTTTTTGCAGACGCTTTCTGCCGTTGCCACGTTGACGCGCCGTTACGTCGAAGCGACTCGTGGCACGCAGACCAGGATCATGGATACGCGCAAGACCCTGCCCGGTCTGCGCATGGCGCAGAAACATGCAGTAAAGGTGGGCGGTGGGCATAACCAGCGCATCGGTTTATTCGACGGCGTGCTCATCAAGGAGAACCACATCGCCGCCGCCGGAGGTATCGGCAAGGTGTTGGAACACGCGTTTCAGATCACCCCCCCGGGTGTCTCGATACAGATCGAAGTCGAAACCTTGGCAGAGCTGGATAAGGCGTTGAATGCGGGTGCGCAGTTGATCCTGCTCGACAACTTTTCACTGGAAGATATGCGCCTGGCGGTGAACCACGCCGCAAAACGCACCGAGCTGGAAGCCTCCGGCGGTATCACGCTGGAGAACGTGCGACTTGTTGCCGAGACCGGGGTGGACCGCATCTCCATCGGTGCCCTCACCAAAGACATCAAAGCCATTGATCTTTCGATGCGCATTTTGCTCCCTTGAAATTTCGTGACACACTCCGCATATTAGTAATTCCTAATTTATTGAGGTCATCATGAACGACTCCAAACATATCGTCTGCCCCCATTGTGATGCGGTTAACCGCGTTCCCTCCGACAAGCTGGAATCGCAGCCCACTTGCGGCAAGTGCAAACAGACTTTGTTCAACGCCCACCCGGTCGAGTTGAACGACAACAATTTCATGTACCACATTTCGCGCAACGACATTCCGGTATTGGTGGACTTCTGGGCACCCTGGTGCGGGCCGTGCCGCTCAATGGCGCCTGCTTACGAACAGGCCGCAATCCAGCTGGAGCCGGGGATGAGAGTGGTCAAACTGAACACGGAAGAAGCGCAGCAGATCGCCGCGCAATACAATATCCGCAGCATCCCGACCTTGGCACTGTTCAAGGGCGGGCGCGAAGTGGCACGCCAGGCCGGGGCGATGGATGCGGCCCACATCGTCGCTTGGGCAAAAGCGAAATCCTGAATTGAAAATCAATGAAAAGCATATTTTTCTTGTTTGTCGTTCTGCTGCTGACGGCTTGTGGCGAAGATCCGTATCGAAATTTGTATAACGGCATCAACAGCAACAATGCAGCTAAAAAGACGCCGAACGAGCGCGCGGTCTCGCCGACTCCCGGCTACGACGAGTACAAGAAAGAACGCGAACAGAAATAGAACGATCAGCCCGGCTTGCGCGCGACCAGATCGATCAGTGCCGACATGCCGCTATGCCCCGCGCCTTCGCTGATGATGTCGTCATGCTCGCGCAGTTCAATTATCTCCATGTCGGCGAACGCCTCGCGCAACATCGTTTCGGTGTAAAGGTTCTCGGCTTGCGACGGCCCTCCAGTGCCGTAGTGCAACTGGCGCGGCGTGTAGCCTTGCAACAAAAGTAACCCGCCCGGCTTTAGACAGCATTTGATGTGGGCAAACATCTGTTCGCGCATCCCGGGCGGAGCAAACTGGATGAAGATCGCAGCGACTACATCGAAGCGGTTCTCGCCCCATGACCATTGCATCAGATCGACCTGCTCGCATTTCGCAGTGACGCCGCGTTTTTGCGCCAGCTGCCTGGCCTTTTCCAGCGCAACGGACGAGGAATCCACCGACAGCACATCCAGCCCCTGCTCGGCCAGCCACACGCCGTTGCGCCCTTCGCCATCGGCCACAGCGAGGCAAGACATCCCCGGCTTCAACAGGCTTTGCTGCGAAACCAGAAAGGCATTCGGTTCGGTGCCGAAGTGATATTCCTCACCCGAATAACGTTCATCCCAGATGCTGGCGGGATTACTGACTTGACCGCTAGCCATCTGACGCTGGCTGCCAACTTCGGATTCTTTGTTTTTAGACATGGCTATCCCGAAATGTTTTGACGAAGAAATCAAACGTGATTTGGTACAACTTCCAACGCTTCATCGAGCAGCTCGACCCAGTGGCGCACCGGCAGGTCGGTGCCGCTTTGCAAATGAGTCTGGCAGCCGATGTTGGCACTGGCGATCTGATCGGGCTTTCCGCTTTGCAACGCACCCAATTTATTGCGCAGCAACTGTTGCGACAACTCCTGCTGCAGGATCGAATAGGTACCCGCCGACCCGCAACACAAATGCTTGTCCGCTACCGCCGTCAGTTCATATCCGGCTTTGGTCAGCAACTCCTCGATCACGCCGACGATACGTTGTCCATGCTGCAGGGTGCAGGGTGCATGAAACGCCACCTTGCCGCGCGGGCTGGGTGTGATCAAACGCAACAACTTATCTTTTTCGGCAGCAAGGATCTCACTCAGGTCACGCGTCAGTCCGGAAATGCGCGCCGCTTTTTCGGCATACACCGGGTCGTTGCGCAACAGATGACCGTACTCCTTGACCAGCGCACCGCAGCCGCTGGCGGTCATCACCACCGCTTCTGTGCCCTGTTCCGCATAGGGATGCCAGGCATCGATATTGCGGCGCATATAGTCCAGCCCGTCCGCATGCGCATTCAGGTGGTAGCTGACCGCACCGCAACAACCGGCTTTTCTGTCACTGAACAGCGTGATGCCCAACCTGTCCAGTACCCGCGCGGCGGCGGCATTGGTGTTGGGTGCCAACGCCGGCTGCACGCAGCCTTCCAATACCAGCATGGTGCGGGCATGGGGAGCAGTTGGCCGCGCTTTAGGAGTCTGGGCAACAGGGATTTGCTTTGCCAGCTCGCGCGGCAGTAACGGGCGAACCAGGCGTCCGAGTGCCAGCATGGAATTGAAAACGGCCGGGCGCGGCAGCACCATGCGCAGCAGCCCGCGCTGGATGACCTGCCCCAAGCTGCGGTCGATTTTTTCTTCGGCGATGCCACGGCCGATGTCCACCAGGCGGCCATACTGCACGCCGGAGGGGCACGTCGTTTCGCAGGCACGGCAAGTGAGGCAACGGTCCAGATGCAGCATGGTCTTTTCAGTTACCGCTGCACCTTCGAGCATCTCCTTGATCAGATAGATGCGTCCGCGCGGACTGTCCAGTTCGTTGCCCAGCAATTGATAAGTGGGACAGGTAGCGGTACAGAAACCGCAATGCACGCAGGCGCGCAAGATGGACTCCGCCTCGAGTCCGTCGGCAGTGCGTTTGAATGCATCGGTGAGATTGGTTTGCATGGCGCTAAAACTCCCGGTACATGCGGCCGGGATTGAAGATGCCGTGCGGATCGAAGGACTGTTTCAAACGCTGATGCAGTCGCAACAATGACGGCGACAGAGGATGGAACGGATCGGCATCAGGTGCAGTGCTGCGAAACAGGATCGCCTGTCCGCCGAGCGCAGTCGCTGCCTGACGAATATATGCAGCCGGGGCATCGCTCACCAGCCAGCGCAAGGCGCCGCCCCACTCGATCAATTGCCGTCCCGGCACATCCGGCATCGGTGCGGCAGAAGGCAGCGACAAGCGCCACAAGGCGCAGGCTTTCTCGCCGGCATCGGTTTGAAAAAACGCATGCTGCTGTTCGCGCACATTGCGCCAAATAATATCGGCATCTGCCACGACCTCACCTCCGAGTTTTGTGCGCACCGAGCGCACTGCGGCAGCGGCACCGGACAGGCGCACGGTCAGCACGCCGTCGTGATAGCAGGTCGCGGACAGGGACAAGGGTTGCGCCGCCCAGCGATTCATCGCTGCCAGTGCCTCGCGCTCCGCCATGTCGAAACGCAAGCTCAATTCTTCGACCGGCAGTGGCAAGACTTTCAGCGACACTTCCAGCAACAATCCCAGTGTGCCGAGCGAACCGGCCAGCAAACGCGACACGTCGTAACCGGCGACGTTCTTCATGACCTGGCCGCCGAAGTTCAATACATCGCC
>CABEBA010000076.1_pt1 | contig 15157 bp, 16 predicted proteins | sample 3132531 | NCBI WGS metagenome assembly CABEBA01 (sample SAMEA5534344, study PRJEB31848) | metagenome | biome: tundra; feature: field; material: soil | place: USA | collected 2013-05 | depth 0.45 m
GGGAAAGTTATGAGACTCACAACCAAAGGGCGGTTTGCAGTAACGGCAATGGTCGATCTGGCAATGCGTGGCGGCAAAGGTCCCGTGACATTGGCAGGTATCAGCGAGCGTCAGAAGATTTCACTCTCTTATCTGGAACAGTTGTTCGGCAAGTTGCGTCGTAACAACGTGGTGGCCAGTGTACGTGGTCCCGGTGGCGGCTATTGTCTGGCACGTCCCGCGAACAAGATTACGATGGTCGATATCATCGTTGCGGTGGATGAAGCGCTGGATGCCACACAGTGCGGAACAAAAGGCAATTGCGATAACGGCAAGCCTTGTTTGACACATGAGTTGTGGTTCGGTCTGAATGAGGCGATCCACGATTATCTGGGCAAGATCAACCTGCAGCAACTGGTGGATGGCCAGAGCAAGAGCGGTGCTTCAGATGTGTCTCCCATCATGATGGCGAAAAACGACATCTCGTCACGTGTGACCGCATGATAAACAACTAGCCATCCCGCCAAGCAACCCAAAGACGGTTGCCAAGCGGTTGGTTATAACCCAGCAAAAAACTCTGGGTAGTTATTGGTTATAGGAGAATATGGAATGACGTTGCACTTGCCGATCTACATGGATTATTCCGCGACCACGCCCGTCGATCCGCGCGTGGCCGGGGTGATGATTCCATATCTCACCGAGAAATTCGGGAATCCAGCTTCGCGTTCGCATTCCTTCGGTTGGGTGGCGGATGAAGCGGTGGAGCGGGCACGCGACCAGGTCGCGGCCTTGGTCAACGCTGATCCGAAAGAGATCGTGTGGACGTCCGGTGCGACTGAATCCAACAATCTTGCGTTGAAGGGTGCGGCGAACTTTTACGCCGACAAGGGTAAACACATCGTGACGGTGCAGACTGAACACAAGGCTGTGCTCGATACGGTGCGTGAATTGGAGCGGCAGGGTTTTACCGCCACTTACCTTGATCCGGAGCCGAACGGTCTGATCGATCTGGAAAAGCTCAAGGCTGCATTGCGTCCCGATACCATCATCGTGTCGGTAATGTATGTGAACAATGAGATCGGTGTGATCCAGGATATCGCGGCTATCGGCGAGATATGCCGTGAGCGCGGCATCCTGTTCCATGTCGATGCAGCACAGGCGACAGGCAAAGTGGTGATCGATCTGCAAAAGCTGAAGGTGGATCTGATGAGCTTTTCCGCGCACAAGACCTACGGCCCGAAAGGCATCGGTGCCTTGTACGTGCGCCGCAAACCACGTGTTCGTCTGGAAGCCCAGATGCACGGCGGTGGACATGAACGCGGTTTCCGCTCCGGTACGTTGCCGACTCACCAGATCGTCGGTATGGGCGAGGCGTTCCGCATTGCCAAGGAAGAGATGGCGACCGAGAACGAGCGCGTCCGCATGTTGCGCGACCGCCTGTGGAAAGGTCTGTCCGGTATGGAAGAGGTCTATCTTAACGGCGATATGGAACAGCGTGTTCCGCACAATTTGAATGTGAGCTTCAACTTCGTCGAAGGCGAATCGCTCATCATGGCGGTGAAAGACATCGCTGTGTCCAGCGGCTCGGCTTGTACCTCGGCCAGTCTGGAGCCGTCTTACGTATTGCGCGCTTTGGGACGCAACGACGAACTGGCGCACAGCTCGATTCGTTTCACTGTGGGGCGTTTCACCACAGTCGAGGAAGTGGATTTTGCTGTGAAACTGTTGCAGGAAAAGATTGCCAAACTTCGCGACCTCTCGCCTTTGTGGGAAATGTTCAAAGATGGCGTGGACTTGAATTCTGTGCAATGGGCTGCACATTAATGAAACGCCCTTTGCTCGTTTAGCTGCATCGTCGGTCAGCTTGTTTACCCAAACGTAAACGGTGCTGCGCCCACGTCAGTCGAGCAAATCATCGGTTCTCTCGAAATTAAAGGAGCACGAAATGGCATACAGCAATAAAGTACTGGATCACTACGAGAATCCGCGCAATGTCGGTTCCCTGGATAAGGAAGATGACTATGTTGGCACCGGCATGGTGGGCGCGCCGGCATGCGGGGACGTCATGAAGCTGCAGATCAAAGTCGGCAAAGACGGCATCATCGAAGATGCCAAGTTCAAGACATATGGCTGCGGTTCGGCTATCGCTTCCAGTTCGCTGGTCACCGAGTGGGTCAAGGGCAAGACTGTGGATCAGGCACTGGGGATCAAAAATACACACATCGCCGAAGAATTGGCATTGCCACCGGTGAAGATACACTGTTCTATCCTGGCAGAAGATGCGATCAAGGCGGCAGTGGCGGATTACAAGTCGAAACACGGTGCGACGGTAGAGACCGCTGCTTGTAACGGAAATAAATAGGAAGACGAAATGGCGATCTCGTTGACGGAAAGTGCGGCGAAACATGTGCAAAATTTCCTGGCCAAGCGCGGCAAAGGCGTGGGTCTGCGTCTTGGTGTGCGCACCAGCGGTTGCTCCGGCATGGCGTATAAGCTTGAATTCGCCGATGCGGTGGACAGTGAAGACCTGCAGTTCGTCAGCAATGGTGTAACGGTTCTGGTGGACCAGCACAGCCTGCCTTATATCGACGGCATGGAACTGGATTACACGCGCGAGGGTTTGAACGAGGGATTCAAGTTCAACAATCCGAATGTCAAAGATGCTTGCGGTTGCGGGGAAAGTTTCAAGGTTTGATGGATATCCTTACTTCGGATTTCCAGCAGGATTTTTTCCAGCTCTTCAATCTTCCGGCAGTATTTAAAATCGACAGCGCCACGCTGGAGCGAAATTTTCTTGCGCTGCAAGCGCAAGTCCATCCCGACAAATTTGCCCATCTCTCCGAGGCGGAACGCCGTCTTTCCATGCAATGGGCGACGCGCGTCAATGAAGGATATCAGACCCTGCGCAGTCCCCTGAATCGTGCGCGCTACCTGTTGTTGCGGCATGGTGTGGATACGCAGGAGGAAAGCAACACTGCGATGCCTATCGATTTCCTGATGCAGCAGATGGAATGGCGCGAAGCGCTGGAAGCGGCCAAGCAGACAAAAGATAGCTCAGTGCTGGAAGATATGGAGCAGCGCATGCAACATGAAGTGCGGATTTTGCAACAACAACTCTCCATAGATATCGACGACACTCGCGATTACTCCTCTGCTTCCGGTATAGTGCGCAAGCTCAAATTCCTTGAGAAACTTGCGGAAGAGATCGGCTCCGCCTTCGACGAATTAGATTAGTGGAACCTCTGAATAAGTCCAGCATGAACCGCGTTGCCAATAAAAACGGGATGATCGCAAGGCGTGCGACGCCGGTCGTAGTTAATCTACGATGCCAAGGAGCGCAACACCGCGAGCGCCCGTTTTTATTGTCAACCCTTCGGGCACTGGCTTTGCGGGCGGTCTGCGTCGTCAAACTCCTAGCGAATGGAATGACCATTCGCGTTGTCGTCTTCCTTGCATCCCATCCCGCAAGGCCGAGTGCGCGGTCATGCTGGGCTCATTCAGAGGTTCCATAAATGGCATTGTTGCAAATCGCAGAACCCGGCCTGAGCGCCGCTCCCCACCAACATCGGCTGGCGGTCGGTATCGACCTCGGTACGACCAATTCACTCGTGGCAACGGTACGCAACGGTATCAGTACCGTGCTGAATGACATCCACGGTTGTGCATTGCTGCCCTCGGTAGTGCGCTACGAAACGAACGGTAGTGTACAAGTCGGCCATGCGGCACAAGCGGTGCAGAGTGACGACCCCCAAAACACCATCATCTCGGTTAAACGCTTCATGGGGCGCGGACTGAACGATGTCGGCGAAGTCGGGAATCTGCCTTATCGCTTCGTTGATGCGCCCGGCATGCTGCAATTGCGCACTGTCGCCGGAGCAAAGAGTCCGGTTGAAGTCTCTGCCGAGATACTCAAGGTGCTGCGCGAACGCGCTGAACTTTCTTTGGGTGGCGAATTGGTCGGTGCCGTTATCACTGTGCCCGCCTACTTTGACGATGCACAGCGTCAAGCCACCAAAGATGCAGCCAAGCTTGCCGGACTTAATGTGCTGCGTTTGCTCAACGAACCCACCGCTGCCGCCATTGCCTACGGCCTGGATAACGCTGCTGAAGGGGTGTATGCGGTGTTTGACCTCGGTGGTGGTACCTTTGATATTTCTATCCTGAGGCTGTCCAAAGGTGTGTTCGAAGTGCTGTCCACCAATGGCGATTCGGCACTGGGCGGTGACGACTTCGACCACCGCATTTACTGCTGGATGCTGGAAAATGGCGGTATGTCTGCCTTGAACGCGCATGACACGCGCTTGCTGCTGACTCATGCACGCAGCGCCAAAGAACAACTTACCGAATTACCGCAGACTCAGATCACGGCGATATTGGGCGGCGGTGACCTGGTGGATCTGACGCTCAAGCGCGAGGCGTTTTACGAGATGACGCAGAATCTTGTCGCGCGCACCTTGCAGGCTACGCGCCGGGCTTTACGCGATGCCAAATTGAAAGTGGAAGATATCAAGGGTGTCGTGATGGTTGGCGGCTCAACCCGCATGCCGCAGGTGCAACATGCGGTGGGAGAATTCTTTGGACAGGAACCCCTGAACAATCTTGATCCGGATAAAGTCGTGGCACTGGGAGCAGCCATTCAGGCGAATGTGCTGGCCGGCAATCGCAGCGCAGACGACTGGTTGCTACTGGATGTGATCCCGCTTAGTTTGGGCATCGAGACCATGGGCGGATTGGTGGAGAAAATCATTCCGCGCAACAGTACGATACCCAGTGCACGCGCGCAGGAATTTACGACCTATAAAGACGGACAAACTGCGATGAGTATCCACGTGGTGCAGGGCGAGCGCGAGTTGGTGAGCGATTGCCGTTCTCTGGCGAAGTTCGAACTGCGTGGTATTCCGGCTATGGTGGCCGGTTCGGCGCGCATTCGCGTCACTTTCCAGGTTGATGCCGACGGTCTGCTCAGTGTCTCGGCACGCGAGATGGCCAGCGGAACGGAGGCGAGCATTGTGGTGAAGCCTTCTTACGGCTTGAGCGACGGGGAGATCACCCGTATGTTGCAGGATTCCGCGCAGCATGCGCGCGATGACATGATGGCGCGCGCATTGCGCGAACTGCAGACCGAAGCGGCGCAATTATTGGAGGCTGTGGGAAATGCCTTGCAACAGGATGGCGACACGTTGCTGGATGCAGTATCGCAATCGCTTATTCGCAGCAGCATGGATGGCTTGCGAGCGGTGCTTGAGGACGACGACCAGCAGGCTATCAAGCGTGCTGTCGAGGCATTGAACCTGGCTTCCACCGAGTTCGCGCAACGCCGCATGGATCAAAGTGTGAAGAGTGCGCTGACCGGACATAAATTATCGGATTTGGAGAAGTGAAATGACGCAGATCATTGTCTTACCGCACGTGGAGTTGTGCCCCAAGGGTGCATTGTTCGAGGCCGAACCGGGCACCTCTATCTGTGATGCGTTGCTGGCACACAATATCGAAATCGAACATGCCTGCGAAAAATCCTGCGCCTGCACCACCTGTCACGTTATCGTGCGTGAAGGCTTCAATAGTCTGGTGGAAGCGACGGACCAAGAAGAGGATTTACTGGACAAAGCATGGGGGCTGGAATCCAACTCTCGATTGAGTTGTCAGGCCATCGTCGGCAAGCAGGATATGGTGATCGAAATACCCAAGTACACCATCAACATGGCGAAAGAGGGGCACAGCAAATGAAATGGATAGATGTGCGCGACATTGCGATCGCGTTGGCTGAGAAACATCCGGACATTGATCCGAGCATGGTGAGCTTCGTCGATCTGCACAACTATGTGGTCGGCCTGGACGGGTTCGATGACGATCATAGTCGCGGCGGCGAGAAAGTGCTGGAAGCGATTCAATCTGCTTGGATAGATGAGGCCGAATGACATGTTAAAACTATGGAATGCAATTTCGCGGCGCTGGCTGTACCTGCTGGGGGCAGTGACTGTTGTTGCCATGTTTTGCTCGGCGCTGTATTTGCAGCATGTGCTGCGACAGGACCCTTGCCCGCTGTGCATGGTGCAGCGCGTGATCTACATTGTGATCGGTGTGCTGTTTCTGCTTGCGGCTTTGCACAATGCCAAGTCGCTGGGCGCAAAGATCTATTCTGTGTTGATTGCGCTGGTCGCGTTGAGCGGCGTCGGCGTTGCTTCGCGCCACATCTGGATTCAGCATCTGCCTAAAGACCAGGTTCCCGCCTGCGGCCCCGGCCTCGATTTCATGCTGAAGCACTTCCCGATGTCCGAAGTGTGGCAGGAATTGATGCACGGCTCTGGTGAATGTGCTGCCAAGGGCTGGACGTTTTTGACCCTCGGTATTCCTGAGTGGTCTCTGGTCGGGTACGTGCTGCTCGGTGTTGCCGCTTTGCTGGTGGGCTGGAAGAAAAACTGATCACACTGTGATCTTGGCCACCACGCGTCGCACGAACGGCGCGACCACCAACACAGAGGGGAAGGCGATGGGCCATGCCGTGATGAATCCCCTGAACCAGCGCGTGAAAAATTCCGGGTTATAACCCTGATTGATGAGCACCACCGTGCCCGAGATGATGGTGACCATGATGATGGAGAGCATGCCGCCGAAAAGCAGGTTGCTATAACGAGCAGGTATTTTCATCTTCGATTTCCTATAGAGTTTGCCAAGGTGCCGGGTTGTGTGTCACGGCCACGCTCACTATATAAAAGAACACCATTTGCGCTGCCAACCAGGCGAAGAGTCGGATACGCTTCGTCTTCCCGTGTTTCAGGGCGATTGTGCCGATGGTGATATACAACAGCAGTGCGACGATCTTGGCTGCCAGCCACGGAGTGGATAGTGGCGAGATGCCGAGTTGCCAGGCAAGTGCGAAAGCGCTCGCAAGCAACACGGTGTCCACCGCGTGCGGTGCGAATTTCACCCATCGCTGTTGCAATGAGCGCGAATCGCGCAGCATCCATACCCCGCGCAGAAAGAACAGCGAGTAACTGAATGCCACACAAGCGATGTGGGTGTGTTTGAGTAGTGATGTGATCAAAATATAGAAGGGCGGCTATCAAGCCGCCCGATATTGGGCGTTTAAGATAAATCTTAGAGGCGTTTGATCATGATGCGGCGCAGCAGATTGTCTTTCACGATGAATTGGTGGTACAGCGCTGCTACGACATGGAATGCAACCAGTAACAACATGATACCGATGAGCAACTCGTGAAATTCTCTGGCCTGAACCTTCTCGAAATCTGGAAGAAGATTCGGGTCTCCCTTTTTCAGTGCATCGATTACACCGGAGGTCACAGCGGTGACGACGCCGGAGACCACAACGGCAATGAGCGTCAGGTTCAATAGCACATGGGTGGCTGCAGCCACTTTGTTCAGTAGAGGATTGTCGTTGGCAGGAGCGGGTTCTCCGTCTTTCTTTCTGAAGTAGATGCGCAGAAGAACGAGCAGCAATACCAGATCGCCTATCAGGAAATGCACCGGAAGCAACGAGAGTTTTTGCGCGGTGTTCTTGCTATCAGCCAAATCATGGCCGAGATAGAGGGCCGCGATGACAAGCAGAAAGATCAGCCAATGAAGGATTGCGCTGCGTTTGCTGTATTGCTTCATGATTCTGTCCTTTTGTATTGGGAAAAGTGCTTCGCATTGTAGCGCATGGGCGCGTTTAGCCAAATCCTGTGGACGTCACATACCCCGATCTAGCGGGGGCGCAACCATTCCAATACGCCGTTGCCGGCAGCGAAGCCACTGGCAAAACAGGCACTGAGCAAATAACCGCCGGTTGGTGCTTCCCAATCCAGCATCTCTCCGGCGCAGAATACGCCGGGCATTTTTTTTAGCATCAGCTTTTCATCCAATGCTTCAAAGGTGATGCCACCTGCCGTGCTGATCGCTTCGTCCAATGGGCGCGCTGCGATGAGGCGTAGCGGTAGGTCTTTAATGGTGTGTGCCAGCAATGCCGGATCGTGCATTTGTTCTGCACTTAACACTTCGCGCGGCAAGTTGGCATTTACACCTTTTAATCCCAAGCGGCTTTGCAGATGGCTGGAAAGTGAGCGCGAACCGCGCGGATGCGACACTTCGTTTTGCACCCGTTGTGGTGACCAATCAGGCCGCAGGTCGAGGTGCAGTGTTGCGCTGCCGCTGCGTTCAATCTCGTCGCGCAATGCGGCAGAGTGCGCATAGATCAAGCCGCCTTCGATGCCGTGTTCGGTAATGACGCATTCACCTTGTTTGCGAACATCACCAAAAGTGGCAGCGATAGACTTGAGCGGTTCACCGGCGAAGCGCTCGCGGAAATATGGGCTCCACACAACATCGAAGCCACAGTTGGCTGGGAGCAGCGGTGCGATGGAGATGTTGTGTTGAGCCAGTAGCGGCACCCATGCACCGTCCGCACCGAGTTGCGGCCAACTGCCTCCGCCCAATGCCAGCACCACGGCATCTGCATATACGGCGCGTTCGCCATCCGATGAGTCGAATCGCAACGCCCCCTGTTCATCCCACCCGTTCCAGCGATGCCGAACATGGAAATGCACGCCGCTCTCCCTCAAGCGATGCAGCCAGGCGCGCAGCAGTGGCGCGGCTTTCATGTCGGTGGGAAAGACGCGGTTGGAAGTGCCGACGAAAGTATCGATACCGAGACCGTGTATCCATTCGCGCAATGCATCGGGTGAAAAGGCGCTTAGCAATGGCTCGATTTGATCGCGACGTGCACCGTAGCGGGTGAGGAATACATCAAACGGCTCGGCATGGGTGATGTTCATGCCCCCTTTGCCTGCCATCAGGAACTTGCGTCCCACGCTAGGCATGGCGTCATACACTTCGACGCGCGCACCGCTTTGGGCTAACACCTCTGCGGCCATCAACCCGGCTGGGCCGCCGCCAATGACGGCAACAATGGGGACTGTTTGCATGGGATGGGGGGTATGGCTGAGTGTCATGTGCGGAAAGCGGTTTCGGGCGGAAGATTATAGAGCCTAAAGACAGTAGGATTCAGTATTGGTACGGGGGCGTATAATGCGCCTGTATAAGACCCCGTCCACCACAAAGAGAACGATACATTGAACATTGTTAGTTTTTCCGATCTGAAGCTGGCGCCCGAACTTCTCAAGGCACTTACCGAATCCGGTTACACCACTCCCACCCCGGTTCAAGCGCAAGCCATCCCAGTGGTGCTGGAAGGCCACGACCTGATGGCGGGAGCCCAGACAGGCACGGGTAAGACCGCTGCATTTGCGCTGCCCATGCTGCAAAAATTGCTGCCGCATGCAAGTTCCAGTACTTCACCTGCAAAACATCCGGTGCGTGCACTGATTCTGGTGCCTACGCGCGAGCTTGCTGTCCAGGTGGAAGAGAGCGTCAAGACCTACGCGAAATATACGAACCTGCGTTCGTTGGTGGTATTCGGCGGCGTGGACATCAAAACGCAGACGCCGCATCTGAAAACCGGCGTGGAGATTCTGGTGGCGACACCGGGGCGTTTGCTGGATCACATCGAACAAAAGACGGTGCAATTGAATCTGGTGCAGATGCTGGTGCTGGACGAAGCGGATCGCATGCTGGACATGGGCTTTATGCCCGCGCTGAAGCGCATCCTGGCCTTGCTGCCAAGACAGCGCCAAAGTCTGATGTTCTCCGCCACTTTCTCGAACGAGATCAAGAAACTCTCTGAAGATTTCATGAATTACCCGACTTTGATCGAAGTCGCGCGCAGCAATGCTTCCGCCGAGAACATCACGCAAAAAGTCTATCTGGTTGAACAGACGGACAAGCACCAACTGCTGGCGCAGTTGTTGCGCGGCGACGATGCGAAACAAGTCATCGTGTTCACCAAAACCAAACTCACCGCCAGCCGTCTGGCCAAACAGTTGCAGCGCGAAGGTGTCTCTGCCGATGCCATTCACGGCGACAAGAGCCAACTGGAGCGCATGCAGGCGCTGGATGCGTTCAAGCAAGGCAAGGTTGCCGTGTTGATCGCAACCGATGTGGCCGCGCGCGGGCTGGATATCGATCATCTGCCGATGGTCATCAACTATGAGATTCCCCACGCGGCAGAAGATTACGTGCACCGCATCGGACGCACCGGGCGGGCGGGCGCATCCGGTACGGCGATTTCGCTGGTGTCACCGGAAGAAGAAAAATATCTGGTGGATATCGAGAAGCTGATCAAAACCGAGATCAAAAAAGAGCGGGCGGTCTTGCCCGAGCATGCAGCGAAACCGCAACGGGCACCGCGTACCGAACATCCGGAGCGCAGCCACGAGTACCATAAACCCGCACCGAGCAAACCCAATCATGACCCGTGGTTCGACAAGCCCTATGTGCCCAGCATCAGTGCACCTGCCGTGCCCGTGAAGAAGCATGATGAGCCTGCAGTGAGCAAACCAAAAGCGCAGATACCCGCATTGTTCATGCGTCGCCCGGGCTAAGTCTTTTTATTTGGCATGTTTGTCGCGCAAGTCATCACCCCGATTTTCCTGCTGATCTTGCTCGGCGCCGTCATGCGCCGCTGGTTCGGATTGCGCGAGGACTTTTGGCCGCAGCTGGACAGGTTGATCTACTTCGTGTTCTTCCCGGCGCTGCTGTTCAACTCCCTTTCGCATTTCAAGATCGACCTGGGAGCGGCCACGCCGATGCTGCTCGTCGCCACGCTGTATATGTTTTCCGGTTTTGCTCTTGGTTACGTTGCGAAATTTATTTTCCATGCGCCGCCCAAAGTGTTCGCCGCAACCTTTCAATCGTCATTCCGCTTCAACAGCTATGTCGGGCTCGCCATCGCGGGGGGCTTGCATGGACAGGATGGTCTTGCCGCCATCGGCCTGTTGATGGGATTCATGGTGCCAGTCGCCAATGTCGCTTCGGTGCTGATGCTGGCGCGCCACAGCGAAAGCCATTGGCTCAAAGAGATATTGCTCAACCCGCTGATCATTTCCACCGCCGGAGGCATCGCCTTCAGCCTCCTGGGTTTGGAATTGCCGACGATGATCGACACCACGCTGGGATTATTGTCGCAAGCTTCTCTACCCATGGGCTTGATCGCCGTCGGTGCGGGATTGCGCCTGCAAGGTCTGCACAGTCATCGCGGCACGCTTTGGTATGGCGTGGCGGTTAAGTTGCTGGTGTTGCCCGCTATCGCATGGGGCTTGGCACTACTGTTCGGATTGAGCGGCGTGTATCTGCATATCGCCGTGTTGATGGCAGCGCTACCGGTATCCACCGTGGCCTATGTGATGGCGAAACGCATGGGCGGCGACGGAGATACCATCGCCGCACAAGTCATGCTGAGCACACTGCTGGCCGCGTTGACTTTACCGTTGTGGCTGTTGCTGATGGGATTGTGAGTAAGGGATGCCGCTTGATTCAGTCGCAATGGCCAAAATTCAGGCACAGCAAAAGCGTTTCAGTCTGCAACAGGCAACTTGATCTCGTGCTGGTTATGACGGCTTTGCTCTTCCATCACGAGCAGCGACAGTTCTTTCTTGAGTTCGTTGAATTCGACTGAACTCGGATCACGCTGGCGCGGCATGGTGACGTTCACAATCTTCTTGATCGTGCCCGGGCGATAGGTCATGACGACGATTCGGTCGGCCAAGTAGATGGATTCTTCGATGCTATGGGTAACGAAGATGATGGTCTTCCTGAATTCCATCCAGATGCGCAGCAGTTCGTCTTGCAGATTGCGCCTGGTGAGCGAGTCGAGAGCGCCGAAAGGCTCATCCATCAACAGGATCGGTGAATCCAGTGCCAGCACACGGGCGATCGCGACGCGTTGGCGCATGCCGCCGGACAGGTCTTTCGGGTAACGGTCGCGGAAGTCCTGCAAATTGAGCATCTCGAGGAGCGCGTTCACTTTCTCCCTGATCTGCGCTTTGGGTTGCTTCTTGATCTCAAGGCCGAAGGCGATGTTCTTCTCCACTGTCATCCAGGGGAACAGGGCATATTCCTGAAAGACCATGCCGCGATCCGGTCCCGGCGCTTGCACTGGTTTGCCATTGACGATGATGCTACCCGCGGTGGGCAGCGAGAAACCCGCAACAGCGTTGAGCAAAGTGGATTTGCCACAACCGGAGGGGCCGAGCAAGCAGATGAATTCGCCGGGTTTGACGTCAAGATTGATGTTTTCCAGCGCAATGACTTCACGACCGCCTGTGCTGAATACTTTGCTGACTTGGCCGATTTGAATTTGTGGCTGTATGGTCAATTGTTTTCGATGCCTCGGTGCCACTTGAGCAAATAATTGTTGAGACGGTTCATTCCGGTGTCGATGGCCAAACCGAGCAAGCCAATGCTGAACATGCCGGCGATGATCTTGTCCGACCAGAAGAACTCGCGTGCTTCCAGAATTCGATAACCGAGGCCGTTATTGACCGCGATCATCTCTGCAACGATCACCACGATGAATGCGGTGCCGACCCCGATACGCGCACCCGTCAAAATGTAGGGTGTCGCGGCTGGAAGCATCACACGCAGGAACATGGTGGCTTGGCCTGCTCCCAAGCTGCGGGCGGCGCGGATGTAGATGCCATCGACGTGGCGCACACCTGCGATGGTGTTCATCAGCACAGGGAAAAAGGCGCCGATCACGATCAGGAAGATCGCTGGCGGATTACCCAATCCAAACCAAAGGATGGAAAGCGGAATGAAAGCGATGGGTGGAATCGGACGCAGAATTTGAATCAGCGGGTTGAACAGTTTGTAGATGCGATCGTTCGCGCCCATCAACAGACCCAGGGGCAGCGCCAGACCAGCACCAACCAGAAAACCCACCACCACGCGATACATGCTGGCATAGGCATCGTGGATCAGCTCGCCGGAAAAGAACCAGGACAGATAACTGGATTTGGACGGATCGAAAGCTTCCGTCGGCAGCAGATACTCCCACCACTTCGCCATCACTGCCGTGGGGGCGGGCAGTATCTGCGGATTAACGATGGCGTGCGACGATAGAAACTGCCAAATCGCCAGCAAAGCGATGGGAACCAGAAACCCTTGCAGTGACGCATACGCCTGAGCCAGATATTTTTTCATCGATGGCCAGGTCGCGTTACTTGATCTTCAGTTCTTTTTTCGCCTTGTCGAGCAGATCGAGACGTACCCAATCCTTCGCCTGCGGTGCAGCAGTCAGCTTGCCTACACCGTATTTCTTCATCAGGTCGGCGGTGATCTGGACGTGTTCAAGGCTGATGTCATACGTGAAAGACGCATTGCTCATGGCATCCTGGTAGTCCTGGCTGCTGAGCTGATTCTTGAACAACTGCTCGCGCACATATTTTTCCGCCAGCTTGGGATTGTCCTGGAAAGTCTTGGTTGCTTCCACGAACAGTTTGAGCACGCGCTCGGCGACGTCGCGCTTCTCGTTGTACATCTTCTCGGTCATCACCAGGGCACGCACCGGTTCGCCCAATGGCGTGTCATATGGCTTGAGCACTTCCACTCCGTAGCCCTTGTTGATGGCTTGCGAGGATTGCGGCTCGGACTGGGATATCGCATCAATATTTTTCTGCATCAGTGCCTGGTTCAGATCGGCGAACGGCATGAAGAATATCTGCACATCCTTGCCCGGCTGATCGGACCAGGTCAGGTTGTACTTGGCCAACTCGGCAGCCAGCAGCAGTTCTTGTGCTCCGCCGCGCGCCACGCCCACTTTCTTGCCTTTTAGATCGGCTATCGATTTGATGTTGAGGTCGGGACGAGCCACGATGCGCGCACCGCCTTTGGCAAATCCCGCCACTACGTAGATCGGAACGCCACTGGCGCGACCGGCGACGGCGGCATCAAGTGCACTCGCCGCGATGTCGATCTCGCCCGCGATGGTTGCCGGCAGAATGTCGAGGCCCTTGGCAAAAACGCGTTCTTCGATGATCAGGTTGTATTTTGGCGCGAGCTCTTTCATGTAAGAAACCGCCCCGTAATGGGCAAACTTGAGATTGCCCAGTCTGACGACATCCGGTGCGGCTTGTGCTCCCAGCGAAAAAAACAAAGTGCATGCCAGTAGAATGACTTTTGAATATTTCATGTTGCCCCCTGGAAATAAATGAAAGGAAAGCGCACCGCGCCGTCTTGGAAAATTATACCCTCAGCGTAGTCTGAAATTACGGGAGTGATGCCCCTCTATAGGTTTGACCCCGTGAACTCAAGGTCATTGCCAAGGGGCGGCGAGAGCCGGAGTGGATGTGGGTTGCACCATAAAGTGCTAGTTCATGGGCTAAATAATAATAAATTAATGCGTCAGAGTACATCAATTAACGCTACTAACAAACCCCATAAAGCGCTAGTTTCCACATGAAAAGACGCATAAAGCGCTAGTTTCGTAACTGCATGTATATTAGACAGTAATTCGGCTTGGCTGCAAATTCATTTCAGCAAGCTGATATGCTCAACTAAGAGATGGAATGTCCGCTCCACATGGTTCGCGAAAATATAGTGGAAGACAAAAAATAGACCGGAAGACAAAAATTAAGACGAAGGCAACACGTCGTGGCGCGCTATATGACCTACCAGACATTTCAAAATGTGCTTCAAATTAGTTTTAATACAGCATCCCAAGCATTGCTGCCCGAACCACCGCCGCAGCTTTGTTGACAGCATTCAGCTTAATCATCGCGTTGTTAATATGAAAGTTGACCGTGCGCTCGGAGATATAGAGTATGTCCGAAATTTCACCGGATGTTTTGCCGTCGCCTGTCCATCGTAAAATCTCAATCTCTCTATGAGATAGCTGTACCTTGATGCCAGGAATTATTTTAGGGGCTAGGAGTCGCGACATTCCTTGGTGTGCCATCTGGGTGAGCCATGCCATCTTGAGTTTTTTATCCTGTAGTTCGACACCAGAAAGGGGATCACTCGAACGTGCCAGCGTCAGCATCCCACCAATACCGTTTAGATCTCGACTGGACTGAGCGCAGCCAACCTCTAATCCAAACGAACGGGCATCTTCCCAAAGTTCACGAGACGAGGCGAATAACTGCTCGGACCAAATGACAGGCAATAGCGAACGCATGCCATGCAGCACAGTCGGATCGTCAGCAAGATAACTCTTTTCTTGATATCTTCTTTGCCATGCGACTGGATAATTGTTGAATATCGAGGTCTTTGGCTGCGTTAAAGGAAGAGGTGAACGCAAGCCGTAGGCACAGTGATCGAACCCAAGATTACGTGCAATCGAAGCGAC